>Ga0307277_10000683_pt1 | contig 12882 bp, 11 predicted proteins | sample ER_DNA_116_FD_194473 | JGI IMG/M metagenome (GOLD analysis project Ga0307277, IMG submission 194473) | Bulk soil microbial communities from the East River watershed near Crested Butte, Colorado, United States - ER_DNA_116 | ecosystem: Environmental > Terrestrial > Soil > Floodplain | place...
CGCCGGTGCCAGGCAACACCGCCGAACGGGGCCACCGCTTCGTCGTCTACCGTCTGGTCGTTGATGTGCACGATGCCGCTCGGCAGCCGCTCGGCCAACTTCATCCCCCGCATCACGTCGCTGGTGAGGATAGCGAGGGACAATCCGTACTCGCTGTCGTTCACGATGTCGACGAGCTCGTCTTCAGACTCGAACGAGAGCACCGGCGCAACCGGGCCGAAGATCTCCTCCGCGAACGCCCGGTGCTGGGGCCGTACGTCCGCGAGAACGGTCGGCCGGTAGAAGAGACGGTCGTACGTGCCCCCTGCCGCCAGCCGGGCGCCTGAATCTACGGATGCCGTTACCAACTCATGGATGTGGTCGCGCTGGTGCTCGTCGATGATCGGTCCGAGTGCGACCTCGCTAACGCCTGGATCACCTACGGGCAACCGTTCGGCCGTCGCCGCTAGGCCGTCGACGTACCGGTCGTAAACGGAGCGGTGTACGACGTGGCGCCCCGCGGCCATGCAGATCTGCCCCTGGTGGAGGTACGCGCCCCAGGCGCCGGCGCTTACGGCTGCGTCCACGTCAACGTCATCGAGGACGACGAGCGCGTTGTTGCCGCTTAACTCCAGGTGCGCCCGCTTCAGCAGCCGTCCGGCCGTCTCGCCGATCTTGCGTCCGACAGGCGTGGAGCCGGTGAACGAGATGACGCGAACGTCGGGGTGCTCGACGAGCGCCGTCCCGACATCGGCACCGCCAGGGAGCACCGAGAGGAGGCCCTTCGGCAGCCCGGCCTGCTCGAAAACCGCGGCGAGAAACAAGCCGCCAGCGATTGCGGTGCGATGGTCCGGCTTGAGCACGACCGCGTTGCCGAGCGCGAGCGCGGGTGCCACCGACCGCATCGAGAGCACACCGGGGAAGTTGAACGGTGAGATGACACCAACCACGCCGACGGGCACCCGTTGCGCGAGGCTTAGTCGTGGCCTCGCGGTCCGCAGTATCTGACCTGTCGGAGCAAGAGCGAGCGCCGCGGCTAAGTGCGCCTCGGTTGCGACCAGCCCAGCCTCAAAGCCCGCCTTGCCTCGCGCCGAGCCCGCCTCGCGCATCAGCCAGTCGGCACACTCCGCGGCGTTTTCCTCAAGAAGCTGACCGGCCTTCCGCAGCACCTTCGCGCGGTCGTCGAACGGTGCCTCCGCCCAGGCCGGCTGGGCCGCCCTGCCAGCCTGTACGGCGCGATCGACGTCCCCCGTATCCGCGATGCCGGTCGAGCCCAGCGTTCCGCCGTCTGACGGATTGACGACGTCGCGGCTGCCGCCACCACCCTTGATCCACTCACCATCGAGAAACAACCTCTCGGCTGACCCGTGGCTGTCGTATAGAGCCATCGAAGCTCCTTCGCTCCTTGAGGCGATCCTAAGGCAACTCGCCGATGGGTTCGATGGCCAGCTGACGGGGTGCTGAAGAGACTCGGCGAAGAATTGCTCTACTCGAGCACAAGCGGCACGATCGAGGTTCTCGGAACCACCGTGACAAGGCGAAATAGTGGAGCCAAGGGGACAGCCGTACTGTACGTCGCCCTGGTCGCTTGCCCAGGGCTTGTACAGCGTCAAAGAACTGAGGATTGACGGTGACGAGGAAGGCGTGCTGCTCCCTAACTCGCGATATTCGTGCTGCTCCCTAACTCGCGATATTGCAGCCCAACGTGAGGAGCTTCATGAAGATGGATGACGCCGAGCACCGAGGGCGCGCCCACGACTCCATGGTCGTGCAACTGGGTGGTGATTTCGTCTCCCGGATAGCGACCGTGAACGGCACCGGGGTCCACTACGTCCGTGGGGGAAGCGGCCCCGCTCTGGTGCTCCTCCACGGTTTCCCGCAGGACTGGTTCGAGTGGCGGCGGCTCATGCCTCGGCTCGCACAGAGCTTCACGGTCATCGCCGTCGACCTGCGTGGCGTGGGCGGTTCTGCGGCGCCTACCGGCGGCTACGCCGCCGCAGACCTTGCCGAAGACGTCCACCAGCTTCTCGGCGCGCTCGGCTTCGATCGCGCGCACATCGCCGGCCACGACATCGGGGGCTGGGTGGGTTACGCGTTCACGCGACTCCACCCGCAGTCCACCAGCACCCTGCTGATCATGGAAACCCCGATCCCCGGCATCGAGCCTTTCCAGCACCTCGACATCGACGTCCCGCTCTGGCACGGCGAGTTCCACATGATCCCCGACCTGCCTGAAGCGCTGGTCGCCGATCGGCAAGCGATCTACTTCCGCCACTTCTTCGATGTGGGAACCAACGACAACAGCGTCATTACTGACACCGACGTCGAGCACTACGCCGATGCCTACGGCGACCCGGACCACCTGCGATCGGCCTTCGAGGTCTACCGTGCCCTGCCGGCCAACATCACGCTCAACGCCACGAGCACTGCCACGGTCGATGTCCCCCTACTGCTTGTTGGCGGCGAGCACGTCTTCGGCCCGGTCATGCCGGCTCTGGCCGAGAACCTCCGAGCCCATTACGGCTGGACCGACGTGCAGGTCGAGATCGTTAAGAACGGCAGGCACTACCTGCCCGAGGAGCACCCTGACGAGGTCGCCGAACTCATCGAGCGCCACGCCAAGAACAGGTAGCCCGGCCGGCGGACGCGAGCAGACGAAGCGCGTCACTCGCCAGTCGTCCCACAAACGTGCTCGCCATCGCCCCCGTCATCCCGGCGGCGCCATGCGCCACAGCCGCCCTGGTTGCCGAGGGCGGTGGGGCGGCGTGTATGCCGCTCACGAGGATCGGCGTGTTGACCCACCACGCCTCACGCTGATGATTGGACGTACCGTTGCGCGTAGCCGCCGTACAGGTCGTCTCTGGTCTCGGTCGGGAGCACTCGTTGGTCGCAATACCGTGACGCGCGTCTCGGACCGTACTCCAGGCGCGCTCATCACCGCAGCCCAGGCGGTACTCACCCACCGGGCGAGCCTAGCCACCCGGTGACTCGCGCCGGTCGATGGACGTCCGGCGTTCTGGCCGGTAGCGGGGCCACGTCAAGGAGGCAGCGTGCTCGAGCACAGTCGAGGTCGTTCCCAGTCCGGCCTGGTGACCGTTGGACCGGACGATGTCCGGTACGGCGATCTGGCCGGTAGGGGCAGCCGACGATTCGCCGGCAAGCCCGACTATGTGCAGCTGGTCAGCTCCAGGGAGGACGTCGTGGAGGCGGTGCAGGACGCGGTGCGGAAGCGCTTACGAGTTGCCGTCAGGAGCGGGGGGCACTGCCTCGAGGCGTTCGTTTCCGACCCCGAAGTCCGGGTCGTCATCGACACTTCACTGATGTCTGGCGTCTACTTGATGCAAACGTCGGCGCATTCGCGGTCGAGCCGGGTACGCGACTAGGGGAGGCGTACCGAAGGCTCTTCCTGGGCTGGGGCCTGACGATTCCGGCGGGGGTGTCGCCCAACGTGGGCATCGGCGGGCACGTGGTCGGCGGAGGCTTCGGATTTCTGTGCCGACAGTACGGGTTGGCGTCGGATTATCTTTACGGCGTCGAGGTCGTCGTGGTGGACGACACCGGCACCTCCTCCAGCGTGGTCGCGACCCGCGAGCCGGGCGACCCCAACCGGGACCTGTGGTGGGCCCACACCGGCGGCGGAGGAGGCAACTTCGGCGTCGTTACGAAGTATTGGTTCCGATCGCCGGGCGCCGACGGTCTGGATCCCGCCGGCCTTCTCCCCAAGGCGCCTGAGTCGGTGCTGACCTTCACAGCGCAATGGGACTGGCAGGACCTCGACCAACAATCCTTCACTCGGCTGGTTCGAAACTATGGGGACTGGTGCGAACAGAACAGCGGATGGGGCGCTCCTGCGACGGAGCTCTACAGCACGCTCGCTGTCGGGCGCCGCCAGCACGGAACTGTCGAAGTCACCGGCCTGACCACCGCCAAGACGCACCCGGACGGACTGCTCGACGAACACCTGGCCGCGATCAACGATGGCGTCGACGTCCCCCACACGCAGGTCAGGAAGACCAAGTCCTGGCTGGAGCACGCCCTCGATCCCGCTCCGGGACTCGCCGGCGTGAATCTCGAGCATGCGACGTTCAAGCTCAAGGATGCGCTCCTTCGCGGGCGCTTCACCGACAAGCAGATTGAGGTCGCCTACCACCACCTGACACGCACGGATCACGATGTAGGCCTGACCTGGGGTATGGCCACTTACGGGGGCAAGGTCAACACCATGGCTCCGGAGGAGACGGCCTCGGCACATAGAGACTCCATCCTCACGACCTCCGTGACAGCCGGCTGGGAAGACCCCGTCGACGAAGACGTCACGATGATGTGGGTGCGCCGCTTCTATCGGGACCTCTTCCACGACACAGGCGGCGTTCCCATCCTTGCGGACGTCAGCAGTGGTGCATCGATCAATCATGCCGATATCGACCTCGCTGACCCGGCATGGAATACGTCGGGTGTTCCCTGGCACACGATCTACTACCGGGAAAACTACGGTCGCCTCCAACGGGTCAAAGCCCGCTGGGATCCGCTCGATATCTTCCACCACGCATTGTCCATACGTCCTGCGTGATAACGCGCAAGCCAGGTGCTACTACGGCTGGCTGCGCCGCTTCCAGCGTTGCTGTACTTTGCTGCTGTGCTCAGCGGGGTCGCGGTCGTACGAGCGTCGCGTCGAGGTTAGTGTTTCGCCACGCCGGCCCAGGCTTACTCTGCCACTACTTGTGGGGCCTCGAACGCAATCCTGCATGAAAACTGGCTCGGCTCACTGGCCGAGAGCGATCCGTGCGCTTTTCCTTCAGCTCACTGCCCGTCGGGTGAAGTGAGCGGGAACGCACGGCCCAAAGGAACCGCTCCCGGTTGTTCGCGTTTCCTCGGACTCTGATTCGTTAGACCTTCATACCTGAGATCGCCAGGCCGAAGTAGTCGCCGATGAAGCAGATTCTCCGTGCCCGGTTTGACTGCGATTCCTGGCTCAAGCCAGAAGAGCTTTGGCGCAAGGGAAAGTTGGCGCAGCAGCAAGCAAGACCCTAGTCATCTTCGACACTCGACCTATTCGATCGGCGAGCACCGGAACCGGCTGTTGTTGCGGCTATGGTGAGCCGAGGCCCGCTTCGCGTGCGCGGACGATCGCCGATGAACGGTCAGCCACCTGCAGCTTCGCGAAGATGCTGGACACGTTGTTGCGGATAGTCTTTTCGCTGAGGGCGAGCCGTACGGCGATGGTGCTGTTGCTGTGGCCCGCCGCTATCAGGTTGAGGACGTCGTGTTCGCGGCTGGACAGGGCTGGGAACGGCTTGGCGGCCTGTCTCGCGCCCGACTGGAAGAAGTCGCTGACGCGGACCGCGAGGGCGGCGCCGAGAATCACCTCGCCGGCCGCGACTGCGGTTATGGCGCGGACGATGTCATCCGGCGCGGCGCCCTTGAGCACATAGCCTCGGGCACCGGCTCGCATCGCGGCAAAAACGGAAGTGTCGTCGTCGAGCATGCTGAGCATCAGGACCCCGACCGAAGGGTATTCGCTGACGATGCGACGAGTGGCGTCGATGCCGCTCATCCCCGGCATACGGATGTCCATAAGCACTACGTCCGGCGCAAGCTCTGCACACGCGGCGAGGGCCTGGTCGCCGTTGGCGGCTTCGGCTGCAAAGGTCAGACCGGGGCTCTCTTCGACCAGAGTGCGCAGCCCCGATCGGAATACCGGATGGTCGTCGGCAATCAGGACGCGGATCGGCGGCCGCTCAGGATATGGCTCTACTCCCAGGCTCACGACGACTCCAAGGGGATGGTGGCGCGGATCAGTGTGCCGGTTGTTGTGCCCGGCTCAATGCTCACGTGGCCGCCGAGCTCGGCGGCGCGTTCTCGCATGGAGCGGATGCCGACGCCGGCCCGGTATGCGACCGGCAGTCCGGTGCCGTTGTCGCTAATCTCCAGATTCAGAGCGCCGTCGAGACTGACCCGTACGGTTGCCTCGGTCGCGGCAGCGTGCCGCGCGGTGTTCGTCATGGCCTCCAACGCGATCCGATAGGCAGCGACCTCAACCGCGGCCGGGAGCTGCATGGGAAGATCCGGCCCGAGCACCGTGATCGGGCCGAGGGTACGGGCCTGCTCGGTTAGCGCCCCCACGAGTCCCAGTTCATCGAGGGCTGGGGGGCGCAGGTCGTAGACCAGACGACGGACCTCGGCGATGGCCTGCTGGGTCTGCACCGTGAGTTCGTCGAGTTGCTTACGTGCGTTCGCCGGGTCCACATCCACGTGCCGCCGCGCGCGTTGCAAACCGAGGACGACGCCGGCCAGACCCGGGCCAAGGCCGTCGTGAAGGTCGCGGCGCAACCGCCGTCGCTCTTCCTCCGTCGCGGCCACCAGGCGCTCTCGCGAGCGCAGCAGATCCTGCGTCAGCGATACGGCGTGCCCAGCGGCTGCCACCTGCTGGCTGACTCCTTTGAGCAGGGTGCGCTCAGCAGCGGTGAAAGCTACCCCGGGCTCCCGCTGCTCGGCAGTCAGCACGCCGATCGTCTCGCCGGCAAAGACCAGGGAAAGGGTTTCGCACGGCGCTCCACTGGGGTCACCGACCGTCGTCCTACTGCCCCGAATCTCGATGTCCACATATGGGATTCGCAGGACGGCTCGCACGGTGCGCGCCACTGCGGGCAGCACATCCTCGGGCACGGCTGCGTCTTCGAGCCGCTGACCAAGGCGTACGAGGGCACCGTAAGGGTCGTCGCGGTACCCATAGACCAGGCGGTTCGCGCCCCGGGCCAGCAAGTCCCGAAGGGGAAGTGCAACGAGCACCGCAGCGACTACCGCGACGGGGGCACTCACCACATCGGACGCCACCGCTTCGACGCTGGCCGCGACCGCCAGGTAGACCGCGATCACGCAGACACTCAACGAGCCGTAAATCAGGACGCGGCTGATCGCCAGGCGAGTGTCGAACAGCCGGTAGCGTCGAATCGCCACCCAGGCAGTCGCGGCCAATACGATCACTGCAAGAGCCTGAGCCGGCAGCGCGTTGACGCTATCCCCGGTCGTCAGCGTGATGACGAGAGTCAGCCACCAGGAGGCAGCGATCAGCCAGGCCGCCGGCTCGATAAGCCGCAGTGCAAGTGATTCGCGCTCAATGAGGGTGGTGCGGCGGCGCACGTGCACGGACCACGCGCCTGCCGTGCTCAATGGGGCGATCAACGCTACGCAAGTCATGAGCCCCCCGGCGATCGAACCCACTGTGCCGGGAAGGGCCGTCGGGTTGGCCTGGTCCGGGAAGTCCAAGAGCGTCGGACCGAACAAGAGACTGACGCTGATCGCCGCTAGGACCGCGATGCCGACCGGCAAGACGGGTCGCCAGCGCCGGGAGGGCAGCCGACCGTTGGGGAACAGCAATAGGCCCACGACTGGGACCAGTGCGACGCCCGGTACCCATGGCCACCCGTCCAACCATCCAGCCCACGACGCGGCGGGAAGGTCGGCGCGCTCCTGGAACGCTGCTCGGGCATACAGATAGGCGGCCGTGGCGAGCGGTAGAAAGCAGCCGCTGGCCAAAACGATCCAGCCGACCGGGTTGCGTGACTCGCTTCGGGCGATCCCGGCACCCACCAGTGGCACCGACAGGAACGCGACGGCCAAGAGGGCGATGACGACGCTGCGTGGCGTCGGCTGGTAGCGGACAGCCAAGATGACAGCGGCCGCTGACGAGAGTCCCGCGACAGCCACGCAGATGCGGGTGATCGCCACCAGCAACGCTCTGCCGTTCATCTGCGGCCATTATCCGTCGGCGAGTGAGATCGCGATCAGGTTCCCGCCGGGGCCGTAGACGCGATGCTGGACAGACTGTCCGATCCTTGTCGACTGGCCAACTGACGGACGACCACAACAGCGCATGCGCCGAACCCGACGGCGAGCAAGGCAAAACCCGAGGCGGCCAGTACGCGAATGCCGCTTGCCTCGCCGAGCACCTCGAGGAAGGGCCACACGGCTACGGCGCTCGCCCCCCACACCGGGACGCCTCGCGCTCGCCACAGCGCCACGCCAAGCAGCGGGAACCCGGCCATGTGACCCACCAGATAGGCGACGACCACGCCCTCCACGACTGGGTAGGAGAGGTATCCGTCCAGCAGGGCCACGGCAGCTGTCTGATCCGGAGCTGTAGCAGCCAGGTACAGCAGGATGTCAGTGCACAACAAGTACCCGGCGCCTAGCCAGCTCGCGAAGACCAGCCCTGCGCCGGCGGCGGCCAGCTTCGACACCCGGGCGCCTGCCAGCGACCCTGCGTAGAGCACCGCCGGCGCAACCAACAAGATGGAGAGATCCAGCGGGATGGCCCAACGCATCCGGGCCAGGTGCGCGGCCGCTTGGGCGACCTGGACGTACGCCGAGACCCCCTCGTCGATCGGAGTCACCAGGTACTGCACGAACTGGCCGACCGGCCCAGCCACAAGACAGGCCGCGCCGGCTGTTGCTATCCATCGAGATGCGTTCACGCATTTACCTTCCTAAGGCTCGACTCGCCTGATTCGGCACTGACTAGCAGCTTCACCGGCGGTCCTGTCCCGCCGCCAGAGGCCTCAGTCCCGCGCGGCCGGGAAGGTCGTCGACGGCGCGTGGATTGATCTGGCGAATATCCCGGCCGATCAGGACCGGGGCCTCTATCCGCGGGACAGCGTGGCGAGCAACTCTGCTTGACGGAGTTACCAGCACACCGTCCGAAGAAGGAGTAGAGATGGACGATGAATCGAGGCGCGCCAGGATCCGGCGGTTGGTCGAGGCGATCAACACTCAGGACTTGGAACCGTTCGACGCGATCTACCACGACGATGTGGTCATCGAATGGCCGCAGTCGGGTGAGGTGATTCGGGGCAAGCAGAATATCCGGGAGCTTCGCCTCGCCTTTCCGACCCCGCCCACCGCCACCCTGCGCCGCATCATTGGTTCGGGTGACCTGTGGGCTGCGGAGATGATCTTCGACTATGCCGGAGACCGGTACTACACGGTACTGATCCATGAGTACCGCGACGGGCTCGTGGTGCGTGAGACCAGCTATTACGGGGCTCCATTCGAGGCGCCGGCCTGGCGCGCTCAGTGGGTCGAGCGAACACCGAGCTCCGCGGCGAGCTGATACAAGACGCTCGCGGGTGAGTGACCGCCTCGATTCCGAGGGTGCGCTTCTTCTGCCGAGTATGCGGTCTCTTGACGCTATTGACCTCGCCATGCGAGTTGTGCTGGATGGAGGTGTTACGGGCCTGCTTACCGCGACCGAGTCTGCCGCAGTGGGCTGCCCGTGTTGTCCGCCTGGGTGACGTCGCCCGTCACCAGCCCGACTCGTCCGCCGGCCGGTTACCGGTCCGCTGCCTGATCTCGGGCCGCCTGTTGCACGGTGAGCTCAGCCGCCGGGTCTGCCTCCAGGCGTTCGTCCGGGATGGGAGCACCGCTGCGGATCGAGCGACCGTAGCTCCCGTCTTCGACCCGCTGGAGGGCCCGATCGAGCGCCGCGAGCCGGTCCCGCAGGCCGGCGGCCACCGCGTCGTCGACGCCCCGTTGTGCTAGTGGCTGCGCCGGATAAGTCGCATCGCGTTCGGCCTCATGATCATCTGTCCGGGCCTTGCCGAGATCGGCCAGCAGCTGCTGCACCTGCGCACGCTCCGTGCGTAGTAGCGATCGAGCCCGCTCCAGTTCCATCGTGCCGCAGCTCCGTTGCTCCTGCTGTTGTACCTGCCGAGAGAAATCAAGCAGGCTGGGTAATCGGAGCGGGCGAGAGGCTCACCCGTTGGTCAGTTCGCCGCGATGTGTCCATCGTTGCAACCAGATCAGCGACGGCGCGACCATGACGCCGGCGAGCCCGGCCCACTCCGTCGAATCCATTTCATTGGTGACCGGCGTCTGCGGACACCGACGCGAGGAAGCGTTGCCGATCAACGATCGCCCTGTCGATTTGGCCTGCAGCGACGAGCTGCCCTGAGCCGTCGATCGCCTGTACGTCGAAGGTCAGACGGCTCCCGGCGACGCCGCGCGACGGGGTTGCAGTGATCTCGACGCTGCCTCCCACCGGCGTCGCGCGACGATGTTCTATACGAGCGTCCTTTATCACTGGCGCAATACTTCCCGTTGACGGGGGATTTCTGGCGCAGTAGGCGGCACGCACGCTCGAGCATCGCATTGACCGCGATCGGCCAGGCATTGACCAATGACAGAGGCTTAGCTGCTCGGCTGCTGCGACGCGCTGCCTGCTTCCGCACCGACGTTCTTGCCTTGCAGCGCCTCGATCAGCTCGCGTTCGCTATCCACGCTCAAATTAGTCTGAATGACTCGCGGGTTGTACGGCTTGAGGGCCTCGATGACCCGGTCCACGGTGGCGTTCCGAGCCAGGAAAAACACGGCGGCCTTGCCGGGCTCGAGTGTCTCCCCTATCTCGCGGATCAGGTTGTCGTCGACTCCAATATCGGTCAGGGATCCGGTTACTGCACCTGTTCCAGCACCCACACCAGCCCCGACGACCGCACCGGCCAACGGGTTGAGGAACAATAACCCGATCAAGGTGCCCCACAGCGCGCCGGTCACCGCGCCCGTCCCGGCCATGGCCGCAGTCAGGTTCACTGACTGGTGAAGCTTGACCTTGCCGTCCGGGGTGCGTTCCACCCAAGCTGCGTCCGCCAGCTCCAGCAGTTGTTGCTTCGCCAGATCGCCTGCCAGGTCGAGCACCTTCTCCGCCGTCTGAGGGCTGTCGACTCCAAATACCAGCAGCTGTGACACAAAGATCTCCTCACTTCTCGGCGTCGCCGCCTACGAATCGCTTTGGGTGGACTCCCCGGATGGGTTAGCCGGTTCCGCCGGCTCGGCCTCGACCTCAATCTGACGTTCGCCGCCCCCGCCAGTCTGCACTTGAATTCGGCGCGGCTGGGCAGCCTGAGTGATCGGGAGCGTTAGATGCAGGACCCCGTCGGCATACGTCGCCTGGACGTTCTCGGAGTCCACCGTGTCGCCCAATTGCAACTGTCGCGTGAAGCTTCCTTGAGGCCGCTCCGCCACAAGCACGTTCTGAGCCTGCTGGTATTCCGGGCGACGCTCTGCAGTGATCGTCAAGACGTTTCGCTCGGTGGTGATGTCGACACTGGACGGATCCACGCCGGGCAGGTCCAGCGAGACATGAAACCCGTCGTCGGCCTGCCAGACATCCATGGGCATCCCCATGGGGGTTCGGGTTCCTGACAGCAGCTGGTTCGTCAGCCGATCCACCTGCCGGAATGGATCACCGAACGGATCGAATCGCAACACACTCACTGCAACCTCCTCAGGACTGGGCCAACGGTGTTGATTTCGTATGGAACCAACCGCGGTAGCGCTCGAAGCAAGCCCGACGGTGGCCGCATGCCGAGGACCGGCACACCGGAATAGGACTTCAGAGACATTTGGGTTTATACCCACTCAACCGCAATGAGGGCCATAAAGCTATAGGCAGAATGACTGATTGATCTCAGTTCGCAATGGGCAACAGAAGCTCAGGAATGTCAGGCCGGGACCACGCTCGCTTGCAGGTATCAGGCGCTCGACCCTGGCCTGATATTCGGCGAGAAGGATGCTCGGGTCAACAACTTCTGGCATAGAACCGCCCGCTCGTCCTCTCCGACGAGAGCCACCATGACGGTCGTTCGTCGAGCACCCGACTTGGACCGCCGCGTGTCGTCGCTGCCATCGCCGCAGGAATCGTCCAGCTTCGCCGGGCCGGAGTATCTGTCCAACGGCGACAGCCATATGTACAACAGCGATCGACCACTCGGCACCAGTTCGAGGGGGCTGCCTTCCTACGGTCTGACTGAGCCGATATGCAACCTCACCCCGCATCACCGTCGACCCTCGTACGCCCCGGCGGCAACCAGAGCCGGAATGGCGAGAAGAACGCCAGCCGTGTTGCCGCGACCCGGTCCAGATCCCGCAACATGCCCGCGCTGATGGTTGCCCCGGAACGAGACACACCGGGAATCAGGGCAACGCACTGCACCAAACCGATGATCACTGCGTCCTTCAGGTTGAGCGAGGACTCCGGGCGATCCCGCTTGCCGACCCGCTCGGCGATCCACATCACCGCGCTCCAGCCCACGAGCGCCACCACCACCGCGACCCACAAAGTTGCGCAGAGGCCCCGAGATCGGGCCTTGGGCTAGAAAGCGCACGATCCCAATCGGTATCGAGCCGAGGATGACATACCAAGCGAACCGGTAGTCGGCGCTTCGCGGGCCTGGCCGTTAACGAGGCCGCGGAGCCAAGCGCTGGCCAGACGTCCGATGTCGGAGCGGAAGTAGATGATCACCGCAAGGATGGCGCCTACCTGGATGATCGCGGTGAGTGCGGTGACGCCGGGATATCGACCTTCAGCCCCAGAAGTCCCTCCGCAATGGTCAGATGGCCGGTACTTGACACCGGGAGGAACTCGGTGACGCCTTCGAGGATGCCAAGCGGCAGGGCTTCGATCAGATTCATGGCCATCCTCGGGACCTCGAGAGGGAGCAGCAGCCTTCGCAGCCGGGAGTGCCCCGAATGTGACCAGTCGTGACGCTTGCCGCGGCGAGCGACGACGGCAGCTAACCGAACCGCACCTTGACGAACCTGAGAGCAGAGGTCGTGGAAATCCGGATGGGAAGCTGTCGTTGACGGAAGATCCGCCAAAGTCGCCACGCATCGGTCAGACAACGCCCGATTCCGATGCACCAACGCCAGGGGCGTCCACCTGCCCCAGGAATCTCCCTCCCTCACGCTCGCGCTAGCAAGCACCGCGCATTGACTTGGAGCGGTTCGGTAAGCATGGGCAGGCCCTTTCGGGTATGGATACGACGAGCCGCGTAGAGTCAAAGGCGTCTCAAGAACTTTGCGATGACGACAACCGTCAGCATGGGTATTCCGGGTGTGGGCGAGATTTCG
>Ga0307277_10000685_pt1 | contig 12854 bp, 10 predicted proteins | sample ER_DNA_116_FD_194473 | JGI IMG/M metagenome (GOLD analysis project Ga0307277, IMG submission 194473) | Bulk soil microbial communities from the East River watershed near Crested Butte, Colorado, United States - ER_DNA_116 | ecosystem: Environmental > Terrestrial > Soil > Floodplain | place...
TCGGCGCTCCTCTACTTCGGGATCTTCCTCGCGATGCTGTACGTCGCGACCGGCCGGATCCTCTTCGTCGGGATCGGCGCGGGGCTGTTCATCGGCGGCGCCGCCGGCGTCTACCAGCTCGTGCCGCACGTGCGCGAGCGGATCACGATCTGGCTGCATCCCTGGACCGACCATCCGGTCTACTGCGCGCTGAACGGGAAGCTGCTCCCGCGCCAGGACTGCGCCAGCTACCAGCTCGTCAAGTCGCTCTATTCGGTCGCGCACGGGGCCTACGGCGGCACTGGGCTCGGCAAGGGAACGTTCGAGACCACCGCGGGGCACCCCCTGATCCCGTACCTGAACACGGACTTCATCTACTCGGCGATCGCGCAGGAGCTGGGCCTGATCGGAGCGGCCGGGCTGCTGCTCGTCTACATGGTCTTCGTCGCGCGCGGGATGAAGATCGCGATGCTCGCGGACGACGGCTTCTCGAAGCTGCTGGCCACGGGGCTGACGTTCTCCTTCGCCCTCCAGACGTTCATCATCGTCGGCGGCATCCTGCGCCTGATCCCGCTGACCGGGATCACGCTTCCGTTCGTCAGCTATGGAGGCTCGAGCGTCGTCGCGAACTTCGTCCTGCTCGCGGGCCTCCTCCTCGTCTCCAATCGCGCCAACGCCCTCCGCGAATGAACCGCCAGATCGCCCGACTCGCGCTCATCGGCCTCGCCCTCATCGCGGCGCTGATCGTAGCGACGACGTACTGGCAGACCTGGGCCGCGGCCGGGCTCGCCGACCGCCAGGACAACGAGATCCAGCGAGTGGCGCAGTTCTCGATCAAGCGAGGGCTGATCCGCGCCGCCGACGGGACGATCCTCGCGACCAATCGCCGGAAGCGCGTCAACGGGCAGACGCTGTACTTCCGCCGCTACCCGAAAGGCGCGCTCTTCGCCGACATCGTCGGCTACTCGACCCAGTCACGGTCGCGATCCGGGCTCGAGGCTTCCGAGAACGACTTCCTGACCGGCTCGAACACGAACCTCAAGACCATCATCAACAAGACCCTCGACCGGATCCGTGGCGCGACGATCAAGGGCAACGACGTGTGGCTCACGGTCCGTCGGCGTGCGCAGCGCGTGGCGATGCAGCAGCTCGCCGGCAAGTGCGGCGCTGCAGTCGCGCTCGACCCACGCACCGGCGCGGTGCTCGCGATGGCGACGCAGCCCACCTACAACCCGAACCTGGTCGAGTCGAACTTCGCCGCGATCTCCCGGGTGCGCGCGCCCTGCTCGCCGCCGGCCCCTCTGCTCAACCGCGCGACGGCCGGCCTCTTCACGCCCGGGTCGGCCTTCAAGGTGGTGACGAGCACAGCCGCGCTCGACTCCGGGCGCTACACGATCAACTCGAGCTTCTACGACAAGGGCTACTGCATCGAGTACGGAAAGAGGGTGAACAACTTCGCCGACCAGGGCCGCGTTGAGCAGTTCGGCCCCGTCAACTTCCTGCAGGCGCTCGAGCACTCGATCAACGCGGTCTTCTGCGAGATCGGGAAGACGCTCGGCGCGCGCTCGGTGCTGAACGCGGCCAAGCGCTTCGGCTTCTACAAGAGCCCGCCGCTCGAGACCCCGGGCAACGAGCGCTCTCCCAGCGGCCTCTACTCCCACGGACGGCTCTTCGACCCGAAGAACCCCCAGTTCGCCGTCGACCCGGGACGGCTCGCGTTCGGGCAGGAGCGGATGCTCGTGACGCCGCTCCAGATGGCGATGGTCGCGGCGGGAGTCGCGAACCAGGGCGTGATCATGCGGCCGCATCTCGTCGACCGCGTCACCGCGCCGGGCGGCGGCATCGTCACGCGCACGAAGCCGCACAAGTACAAGCGGGCGATGAAGAGGAGTACCGCCGCGGCGCTGAACCAGATGATGCAGGCCGTCGTCACCGGGGGCACCGGCACGGCGGCCCAGATCCCGGGCGTCAAGGTCGCCGGCAAGACCGGCACGGCCGAGACCGGTGCCTCCGGGACCCCGAACACGACCTGGTTCATCGCCTTCGCGCCGGCGAACGCTCCACGCGTCGCTGTGGCCGTCGTCCTTCAGAACCAGACCGGCTCCGGCGGCACCACGGCGGCGCCGATCGCCAAGGCAATCATGGAGGCCCTGCTGGCACGCAGGTCGAATCCCTAACCTGAGATGAAGCGATGGCCGTATCGGACACGCTGATCGGGACCGTCTTCGACGGTCGTTACCGGATCGTCCGCAAGCTCGGCACCGGCGGAATGGCCGACGTCTACCTCGCCGAGGACCAGGAGCTCGGCCGCCGCGTCGCGATCAAGATCCTCAACGACCGCCACGCGGCGGACGACCAGTTCATCGAGCGCTTCCGGCGCGAGGCCAAGAACGCCGCCGGGCTCTCGCATCCCAACATCGTCTCGATCTACGACCGCGGGAACGCGGAGGACACCTATTACATCGCGATGGAGTACCTCGACGGGCGCTCGCTCAAGGAGCTGATCGTCAGCCGCGGGCCCGCCCCGATCAAGACCGCGATCGAGTACGCGCGCCAGATCCTCTCCGCCGTCGGCTTCGCCCACCGCCACGGGATCGTCCATCGCGACATCAAGCCGCACAACGTGCTCGTCGGCCCCGAAGGCCGCCTGAAGGTGACGGACTTCGGCATCGCCCGCTCCGGCGCGAGCCAGATGACCGAGGTCGGCTCGATCATCGGCACCGCGCAGTACCTCTCGCCCGAGCAGGCACGCGGCGCGCCGGTCGACCAGACCTCGGATCTCTACTCCGTCGGGGTCGTCCTCTACGAGCTTCTCACCGGCGAGGTGCCCTTCACGGGGGACACGCCGCTCGAGATCGCGATGAAGCACCTCTCCGAGGTGCCGAAGCCGCCTTCGGAGCTGCGTCCGGACGTGCCGCACGACCTCGACCTCGTCGTCCTGCGTGCGCTCGCGAAGGACGCCTCGGAGCGCTACGGGACCGCGGAGGAGATGGACGCAGACCTCGAGCGCGTGCTCAACGGCCTGCCGGTCGGGAGCGAGACGGCGGACGCTGCCACGGCGGTCCTCGCCGGCTCCGGCGCCATCGCTGCCGCCCCCACGTCGGTGATCACGCGCCCCACGCAGGTCGCGCCCGCTCGGCCGGCTCCCCCGGGCGGAACGCCGCCGGCCGGCTACTACGGATACGAGGGCCCACCGAGGCGGCGGCGTCCGGTCTGGCCGTGGGTGCTCGCGGTGCTCCTGCTCGCGGCGGCGGGGGCCGCGGCCTGGTTCGCCTACACGAAGATCCAGGACCAGCTCGACACGAACAGGCCGGTCTCGGTCCCGAACGTTGCGGGCCTCCGCGAGTCACGCGCCGTCCAGAAGCTCCGCAATGCGAACCTGGAGCCGCACGTCACCCGTGAGAACAGCGACACGGTCGAGAAAGGGGTCGTCATCGGCCAGAGCCCGAACGCGGGCGTGCGAGTCGCCAAGCACAGCACGGTCGACATCACCGTCTCGAAGGGCCTGCCGGAGATCGCAGTTCCGGACGTGGTCGGCAAGAGCCGGGACGACGCAGTCGGCACCCTCACCAACGCGGGGCTCAAACCCAAGGTCTTCCAGATCCACTCGAGCAAGCCCCCGAACACCGTCACAGCCCAGTTCCCGCTGGCCGGAACGAAGGTGATCAAGGGCGCACGCGTGCGGATCAACGTCTCCACCGGCCCGCGGCCGGTGAGCGTTCCGTACGTGGTCGGACTGTCCTTCGACCAGGCGAGCTCGCAGCTCCAGAACGCCGGCTTCGCTGTCGCCCGCGAGAACGTCGACAGCAACCAGCCCGCGGACACCGTCGTCGCCGAGGATCCGACCGGCTCGGCGCCGCCCGGCTCGACGGTGAAGCTCAGCGTCTCCAAGGGCCCGAAGCAGTCAACCGTGCCCGACGTGACGAACCAGGACGAGGACTCGGCGCGCTCGACGCTCAGGAGCTCGGGCTTCAAGGTCGCGGTCGAACGCCAGGATGTGACCGACCCCGGACTCGACGGAATCGTGGTCTCGCAGGACCCGACCGGCGACACTAGGGCCGACGAGGGCTCGACAGTGACGATCACCGTCGGCCGCTACATCCCGCCCAACCAGTGACCCGACTCGTGCGCGTAGCGGTGCTCTTGGGCGGGCGCCGCTCGCCTGCGGCTCGCTCCCGTGGGAGAAACCATGTTTCCCCCACGAGCCCCCTTCTTTCTCCGGGTTGCCCTCGGCTCCGCCGAGGAGACCCAGGGGGGGAACCTCCCGGTTCCCCCCGAGCCCCCTCCACACGCCCGCCCACGGCGGACTGCAGGTCTGGCCCGTGAGCAAGCGCACACGGGTAGCGGTGCTCTTGGGCGGGCGCTCCTCGGAGCACGAGATCTCGCTCGCCTCGGCGCGCTCGGTGCTCGAGGCTCTCGACCCCGATCGCTACGAGACGGTTACGGTCGAGATCGGCCGCGACGGGCGCTGGGAGCTGGGAACCGGCTCCGACGGGTCCGTCGCGGAGACGCTGCCCGTTCCGACCGCAAAGGTTCCGGCGACCCTTGGCGAGGTCGACGTGGTCTTCCCGGTGCTGCACGGCCCATTCGGTGAGGACGGCACCGTCCAGGGCCTGCTCGAGCTCGCGGGCGTTCCGTACGTCGGCGCCGGCGTGCTCGGCTCGGCGCTGGCGATGGACAAGGACGTCTTCAAGGCCGTGATGCGCGACCGCGGCATACCGGTCACGCGCAACATCACGCTGCGGCAGGGGCAGGCGCCCGAGAACCCGTTCGGCTACCCCGTCTTCGTCAAGCCCGCGAGGCTCGGGTCGTCGGTCGGAATCACGAAGGTGGGCTCGGAAGAGGGGCTTGCGCCTGCGGTCGAGCTCGCTTTCCGGCACGACGAGAAGGTGCTCGTCGAGGAGTTCGTGTCCGGAGTCGAGGTCGAGTGCGGCGTGCTCGGCAACGAGGAGCCGCTGGCCTCGCTGCCGGGCGAGATCGTCTCGCACGGCTTCGGCGGCGTGGACTGGTACGACTTCTCGGCCAAGTACGACGAGGGCGGCATGGACCTCGTCGTGCCGCCGCGCCTGCCGGAGGAGACGATCGAGCGGGTGCAGGAGCTCGCCGTCCGCTCCTTCGTGGCGGGCGAGTGCGAGGGGATGGCGCGCGTCGACTTCTTCGTCCGCGACGACGGCGAGGTCCTCCTGAACGAGCTGAACACGATCCCGGGGTTCACGGCGACCAGCGTCTACGCGAAGCTCTTCGAGGCCTCGGGGATCCCCTATCCCGAGCTCGTCGACCGCCTCGTCCGGCTCGCGCTCGAGCGGCACGAGCGGCGGTCACGTCTGAGCTACTAGCTTTTCGCGGTTACTTCGTCGACGTGCGCGACGCCGCCTGAAGGAAGCGCCGTGATCCAGATCACGTAGTAGCGCGCTCCGCTTCCGTGGAGCGAGAAGACCGTTCTCGACCCAACCCTCTTCGCGCCCGAGACCGGGGTGAACCCGCCGGCCGGCGACGAGCCCGACTCGATCTTCGCGGTGAATCCCGGGGTGTCGGAGGTGACGGTGAGCTGCGAGAGCTTCTGCTCCTTGCCGGTGTCGAGCACGAGCCCCACGCCCGGCTTCAGGTTGCCGAAGCTGCTGCTGCTGTAGTGCTCCGTTTGCCAGTACGTCGCAGCCTGTCCGTCCGTCGCCTGCGCCGCGGTTTCGTCGTGCTCGCTCCCGTCTCCGTCTGGGTCGTAGCCCATCAGGCCGGTGAGGTGCACCGGGCTTCCTCCCCCCGCACCCGCGGCCTTCTTGACCTTCTGGACCAGGCCTGTCGGTGAGCCCGTGAAGGCGAAGATCGCCGCGAAGATCCCGGCCAGGACCGCGAGCCCGGCGAGCAGCAGGATCAAAGGCCAGACGCTCGGGCGCTCCGACGGAGCGCGCTGTGGACGGCGCGAGGGCCGGGGGACGACGAGCGTCTCGTCCGCGGGCCCGAGACCGGCGCCTCCGTGATCGGATAGGCAGGCCCGCAGCTCGGCGGCGAACGCATCCATCGACGGGAAGCGGTCGTCTGGATCCTTTGCCATCGCGCGCAGGGTCGCGGCGTCGAGCCGCGGTGAGATGTCCGGCCGTTGCCCGCGAACGCTGGGCGCGGGCTCGTTGAGGTGGCGCATCGCGACGGAGACGAAGTTCTCGCCGGGGAAGGGCACCTCACCGGTCAACAGCTCGTAGAGCACGGCGCCAAGGGAGTAGATGTCGCTGCAGGCGTCAACGGGGCCGCCCCGTGCCTGTTCCGGCGAGATGTAGTCGCTCGTCCCCATCACGGTCCCGGTCTGGGTCAGTCCCTGGTGGACGGCGAGCGAGCGGGCGATGCCGAAGTCGGTCACCTTCGCCCGGCCGTCCTCGGTCAGCAAGACGTTCTGGGGCTTGACGTCGCGGTGGACGAGCCCGTGCGCGTGCGCGAACGCGAGGCCCTCGGCGATCTGCAGCGCCAGCTCGACCGCCTCGCGCTCGGGGAGCGGCGCCTCGCGAACGATGAGCGACTTGAGGTTCTCGCCCTCGACGTACTCGAAGACGATGAACTGGCGGTCTTCCTGCTCACCCCGGTCGATGACGGTGACGATGTTCGGATGCGAGAGCTGCGCCGCCAGACGTGCCTCACGCCGGAAGCGCTCGACGTGGTCGCCGTCGGTCAGGAGCTGCTCGTGCATGACCTTGAGCGCGACGTGACGCTCCAGCAACGCGTCGTGCGCCCGGTAGACGCTGGACATCCCGCCTGCGCCGACGAGCTCCTCGAGCTCGTAGCGCTCCGCGATCAACTCGCCGACCACGGCTTGATTGTGCCCGTACTGGCGCTGACTAACCGAGTGAGGCGTCGAGCGCCTGCTCCCAGGCGCCGAGAGCCTCGTCGAGCTCGGCGTCCGAGATCACGAGCGGCGTGAGGACGCGGATGCAGTTCGAATAGATGCCGCACTTGAGCAGGAGCAGCCCGCGCTCGGCGGCTGCCTCGACCACCTCGCTCGCGAGCTCGGCCGCGGGCTCCTTCGTCTCCTTGTCCGCCACGAGCTCGATCGCGAGCATCGCGCCGAGGCCGCGCACGTCGCCGATCGCGTCCCAGCGCTCCTGCCATGCGAGCATGCGCGAGCGGATCGTCTCGCCGATCGCGACCGCGCGTGCGGCCAGGCCCTCCTCCTCGAACACGTCGAGGACGGCCAGCGCCGCCGCCTGCGCGACGGGGTTGCCGACGTAGGTGCCGCCGATTGCCGAGTCGCCGGGCGCGTCCATGATCTCTGCCTTGCCGAGGACGGCCGAGAGCGGCAGTCCCGCGGCGATCGACTTGGCGAGCACGACCAGGTCGGGCTCCACGCCGGCGTGCTCGATTCCCCACATGCGCCCGGTGCGGCCGAAGCCGGTCTGCACCTCGTCGACGACCATGACGATTCCGTGCTCGTCGCAGAGCCGCCGCACGCCCTCGAGGAACTCCGGCGGTGCGACGATGAAACCGCCTTCGCCCTGAACCGGCTCGACGACGATCGCCGCCACCGTCTCGGCCGCGACCTGGGTGACAAGCGCGCGCTCGAGCGCCTCGAGCGCCTCGGCCGTCGTCGGACCGCGGTAGTCGTTCGGGAAGGGCACGCGGTAGACCTCGGGCGCGAACGGGCCCAGGCCGGCCTTGTACGGATGCGTCTTCGAGGTGAGGCTGAGCGCGAGCAGCGTCCGGCCGTGGAAGCCGCCCTCGAACCCGATGACCGCCGGGCGCCCGGTGTACGAGCGCGCGAACTTGATCGCGTTCTCGATCGCCTCGGCGCCGGCGTTGAAGAACGCCGCCTTCGCCGGTCCCCGCACGGGTGCGAGCTCGCAGAGGCGCTCGGCCAGCGTGATGTAGACGTCGTAGGGGACGATCGTGAAGTCCGTGTGGGAGAAGCGCGCTAGCTGCTCCTGCGCCGCGGCGACGACCTGGGGGTTGGAGTGCCCGACGTTCAGGCAGCCCACCCCCCCGGTGAAATCGATGAACGTGTTCCCGTCGACGTCGGTGACCGTCGCTCCGCGACCTTCCTCGACGACGACCGGCAGGAACACCGAGAGAGGCTCGGCGACGACCCGCTCCTTGCGCTCGAGGATCTCCCGTGAGCGCGGGCCGGGAATCTCCGTCCGAAGCTCGATCGCGCGCGTCACCGCCATGGGCTCTGACATTAGCGCAGGCCACGGCCGGCTGCATAGCTGCATAGACACCATTCAGTTACGGCGCGAGCGCTGCGGTGGTGTAGACGCCCTCGGGGTTCCAGAGCAGGAAGCCGTTCGCGTGGTGTGCCTGCGCCGCGAAGACCTGGGCCTGCACGTCCTGGAACGTGTACGTCCGTCCGAGCGAGAAATCCTGGAGCCACGGCGTCAGCCGCGCGTGCCGGCCCTCGAGCGCCCGGCGAAAGTCCGCGAGCGAGCGCGAGACGACCAGCCCGGGCCGGTCGTCCGGCGCCGTGATCCCGTACTCGCCCGAGTTGTAGTGCGACGGGTAGACCATCGGGTAGACGGCGTCCACGTACCTGGAGACGCGCCGCGGAAGCTGTCCGATCCCGAGATCTCGGGTCGCCGAGAGCCCGAAGACGTCCACGGACACGCGGACGCGCAGCGGGTGCAGGCGCTTGGCCGCGTACTGGACGAACGCCGGAATCGTCCAGCGCATCGGCTGAGGATGCGGGCCCGGGTAGCGGATCTGCGAGATGTCGCCGTCGCTCGGGAAGCGGACGTAGTCGAACTGGATCTCGTCGAAGCCGGCCTTCGCGGCCGCCGCGGCGATGTCGACGTTGTAGCGCCAGACGCGCCGGTCGTACGGGTTCGTCCAGCCAAGGCCGTCGCGGTTCCGCCAGAGGGAGCCGTCGCTGTTTCGGATCGCCAGGTTCGGGCGCGCGGCAGAGAGCACCGGATCCTCGAAGGTCACGACCCGGCCGATCAGGTAGATGCCATGTGCGTGCACCGTCCGCGCCGCCTGCTTCGCACGGTAATAGAGGGCGGCCGCTCCGGTCCGGCGGGCAAGCGCCACGCCGGACGGGACGAAGCCCACCCGGCCGTTCTCGTCCTTGACGTCGAGCTCGATCGCGGTCAGGCCCGGGAGACCGAGGTACTGCTCGAGGCGACCAGGCAGTGAGGCGAGCGCCATCGTGACGTGAACGCCGCGGACCTCGGCGGGAACGACGCGGCCGGCCGGTTTACGTGCGGCCGACTTGCGTGGCTCCTTCGCGGGGTGCGCAGCGGCGCCGTGCCTGCCGCTCACCGCCCGGGCGCCGAGAGCGACTCCCGCGCCGAGAGCGAGCAGCACTCCGAGCGCGACCGCCCGCCGGATGCGAATCTGGCGGCGGCGGCGTGCGCGGCGGCGCTCGCGGGCACGGGCGCGGGCATTCGGGTCGGGCTCGCCCATCGAAAGGGCCACAAGCATAGGGCGTCTCCGTACCGGCCGTAGAATCGGCGTGTGGTCCTCTCAGATCGCACGATCCGGCGTCTGCTGGAGGAGGGGCGGATCGAGATCGAGCCCTACGACGAGACGCTTCTGCAGCCGTCGAGCGTGGACGTCCGCGTCGACCGCTTCTTCCGCGTCTTCCACAACGCCCGCTACCCGTTCATCGACGTCAAGGAGCAGCAGGAGGAGCTGACCGAGCTCGTCGAGATCGCCGACGACCAGCCGTTCATTCTCCACCCCGGCGAGTTCGTCCTCGGCTCCACGCTGGAGCGGGTCCAGCTGCCGGACGACCTCGTGGCGAGGCTGGAGGGGAAGAGCTCGCTCGGCAGGCTCGGGCTGCTGATCCACTCGACGGCCGGGTTCGTCGACCCGGGCTGGAACGGGCACGTCACGCTCGAGCTCTCCAACGTGGCCAACCTGCCGATCACGATCTACTACGCGATGAAGATCGGCCAACTCTCGTTCGTCCAGCTCAGCGAGCCGGCCGAGCGGCCGTACGGCAGCGAAGAGCTCGGCTCCAAGTACCAGGGCCAGCGGGGGCCGACGCCGAGCCGCTACTGGAAGAACTTCGACTAGCCGGTCAGGCGGCTGCAGACGAGCTCGAACGTCGCGAGCTCCGGGCTTCCGGGCTTGCTAGTGACCGACCATCGTCCCTGGCGAAGGGTCGCTGTCGCCCCGTTCAGAGTGACGCGGGGCGGTAAGGAGTAGCCAGCCGCAAGCGAGAGCCAACCTCGCGGGCAGCTCTTGATCACTAGCTGCGAACCCGCGTGTAACGGGACGCTTGCGGTCGCCACTCTGACCTGAAGCTGCTCCGCACGCGCACCGGCGGGCCTGACGAGGGTCAGACAGCTGCCGTGGAACGAAACCGTTCGAGCCGCCGTGCCGCGGTTCAGGACCTCGAACGTAAATGTTCGCAGGGTCTGCGTCTGGCTCTGCAGGGCAAGCGTCGACCCGGCTCGGCCCAGGTCGAAGCCGGCGGCCGCCGGAACCATCTTCGGTGGACACGCAAGATGGACCTGCCGCTGCCCCGACGGCCCGACCCGCACCGTGACCGGCTTGAGCGTCTTCAGCTTCAGATACGGAACGCCGCCGCGAGCCCGGATCCGCCGGCACGCGGCGGCGACCGCGACCCGCCCGCCCGGATTCGCCGGCGGATTCCCGAGGCGGAAGGCGAAAGCGCGAAGGCTGCTCGACCGGATGCTCAGGGTGTTCGCGCCGTTCACGGCCCTGTAGACGCCCGCGCTGATCGCGAAGTAGCCGGACGGGCAGGAGACGACGAGCGACCTCGTCGCGCCCGGTCGAAGCTCGGCGGTGCGGACGATGGTCTGCCCCACGACGATCTGCGGGGTTGCCGACGGCGCGGCGATCAAAGCCGCCAGGGCGAGCCCCGCGATGACGCGCCTGCCCATGCCGCAGTCCCTCCGGAGGAAACGTATACGAGTCCCGCTCTAGAATCGAGGCGTGATCCTGGTCACCGGCGGAACGGGTTTCGTGGGACCGAAGGTGGTTCACGCTCTCCGCGAGCAGGACCGGCCGGTTCGTTGCCTCGTGCGAAAGCCGTCGGCGGCGGGCTCTTTGGCCTCCTGGGGCTGCGAGCTCGTCCAGGGCGATGTCACGGACGCCGCGAGCCTGAGGCGCGCCGTCGAGGGCTGCGAGGTCGTCGTGCATCTGGTCGCGATCCGTCAAGGCCAGCCGGAGAAGTTCCAGCGCGTGATGGAGCAGGCAACGCGGGATCTGGTCGACGCGGCAAAGGAAGCCGGCGTTCGCCGGTTCGTCCTGATGAGCGCGCTGGGCACGAGCGAGGAGACCAAGGACCTCGTGCCTTACTACCACGCGAAGTGGGAGAACGAGCAGACGGTGGCAACCTCCGCTCTGGAGCACGTGATCTTCCGGCCGAGCTTCATCTTCGGCCGCGACGGCGGGATTCTGCCGACCTTCAAGAAGCTCGCGCGCCTGGCACCGGTGACGCCGATCATCGGTTCCGGCACCCAACGGATCCAGCCGATCTGGATCGACGACGTAGCTGCCTACTTCGCGGCCGGCGTCGAGCGCCCGGAGGCTGCGGGCCGGATCTTCGAGCTCGGCGGGCCCGACGAGGTCAGCTGGAACGAGTTCTGGGAGCGCCTCAAGCGGGCTCTCGGCGTGCGGCGCCCGAGTGTTCACGTCCCCGTCGGCCTGATGCGCGTCAACGCCCTCCTCACGGAGCGCCTCCCGGGTGACATCCCGCTCACCCGCGACCTGCTGACGATGCTCGAGCACGGGGACAACACGGTCTCGAACGACGATGCCGTGCGGACGTTCGGGTTGCCGTTGCTGCCGCTCGACGAACAAGTTCGTCGAGCGATTTAGACGGACGCACGGGCAAAGCCCGCACGTCCTCTTACGGTCGGCGCCGCCGAGTCGGCGCCTGGGACGAACAGCTCCGCCGAGCGATCTAAAGAAAAGGGGCCGCACCGAGGCGGCCCCTGTTCCGGTTACCAGCGTCGAAGTGGTAGAGGCGCTTCCTGCCGGCCTGTTCGACAACCGGCGGCGCGAGTTCGCGAGCCCCCTACGCTGGCTAGGCGATTCCCCGTAGGTCCCGGGGACGCACCTCTACCCGCTGGTACCTCCACTGCCCGTACTTGAAGACTTCACTCTCGGACCACCTCCTTTCCGCGGTTACCCACACTGTACAGACTCCATCCAACGTTCCGACCGCGTCCGGCCTAGGCGTCCCGGAGGACCACCGACAGCTCCAGCCCGCGGTCGAGCGGGACGGTCACGCTCTCGAGAGTCGGGTCGGACTGCCGGGCTCGCGAGTACTCGCCGAGCGCGTCGGCATGGGACAGAACGTTGTCCGCGACCACGAGGGCAGCGGGCTCGAGCTTCCCGCGGGCGAGCTGGAAGAGGTCTTCGTATTGCTCCTTCTCTGCATCGAGGAAGACCAGGTCGAAGACGTCGTCGATCGCGGGCAGGGTCTCGAAGGCATCGCCCTGGACAAGCTCGGCCCACTGCTCGAGCCCGGCGTCGGCGATGTTGCGGCGCCAGGCCTCGACCTTGGGCGGGTCGTGCTCGAGCGAGAGGACCCGGCCTCCGAGGTAGCGCACGCCTGCTGCGAGCCAGATCGTGGAGTACCCGCGCGAGCCGCCGATCTCGAGCACTTCGCAGTCCGTCTGCGGGGCTACGAGCGAGAAGAGGAACCGGCCCGTGTTGGGGGCGACCTGGCGGCCGCGCTGCTCGCGGGGAACGCCCTCCTCGCGCTCCCGCGCGTCCTCTTCCTCGAGGCGCGCGAGCACGGCGCGAACTCGGTCGTCGAGCATGGGCCTGAGCCTACCGCCGGCCGTAAATGTTCACCCGCGCGCGTCTAACCCCGGGTCCCGACCCGCCCCCCTGCCATGGCGGTCAGCCTACCCGCGGACGACGCACGTGTCTGTGACCGGACCGTGCCGGATCTGCAACTTCCACCGACCCTACGAGAGGCC
>Ga0307277_10000686_pt1 | contig 12853 bp, 12 predicted proteins | sample ER_DNA_116_FD_194473 | JGI IMG/M metagenome (GOLD analysis project Ga0307277, IMG submission 194473) | Bulk soil microbial communities from the East River watershed near Crested Butte, Colorado, United States - ER_DNA_116 | ecosystem: Environmental > Terrestrial > Soil > Floodplain | place...
CGTCAACGAGGGGAGCCCTCCGTCCCCGCTTCGCCGTACACCTGGCGAAGAGCTTCAGGCATGCCGATGTCGACGAAGGGATCCCTTGAGCCGAACTCCGCAAACCGCTCCTCGCTGGGCGAGTCCCTCGAAGTAGTCACCAGGCTCGGGCCAGCCCCTGCGCCGTGGAGAACGCCGGCACGGGTCGCCGCATATCCCCCGACGAGATCCGAAAGCGGCTCCTCCGGTTTCACGCGGATCGACGTGACCAGAGCTCCCTCCAACGTGACGACGTCGCAGCGGCTCAGCGCCTCTGCACGGAAGATGCCGGTTGTCACGTCGAACGTGAATTGAAGCGCTGTCAGGAGGCGGGCGAAGCCGTCGTTTTGTAGTCGATGAGCGGCCGGCCGCCCACAGACCTCCTTTGACCCCCTAAGCGTCTGGAGGCGGCGCTCATATCCGGCAGCGGGGACGAGCCAGACCGCCGCCCGCGCGAGGCCCGGTCATCACTCGTCGGCGGTACTCGCCGCTACGCCGTTACGGCTCGGCACCGTCTCCGGCGGATGCCGACGGAGCGTGTGCCACAAGAACGCGATCGTCTCGCTGTGGTGCTTGCGAAACGCGGGATGGCGGACCCGCAGCTTCACCGTCGACTTCGCGAGGTAGACGAGGTACCGACGAACCGTCCACCGCCACCGCCTCTTGTAGGCGCCTGGGTCGAGGTAGAAACGGCCGAACTTGTAGAGGATCGTCAGCCAGCCCGAATGGAAGGTGTTGATCCTCGAGGCGACCGAGGTCATCGCTTCTTCATGCACTCTCGTGTGCGTCAGGACCTGGTGGACGAAGCCGAGGTCCGTCGTTCGCAGCACGTCGAAGCAGACCTCGGTATCCGCGTGGAAGTTCTGCTCGTTGTAGAAGGCGGACCGGTCCCGAACCACGCTGCCGCGCAACAGAAGGGAGGTGGGGGAGCCGAAGACGTAGCAGCGACCCTGGAGCGTCGCGCGGCAGATGTCGCGCCCGTCGACGAGCTCGACCGGGTACGGCACGTACCCTGCATGCCGGACCTCGCGTCCCCAGATGGCATAGGACGTGACGATGCCCACCGACGGATTGGCTTCTGCGACCGCGACCATCCGCTCGAGGCACTCCGGCAACAGCGTGTCGTCGGCGTGGACGACCTTGCAGTAATCGGCCTCCTCGGGGAGCCGGCGGAGCGCGTGGTTCCAGTTCGCCATGATCGGCAGGAACTCGGAGGTTTGGTGCAGGGAGATCCTTCCGTCGCGCGCTGCGTACTCCCCGACGATCTCGGCCGTCCGGTCGATGCTGCGGTTGTCGACGACGACGTAGCGCCAGTTGTCGTACGTCTGGCCGAGAACGCTCTCGATGCACTCCGCGAGGTAGCTCTCACCGTCGTGAACGGGCGTCACCACCCAGACGAGCGGCCTCTCGTTCACGCGTCGAAGTCCGGCCACCCACGGTCCTTCGCGGAGACGATGCGTCGCTCGGCCGGCGGCCAGTCGATGCCGAAAGCAGGATCGTCCCAGCGCACTCCTCGCTCGGCTCCGGGCTCGTAGAAGACCGACACCTGGTAGTACGTCTCGGAGTCGTCTGCGAGCGTTTGGTAGCCGTGGGCGAAGCCTTCCGGCACGTACAGCATCCGGCGGTTGTCGGCTGTCAGCTCAAGGCCGATCCACTGCGTGAACGTCGGCGAGTCGTCTCGCAGGTCGACGATCACGTCGTAGATGGCGCCTCGCATGCAGCGGACGAGCTTCACCTCGGCGTGGGGAGCGGCCTGGTAATGCAGGCCTCTCAGCGTCGCTTTCACGTGGTTGTAGGCGAGGTTGCACTGGACGACGCGCGTGGAAAGCCCATGCTCCTCGAACTCACGCTCGCACCACGCACGGGCGAAGAAGCCACGCTCGTCGTCCCGCCGCTCGATGTCGATCACGAACGCGCCCGGAAGCTCCGTCTCGGTGAAGATCATCGCCCGCCGACCGGCGTGGGGCGCGCCGTCAGAGCCCAGCGCAGATCCTCCTCGAGTAGGCCGTCCCGGCGGAGGCGACTCAGCACGTTGAGTCTGACGAGGTCGGAGCTCGTCCGAAAGTCGGTGTCGCGGAAACCGATCCGGCCCAGTGCTTCGACGAGGTCCTTGATCGTCTCCTCGAGACTTACGCACGGCTGATGATGCGGTGCAACGGATTCGAAGCGGCCGAAATCGACCTTGTAGGAACGGCGGTCGGGATGAGCTTGCGGTGACAGCTCCAGGCGCGCCCCGTCGACCGCCTCGACGACTGCCTGCGCGAGCTCGAGAATCTGGAAGTTCCACGCCTCGGCACCGACGTTGACGGCAAGGAACGCGTCGCCGTTCTGACTCCGTCGATCAACCGCCCAATCGATCGCCCGGGCCATGTCGCGTACATGAATCAGGGGCCGCCATGGCGTTCCGTCGCTCAGCAGGAGGACGTTGCCGCTTGCAACCGCGCTGGCAACGAAGTCGTTGAGTACGAGATCGAGCCGCAGCCTCTCGCTCATCCCGCACGCAGTGCCGAAGCGAAGGCTCGTCACGGCGAAACCGTCCTCCGCGAGCTGCGCGAGCCCGTTCTCGGCTCCAACCTTGGAGCGGGAGTACGCCGTCAGAGGATCGAGCGGAGAGTCCTCGGTTCGCGGTCCCTCTTCGGCGAAGCCGTACATGCTGCAGCTCGAGGCGAAGACGAACCCTTGTACTCCAGCCTCCCGTGCCCGCCGCGCAAGCTCGACCGTTGCCCGCTCGTTGACGGCAAACGTCACCTCCTCGAAGGCATTGCCGAGCGGATCATTGGAGACGGCTGCGAGGTGAACGACCACGTCAACGCCTTCGAGCACCGGGTCGGCGAAGTCACGCACGTCCACGAACTCCTGCTGATCCAGCAGTCGCTCGGGCAGAGGGACTGGAAAGCAGAGGCAATGCGCGAAGTAGCCGGTGTCCAGGCCGACCAGGCGCGCCTCGGGTCGCGACGAGCGCAGCCGGGTCACGACGGGCGCCCCGAGGTAGCCAAGGTTCCCGGTGACCAAGATGTTCATGCAGCAGTCGGCGAGAGCTCTGTCCAAACCCGCCACGGTGGGTTGCCCGATGCCCACTGGTCTTCGAGCACAGCCTTGTCGCGAAGAGTGTCGAGGTTCTGCCAGTACCCCCGATGTTTGTACGCGGCAAGCTTTCCGTCCTCCGCCAGCTTCGATAGTGGCTCTCGCTCCCAGATGGTCGTGTCGTCGTCTATGTAGTCGATCGCTTCGGGCTCTAGCACGAAGAAGCCTCCGTTGATCCACGCTTCATCCCCGGCGGGCTTCTCACGGAAGCTGGTCACAAATTCCTCGTCAGGCGCAAGGCTCATCGCACCGAAACGTCCAGGCGGCTGCACGGCTGTCATTGTCGCGAGGACATTACGTTCCGCGTGATAGCGGACAAGGCCGCCGATATCGATGTCGCTCACACCGTCGCCGTAAGTCATGCAGAACGTTCCGTCGCCGACGTAGTCGCGGACGCGCCGCAGACGACCGCCCGTCATCGTGTCCTCGCCCGTGTCGATCAACGTGATGCGCCACGGCTCGACCGTCCTCGAGTGAATGATCGTCTCGTCCTGGCGAAAATCGAAGGTCACGTCGGCCCGCTGAAGCGCGTAGTTCGCGAAGTAGTCCTTGATCATCGAGCCTCTGTAGCCGAGGCAGACGACGAAGTCATCAATTCTGTGGGCGGAGTAGATCTTCATGATGTGCCAGAGGATGGGCTTGCCGCCGATCTCGACCATCGGCTTCGGACGGATGCTGCTCTCCTCGGAGATCCGTGTGCCGTATCCGCCCGCCAGAATGACGCTCTTCATCCCCTCAGCCCTCGCTTCGTTGAAAGAGTGTAGGAGACGCATCAACACCCGTCCAGAGATAGCTCTGACGGCAGTCCGCGGCTCTCACACCTCGGTCGCAGCAGTTTCGTCCGGAGCCTCGCCAGCCGTCGCGAGCTTCGTCCGGCCGATAAATGTACGCGCGAATCTGAGCATTTCGCGCCAGTTGGCGGGGAAAAGAATGCGCAGCGCGAGGGCATAGACTGCGAGCGCAAGAACCCCCGCGGCGAAGATGACGAGTGCATCCCCTGCGCTGCTCGTCTCGAGTAAGCGGGCAGCTGGATACGCCGCGGCGAGCGAAAGGCCACTCGATACCAACGCAGGGACGACCGCGCTCCAGGTTTCCCGGAGGGGGATTCCGACCTGGCGGCTCTCGAGGAAGTAGAACTGCGCCGCGACGAGCACGACTTGGTAGATGGCAACGGCGATCACCACGGTCCGTAGCCCGTGACCGCTCGCCCAGGTGACGACGATCGCGTAGCCCGTGAGCAGGACAAGGAAGAAATAGAGGACCGCGCGCGGTTTTCCGACTGCGAACACGAGCGATGCGGTCCCGACCGCGGCGGCGGCCGCCATTCCGGCGACGGCAAGGACCTGCGTCGGAAAGACGGCAGCCTTCCACTCGTTCCCGTAAATAAGCGGCACAGCCTCAGGCGCGAGCGCGATCAACGTCGTCAACACGGGGTAGATGATGATCGTGTGGATTCGCACCATCTTCCCGCGCATCCTGCGCATTTCATCGAGATCCCCCGCGCGAGAGTAGAGCGGAAGAGCGAGCCGTAGCATGATTCCGCTGATCTTGGTCTGGTATTCCACCCCGAGCTGGTAGCCGCGCCAATAGAAGCCCACGTCTCGCGGTGAGACGCGCGCGGCGAGGATTCCATAATCAATGTTGCTAAAAGTGGTCCCCGTGACTGCCACAAGGGCCGCCAAGCCGCCAAAACCGGCGACGCGGCCGGCCTCGAGACGTCGCCAACGGGGGACGGAAAGCGGCGAGACGACGAGCGTAGCCACCGTGGCAACCAAAGCCGTCGCCACGACTCCGACGACGAGGGCCTCCCCGTCGAGACCGGCCACCGCCGCAAGCGCGATAGCCGTCGCCGGCCCGGCCGCTAAAGAAAGGATCTCGATCTGAGAGATGCGACGGAATTCGAGCCGACGCTGCAGCAGCGCGTTCGGGACCGTGTTCACTCCAGAGAGAAGGAAGATCGGAGACGCGAGCTTCAGCAAATATGCGACACGCCCACCGAACACCGGTTCTACGGCTAGCGGCGCGAGCACGAAGAGAACGAGGACTGTCAGAGCGATTCCTGTCGCAACGCTGAGGAACGTCGCGACTTCGACATCTCCTTGCTCGATCGACTGCATCTGGATGAGCGGCGTCCCAAAGCCCACCCACGCGATGCCGAGCGCGATTGCAGCGAAGCCGAGCGCGACGGCAGTGTGACCGAATTCAGCCGGCGGGATCAAGCGGGCGAGGACTACGCTCGAGCCCACCGCCAGTGCTTCCGCCATTAGTCGCGCGAGCGAGACCCACCGAACGCCGGAGATCGAAGCCGCTCTGAGATCAGCCCCTGGTACGTGCGCCGCGTCCGCGGGCAAGGGACCTTCACCGGCCACGGTATTCGACGATACGGCATCTGCCGGACCGGCAAGAGTTCAGGGCCGGGCGGGCGATCGCCTCTCTCCCGACAAGGAGCGTCGGGCCAGGATTCACGAAGCTGATTCGATGGGGGAGCGATCTAGGGTGCGGGCTTCGTACCAACGCGGAACGTCGCGCGCGCGACGTGGCGCTCCACGACGTTGGTGGCTGACACACCTCGCGCGTTGGAGGTAGATGGATGATCCGGCTCCGAGGTCCTTCAATCAGACGAGACGTTGGCCTCGCCTGAGCAGCTGGGCGGCTGAAACTGATGCGTCGTCGGCGGTTACGCGGCCGACGCGAACCCACTCGTCGGCGGCGGCGACGAAGACCTCGTCGGTCGAAGCTTCACCGACGGTGCCTGGTTCTGCATCGACCGCGATCCCTGTGCGCGCGGTTTTCCCGATCCTGATGATGTAGCCGTCGATGGTGGTCCAGAGCACACCCCACGGGGATCGAAACGGAGCATAGTCCGCGGCGCGAACGAAGTCGACGATCCGTTGAGCCGATTCTGACCAGCGCAGACGGCCGTGATTCGGAACCTCGCCGCCGAAGTATGTGCGCAGAGTGAGATCCTGTGGGACCGAAGGGATGTTGGCTGGCGACTCGCTGGCGGTTGCGACGAGCTGCTCGACCAAAGGGAGGCCTGCCCGAATGCACTGCACGCTGAGCGACAATCCCGTTTCTTCGGGGCTGATTTCGAGGTGCGCCTGATAGGCGATCGGCCCGGTGTCAATGTCCGGGTCCATCCAGTGCACCGTGACGCCGTGCTCTTGCTCGCCTTGGTAGATCGCCCAGCTCGGTGCGTTTAGCCCCGCGTATCGCGGCAGCGGCCCCGGGTGGAGATTGAAGCTACCGATCTTCGGAGCCGAGACGACTGCCGGATGCACGAGGAAGAGCGAGTAAACGTTGAGGATGAGATCGACGTCCTCGTTCCGAACCCAGTCGGCCAGCTTCGCGTCACGGACGCTGGACGCGGGGAACGTGCGGATGTCGAGCCTTTCGGCCAGTGCCTTGACGGGTCCCGTGACACCGCCTGTTCCATCGGACGTGAGGACCGCCGCGATCTCACTTCCCTTAGCAACGAGGGAGCGAAGAACCTGCGCACCCGCGGACTCCTGACCGACAATCACGATCTTCAGCACAGCGACGAACACCACGTCGAGCGCTTGCGCAGCAGACTGAGGTCGACTGCGTCGATCTCGACCGCGTCACTCGCCAGCTGCGCGCAATGCCCGGCAACGTGCCCGGTGAGCGGGCGTACGGTGGCCACCTCTTGCACGATGCCAGAGCGAGCTACAGGAGAAGCAAGCTCGGCCGGACATCACGTGACCTTCAATAATCCGAGGCCCCAGCCGCGCCGGTCCCCGAAGACGGAATCCGCCGCGCAGGGTGGTAGAAGATCAGCCACGAGCTCGTGGCTTTCATAGGATGTCTTGATCTCGTTCCAAAAGCGCGGCACGGCACCGACGAGCCGCTCCGGGCCCGGTACGATGTCGTGCAAGGCCACGAAGCCGCCGGGCCTGACGAGCGGCGAATACCACTCGAAATCCATTTGCACACCCTCGTAGGTGTGATCGCCGTCGATCAGCAGGAAGTCCACCGTCGCCTGCGGGTAGACGTCGGCTACGACGGCGAGCGTGCGTCGGTCATGTGAGTCGCCGCGAATGAGCTTCAGCGTCTGCGTCGAGCGCGGCATGGCGCGGAGGATCGGCTCCCAGGCGCGACCGTAGCCGCCACCGAAGGCCCCGCCGAGGAGATCGACCGTCGCCAGTGTCGCCCGGGGGTGCGCGACGCGGGAGAGGAGGAACAGCGTGCCCCCCCGTGCGGTTCCGATCTCCAGCACTCGGCGCGGTGGGTCCGCCGCCAGGATATGCATGAGGGCTGCGGCCTCGCTGTGCTTTTGTCCCCAAAAGCCAAGCGGGGCGAGGTCGCGGATGAAGTCGAGATCGTCCTCGACCGTTGTTTCTCGGTCGCGCCGCTCGTGGAAGAGTCGCCAGGCCCTTCCCTCCGCGAGAAGGAGCCGGCCCCGACCGACGACCCTCTGCATCGTTCCTCGGGCTCCTTGCGTTCGGACAAGCTCAACAGCGTGTACGAGCGAATCCCGGGTGGACATCGGACGTCGCAGTGTAGATGGCGGCTTCGCCTCCGACAGGATTCGTGCGGTGTCCAAGGCGTGGAAACTGCATGCCGCCATGGCTTCGACTGCGCGCGTCTCCGCGGCTCGGAGGACGTTCCCACGCGGGGCAAGCCCCCCTCCGCCACGTCTTCAGGGGATCTCGAGCGATTGAAGACCGAGATGCTTCATCCGGCGTCGACTTCGAAGGTCGTCCTGAAAAACAAAAAGTCGCTTGAGCGGCATTTCCGCCCGTCGTTTCAAGTGATCGCGGGGTGTCGACGGACATAGACCACGCTCTGCCGTTCTTGCGGCGATGTCGACCGCGGGGTCGTGCCACACGTCGGTGTAGTCACTTTCCTGCGGTGCTGCCGCGAGCGGCCTCGCGCGCGAGATGCGCTTGGCCAGCAGCGCCAGGTATGTCGGCCGAGAATTCACGAGCGTGAGCCGATGCTCGAGCGACTTCGGATCCACGACCTTGTACCAATGCGGATCGTCGACGTCTTCGTACATCGCGAGGAGCTCAACAGAGAAGCCATTGTCCTCGCTGAAGGCGCGGTAGAAAAATTCCGGCGAGAATTGATAGAAGCCGTGGCCGAAGAAGTTGTTGGCCGGCGAGATCGCGACGAGATGGCCATTGTTGTCAACCATGTTCATACAATTTGCAAGCGCAGTCCTGACGTCGAAGACGTGCTCAAGGGAGCCGCTGTCTAGGACAAAGTCGAAATGACTCTCATAGCGCTCGGGCAGCGGTTGGTTAAGGTCGTGGACGTCCGTCGCTCCTTCGTACGACGAAGCATCGAAGGAGCGCACTTCGTCAGCCCCGATCAACCGAAGCAATGGCTCCGCAAATCCCTCCTGCTCGGCCAGCAATGCCGCGGCTGCCTCGTCGGTGATCTCGTGACCGTATCGACGAAGCAGCCCCGCCAGCGCCTCGGGCTCGAGTAACAACTGCTGCCGGCCGATCATCGCCGTGCGGCGGAAGGACACGCCGCGACTGTGCACGTAGAGGACGAAACGGGCGCTGTTCTGCGTCAGACCCACGGTGGCAGCGTACGCAGTAGTTTGGCCTTCCGCGAGTGGCCCGGATAGTGCGTGACCGGCTCTCAGGCCGCCTGGGACCGCGAGACTCTGAACCCTGTTTCGTCTTAACCGTCTTCGAACCGACCGCCCGGCGGGAGGAATGAGTCGGCGGCGAGATACCGGCCCGCGACGCGGACCCCCTGAACCCGCACCCATTCGTCTGCTGCCGCGATCGTCACTCCGCCCTTCGTTGCCTCGCCAATCGTTCCCGGTGGCGCCGCGGCAGGGGCGCCTGTCAGAGCCGCGCGCACGATTTCCGATTTCGGATTCGGGAAGCCTAGTCTTGGGATGGCCCCACGGCGCGCTCCGATGCCAGCCTCGGAATACCGAGACGCTGCGCGGCCCGCGCGACGCTCGCACCGCCGCCTGGTGCCGGCGGTGTTGTCAGAACGGCCACGATTCTGTGGGGGCCGTCGACGAGACGCCGCAGGACTTGCGCCCCAGCCGACTCCTCCGCGACGAGGATGACATTCAGGGACGCAGGTCTCGAGCTTGCCAACCGTGGCTGTTTCTACGCGTCGCGAGATGTCCGGGTGGGCCGGGAACGGATTGGGAGCTTGTCGGGCATCGACTCGGCGCAGGTATCACGTCTGCGGACGCTCCTCAACTGCCGCCCTCTGGGCCACGTAGCGGCAAAACGGGCCGATCACCAACAGTTCCTCCGGATCGAAGTCTTCCCAGTCGTCTTCGATCCCGAATTGGTCCGACACGACGGCGATCAGCTCCACTACGCCGAGCGAGTCGATCGCCCCTTCCGCGAAGACGTCCGTGTCGTCTGTCAGCGTTGCAGCCTCGATGCCGACTTCTCGAAGATAGGGTTCGAGCCGCTCGAGTACGAACGAGCGCACGTCCGCCTCGGTGACGCTCACGACGCCTCGAGGCGGGCGCGAAGCGCCGGCCGGTCGAATTTTCCATTTGCATTCAACGGCAGCTCGCGAAGGACGTGCACCTCGCGGGGGACCATGTAGTCGGGGAGCAGGGCTGCCAGCTTTGTCCGGAGGGCCGCTTGGTCGAACGCATCTTCGCCGGCGACGAACGCGACGATCCCACCGACGCCGCTCTCGAGCACAGGCCAGCCGAGCGCGACTACCGCCGCCGCGCCGGTGGAGTCACGAATCGCGGACTCGACTTCGCCGAGTTCGACGCGATGTCCGTGAACCTGCACCTGATGATCGAGCCGACCCAGGTAATGCAGCACGCCATTCGAGGCTCGCACGACCCTGTCTCCGGTGCGGTAATGGGTTTCGACCTTTCCTGATGGCACCACGAACGCCGACTGGGTTCGCTCTGGATCGTCGAGATAGCCCAGTGCCACCTGTCGACCTGCCACGAGCAGCTCCCCTTCATGCTCCTCTCCCACCTCGCGGAGCTCTCCGTCGACCACGAGCGCCGACATGCCGGTGATTGGACTGCCGATCGGGACTGAGCCCAGCCGGGATTCCGCGCGGGAGCGGCTGCCTTCCCAGCGGTAAATCGTGCACGCGATGGTCGCCTCCGTCGGCCCGTAGAGGTTTTCCACAATCGAGTTCGGCGCCGCAGCCGCCCATGCTTCCGCGACTCCGACCGGCAGGGCTTCGCCGCAGAAAAGACTCCACCTCAATGAAGGATACGAACCCGCCTTCAGCATCCCGAAACGCTGCAAGAACATGGCGGTCGACGGGACGGAGAACCACAGCGTCAGCTCGTGCTCGCGGATGTATCCGCCGGGCTTGAGCAAGGTCTTGTCCGGGAGGCAGTGGACGCAGGCGCCTCGCTCCCAGGCCACGAACAAGTCGAAGACAGAGAGGTCGAACGTGAGATCGAATGTCTGCGAGCATTGGTCGTGCGGTGAGACGCCGTATCGATCCGCCATTGCCCGCACGAACGGCGCGACGTTTCGGTGCGCGACCATCACTCCCTTCGGTTGGCCCGTGCTGCCCGAGGTGAAGAGGAGGTAGGCGACGTCGTCGGGGCCTGGGCGGCGAAGGACAGGAGCCGCGGCATCCCTCATCGCGTCTCGGCCGAGGACGACGTGGTCGGTCAGGCGGCTCTCGAGGTCGCGCACGTCCTCGAGCTCAGGTGCGAGGACCAGCGTCCCCTTCTCGACGCCCGTTAGCAGCTCGTCGAGCTGCGGGAGCGATTCGTTGTCGATTATGAGTGCGCGACACCCGGACCGTTCGAACATCGCCTTCGTGCGCATGATGGGGAACTTCCTATTCAGGGGCACGTATCCGTGCCCACGCAGCAATGCTCCGAGGAGTCCTGCATACGCGACGAACGATCGGTGCGCGAAAACAGCGGTGCGCCGGGGTGCGGCGTCGTCCGTTTGCTCCGTCAGGAGTGCGGCGATCGCAGCCGACGAGGAGAGGAGCTCCTCGTATGAGTACGACCGATTGCCAACAATGAGTGCCGGGCGCTGCGGGGACGCGATGGCTGAACGGACGAATCCCGCGGCGAGGTGATCGAAGTAGGGCTCGTCGACCGAGACGCCGTGGCCGGGCTGTGCGATGTCAGACGGTCGCATCGGGGCCACTGTCCCGTTCGCGTCCCGACTTGGAGAGAATTTGACGGGCCGGCGGTGCGAACGCAGTCGCGCCTGCAGGTACGTCGACGATGACCACTGCGTTTGGACCGATCCGCGCGCGGTCGCCGATGGTGATGTCACCGGCGACGACTGCACCCGGCGCGATGTGAACGTTCTGGCCGATCCGTGGCGCCGCGCCGCCCTCTTCCGCCAGCCCGATCGTGACATTGTGACGGATGAGGCAGCCGTCACCGATCACGACATCCCCGTCGATCACGATCGCCCCCTGGTGCTCGATCCTCACACGCCTGCCGATCCTTGCGGTGTCGTGGACCTCGATCCCGTAAACGTTCTTGACGAACGTCCAGAGGACGTGGCGGATGGCTGAGAGGGCCTTCCTCCTCGGGCCGGCTGGGAGCCCAAGCCGCCAAGCGGCGTAACGATGCAGGAGCATGGCCTGGAGTCCGGGCTGCATCGGGTCTCGTCCGTGGACCTCCCAGTCTTCGCGCATGATTGAGAGGACTTCGCGAAGCGGCCGCCCGGCGGTCGCCCCGCCCGGTGGGTAAGGCTCGAGCTCAGCAGGACTCGAGCCACGGGCGCGCGCGCTTGGATCTTCGCTCACCGGGTGAGCGTAGCCGAATGAACTTCACGCTCAACCCGTCCAGAGGGTTCTAGCGGATACGGCTCGTGAATCGTCGCACCGTTGCCTTGATAGGCGTGCGCACGCGCGGGGGAAGCCGATGGTAGAAGGAATACGCGACCAGACGCGCTCGGCCTGTGGCGATGGCGAGCCTGCGGGTTGCCGGTGCCGTGTAGCTTGGCCGTAGCCACACCGGCACGACGCGTGGGTCGAGACGGAGCTGAACGTCATGGCCGAACAGGACCCGCGGGGCAAGCCTCAGATAGGCGTTCTCCTGGAGGTTCTTCCAGCCGTCGGCCGCCCAGGGTTTCGGCAGGAGCGACTGATGGAGCAGCGTGACACGCGAGCTTGCGTTCTGAACTTCGAGTGTCCGTTCGTCGAGCACGCGGATGTCACCTGCCACGTGACAGTGCACCTCCTCATGCTCGCTCTGAACGTGGACTGCCTCGGCCGGCACTTCGCTCATCAGGAGGGCGTTCATGGCGTCTTGGTCGCTCGCCCAGAGAGGGTCCTCCTTCGGTGCACCGCGCGCGAGCGTTCGCTCCATCGGAATCGAGTCGCATAGCTCTCCATAGCGGTCGAGAAAACCTGCCCAGTGGCGCGTCGACAGGGCGAAAAAGCCAGCATTGACGTAGGGTCGCCGACGGAGCGGAGCCCGAAGCGCGAATTCGTGTTCCCACTCGGGAAACCAGCGTTCGATCTCGGGGTCGGGGAAGAGGCAGATCGCGCCCGTCGCGGCTCGGTCGATGAGCGGCCGGAGTGGGCGAGTAACCATCATGTCCGAGTCGATCCACACGGCAACGTCGGTCTCCTGCACTCGGTGCACCAGCGGTTTGACCAAGTACGGATGCCGCGGCGACAGCTCCGCTGGGACACGTACGACCGTTGCGATCCCGGCAAGAAGGCGCGTCTGCTTCTCGGTCAGACCGAGATCGAGCACGACCAGCTCTTCCTCGTTCCCAGTCAGCGCCAGGGAGTTGAGCAACACAACGAGCCCAACAAAGAACGCCGAATCGCT
>Ga0307277_10000687_pt1 | contig 12851 bp, 12 predicted proteins | sample ER_DNA_116_FD_194473 | JGI IMG/M metagenome (GOLD analysis project Ga0307277, IMG submission 194473) | Bulk soil microbial communities from the East River watershed near Crested Butte, Colorado, United States - ER_DNA_116 | ecosystem: Environmental > Terrestrial > Soil > Floodplain | place...
GACGCCGACCCGGACGAGCTCGTGGGTTACGATGGGGTGCTGCTCTCGAACGGTCCCGGGGACCCGGCACCGCTCGACGCCGAGGTCGAAACCGTGAGGGCGCTCCTCGGGCGCGTGCCGCTGCTCGGCATCTGCCTCGGCCACCAGCTGCTCGCCCTGGCGACCGGCCACGAGACGTTCAAGCTCCCCTTCGGGCACCGCGGCGCGAACCACCCGGTGCTGGAGAAGCGAACGAACCGCGTGTTGATCACGTGCCAGAACCACGGCTTCGCGGTCGGGCCGTCGGCCGAGCGGGAGGCCACGCACGTCTCGCTCTACGATGGCACCGTCGAGGGGCTCGACTTTCCGGAGCTGCGGGCGCGCTCGGTGCAGTTCCATCCGGAGGCGCGGCCCGGGCCCCACGATGCCTGGCCGCTGCTCTCCGGTTGGATCGAGGAGGTGCGGCTTGCCGAGGCGGCGTGACCTTCGCTCGATCTGTCTCATCGGCTCCGGGCCGATCGTGATCGGCCAGGCCTGCGAGTTCGACTACGCGGGTTGTCAGGCCCTCAAGGTGCTGCGCGAGGACGGCTTCCGAACAGTCGTCGTCAACTCGAACCCGGCGACGATCATGACCGACCCTGGCTTCGCCGACCGGACCTATCTGGAGCCGCTCGACCTCGAGGGAGTCGCCGACGTGCTCGGGCGCGAGCGGCCGGACGCACTCCTGCCGACGATGGGCGGGCAGACGGCGCTCAACCTCGCGCTCGAGCTGGCCGAGGGCGGCGTGTTGGAGGCGCTCGGGATCGAGCTGATCGGGGCTCCGGTCGAGGTGATTCGCCGCGCCGAGGACCGTGAGCGCTTCCGGGAGATCGTCCGCGCGACGGGGCTGAAGGTGCCCGAGTCACTGGTGGTGACCTCACGCTCCGAGGTGCCCCGAAATCTCTCGTTCCCGGTCATTCTCCGGCCCGCGTTCACCCTCGGAGGACACGGGGGCGGCACGGCGCGGTCGCGGCAGCAGCTCGACGCGCTGCTCGACCGGGCCCTGCGCGAGAGCCCGGTGCGGCAGGTCCTCGTCGAGGAAAGCCTCCTCGGCTGGGACGAGTTCGAGCTCGAGGTGATCCGCGATCGCCGGGACAACGTGGTCGTCGTCTGCTCGATCGAGAACCTCGACCCGATGGGCGTGCACACGGGCGACTCGGTCACGGTCGCACCGCAGATGACGCTCTCCGACGAGGCCTATCAGGAGCTGCGCGACGCTGCCGCGGCAGTGGTGCGGGCCGTCGGCGTGGAGTGCGGCGGCTCGAACATCCAGTTCGCCCGCAACCGCGAGACCGGCGAGGTGCGCGTGATCGAGATGAACCCGCGCGTCTCCCGTTCCTCGGCCCTCGCCTCGAAGGCGACCGGCTACCCGATCGCCAAGGTGGCGGCCAAGCTCGCCGTCGGCTACACGCTGGACGAGATCCCGAACGACCTCACGCGCACGACGCCGGCCAGCTTCGAGCCGACGCTCGACTACGTGGTCGTCAAGGTGCCGCGGTTCGCGTTCGAGAAGTTCCCCGGTGCCGACACCACGCTCGGAACGCAGATGAAGTCGGTCGGCGAGGCGATGGGAATCGGGCGCACGTTCACGGAGGCGCTGCTGAAGGCGCTCCGCTCGCGGGAGCTCGACGGCGGGGCGGTGACGCCGTGGGCCTCGCTCGACGAGCCGCCCGCAGGCCTGCACCCGTGGTTCCGGGCCGAGCTCGAGCTCCTGCGGACGGGGCCGCTGCAGATCGAGGACCTCGTCGCAGACGACTGGCTCCGGCTGAAGCGCCTCGGGCTCTCGGACGCGGACGTCGGAGCGGTCTGCGGCGTGGGTGAGGAGGTCGCACGCGCGAAGCGGAGGGCGTGGGGGGTACGGCCGAGCTACCGGCGCGTCGACTCCTGCGCCGCCGAGGTCGAGGCGGGGTCGAACTACTTCTACTCGACGTGGGGCGAGGCCGACGAATCCGCTCCGAGCGGCGGTGCCGTCGTGATTCTCGGCTCCGGACCGAACCGGATCGGGCAGGGAATCGAGTTCGACTACTGCTGCGTCCATGCCGCCCAGAGCTTCCGCGCGCTCGGCTACGAGGCGGTGATGGTCAACTGCAACCCGGAGACGGTCTCGACCGACTACGACACCTCTGACCGCCTCTACTTCGAGCCGCTCGGGGCGGAGGAGGTGCTCGCCGTCTGCGAGCGGGAGCGACCCGAAGGCGTCGTGATCCAGTTCGGCGGCCAGACCCCGCTCAAGCTCGCACGGGCGATCGAGGCGGCCGGCTTCCGCATCCTCGGCACCCCGTTCGAGGCGGTCGACCTGGCCGAGGACCGGGAGCGGTTCGCGGCGCTCTGCGACGGGCTCGGTCTCGAGGTGCCGGCGTGGGGGATGGCTGCGACGCCCGGCGAGGCGGTCGCAGTCGCCGAGCGGGTCGGCTACCCGGTGCTGGTGAGGCCCTCGTACGTGCTCGGCGGCCGCAGCATGCGCGTCTGCTACGAGGCCGAGGCCGTCCGTGAGGCGACGGAACGCGTCCCAGGACCGATACTCGTCGACCGCTTTCTCGAGAACGCGATCGAGCTCGACGTGGACGCGCTCTGCGACGGGCGGGACACCTACGTCGGCGCCGTGATGCAGCACGTCGAGGAGGCGGGGATCCACTCGGGCGACTCGAGTTGCGTCCTCCCGGCGCCGTCCCTGACGGCGAACGAGCACGCGCACGTGGTCGAGGTGGTGGAGCGGCTCGGACCGGCACTCGGCGTCGTCGGCCTCCTCAACGTGCAGCTCGCGCTGGCGGAAGGGAAGCTCTTCGTCCTCGAGGCGAACCCGCGCGCCTCGCGCACGGTTCCGTTCGCGAGCAAGGCGACCGGCGTCAACCTCGTGCAGGCCGCCTGCCGACTCGCGGCGGGGGCGCGCCTGTCCGATCTGGACCTGGTCGAGGGGCTGTCGCCCCGCTACGCGCTCCAGTATCACGTGAAGGCCGCCGTGCTCCCATTCGCGCGGTTCCCCGGCGCCGACCCGGTGCTCGGGCCGGAGATGCGCTCGACCGGCGAGGTGATGGCGAGCGCCTCCGACCTGCCGACCGCCTTCGCGAAGGCCGAGCGCGCCGCGGGCCGGCGGCTTCCCTCGAGCGGGACCGCTTTTCTCTCCGTCCGCGACGAGGACAAGGGCGCGGTGGTGCCGGTAGCGAGCGCGCTCCACGCGCTCGGCTTCAAGCTGCTCGCGACCGCCGGCACGGCGCGCGTGTTGGCCGCCGCCGGCCTCGCGGTCGAGTACGTCCGCAAGGTGACCGAGGAGAGCGGCGGGCCGAGCGTCGTCGACCTCGTCCGTCGCGGCCGGTGCGACCTCGTCGTCAACACCCCGCAGGGCTCGGGCGCGCGGACGGACGGCTACCTGATCCGGGAGGCCGCGCTGGTCGCCCGCGTTCCCTGCGTCACGACGATCTCCGGCGCGGCCGCCGCCGTCGAGGCGATCGCGCACGCCCGCGACGAGGTCGCGCTCAGCCTGCAGGAGCGAATCGATGCTCAAGCGCGAAGCGCATAGCGTCAGCGGCGTCGAGGCGGTAGGCCCCTACACCCTGCTGCGCGTGGAGCGCCGCGGGCTCGAGGCGGGGAATCCAGGCCAGTTCTTCATGCTCGAGGCGGCCGGACGACTTCTGCCGAGGCCGATGAGCCTCTGCCTCGCGACCGCCGGCGAGCTCGGCTTCCTGGTCGACCCGGTCGGCCCGGGGACGCGCGCTCTCTGCTCGCTCTCGTGCGGCGACCGGCTGGCGATCCTCGGCCCGCTTGGTAAGGGCTTCCGGCTCGACGTCGTGCGCCCGCTGCTCGTCGGCGGCGGGATCGGGATCGCGCCGCTGCCGTACCTCTCCGAGCGTCTCGGCGGGCCGCCGGCCGTGCTCGGCTTCCGCAGCCCGTGGCACGCGGAGGCCGCCGTGCTCGTGCCGAACGCCGAGGTCGTCGTCGAGCCGACCTACGTGACCGAGGCGCTGCCGTCCGGCCACGACGTGCTCGCCTGCGGCCCCGCGCCGATGCTCGAGGCAATCCGTCGCCTCGTCCCGGACGCTCAGCTCGCCTGGGAAGCGCCGATGGCCTGCGGGTACGGCGCCTGCTGGGGCTGCGCCGTGCGGCTCGACGGTCAGCTCAAGCGCCTCTGCGTAGAAGGACCGGTGCTCGATGCGGCTGCTTAACGCGAGCGGCTGCCTCGACGCGCTGACCGCACCCGAGGTCGCGCGCGAGCTCGACGCGTTCGTCACGAAGACGGTCACGCCGCAGCCGCGCGAGGGCAACGAGCCGGTGCGGATCGCCGAGACCGACGTCGGGATGCTCAATGCGATCGGCCTCGCCAACCCCGGGATCGAGCGCTTCGTGGCCCAGACGCTGCCGCAGCTAGCGGGCCTGGGAGTCCCCATCTGGGTCTCCGTCGGGGGCTTCTCGACGGGCGACTACGCGGAGACGTGCGAGCGGCTGGACGGCGAGGAGATCGCGGCGATCGAGCTGAACCTCTCGTGCCCGAACGTCGACGAGGTCCCGGAGAGCATCTCCGAGACGGTCGCCGCCGCCCGCGCCGCGACGACGAAGCCGCTCTACGCAAAGCTCTCGCCGGCCGTCGCAGATCTGGCCGAGACGGCACGAGCCGCCGAGGCCGCCGGCGCCGACGGGCTCAGCCTGGTGAACACGATCCGGGGCCTGGCCCTGGACGAGCGCACGCTTCGCCCCGTCCTCGCGCGCGGGGTGGGCGGGCTCTCGGGCCCGGCGCTTCGTCCGGTCGCGCTCGCGTCCGTCCATGCGTGCCGCCGCGCGACGGATCTGCCGATCGTCGGCATGGGCGGAGTCGCGACCGGACGCCACGTCCTCGAGCTTCTCGCCGCGGGGGCGCGCGACGTCGCCCTGGGCACGGTCCTGTTCGCCGATCCGGGCGCTCCCGGGCGGATCCGGGCGGAGTTGGAAGGCGAGCTGGCCGCCCTCGGCTTTGCCAATCCTGACAACGTCGTCGGCCTCGCGCACAGCGCCGATCGCTCGACTCTCGACTCGAAGTCGAGAGTAGACGCCGAAAAAGACCTGCATACGGGCCTAAACGTGGCGGGTTGACCCGCGCTATCAGCTTGTTAGTATCCCCCGCCGTGGCCGCGCTCAAGACTCAGGCCCAGGCGCCACTCCGCTCCCTTGACCAACGGATGGAAGCTCTCAAGCGGGCGAACGACATCCGCGTGCGGCGTGCGCAGCTCAAGAAGGACCTCAAGTCCGGCTCGGCACGCATCGAGGAAATCCTCAGCGATCCGCCCGAGTACGTCTCGACCGCCAAGGTGTTCGACATGCTCATGGCCGTGCCGAAGTTCGGTCGCGTCAAGGCAGCGCGCTTCCTGAACCAGTGCCGCATCAGCCAGTCGAAGACCGTCGGGGGGCTCTCGGAGCGCCAGCGGGCGGAGCTGATTGGGCTCTTCAACCGCTAGACAGCTTCCCGTCTTCGTCATCACCGGGACGTCGGGAGAGGGCAAGAGCACGCTCGCGAAGTGGCTCGTCTCGCGCGTGCCCGAGCTCGAGCTCGCCGTTTCGGCAACCACCCGGCCGCGCCGGCCCGGGGAAGAGGACGGCCGGGACTACTGGTTCATCACCGAGGAGGAGTTCGACCGGCGCCTCGCGGACGACGGCTTCCTCGAGTGGGTCGAGCTGCCATGGGGACCGGGGTATCGCTCCGGAACGCTCTGGTCGGAGCTGGGCCGGATCCGCGAGCGTGGGCACGCGCCGCTCCTCGAGATCGAAACCGGGGGCGCGCTGGCGGTCCGCGATCGGGTGCCGGACGCGGTGACGATCTTCGTGACCGCCCCCAGCAAGGAGGCGCTCGAACAGCGGCTCCGGGCACGCGCCACCGAGAGCGAGGGCGAGATCGAGCAGCGTCTCGATATCGCGGAGCGCCAGCTGGCGTTGGAGCCGCAGTTCCAGTACCGGATCGTCAACGACGACCTCGAGCGCGCCGAGGAGGAGCTCCAGGAGATCGTCCGCGGGGAGCTCGAGCGCGCAGGTAGCATTCCCGCCCGTGATTCATCCCCGCATTGACGAGCTGCTCGAGAACGTCGACTCCCGCTACGCGCTGGTGATCGTCGCGGCCAAGCGCGCGCGGCAGATCAACAACTACCACCACCAGCTCGGCGAGGGCACGTTCGACCAGTTCCTGCCCCCGCTCGTCGAGTCGCGCTCGAAGAACTACTTGACGATGGCCTTCGAGGAGATCTCCGAAGGCAAGATCAAGTACTCCTACCCGAAGTAGCCGCTCGAAGAAGGTAGGACGGGCCGCCCGTGGGCGGCCCTCGGCGTCCTACCTGGTCACCTTGAAGTCGTGGTGCATCTGGGTCTCGTGCAAGGAGCAGTAGTAGCGCCAGCTGCCCGGCTTCAACGTCATCACGAGCGTCTTCGAGCCCGTGAACGGCGTCGAGGTGATGTGCTTCTCGAGCTTCGGCTTCGACGGGTGCTCCCGCTCGACCGTGAAGTTGTGGAACGTCGACTTGTCGGCGATGACGAACTTGTACTTGCCGGCCTTGAGCGTCTTGACCTTCCTGCCGCCCTTCTTCAGCGAGATCGTGAAGCCGGGCCCGACGACACCTTTGAGCGTCGGCGTGCTCGATGTGCTCGAGCTGCGGCTGAAGGCCGACGCGGCGAAGGCGAGCGCGGCGACGACGAGGACGGCGACGATGGCTAGGTACTTCCGGTTCATACGCCTCCTTTCGATGACGCCGTGAGTACGGGAGCGAGGCTACCGCGGTTTTACAGACGGCCGCACCGGCGTAGCCGGCACGGCCTCCACGGTCGGCGTCGCAAGCGAGCGCCTTAGGAAGCGCGGCACAATGTGCCTATGGCGCGAGTACTCCTGGGAGTCACCGGCGGGATCGCCGCCTACAAGGCGTGTGAGCTGACGCGCCTCTTCGTGCGCGCCGGCCACGAGGTGACGCCGGTCCTCACGCCCGACACCGAGCGGTTCGTCACCGCCCAGACGTTCGAGGCGCTCGCGCGCCGGGAGATGCCGCGCGAGCTCTATCCGCACCTGCTCGAGGCCGACCTGCTCGTGATCGCGCCGCTCTCGGCGAACACGCTCGCGAAGCTGGCGGAGGGCCTCGCGGACAACGTCCTCACCCAGACGGCGCTCGCATTCGACGGGCCCGTGCTCGTCGCGCCGGCGATGAATCCGCGCATGTGGTCGCACCCGGCGACGCAGGAGAACGTCGAAACACTGCTCCGCCGCGGCGTCGAGCTGGTCGGTCCCGATCAGGGAGAGACGGCCGAGGGTGAGGTCGGCCGTGGCCGGATGAGCGAGCCAAACGAGATCTTCTCGCGCTCCGTCACGATCCTGGAGGCGCGCGGCCAGCTGCAGGGCGTGCGCGTGCTCGTCACCGCCGGTGGCACGCGGGAGCCTCTCGACGCCGTCCGCTTCCTCGGCAACCGCTCCTCGGGCCGGATGGGAGCCGCCCTCGCGGCGGAGGCGCACAGGCGCGGGGCGGAGGTGACGCTCGTTGCCGCGAACCTCTCGGTCCCATTGCCCGTAGGAGTCGACGTGGTGTCTGCCCCTACGGCCGGCGACCTCGCGCGGGAGACGCTCGCCCGCCGCGAGGCGGACGTCGTCTTGATGGCGGCCGCCGTCGCCGACTACCGCCCGGCCGAGCCGGAATCCGGGAAGCGGCCGAAGGACGGAGAGCCGTGGACGGTGACCCTCGAGCCGACCACGGACGTGCTGCGCGAGCTCGGCGAGGGCCGTAGGAACGGCCAGGTGCTCGTCGGCTTCGCAGCGGACACGGGCGGGCGGGGCCTCGAGCGCGCGCGGGAGAAGCTCGCCGCGAAGCGCGTCGACCTGGTCGTCTTCAACGACGTCTCGCGTAACGACATCGGCTTCGACGCGGCCGACAACGAGGTCGTGCTGGTCACCGCAGACGGTGACCGGCGCCTCGAGAAGGCCTCGAAGGAGCGGATCGCAGTGGCTATCCTCGACGCGGTGGCGGAGCGGCTGGGAGGAGCGGGGTAGTGGACGAGGCGATCGGCGAGACTGCGGCCCCAGGGCTCTCGACCGGAGCGGAGGCCGTCCGCCGGATCGTCGACAACCTCGCGCTCGTCGTGCGCGCGCCCGAGGAGACCCTGCGCTTCGTCGTCCTCTCCGTGATCGCCGAGGGGCACCTGATCATCGAGGACTTCCCGGGGGTCGGGAAGACGATGCTGACCAAGGCGCTCGCGCGCTCGGTCGACTGCTCCTTCTCGCGGCTTCAGTTCACGCCCGACCTGCTCCCCTCGGACATCACCGGCGTGAACGTGTTCAACCAGAAGACGAACGAGTTCGAGTTCCGGCCGGGACCGGTGTTCGCGAACTTCCTGCTGGTCGACGAGATCAACCGGGCCTCGCCGAAGACGCAGGCGGCCCTGCTCGAGTGCATGCAGGAGAACCAGGTCACCGTCGACGGCGTCACCTACGAGCTGGCGCGGCCCTTCCTGGTGATGGCGACGCAGAACCCGATCGAGTACGAGGGCACCTATCCGCTGCCGGAGGCCCAGCTCGACCGCTTCACCCTGCGGGTCGAGATCGGGTACCCCCCGCTGGCCGAGGAAGCGCGGATGCTGACCGAGCAGACCAGCGACCCGCCGCTCGAGTCGCTCCGGCCGGTGGCCACCGCCGCCGACGTGCGCAGCCTGATTGCCGAGGCGGCCGAGATCTTCGTCGAGGAGAGCGTCAACCGCTACGTGGTCGCGCTCCTGCGGCACACGCGCTCGGACGGGAGGCTCTACCTCGGCGCGAGCCCGCGCTCGGGGATCGCGCTGCTGCGGGTCGCGAAGGCGCGGTCCCTCGCCGACGGTCGTAGCTTCGTCACGCCGGACGATGTCAAGGCCTGCGCCGTGCCCGTGCTCGCGCACCGGCTGATCCTCGCTCCCGAGGCGCGCGCGTCCGGCCTGTCGGGCGCCGACCTCGTCCGGGAGGCGCTCGAGCACACGCCGGTCCCGGTATGACGCACCTGGGGCGGCTCGCGCTGGCCCTCGGCTGCGCGACCTACCTCGCCGCCTGGGCGTTCGGCTCGAAGCCGCTCTACCCGGTCGCTCTCGGTCTCCTCGCCGCGGTTCTGCTCGCGCGGCTCTGGACCCGGCTGGCGGGCCGGCCCGACGAGCTGCGCCGTCGATTGCCCGGCGGGGACCGGTTCGCCGGCGACGACGTGCACGTGCGGCTGGAGCTCGTCTCCCCACACAGGCTGCCGGCGGCCGTCGTCCTACGCGAGCGGATCGGGAAGCTGGGCGTGCGGGAGACCCCGATCCCGGGCCGCGGCAAGACGTCGTACGTGCTCGAAGGCCTTCCCCGCGGCCGCTACGCCTTCGAGGAGACAACCGCCGTGATCGAGGACCCGTTCGGCTTCGACCGGGTCGAGCTGGAGCTGACCGCGCCGGGGGCGCTCCTGGTCTACCCGCGGCTCGTCGAGCTCGACCGCCTCTTCTCCGAGACGGGTGCGTCTGCTCGAGACGGCAGGCGGCTGCTGTTGCGGCGCCCGAGCGGCTTCGACCTCCACAGCGTGCGGGAGTACCAGCAGGGCGAATCCCTCCGGACGGTGCACTGGCGCTCCACTGCGAAGCGCGGGCAGCTGATGGTCAAGGAGCTCGAGGACTCGCCGCGCGACGAGGTCGCCGTCGTCCTCGACGCCGACCCTGCCGCTGTCGTCGGGGAGAGCTTCGAGCTCCAGGTGCGCGCCGCGGGGTCGATCCTGCTGGCGCACGCGCGCCGGGGCCGGCGTGCGGTGCTGGTCGTCAACTCGCCGCAGCGCGAGCAGCAGCGGGTCCACTCGGCCGACGGCGACTGGCGGCATGCGCTCGACCTGCTCGCGGGTGTCGAGCCCGAAGCGGGTCCGCCGCTCGCCGCAATGCTCGGCGACGAGGCGGGGGCCGCGGCCAGGGCGCTCGAGCTGGCGGTGGTGACCGCGTCGCTACCGCCCGGGCTCGTGGAGCGGCTCGTCGACTGCTCCCTCGGCCACCGGAACGTCTCCCTCGTGCTCGTCGACTCGGCCACCTTCGGCCCAGCCGAGCCGCGCCGCTTCCCCGATCTGCTCCGCCTGCAGGCGGCCGGGGTCGCGGTGGCCGTTCTGGGATCAGGCGACGACCTCGCGACCGTGCTCGCGCCGCCGGCCCACGCACACCAGGCGGCGCGTGGCTAGGACCGTCGTCTTCGGCGCCGTGGCGGGCACGCTGATCGCCTGGAACTGGCTCCGCCTCGAGCACGGGCCGAGCACGGGACAGGCGGCTCTGATCGTCCTGCTGGCCGTCGCTCCGGCCCTTGCGCGCGGGCTCCGCGCTCGTCTCGCCGCCTCGGCAGCCGCCTTCCTGGTGGCCGCCGGGAGCGCGTTCGACATCGGGCCCGGGCTCCACTACCCGGGCAGGCTGCTCTCGCGCTTCGGAGGTGGATTCCTCGACTTCTACGACGTCAAGCTGCCGTTCGATCCCGGAACCCAGACGCGAATGCACGGGACGATCCTTGTCGCCGTCTTCGTCTTCACCCTCGCGGCTTCGGTTGCGATCGCCGCGAGACGGCCGCGCTGGGCCGCGGTCGCGCTGCTCGTCGGCGCCGGCTGGCCAGCGACGCTGCTCGCCGGGCACGACTCTCAACGGGGAGCCGCACTCCTCGCGGGCCTGCTCGCCCTGCTCGTGGGCCTGGGGGAGCGGCTCCGCGGACGCGGCTACGCGGTCGTCGCGGGACTTGCGGTGGTCCTGGTCGCGGTGGCCGCCTCGAGCTCACCCGCGCTGGCCAGGCACGAGTTCCTCGGCTGGCAGGGGTGGGACTTCTACACACGGCCCGCGAAGCCGGTCGCCGTCAGCTACGTCTGGAACTCGGACTACTCCGGACTCAGGTTCCCGCGCAAGCAGACGGTCGTGCTCAGGATCAAGGCGCCGCCGAGACCTCAGTACTGGCGCGCCGTGGCGCTGAATGACGTGATCGGCGGCCGCTGGATCGAGGATCCCGCCGCGCAGCAGCAGACCTCGGGCTTCCTGGGCGAGCACGGGCTCGTGCCGCCCCGGGCTAGGCCGGCAAAGCGTCCGAGCTGCTATCCGAACTGCCTGCGGCCCAAGCCGTCCAGCTGGGTCGAGCAGCAGGTCACGGTGGAAGCGCTTCGCGACACCCACGTCGTGGCGGCGAGCGTCCCGATGGAGGTGGACACGTCGAAGCTGGGGATCGTCCAGTACGACCCTTCCGGGATGGCATACGTAGAACGAGGTCTGCATCGCGGCGACTCGTACGACGCGTGGAGCTACGAGCCCGAGCCGACGCCGAACGAGCTCGTCCACTCGAAGCCGGTCTACCCGCCTCTGATCTCCGTCGAGGGCAAGTATCTCTACGTCGACCGGCAGGTCTCGGTGCCTCCGTTCGGCACTTCCGGCCGGAAGGCGGCGATCGACTGGCTCTTCACGAAGTCGTCACATGCCCCCGAGCTCGCCCCGTACCGGCCGCTCTACGACCGGGCGCTGCTAGTCGCCGGCGACGCGAGGAGCCCGTACGCGGCCGCCGTCGCGCTCGAGTCGTGGCTCCGGACGGGCGGTGGCTTCCTCTACGACCAGCATCCGCCTGGCCCCGGCCACACGCCGCCGCTCGTCGACTTCGTCACGCGCACCAAGGCCGGCTACTGCCAGCACTTCGCCGGCGCGATGGCGCTGATGCTGCGCTACCTCGGCGTGCCGGCGCGCGTGGCCGCAGGCTTCAACAGCGGCCGCTACGACAAGGGCTCCGGCGAATGGGTCGTCACCGACCACAACTCCCACGAGTGGGTCGAGGTCTGGTTCAAGGGCTGGGGCTGGCTGCCGTTCGACCCGACGCCCGGCCGCGGCGGGCTGGCCGGCGGCTACTCGTCATCCTCGAGGGCCTTCGACGCCGCCGCGGCGGCACTCGTGCTGGCCGGCAAGGACGGTCTGGGGGCGTTCGCGAAGCGCCGGAGCGAGCTCGGCTTCGCGCCGGGGCCGCCGCACGTCTCGCCCGACGTCCCCGACCTCTCGCCTCCCAAGCCCATCCTCGGGCCCGCGCACCACTCACGCACGCCCGGATTGCTCCGCCTGGTGCTGTTCGTCCTGGCGGGGATCGTGCTCGCGATTGCGCTCGTCAAGCTGCTCGTCAGGCGCGGGCGGTACCTGACCCGGGACCCGCGCCGGCTCGCGGCCGCCTGCCGGAAGGAGCTGCGGGACGTCCTCGTCGACCAGCTCGTCGACGTCCCGGACAGCGCGACGCTCACCGAGCTGGCAGCCCTGTTCGAGAGCGAGCTCGGCGTGCGCGCGGCGGCTTTCGGGCTCCACGGCACCGCCGCGCGCTTCGCGCCTCCGGCCCAGGCGCGGGAGGCGGCGCGCGACATGCGGCGCGCCGTGAGCCAGGTCAAGCGCGAGCTCCGTGCCGAGCTGAGCCGCTTCGACCGGACCCGAGGTCTTCTCTCGTTGCGGTCGCTCGGCCTCGCTTGACGCATCCGCTTGACTGGAGAGGGAACCATCAGCCAATGAGCGAGACCTTCGATCTCTTCCAACAAGGCCGTGAGCATCTCTCGAACGGGATGGCCGCGCAGGCCACCGTCGCGCTGGAGAAGGCGAAGGCCCGCGAGCCGGAGAAGGCCTCCATCCGCGAGGCGCTCGGGATCGCATACTTCCGGATCCACCGGTACGCGGAGGCGGAGTCCGAGTTCCGCAAGATGCTCGATCTGGCACCGGCCGACGACTACGCCCATTACGCCCTCGGCCGCTGTCTGGAAAAGCGGGGCCGCGCCCACGAGGCCAACGGCCACTACAAGCTCGCGAGCTCGCTCCGGCCCGATCGCGCGGCCTACAGCTCGCGCATCCGCAACCTCGAGTAGAGGCCGGGCCCAGCCTGAAGGCCGTCG
>Ga0307277_10000688_pt1 | contig 12822 bp, 17 predicted proteins | sample ER_DNA_116_FD_194473 | JGI IMG/M metagenome (GOLD analysis project Ga0307277, IMG submission 194473) | Bulk soil microbial communities from the East River watershed near Crested Butte, Colorado, United States - ER_DNA_116 | ecosystem: Environmental > Terrestrial > Soil > Floodplain | place...
CCGGCGTAGGTGGAAGGTGTAGGTACGTCCGTCCCTCGAGACGGTGTAGCTCTGCGCACCCTCGTTCATGAGGCGATAGCCCCGGGCCCCGACCGCGTGGGCGAAGTTGAGCAGAGGCCGAGCCGTCAGCCACTCGTACTGCCACTCGGGCACGTAGTACGAGCGCTGCGGGTCGATGTTTTCGATGCCGGCAAACAGGGAGGCCTTGAGGATGCCGCCCTTCTTGGCTACCGAGCCCTGGGGAGCGCTTTGCTTGGAAGCGCTGCCTGTGCTCGCGATGCCCGAAGCCGCCAACATCGCCGCTCCCACCGCCAGCATGGCGAGGGAGAGCGTCAGTCGCTTATACATCTGACTCCCTTCTCTGGAAAAGCCGTTTTGCGGTTTACGCAGCGATTCGCGACTTCGTTCCAAACAGTCGCGCCGACCCAGGTGAGAAGCCCGGCCGGAGCTCGCCGGGGTGCAGAACTTCAGAGCGGTTCTCCGGCCGTCTCGGCTTCTCGGGAAAGGAGTCACGACGATTGCCGTGGCACCTGGCCCGTGTTACGCGCCCATGCGCGTAAAGGTTCCACCCGAACGCGCTAGGGCTCACGAGCCGGCGGCCTTTCCGATCGACCGCACCGGTCGGCCGCTCGCGTACCGCTGCACCCACGCCCGGAGCGACACCCCATCCACCCTTGCTCGATAGAACGAGGGCAGCGGCAAGACGCAGTGAGAGTCCCCGGGAGCGACGTACGACCGGAAATTCGCGGCGCGCCGATGGATCGCCTCGAGGCTGGACCTGAGCGCGGCCGGAAAGTCCTCCCCTTTCCCGCCGACGGCGACGTAGTAGCGAGTCTGAACTGCGTCCCGCGCGTAGTTGAACTGACCGAAGCTGCGCCCGCGATAGAAGCCGGCGACGATCGAGTAGTACTGCGCCATCGTCATTCGCTCCGGATCGAGCGATCGCATCCTCGGGATCCAGCGAGGCAGGTTGCGGTCGGCGCGCCAGCCGGTCTCGATGTCGACCGGTCGATGAAAGACGAACGCCAGCGAGTCCCCCAGCTTGACGATGCTCGCGCGCCGGTAGTGGCGCATGACGTAGGGCGCGAAGACAACCGATCCGACGCTTCCCGCGCTGCAACCGGTGACGAAGACGCGGCGCGGCGACCGATACCGCCGATAGACCCAGCGCAGCGCGCGCCGGGCGTTGGCAAACCCGAAGTGGTGGATAGCGAGCGTCCGCCCGTCCGCCGCGGTGTAGTGCGCGACGTTGTTGCCCCAGTGGACGTCGCCGGTGCAAGACGGCAGGTAAGCGGCCGTGTAGTCGCGAAACGGATTGCGCGCATCGCTGAAGTCGAGGATTCCACCCTCGGGTAGCGATGGATCGGTCGGAGAACGAAGCGAGTCCTGGAAGAAACTGCTTCCGCGCCGGCACGTCTCGTAGCTCCAGCAGCCGCCGCCGTCCTGAAAATAGAGGAGCAGACGCCTGCTCGAGCCTCGATGGAACCAGAACCCATACGGATCCCCGCGAGCGCACTTCGCGCCGGCCAGGCCGATTCGCAGCCACGTCGCCGTGCCGGGCGACGCGGATCCCGGCGCGACGAGAAGGCACGAGAGCAAGGTGATGGGCGCGAAGCGCCGCACCGTATGGAGCATCAGCTTGCGCCCACGATGGTCAGACCGCCGGATCGACCGAGACCCCGGCGGCCGGCGCCAGCCGCCCGTAGTCCTCGTGCACCCGATGGACGCCATCGAACTCGTCCCGCAAGCGAGCCAGCGCGCGGGAGAGACGCGACTTCACCGTCCCCGGCTTGACCCCGAGCACCTTGGAGGTTTCTTCCTCGGACAGCTCCAGCAGGTATCGGCAGGCGACGACGTCGCGGTGCTTCTCGGGCAGTCGCGAAAGGGCGACGCCGATCGCCATCCTCGTCTCTGAGCGGACAACTCGGTCGTCGGGTTCCTCCTCGCTTTGCCGCCTGCCGAACTCGGTAGCAGCCCGACCCATGAGCGCGGCCTGCCGACTCTCTGCTCGCCGAACTGTTCGGCCTTCGTTGGCGACGATTTGGAGCAGCCATGGCCCGAACGGGCGCCCGACTTGAAACCGGTTGATAGCCCGAAAGGCTTTGATGAACGCAAGCTGGGCGACCTCCTCAGCATCGTTTGGCCCCGCCACGAGCGTGGCGACTCGCCTGGCCATTCCGTGGTGAGCCCGTATGAGGAGGGCGTAGGCGTCGGCATCGCCGGACTGCGCGCGGCGAATCAGCGCGACGTCGTCGGATGACGCAGCCAAAGGCAGAGGGCGCTCCAGCACGACTTAGCCGAGACGTACGATCGAAGCTGCCAGAAACATCGTCGTGGACAAAGACCAACGGGATGCCGAAAAGTTAGTCCTCTCATGACTAATCTTGCGACAACCAATAGCCAGCGCTTGACCGAGGCGGAGTACGCCGTCCTCGGCCTGCTGGCGGATGGTCAGTCCTCGGGCTACGACCTCAGCAAGCGGGCTGAAGACAGCGTCGATCTGATCCTGGCTCCGACGAAGAGCCGGATCTACGCGGTCTTGCCGCGACTCCTGAACCGCGGCTTGGTCTCACACCGCGACATCGCGCAGAAGCGAAGACCGGACAAGCGGCTCTATCGCCTGACCAAGGCGGGACGCACCGCGCTCGAAGCCTGGTTGAACGACACCAGCAAGCCACTGCATCGCGACTTGCTGCTGTTGAAGCTCTTCTTCGGCCGCTACGCCGACCCGAACGCGCTCCTCCAGCAAGTCCAGGTGTTCCGGGACGAAAAGAAGCGCGAGCTCGAGTTTCTGGCAGACCGCGGCCAGGAGAACCTTGCCCACCCCGCGGGCGCGTTTCGCAATCTCACCGTTGCCCTAGGGATCGATTTCGCACGAACCTCAATCGCTTGGGCGGACCGCACGATCGCGACACTCGGGGAGCTGGCGAAGCTCGAGGACGACGGCAGCAGACCTGATCCGCGCCGGTTTCCAGACGCGTAGCGAGAGCCGGACCCACGACGAGGAGCAGCACGCCGAAGAGTGGCTTCTATTTGATCGTCGTCGCGATCGTCTTTATCGTGCGTACCCTGTAGAACCAGCGAGGAGCTGAGCACGTGAATCGTTTCTTCCGCAGGATGCAGCGCTTCGGCAAGAGCTTCTCGGCGCGTCGCTCGCAGGGCGAGATGAGCAACACCCAGCACGAGGTGTTCGACGCCCACACGCCGCAGGACGTAACGAGCGTCCGGGCCAAGAGCTCCGGCCACGGCAAGAAGACCGCCGACAAGTGGAACCAGTAGCGCCTAAACAAAAAGGCAGCTAGGCGGGCCTGTTCTTTGTGGAGCTAGCCGGACTCGAACCGGCGACCTCCTGGGTGCGATTTACGCGAGAGGCTCGCACTGTTCGCCCTGGGTCGCAAGCTACGTCAAGGATGCTGATCTGCCCTAGCGGCGTCCCGCCATCGTTCGCCATGCTTCGTCGTATCTACGTGACCAAAACTTCGAAGAGGAGAAGGCAATGGCGCTAGGTGACGAAGTCGATGAGATCCTTCGGCGTGAAGTGAAGTCCCTGCCCGCTTACGCGAAGGCGCAGGCCGCGGGTGGTTCTGGGGTCGCACCGCCGGTGGAGGAGATGAATCAGCTGCTGATGGGACTGGTCGTCGGGGTGCAGCGTTCACTACACCTGTTCGCCGACCGCATCGAGGACATGGAGAACCGCAGCACCTAGTTTCGTTAAGCCCGCACAGATCGCTGGCCACGCGAGCCGCGGTCTACTTCTCGGCAGCCACGTACTTGGCGAACGCGGTCAGCACCTCGAAGTCGTGACGGCGCCGTCCGGGAAAGTAGCGCTCGCCGAAAGCCGTCCAAGAGAGGCCGGCGGGAGCCCCGTCGACCCCCGCCTTCCGAGCTGCTGAGGCTGCTTCGACCGACCTCGTCATCACGGGGTCGCTTCCCCGCGCATCCGGAGGCGCCACTTCCAGGTGCTCCACTTGAGGTTGTTGCCCTTGCTCCGGCGCACGGGCATTACGCACAGGCGTTCCGTGAGCTCCTTCTGCCTCCGCAGCTGCGCGCTGCCGTGGGAAGGCTCAGTCGCAGAATTCATCTTGTAGCTCCTCTCATCCAGGGTCGGGAAAACCCGGACGGGCTCTCTCGAGCACTCAGGCCAGGTGTGGCAGTCGGAGAGGAAACTTCCAAGCCTCGACGGCTTCCGCGCTAGGTCTATGCGCTACGTCCAGTGTAGCCGGGATCGAGCCTTGGAAGCGGAAAGCGAGAAAGGCCCGCCTCACAAGCGTCAGGCCGACAATGCTTGCTGTGGTCGCCATTCGCGGTTTGCTCCCGATGTGGACTCGCGGTCGCGGGGAGGGCCGCCATGCCAATCGAGACACAGAGCCGTGGCGTCGTCGCGTAGTTCGCCGCCGCTTGCCTGGAGGACTGCCTGGGTGAGGTGCTGCACCGCCTCGCGGGCATGCATGTTCATGCCTGCGGTCAAGATGGCAGAGATGTTCATGCGGGCAGCGTCGCGCTCCAGCATGCCGTCGGTGACGAACATCAACCGGTCTCCGACCTCCAACGGCAGCGCCTGCACCCGGTAGCCGCCTCCGGCCCGTAGGCCGAACGGGCGGTCTGCCGCCAACTCAATCTGCTCGACTTCACCGGCCCGCAACCGGAGCGGCGGGGGATGGCCGGCATTAACGATGGCCGCGGTCGCACTGGCCAGGTCGATCCGAACGAGCAGGCCGGTAACGAACTGGCTCTCGTCCGCCTGCTCGGCCAGCGCATCATTCGCCAGACGCGCCTGCTCGGCCAGCCCGACCCCCCGCCGGCGGGCGTTGCGTAGACCGCCGACCAGCACCGTTGCCAGCAGGGCGGCATCCATGGTGTGGCCCATCGCGTCGGTCATCGATAAATGCAGCGCGTCTCGATCCAGCGAAAAATCGAAGGTGTCACCGCCGATCTCACCCGCAGGTTGCAGCCAGGCGGCGAGAGTGAACTGCCCGGCCTCGCACGTAAAGGAGCCGGGCAACAGCCGGTGCTGGATCTCCGCGGCCAACGACAATGGAACCGAGCGCTGCCCCCACTCGAAGAGGTCGGTGTACCGGCGGTTCGCAATCACGACGTACGCCAGGAAGTGCGCAGCCAGAGCCACGTCGGCCACGGTCTGCTTACCCGGGTAGTCCTCCAGCCCCAGCTCCAGAACACCGACCGCTTCGCCGCGGCTGGTCACCGGCGCGAACAAGCGAGCACCGCCCTCCTCGCCGATCACCTCCACCCGCTGGGCGGCCAACGCCCGCCCGTGGGGCGTGCCGACCAATGACACCCGCTCCGCGGTCTCCTTCCCCTGCATCCGCCCTTTTCCGCCCGAGTGGCCCAGTCGGATCAGCGACCGCCCACTGAAGTCCGCGATCAAGAAGCTGACTTCGCGGGCGCCGATCGCCTCCGCCAGCGCGCGGGCGAGCGCATCGACCGCCGCAACCGGCGGCGCCGCCTCGGCCGCCGCCAGCAATGAATTCAGATTCAACTGGAAGTGCCGATTCTCACCCACGTCGCCCTAACCTAACGCGCCTATTCGTTAGCGCCACACTCGTCGCCCCTCGCCCATGCCCCGCGTACAATCGAGACACTTCGTTGATTATCGCGTGATCCCGAAGGGAGAGGGTCATGAACGAAGCCCCGACCCCCCGGCGCCGGGCGCTCGACTCCAGCAGGACCCCTTCGCGGTGATCGCTGTTCCGCTGGCGCCTATCGTCCTGGAAGGCAGGTACCGGCTCCTGGTCGGAGCGCTCTGGCGCCTCGGTCGTTCGCGGCGAGGCCAATGGGTAATCGTCGCGGGGTCGGGAGCGCTTATGGTCGGGCTGGCGGTCTTGGCTGTCCGCCATTTCGCGACGAGCTCCTGGCCGTTCGCGAGCGGAGACCCCGGTCTCCTGGCGGCAGCCGGGCTGCTCTTTCTTCTCGCCCAGGCCCTCAAGGCCTATGGCTGGGGACGGCTGTTCACACCGGACGACCGGCCGAAAGTGCTTGCGCTGGCGGCCGGCAACGGCGGCGCCGCGCTGATCGGAGTCGTCCTTCCCGGCCGCTTTGACGACGCGATGCGAGTCGCCGTCGTCCGCCGCTACCCCGGCTGTCCGGCCGGCGTGCGTGCGCTCTGCCTCTCGCTTGTCATGCTCGGCCTGATCGACAGCGTCGCCCTAGCGCCGCTCGCCTTGGCTGCCGCTCTGTTTCCGGGCGCTGGGATGGCCATGCGCGCCGCGCTTGCGGTCGTGGCTGCCGCCGGAGTCGCTGCCGCCGCTCTGATCCTCGCTCTACCCCGGCTGAGCGCGAGTAGCCAAGCGCTGCGCTTCCGCGCCGGACGCTGGCTGAACCCGCGCACGACCTCTTGGCGGGCAGCGTCGCAAGCGTGGGCGCTTGTGTCGGCCTGCTGGCTCGTCCGGGCAGCCGCGGTCTTCCTGCTCCTGGGCACCCTCGGGGTCGGCTTCTCGTTCCCGCTGGCGCTGCTCTTTCTCAGCGCCAGCGCGGCGGCGGCGGCGCTGCCGATCGGTCCGGCGGGAGCGGCCACGCAGGTCGGCGCAAGCGGCGCGGCACTCATCGCCTCGGGCGTCAGAGCCTCGCAGGCGCTTCCCGTCGCCGTCTCGGTCGGCGCTCTCGGGGTCTTCTCCGGAGCCGCGATCCTGCTCTTCGCGGTGGCGTGGCGCACCGCTCTGTCGCTGGTGCCGCCTCGGGCTGGCGGTGACGGTTAGAGCCGCCTTGCCGTCTAAACCCGGGTCTGGGCGCTAAACGTGCAGCCAATCCGACGGTGCGGCGGGATCGCGGCTATGGTGCGACAAGCGCGTTGGCTCTAGTTGTTGAAGCCGTCGAGGCTCTAGCACTCCCTCTCCGACTGTGACCCCTGGCCTGACCGCCGCAGTGCGCCCATTCGAGCGCTCTGTCCTGAAGACCCACAGAAGGAGCAGCACATGCATGCCACCATTCGTCGGTACGAAGGTGTCGACACGACCCGCATGAACGAGGTCACCGGCAAGGTCAAGGAGACGCTCGTCCCGCAACTTCGGGAGCTTCCCGGTTTCTCCGGCTACTACCTGATCGAGGCCGGAAACGGCGTCCTGAGCTCGTTTGGTCTCTTCGAGACCTCCGAGCAGGCCGACGAGTCCAAGAAGCTCGTGACGAAGTGGATCAGCGACGAGAACTTCAACACGGTAATTCCGAACCCGCCGAAGATCACGAGCGGCAAGGTCGTTGCGCAGAGCAACGGCGTCCCCGCCCTCGTTTAGCCCGACCGTAGTCTGCATCACCATCGAGAGGGGCCCGGCACCGCCGGGCCCCTCTCTACGCGGTCTATCGCGGACGGTCGGCGCTGCGATGGCGCGGTTCGGCCCTTGAGCGTCTCCTCCGCTTAGATCGCGCGGGCAGGGCGGCTGCAGTGTGACGCTAACTCCATCATTCGCCGTCCTTTTCCACTACAGCGTCGCCGTCTGAGCGGAGGAGCTTGTAAACGAGCATTCCTGTTCCAACCCCCGCTACTCCGGCAACGAAGAGCGCGCGGATCCGCGAGGGGCGCCGACCCTCGAACCTCTCGACCACCGTCTCGGCGGCGATTGCTGTCACGTGCGCTTCCTTGTGGCTACCGCGTCGCCTTCTTTGCGCCGCTTCGGGCCTTTCCCGCGGCCTGCTGGGCTTTGCCCTTCACGGTCTTAGCGGCACCTTTTGCCTCGGTCTTGCCGCTGCCTGTCTCGTAACCGGCGGCGCCCTTAGCCTTGCCGGCCACCTCGTTCGCCTTGCCCTTCACGCGTTGCGTCCGGTCACCCACGTTCTAACCCCCCTCTTCGTCGGAACTCTCGAAGAACAACGGTGAATGAACATACCGAGTTTCGGCGGGGCATAACCGAAACCGCGAGAAGCCCGTTCGTTCAAGCGATGGAGCTCGTTCGCGACTCCGGTCGGCAGGCGCGCCGCACCGCCCGCAGCCCCTGGCTCGGCTACCTGGGCCGCGCCGGTCTCGCCGCGCAGGGCATCTGCTTCGGGATCGTGGGTGGGCTCGCGATCTCGCTCGCCCTGGGCGCGGGCGGCACGGCGACCGATCCGCAGGGCGCACTGAACGCGATCGCGCGACATGGCTGGGGCACCCTTCTCCTCTTGCTCCTCTCCATCGGCTTCGCCGGCTACGCGCTCTGGCGGTTCGCGCAGGCGCTCTTCGACCGCGGCGGCATGGGTAACGACCTCGCAGGTCTCTTTCGACGTGCGATTCAGCTTGTCCAGGGTCTTTGCTACACGGTGCTCACGCTCGGCGCAGTGAAGACGCTGCTCGGCGCCCGCCCAGGTGCCAACGGCGAGCGGCGCGCCGCTATCGGCGTGCTTGGCTGGCCTGCCGGCCGCGAGCTCGTCGGCCTGGCCGCCGCCGTCTTGCTCGTCAGCGCCGTCGTCATGTTGTATTGGGCGCTCAGCCGCCGCTTCAAGGAGTCGCTCGCAACCGAGGAGATGGATCAGGACACCGAGCGCTTTGTGACAGGGCTCGGCGTTCTCGGTCTCTGCTCGCTTGCGGTCGTGCTCGGCACGGTTGGCTGGTTCCTTATGAAAGCGGCGATCGAGTTCAATCCGAACGCTCCGGTCGGAATCGGAGGAGCGCTCTCCAAACTCGCCAACGCGGCCTATGGCCCCTGGCTGCTCAGCGTCATTGCGGCTGGTTTGATCGTCTTCGCCGTCTTCGACCTCTTTCAAGCTCGTTACCACCGAGCTTGAGGTTCTGATCTGCGTCCGGACCATGAGCCGCGATCCAAGATGAGGCCACCGGAGATACGCAGATGCCATGGCGCCTCTACTTGACCAAAACTTGCCCAAAGCCCGATTTCTCCAATTTCCGCCACCGAACCAGAACAAAAAAAGGCCCGCTAAGCGGGCCTTTTCCTTGTGGAGCTAGCCGGGCTCGAACCGGCGACCTCCTGGGTGCGATTTACGCGGGGAGCTTCGCCACCTTTCGCCACCGTTCGCCGTCTGTCTCAACCATCGGGATCTGCGGCACTCTGCAGCGCCACCGTTCGCGACGCTTCGTCGTCGCTACTTGACCAAAACCTGACCACCTGGGGCCGATTCGCAGCGGAACCGACCTCCGGGTTATGCGGTCGAAGGTGATCAAGAGTGGGGCGCCGGCGGCAGGCGTGGCGGCCTCGGTGCACCGGCCGGTGCGAGCAGCCGAGCGATGACCCCGCCGTGCTGATCGATCGCGGCAAGAGCAATCAGCCTGGCCCCGTCGTGCCGATGGGCCGAAAGACCAAACGGGTTTGACTGCGCGTGCCGGGCGGCTGAGCCTCGGGACTTCTTCGCCCGGCGATCGGCGACTCGGCGCATTGGACACCTCTTCACAGGCCGACGCGGGACGCGGAGGGCCTAGTTCTGAGTTGGCACAGCCGATCGGAGCGAAGGCCGATCCAGAGGGTCCCATCGCTGGTGGGGTCCGCTTTACGCGCGCGTGAGCTCAGGTCGTTCGGCGACCACGGCTTTGAGCGACGAGTCGAGGATGTCGACGGCAAGGTCGATCTCGTCCACGCCGATCGTCAGTGGCGGTGCCATCCGGAAGCAGTTCGCGCCCGACCCAGCCCGGACGATGTTCATCGAGAGGCCGCGCCGCAGGCACTCTGCGGTCACGGCCGCGCCGAGCGCGTCCGCCGGTCGGCGGCTCTCACGGTCCTCGACGAGTTCGAGTCCGACGAGCAGGCCGCGGCCACGGACGTCGCCGATCTGCTCGTGCGCCGCTTGGAGCTCGCGGAGCCGCTCCAGCAGGTACTCCCCTTGCTGGCGGGCACGCTCGACGAGCCGCTCCTCTTCAATAGCCTCGAGCACCGCGAGACCGGCGGCAGCGGGCAGCGGGTCGGAGACATGCGAGGTGACGTGGAGGAAGCCCTTCCCGACACAGTCCTCCTCGACCAGCGAGTTCGTGATCGTCGCGGCCAGTGGGACGCCGCCGCCGAGCGTCTTCGAGACGGCCACGAGATCCGGGACGATGCCATCGTGCTCGAACCCGAACATCGTCCCCAGCCGTCCGAACCCGGTCTGTGCCTCGTCAAGCACGAGCAGCATGCCGCGGGCATCGCAGAGCTCGCGCAGGCGGCGGAAATATCCGTCCGGGGGGACGATGATCCCACCGGCCGAGAGCACCGGCTCGGCAATGACCGCGCAGAGGGAGCCGACTGACTGCTGGTCGACCAGCTCGAACCCCGCCTCGAGGCAGGTGCAGTCGCAGGTGCCGTCGCAATGCCGAATTGGGCAGCGATAAGCGTAGGGCGCTGGGAGGGCAAAGGCGCCGGGCAGAAGCGGCCCGTAGCCGGCGTGGGCCATCGAGAAGTTGACCGAGGCGATCCCCGCAAGCAGGCCGTGAAAGCTGCGGGCAAGACCGACGACCTCGAACCGGCCTGTGCGCATCTTCGCCAGCTTGAGCGCGACCTCATTGGCCTCGGAGCCGGTGTTGAGAAGGATGACTTTGTCGAGCCCGGGCGGGGAGAGCGAGGCCAGCCGCTCGGCGAGCGCGAGCACGGGCTCGGAGAGCATCCACGAGTTCAGGTGGACGACTTCGTTGAGCGCGCCACGGATCGCGGCGACGATCCGCGGGTGGTTATGTCCGAGCGTCGAGCAGATCTGACCGGACGTAAAGTCGAGCACCCGCCGCCCGTCTGCAGTCTCGACCCATGCCCCGTTGGCGCGAGCGACGAGAAATGGGGCGAAACTTCCGGCGTATCGGATGAGGAAGCGCTCGCGGGCGTCGCTCACCGGGGCAGTCTCTCACGCCTGGCGACAGCGGCGGCTCTCTTGAGCCCTGCGATGTGAGCGCTTCGACGGCCTCCTCCGTTCGGGTGTCTTCGAGCGGCAGGCTCTACCGCCCGAGTAGGCCGGCTTTTGTGGCATTCAGCGCCAGAGAGGAAGCGTGTCGCAGTTCCGCCAAAGGGCGACAGCGAGCCTGTGCTGCCGGCGCTCAGGGTTGGGCGTATACGTGCCGCTCGATCGACTAGGCGGGGCTGGGGAGGCCCTCGATCGCGTGGAGGGCGCGACTCATCTCATCCTCGTCTAGGGCGACGTCCTCGAGCTTGCCGGCGAAGTAGTTGTCGTAGGCCGCCATGTCGAAGTGGCCGTGGCCCGAAAGGTTGAAGAGGATGGTGCGCTCCTCGCCCGCCTCGTCCGCTGCCTTCGCCACCTGAAGGGTCCCGTGAATCGCGTGCGCGGCCTCCGGGGCCGGCAGAATCCCCTCGCTCCCCGCGAACAGGACGGCCGAGGCGAAGACGTCGTTTTGGAGGTACGCCTCGGCGCGGATCAGCCCGTCGCGCACGAGTTGCGAGATCAGTGGCGCGACCCCGTGATACCGGAGCCCGCCGGCGTGGATCGGGGCCGGGACGAAGTCGTGCCCGAGCGTATGCATCGCTACGAGCGGCGTCAGCTTGCTCGTGTCGCCAAAGTCGTACGCGAAGAGGCCACGCGTCAGGGTCGGGCAGGCCGCCGGCTCACAGGCGAGCACGTCGATCTCGCGGCCAGCGATCTTCTCGCGCATGAACGGAAAGGCGAGGCCGGCGAAGTTCGAGCCACCGCCGACGCAGCCGATGACGACGTCGGGGAAGGCGTCCGCGAGCTCCATCTGTGCAAGCGCCTCCTGGCCAATCACGGTCTGGTGCAGGAGCACGTGGTTGAGGACGCTCCCAAGCGAGTACGCCGTGTCGTCCCGTCCGGCCGCGTCCTCGACCGCCTCCGAGATCGCGATCCCGAGGCTCCCCGGCGAGTCCCGATGCTCCTCGCGAATCGCGCGGCCGGACTGGGTGTCCTCTGAAGGGCTCGACACGACCTCGGCAGCCCAAGCCTCGATCAGCGAGCGCCGGAACGGCTTCTGCTCGTACGAGACGCGAACCATGTACACCTTGCACTCGAGCCCGATCAGCTTGCACGCGAACGCGAGCGCACTCCCCCACTGTCCCGCGCCGGTCTCGGTCGAGAGACGCGTCCGCCCTTCCTGCTTGTTGTAGAAGGCCTGCGCCACCGCCGTGTTCGGCTTGTGGCTCCCCGGCGGGCTGACGCCCTCGTATTTGTAGAAGATGCGCGAGCGGGTCCCGATCGCCGCCTCGAGCCGCGACGCGCGGTAAAGGGGCGTCGGGCGCCAGAGCCTGTAGATCTCCAGGACCTCCTCCGGGATGGCGATCTCCGCCTCCTCGCTCACCTCCTGGCCGATCAGCTCCATCGGGAACAGGGGCGCGAGGTCGTCCGGCCCGACCGGCTGCCCGGTACCCGGATGCAGCACCGGCTGCGGGGCCGTGGGCATGTCGGAGCGGATGTTGTACCAACGCCGCGGGAGCTGCGATTCCTCGAGGAGGAACTTCGTCTGGCTCGCGGCGTGGGCGCGCGTCTGCTGCACGGCGCGAGCATAGAGCGTAAGCCGGGTCCGTGCAGCTTCACTATCCACCGGCACTCGAGGCGGGTTTCTCGCCCTCCTCGTCCTCGCCCTCCTCGCCTCCGCCCTAACCGGATGCGGGATCGGACCCGCCACGAAGCAGGAGGAGATCAGCAAGACCGCAACCACCTATCTCCGCGCGCTCGCCAGCGGCGATACCGCCAAGGCCCGCGCGAAGCTCACCCGCCGCGCGAGGGGCGAAACCTGCGTGGCCACGATGAAAGCGCGCATCGCCCGGTTCGACTCGGATGCGTTGGCGCGGGCCGCCGACGGCTCGATCGACATCGACGTCCACGGCGACAGGGCGACCGCTCACTCCCGGAACCCGACGGCGCTCGCTTCGTCTTCAAGAAGGTGGTCGGGAAATGGCTCATCGACTCCGGCTACACGGTCGACTCGGCGTGATGAGCCAGCCGACATCAGAGCAAGAG
>Ga0307277_10000689_pt1 | contig 12819 bp, 15 predicted proteins | sample ER_DNA_116_FD_194473 | JGI IMG/M metagenome (GOLD analysis project Ga0307277, IMG submission 194473) | Bulk soil microbial communities from the East River watershed near Crested Butte, Colorado, United States - ER_DNA_116 | ecosystem: Environmental > Terrestrial > Soil > Floodplain | place...
CCTCCACACCCTCACTGGCAAGAAGCGCGCCCGTGAGCGGCGCCGCGATCGCATCCCTCGCCGAAGACCGAGTCGTCGAGGGGGTCTACGCCGTGGCGCGCAAGGAGCGCAGGCGGACCCGAGGGGGCGCGCCGTACCTGGCACTCGAGCTCGTCGACCCCAGTGGGCGGATTGAAGCGCGGGTCTGGTCGGACGTCGAGCTGCTGGAGGGGCGCTTCGGCGAAGGAGACGCGGTGCGGGTGCTCGGACGGGTCGAGCGGTTCCGTGACCGGCTCCAGCTCGACGTGCGCTCGGTCGAGGCGGCCGAGGCCGACCCTGCAGAGCTGGCGCCCGCGATGCGTAGAGACGCGGCCGAGCTCGACGGCTTCTTCGAGTTCCTGGCGGGGGAGATCGCCCATCCGGGGTTGCATGCCGCGGTCGGCCGGTTCGTGGCAGATGAGCCACTGCGGGCCGCCCTGCGCGGGCTACCCGCCGCTGAGAGCCATCACGCCTACGCAGGCGGATTGCTCGAGCACACCGTCGGAGTTGCGACGCTCTGCCGAGAGGCCGCGCAGCTTCATCCGCGCCTGAGGGCCGACCTGGCTCTCGCGGCGGCCCTGTTGCACGACGTCGGGAGAACGCTCGAGCTGGAGCGTGGCCCCACCTTCCGCCAGACCGAGGAGGGCCGGCTGCTGGGTCACGTCCACCTCGGGCTGCGCTTGATCGAGGAGCGCGCGTCCGACCTCGGCGCCGAGGTGCGAGTAGAGCTGTTGCACGCCGTGGCGAGCCACCACGAGGCCCGGGCCGCCCGCACCGCCGAGGCGTCCGTGCTCTACCACGCGAACCAGCTCGACGCCGCCGCAGCGACCCGCCCGGTCGAGTAGCTGCCGCGTCGGCGCACCGGGCTAGAGATCCGCGACCAGGCGCTGGATCTCGTCCCGGACCACCCTCACCTCGGGGACCGCGGCACCGGCCGGATCCTCGAGATTCCAGTCCAGGTACCGCTTGCCCGGGAGCACCGGGCAGGCGTCACCGCATCCCATCGTCACGACCAGCTCGGCCCACTCGACGTCCTCTTGCGCGAGGCCTTTGGGCCGTCGCCCTTCCAGAGAGATCCCGATCTCGCTCATCGCCTCGGCGACCGGAGCATGAACCTCCCTCTCGGGACGAGAGCCTGCAGAGCGCGCCTCGCCGCCGCGGCGTTCGTAGAACGCCTGCGCCATCTGCGAGCGGCCGGCGTTCCCAACGCAAACGAACAGGACGCGGGGCAGTGGGCTCACCAGGCCACCGTCCGCTCGGCCGTCGCGAGGACACCCTCCGGCCGGGGTGCGCCGCCCAGAGCAAAGGCGAGCTGCTCGACCGCCTCGGGTACGAGCCGGTAGAAGACCCACGTCCCGCGCTTGCGCGCGACCTCGATCAGACCCGCCTCCCGCAGCACGCGCAGGTGGTGCGAGACCGTCGGCTGGGAGAGCCCGAGCCGGAACTGGCAGACGCAGACCTCTTCCTCCCCGGCCAGCCGGTTCACGATCGCGACCCGAGCCGGGTCCGAGAGCGCCTTGAAGCGCGTGGCGAGCGTCTCCGCGACCGAGGGCCGAAGCGGCGGCGCGCCCGGCGCGCAGCACGGCTGCTCGAGGATCCTCAGGGTCCCTTCCATTGACGTCCATCAATGTACCACGCTAGGCTCCGGGAAACCCGAAAGGAGGCCCGATGCACTGCTGTGATTGCGACTGCGACTGCTGCTGCGGCGGCTGCTAGACGGCGGAGCGGACGTTCAAAACGTCCCCGTCCTGCACGACGTAGGTCTTCCCTTCGACCCGTTGGAGCCCGCGCCGGCCAGCTTCCGCACGGGAGCCGCTATCGACGAGGTCGCTCCAGCGGATCACCTCGCAGCGGACGAAGCCGCGCGCGAGGTCCGAATGCACGGCGCCGGCCGCCTCGAGCGCAGTCGCGCCGCGCCGCAGGGTCCACGCGCGGGCCTCGGAGTCGTTTGCCGTCAGGAACGTGATCAGGTCGGCTGCCTCGAAGACTTCAGGGATCACCGACTCGAGCGCCGACGGGCCCTCCCGGAACTCGGCCGCCTCGGCCTCCGGCAGCTCCGCGAGCTCGGCCTCGAGCTTGAGGTCGATGCCCCCGGGCCCGTTCTCGATCGCGACGAGGGGCTTCGTCGTCAGCGGCTCGAGCTCACCGGGCAATGCTCCGGCGTACTCGGACAGCGGCTGCTCGCCCTCGAGATGCGCGAGCACCAGCTCCAGGGCCGCCACCTCCTCTTTCAGACTGGGGTCGCCCGACTTTGCTTGCGTCCGGACCCGCTCCAGCCGGCGCTCGACGTGGTCGCGGTCGGCGACGAGCAGCTCCAGCCGCAGGGTCTCGCCATCCGCGGCCGGATCCCGCGTGCCCGAGAAGCCGTCGGTGACGGCGAGCAGCGCGTCGACCTGACGGAGATTGCCCAGCAGAGCGGGCCCGGTCCCCGCGACGTCGGTCACCTGGAGAACGGCCGGCGTCGCCTTTGCGGAGCCGGTCACCCCGGCCACGGGCTCGAGCCGCTCGTCCGGAATCGGCGCTGTCCCGATCGTTCCGTGCCCGCCGGTCAGCGCGGCGAACAGCATCGAGCGCCCGGACCCGGGAAGCCCGACGATCCCGACCTCGAGCATGCCGGGTCTACTTTGACGTCATCTGCTTCTGCAGGGAGACGAGAGCGCGGTGCTGCAGCGACTTCACCGCCCCGTCCGTCTTGCCGAGGATCGTCGCCGACTCGCCGTTGGAGAAGTTGAACACGAACTTCAATGTGAGCACCTGCTTCTGCTCGTGCGAGAGGTTCTCGATCAGCTCGAGCATGCTCCGGCGCCCGATCGCCTCGAGCGCAGCCTCCTCCGCAGAGGCCTCGGCGAGACCCTCCGTCTCGGGCACTTCCTCCTCGGGCTGCCAGCGCCGCGAGGCGCGGAAGTGGTCCATGGCGAGGTTGTGCGCGATCCGGAAGAGCCAGGCGGAGAACGGCGCCGACTGCCACCGGAACCGTCCGATCGCCTCGAGCATCTTCAAAAACGTCTGGGTGGTCAGATCCTCGGCATCGTGGCGATTGCCGACGCTCAGGTGCAGATAGCTGTAGATGCGGTCGAAATGAATCAGGTACAGGCCTTCGAGCGCCTCGCGGTCGCCCCTCTGGGCGAGGTCGACCAGCCGGCGCAAGTCCGCCGCGGGCGTTACCGCGTTAGCGTTCATCGCGCCTCCGATGCCCGCCACAGTCGGACGCTAATCGCTCAAGCGGGGGTGAATCCCACGCGCGCCTCGCGCGTAAACCGCTTGACGTAGACGACTCGACGGAGCGAAACGGTGTACCGGCCGTCCTCGGCGTCGAGCGCGAACGACCCGTCCCCGCCCTCGCCGAGCGCACGCTCGAGCTCGCTGGCCGCCTGCTCCGGCACGAAGGCTGCCAGCACCTGGCCGCCGTCGAAGGCGATCTCGATCCGGACCCGGGGCTCAGCCACTGCTCACGATCTCCGCGAGAACGCCGTGAACCGCGTCCGGATGGAGGAACGCGACCTCGAGGCCGAAGAGCCCCCGACGCGGCCGCTCGTCGATCAGCTCCGTGCCTTTCGCCGAGAGCTCGTCGAGCGCCTCGCCGACGTCGGCGACCTCGTAGGCGACGTGGTGCATCCCCGGCCCGCGCTTGGCGAGGAACTTCCCGACCGGCGTCTCTTCCCCGAGCGAGGCGAGTAGCTCGACCCTCGCGCCGCCGACCCGCAGAGACGCGGCCTCGACGCCCTGGTCCGGGACGGTCTCGCGATGCTCGAGCTCGGCGCCGAACAGCCGCTCGTAGGTCGCGACCGCCTGGTCGAGATCGTCAACCGCCATCCCGAGGTGATGGATTCCGCGCGCCTCCACGCCGCCGATGCTACAGCGCCGCTGCTCGGCGGCCCGCGGCACCGCTTGCGGTGCCGCCCTCAGGACGCAGCGGCTTTGCCGGTGTGTCCGTCTGAAATGACCGGTTGGAGCGCGCTAGGACGTCAATCCACCGCTATCGCCCTGACGGTCCCGACCGTCTCGGACGAGCGCGACTCCTGATCGATGCCCTCGAGCAGCGCCGCCAGCTCGTCCTTGTCCAGCGTCTCCTTGTCCAGGAGAGCCAGCGCGATGCGGTCGAGCGAGGGGCGATGCTTCTGCAGGAGCCGCAGCGCCTCGCCGAAGGCCTCGTCCGTCAGGCGGGCCTGCTCCTGGTCCCGCAGCCGTTTCGTCTCCTCCGAGAGCGCGTAGTTGTCGGCCCGCATCGTCCGCGAGGCGGCCGCATTCGACATGCCGTAGTCGAAGACCATTGCACGCGTGAGCTCGGTCGCCTTCTCGAGATCGTTCGCGGCGCCGTTCGTGATCCGCCCGAAGACGACCTGCTCGGCCGCCCGGCCGGCGAGGTAGACCTTGAGCAGATCCTCGAACTCCTCCTTCGTGTGGAGATAGCGCTCCTCGTTCGGCAGGTTGAGCGTGTAGCCGAGCGCCTGTCCGCGTGAGACGATCGTGACCTTGTGCACCGGCAGCAGGTCTCCTGTCAGGTGCGACATGACCGCGTGGCCCGCCTCGTGGTAGGCAAGGATCCGCCGCTCCTTCTCGGTGACGACACGCCGTTGCTGCAGCCCGCCGACGACCCGCTCCAGCGCGTCCTCGAAGTCGACCTGGCGGAGCCGCTCCTGCCCGGAGCGGCCCGCGAAGATCGCCGCCTCGTTGGCGATGTTCTCGAGCTCGGCGCCCGTCAGGCCAGCGGTCTGGCGCGCGATCGCCGTCAGGTCGACGTCTTCTCCGAGAGGCTTCCCCCGCGTGTGCACGCCGAGGATCTCCTCGCGCCCGGCGAGATCGGGCGCCGAGACCAGCACCTGCCGGTCGAAGCGTCCCGGGCGCAGCAGGGCAACGTCCAGATCCTGCAGCCGGTTCGAGGCGCCCATCACGACGATCTGGTCGCGCGACTCGAAGCCGTCCAGCTCGACCAGGAGCTGGTTCAGCGTCTGGTCCTGCTCGCGCGAAAAGCCGAAGCCCGTGCGCTGGGCGCCGACCGCATCGAGCTCGTCGATGAAGATGATCGCCGGCGCGTTCTTGCGCGCCTCCTCGAACAGCTTCCTGATCCGGGCAGCGCCGAGCCCCGCGAACATCTCGACGAACGCCGACGCGCTCTGGGCGAAGAACTTCGCGCCCGCCTCGTGCGCGATCGCCTTGGCGAGCAGCGTCTTCCCGGTCCCGGGTGGGCCGTAGAGGAGAATTCCTTTGGGCACCCGCGCCCCGAGCCGGCCGAAGCGGGCCGGGTCGCGCAGGAAGTCGACGACCTCCGTCAGCTCCTCCTTCGCCTCCTCCAGGCCGGCGACCTCGTCCCACGTGACGGAGGAGTCGGCGACGATCGTCTTCGCCGCGGTCACGCGCGGCATCACCTGCAGCGTGCGCCAGAGGACGTAGACCATCAGGACGAGCAGCACCGCGAAGACGAGCGGTAGCCAGGCTGCCACCTCGTCGCGCGCCACCACCAGCCAGTCCATCCCTCCACGTTACGGGCGCCCTGCCTACGGCGTCAACCGCGACGCGTGCCGAGAATCGCCGCGGTCTCGGGAGTGGTCATGATCTCGAGCCCCACGATCTCGGGATGGTCGAGCCAGAATTCTCGAACCGGATCGGGCCCGGGACGGCCCGGAGTCAGGTCGTCCATCACGATCGTCGCGCCGGGCGCGAGCAGACCGATCACGTCCTCTCCGTCGACTTCGGGGTGCTGCTTGCCGCTGTCCAGGAAGAGCAGGTCGAAGGGCGCCTCGGGCGGCATCAGCTCGTGCCAGTCGCCCTGGAGCACGCGCACGTTCTCGTCGGCGGCGAAGAGCTCGGCCGCGGCCCGAGCGCGGGTCCCGTCGAGTTCGACGGTCACGAAGGGCACGCTCGGCGGCAGCGCCGAGACGATCCAGGCCGCCCCGACTCCACAGCCCGTGCCGAGCTCGCCCACGCGTGTCCGGCCCCGCTGGGCCGCAAGCACGTGGAGCAGGTGACCTACTTCCGGGATCGACGAGCGCTCGAAACCAAGCTCCCGCTCGAGTGCCAGCGCACGCGCAACGAGCGGCGGCTCGCGCGGTCCGGACGCCGGGTGCACCTCTCTAGACTAGGTGCCCTGCTCCCGCTTCCTTCCCACTTCAACCCGGACGCTGTCGGAGAGGTCTGGCGAGTCCCCTACGAAGAGCGTGCGCGAGAGGCCGAGGCGTGGGCCCACGAGCACGCCCTGCGCCCAGCCGCGGAGGACGCGCTGCGAATCTGCCTGGTCGCCGTCGACGTCCAGAACACGTTCTGCATCCCCGGCTTCGAGCTGTTCGTCGCGGGCCGTTCCGGCACGGGCGCCGTGGACGACAACCGCCGCCTGTGCGACTTCCTCTACCGGAACCTGGACGCGATCACGCAGATCGTGCCGACGCTCGATACCCACCAGGCGATGCAGGTCTTCCACGCCGTGTGGCTCGTGGACGACGAGGGTCGCCATCCGGAGCCGTACACGCTCGTCTCGGCCGAGGACGTCGCTGCAAGGCGGTGGCACGTCGACGCAGCCGTCGCCGAGAGCCTGGGGCTCGACCTCGACTACGCACGGCGACACCTCGACTGGTACACCCGCGCCCTCGAGGAGAGCGGCAAGTACCGGCTCACGATCTGGCCGTACCACGCGATGCTGGGCGGAATCGGACATGCCCTGGTGTCGGCCGTCGAAGAGGCGATCTTCTTCCACGCAATTGCGCGGCGCTCCCAGCCCGCTTTCCAGCCGAAGGGCCGCTCGCCGCTGACCGAGCACTACTCGGTGCTGGGGCCGGAGGTAACTCGTGGGCCGGACGGGGAACTGCTCGGCGAGAAGAACGCGGCCTTGCTCGAGGATCTCTTCAGCTTCGACGCAGTGGTGATCGCGGGCCAGGCGAAGAGCCACTGCGTCGCTTGGACGATCGACGACCTCCTCGGCTCGCCGTTCCGGGAGCAAGGTCTGGCCGACAAGGTGTATCTGCTCGAGGACTGCACCTCGCCGGTCGTCGTTCCGGGAGTCGTCGACTACACCGACGAGGCGGACGCAGCGTTCAAGCGCTTCGCGGAGGCCGGCATGCACGTCGTGCGCTCGACCGAGCCGATCGAGACCTGGCCGGGGATCGCAGCTTCGGCCCGCGCCTAGCCCCTCACTCGACCGCCGTGTCCAAGCTCCGGCGGACGACTGCCCGGGTAGCGGTCTGCCGCACGACGCGAAAGCCACGCTCGAGGAAGAGGTCGACATGACCCATGTAGTTGTCCTTCTTCGAGCGGTGGGGGTAGCCCTCGAGCACCGCGGCCGAACGCCGGCGGGCGTGCTCCAGCGCCCCGTCGAGGAGGGCACCGGCAATCCCTTCGCCCTGCCTCGGCCGATCGACGACGAAGCAGACGACCGACCAGACGCCGTCGTCCTCGTCCTGAGGCCGGTACTGCGGTGACTGAAGCAGCGCGGCGTACTGCTCGCGCGGCGCGACTGAGATCCAGCCCACCGCCTCCCTGCCGTCGTAGGCGATGAGGCCCGGCTCCCTCCCCGCCCGCACGAGCGCGCCCAGAGCGCGCTTCTTCGGCGTTCCGTGCTCAAGCGTTCGGTCGCGCCAGTACATGCACCAGCAGCCGAAGGCGGGCACGTTGCGATGGCCGCCTCGGGGACCGTGCTGCTCGAACAGGTCGACCAGGTCGGACCATCGCGCTTCCGTCACGGGCCGAACCCGGAGCGCGCTCACTCTACGAGCTTGAGGCGCCGGCTCGATCGGAAGCGGCGGCCGGCCTTGGCCGCCGGGCGTCCGTCCGTCATCACGATGTCGGCCGTGAAGTCGTTCTCGCCGCGGATCAGGGCCGAGCCGACGCCGTAGGAGTCGACGGGGACGCCCCGGCGCTCGAACTCGCGGATGCGCTCCGCGTCGAAGCCGCCCGAGGCGACGATCTTCACCTGCTCGAAGCCGTCGCGGTCCAGCGCCTCTCGCACCTTCCGGACGAGCCGCTCGTTGACGCCGCGCGGCTCGAAGTCGCCGAGCTCGTCCCACAGCGAGCGGTCGACGAGCTGTCCGGAGGTGTCGAGCCTGACGCCCCACAGGCGAGGCCCGAGCGCGCGGGCGACCTCGAGGGCGGTCTTTACCGAGTCGTTCTCGAAGTCGACCAGCACGGTGATGTTGATGTCCGGGTCGGCGTTCTCCGCGAACTTCGTCGCCGCGAGCACCGTGTTCCCGCCGTACGAGGCGATCAGCGCGTGAGGCACCGTGCCGACGCCGCGGCCGCCCCACCAGGACGCCTGCGCGTCGGAGGTGACACCGATCTGGGCGCCGACGATCTGCCCGGCCACGTGGGCGGCGTAGCCGTCGCCCGTCTGCACGCGGTGGTGGTCGTGACGCGCCGGCATGAAGATGATCGGCTTGCTGTTCGCCGCCTCGAGCACGCGGACGACGTTGCTCGTGATCAGGGTGCGGCGGGCGAGCACGCCCAGGTAGACGGTTTCGAGGTGCGCGAAACCCGTGTAATCGCCCTCGATCGTCAGGACCGGTTCGTACGGCTCGAGCTCGTCCCCGTCGTAGAGCGCTTGGACCGTCAGGTCTTTCCACTCGTCCGCGCAGAGCCTGAGGATCGCCAGCGCCTCGTCGATGCCGCCTAGGTACGAATGCTTCTTCTGGAAGACCTGCATCACGACACGGGGATGACGGCCGTCGCGCAGGAGCACCTGCCGAGTGTGGTTGAAGTAGGCGTCGGTGTAATAGCCCTCCCGCATCTTCTCGACGGGGAGCTCGAAGACCTCCGGCGGAAGGCGCCTAGTGCTGGTCCGCTCCATCTGCCTTGCGCTCGAGCTCGAGGCAGGCGGCGAGCGCGGCCTCGGCGACCTCGAGCTGCTCCGGCGTGGGCTCCGCGGTCGCGAGGCGGTGCTGGAGCTCGTGCCCCGGCCGGGCGAGGGCGCGCGCAAGCCTGTGCTCGGGGTTCCGCACCATCCAGCTGAAGATCTCGGTCGAGGCGGCGAGCGCCCCGAGCTGGGCGGTCACCCGGGCGGGGCCGCGCAAGTGGAGCGGCGCGCGCGAGGCGAGGGCGCCGCCGACCGCGGAGCTGGCCAGAAGCGGCCCCAGCATGTGCGAGCCGCAGCGCTCGTGCTCCCGCTCACGCGGGGTGCCGTGCTCGTAGCTGCCGATCGAGATGTGCTCGGCGCCGTGGTAGGCGGCGAGGTCCGAACCCCGGAGCGCGAGGACGGCCGGAACGGCCGAAAGCAGGCCTCCCACAAGCTCGCGGGCGAGCGGGCTCAGGTTGCGGGAGCCCTTGACCGCGCGAACGGCTACCGCAGTCGCGAGCATCGCGCCGAGGACGCCGCCACGCTGAAACGGAAGGCGGGCCTCGGGGAGCCGGCGCCTGAGCTCGGGGAAGACCGCAAAGACCTCGGCAATCCGGGCGGGGCCTCGGAGAAGGGGGTTCTCCACTCGGCTGGCACGCACGCGCTTGGGTTCCGCCGCAACCTTGAGCTCGCCGTCCTCGGTGCGGACGGCACACGCCCACGCGCTCGGCCCGTGCACGAGCACGCCGTTCAGCAGCGCCATCCCGCCGAGGCGGATTTTCGCGTCACGCTTGTCTGCGGCCACGATCGAGAGCCTAGCGCGGGCCTCGCGCCTCGCGCTTTCTCACCTTCGGCACAGATCCGTCACACACGCGTGCGGAATTCCTCGTTACGCTCGCAGCGGGGAGGAGGCTAGTGGGACCTGCGGCCCGGCTCAGCCGCAAAGAGCCCGGGCGGCGTGGCGGAAGCACTCGAGGCCGAGCTCCAAATCGTCCACCCGGATCCGCTCGTCGGCGGAGTGGACAAGCCGCGCCGCGACTTGCGGATCCATCGCGCGCATCGGGAAGAAGCCGTACGCGACGGTACCGAAGCTCTCCCGCAGCCAGTGGCTGTCGGTGAAACCAGCGACGCACATCGGCACGACGCTCGCATCTGGATCGACCTCCGCTACGAAGCTGGCAACCGCGTCCCAGAGCGGCGTCTGCAGCCGCGAGCGAGTCCCGCCGCGACCCTCGATCCATTCGAAGTCGTAGTCACCGTCGCCGAGCACTCCGCGGATGAGCGGTTCCACCTCGGCCTGCGACTGACCCGGTAGGAGGCGGCAGTCGACGACCACCTCGCAGCTCGACGGAATCACGTTCCGCTGCTCGGACGCGGAGATCATCGTCGGCGAGAGCGTCAGCGAGAGCAGCGGCTCGAGCAGCTCGGCGGCGAGGGGGTCGAGCGCACGCGCGCGCGGCAGGACCTCGGCCGGCTCGAGCATCTCTGACGCCACGGCTTCGACGAAGGCTTCGGTCTCCGGGCCGAGGCGGGGCTCGGGCCGGTACGCGCCGAGCCGCTCGATCAGGGGAGCGGCCTTGGTCAGCGCGTTGTCTGCGATCCCGGGCATCGACGCGTGGCCGGCGCGCCCGTGGACCCGGAGCCGAAACGGAGAGCTCATCTTCTCCGCGGTCGAACAGAGGTAGAAGGCCCGCCCGCCCAGCTCGACGCGCTCCCCGCCGCCCTCGTTGAGCGCGTAGTCGGCGCGGACGGCGTCCGGGTGCTCGCTGCAGAGCCACGGCAGGCCGAACCCCTCGCCGACCTCCTCGTCGGCAGCCGCGACGAAGATCAGGTCTCCGGAGGGCTCGAACCCCTCCCGCGCGAGCGACGCGATCGCCACAGCGCTTACGGCCACCTCTCCTTTCATGTCGAGGGCGCCGCGGCCCCAGACCTCGCCGTCGCGCAGCTCGCCCGACCAGGGGTCGACCTGCCACTCCGACGCGTCCGCCACGACCGTGTCTGTGTGCGAGAGCAGGAGCAGGCTCGGCCCGCCGCCGCGTCCCGGCAGCCGCGCGACGAGATTCGCGCGCTCGGGCACCTTCGCGTAGAGCTCGCTCTCGACGCCGCTCTCGGCGAGATAGTCGCGCAGGAGCTCCGCCGCGGCCGTCTCGTTGCCGGGCGGGTTGACGGTGTCGAGCCGGATCAGCTCCCGGAGGAGCTCGACAACCTCGTCGCGCAGCCCTTCGTCGGGCGGGATCAGTCCTCCTCGTTGGCGAGCTGCGTCAGCTGGTTCCGGACACGCCAGAGCTCGGGATAGAAGCGCTGCTTGATCAGCCCGCCGAGCAGCTCGACCGGGGTGCCCTGCGTACCGACCACCTCGTCCCCGATCACGCGAGCGACGACCAGATAGTGGCGCATCCGCCACAGCGCGACGTGCTCGTCCCAGCCGATCAGCAGCTCCGCGAGCTGATACAGATCTTCCTGTTCGCGCCCCTGCTGGTAGAGCTCGGCGATGCCGAGCCCGCGCTCACGCAGGAGCGCCGAGAAGGCCTGGCCGAGCTGCGGGGCGACACTCCTGATCCCTCGGAAGCCGGGGGAGTCGAAACCGCTCCCGTGCCCGAGCACCTTGCGGATCGTCTGGTATTCCCAAGGAGACATCTGCTCGAGCATGTCGAGCTGCGAGATCACGTACTGCAGCGCGAGCACGGCCCTCCGCAGCAGGCGCTCGGCGCGGTCGAGCTCGCCGCGCTCGATGAGGCGAGTCGCCTCCTCCGCCTCGGTCCACGAGAGCTTCAGCCAGAGCTCCGAGGCCTGGTGCACGGTCTGGAAGAGCAGCTCGTCGCGGTGCGCCTGCTCTTCCGGCCGCTTCTGGAGGGCAAGAAGGTCGTCGGTACGCAGATAGCGCTCGTAGTCGCTGGCCCCATCGCCGGGAAGGACAGGCGCGTAGTCCTCCACCGCCATCAGCGAGGCGGCTGGAACAGGTAGAGCCGATAACCGTCGGGATCGGCGATCTCGAGGGCCGAGCCCCACTCGTCGCGCATGGCTTGCCCGACCTCTACGCCGGCGGCGCGCAGGCGCTCGGCGGCTGCGTCAACGCCCGCCACCTCGAGGTTGACATGGACAGTCCCCGAGGAAAGTGCGCCGACCCCTTCGCGCGTGCGGTGCAGCGCGAAGCGGGTTCCACCAAGCGACGCTTCCTGCCAGTCGCCGTCGCCTTCCAGGGGGATGCCCAGGACGTTCCGGTAGAAGGCAAGCGAGCGCTCCATGTCCGACACGTAGAGGTAGACGACGTTGATGCTGCTAACCAGCGGCTCCGCGGTGGTGCGCACCCGACGGAGCATACTTCCTCGTCGATGAGCGACCTGTTCGCCGACGCAGCTCGCAAGCGGATGCACGAGGTGGCGCCGCTGGCGCTCCGCCTGCGCCCGCGCACGCTCGAGGATTTCGTCGGCCAGCAGCAGGTCCTCGGGGAGGGGTCCGCGCTACGGCTGGCGATCGCCGAGGACCGGGTTGGCTCGATGATCCTGTTCGGCCCTCCCGGAAGCGGGAAGACGACGCTGGCCCGGATCGTCGCGGAGACGACCGGTGCGGCATTCGAGGAGCTCTCCGCGGTCTCGGCCTCCGTCGCCGACGTGCGTGAGGTGCTGACGCGCGCGCGAGACCGGCTCGGCGGGTCGGGGCAGCGCACAATCCTCTTCCTCGACGAGATTCACCGCTTCAACAAGGCGCAGCAGGATGCGCTGCTCCCGGGTGTCGAGGAAGGGCTCCTGACGCTGATCGGCGCCACGACCGAGAACCCCTACTTCGAGGTGAACTCGGCGCTCCTCTCGCGGTGTCAGATCTACGAGCTCGAGCCGCTTTCGGAGGACGACCTCGCCCAGGTCGTGCGCCGCGGCGCTACGGCGCTCGAGGCCGAGCCGGGCGACGAGCTCGTCGCGCGGATCGCCCGCCGCGCGGGCGGCGACGCGCGCAACGCGCTCAACATCCTCGAGCTCGCTGTCCAGACGGCGCAGGCCGAAGGCGGCGCCATGAGCGCCGAACACATCGAGGACGCGGCCCGCAAGCGC
>Ga0307277_10000690_pt1 | contig 12806 bp, 15 predicted proteins | sample ER_DNA_116_FD_194473 | JGI IMG/M metagenome (GOLD analysis project Ga0307277, IMG submission 194473) | Bulk soil microbial communities from the East River watershed near Crested Butte, Colorado, United States - ER_DNA_116 | ecosystem: Environmental > Terrestrial > Soil > Floodplain | place...
ACCCGCCGCCAAGGCAGAACCCGGAGACGGCCGCGACGAGTGGTGTGCGCAGGCTGCGAATCTCGTCCCAGCGGTCGAGGCGGCGATCTTGGTACAGCGACACGGGAGTGCCCGCGGCCAGCTCGGAGATGTCGGCGCCCGCCGCAAAAGCGCGCTCGCTCCCGCCGAGGACGATGCAGCGGACGTCGGTGTCCTCATCGAGCTCGCGCAGCGCGGTCACGAGCTCCTCCATCAACTCGCCCGACAGCGCGTTGAGCTGCTGCGGCCGGTTGAGGAGCACGACGGCGATCGGTTCGGCGCGCTCTACGAGGACGAGCGTTTCAGAAATGCCTTCACCGCCTCCTGCGCCTCGTCGCCCAGCATCGACATTGCAAGCCAGTCTCGTGCGTGGTTCACCGTCTCGTGCCACGAAAGGTCGCGCCAGAAGTTGAGCTGCTGCTTCGCGTAGCGAGTCGTCTGCGGAAGCTTCCTAGCGAGCTTGTCGACGTACTCGTCGACCGCAGCGTCGAGCTCGGCTGCGGGAACGGCGCGGTTGATCAGCCCCCACTCCGCTGCCTTCGCTGCCGGGAGCTCCTCGCAGAGCATGATGATCTCGCGCGCGCGCCGATCACCGACGAACACGGGTAGCCACTGTGTCGCCCCTCCGGCCGGCACGGAGCCGTGCTCGAGGCCGACGTGCCGGATGAACGCGTCCTCCACCATCACGGCGAGATCGCACGCCATCTGCAACTCGTTGCCGCCGCCGACCGCGATGCCGTTGATACGGGCAACCGTGGGTTTGCCGATCTCGCGCAATCTGTCGTGAGCGTCCTTGAATGCGCCGAACCACTTCCAGTACTCCTTCGGGTTGCCGAGGTAGTCCGCGGCCCAGGACTTGAGATCGGCGCCGACGCAGAAGGCGCGCCCCGCACCGGTCAGGACGACGACACGGATCTCGTCGTCCCACGACGCGTCCTCGCAGGCGCGCGCGAGCTCGCGCAGCATCCGGAAGTCGAACGCATTGAGCACCTCGGGTCGGTTGAGCGTGATCGTCGCGCGCGGCGGCGTCTTCTCGTAGACGACCGACTCGAAGCCGAGCTCGTCCGGCGACGACGGGCTTGGATGGGTCGGCTCAGTCAACGTCCGCGAACAGCACGGTGAACTTCCCGCCCATCTCCATCGCGTCCTTGCCGGTGGCCATGAACTCCTCGCTGCGCGCAGCCGACTTGAACGCATCCTTGTCCGACCACTCCCATTCGGCGTAGTAGCGGTACGGGGGCTCGCCCATCGGCGCACCAAAGACCCGTCCGTGGCGAAACGTTCCACCCGGTACCTTGCGACACAGCTCGACGTGTTGCGCGTAGCGGGCGGCGTCCGGCTCCTCCTCGTACAGCACGATCGCGCGAACCATCCGTTCCCCCCTCGTCGTAGACCGCGTGAGCGTATAGCTTCAACCCCAAAAGGAGGAAAGCATGGGCAAGAAGATCGTGCACGTCGAGTTTCCCGCGCAAGACCTCGATCGCGCGGAGAAGTTCTGGGAGGCCGTCGGAGGTTGGTCGATCGAGGGCATGGGCATGCCGGGGATCGACTATCGGATGTACCAGGAGGGAGATCAGGGCGGAGCCGTCTACGCCGGCGACGGAGGCCCGCTCGTCTACTACGGAGGCGACGACATCGACGCCGACATCGCGAACGTGCGGGGAGCGGGCGGCGAGGCCGAGGACAAGCAGCCGATTCCCGGAGTCGGCTGGTTCGCCCGCTGCAAGGACACCGAGGGCAACCCCTTCGGCCTCTTCCAGAGTGACGAGTCGGTGACGATGCCGGAGGGAGCGCCGGCAGCGTGACCGGGCTGGCCGTCGCGCTCGCGGTGGCAGCCGGCCTCGCGGGCGCCGTTCAAGCGGCGGTGATGGGCGACTTGGGCGGGCGCGCGGGAATCTTCCCCGCGCTCGCCCCCTCGGGGATGGTTTCCGTGGTGATCGGGCTCGCACTGCTGCTCGTCGCCAAGCAGAGCCTCCGCGGGCTCGGCGACGTCGCCCGCCAGCCGGTGTGGCTGTGGACCGGCGGAGCGTTGTCCGTGCTGATCATCCTCGCGATCACCGTCGCGTCGCCGCGCATCGGCCTTGCCGCCACGATCGGGATCATCATCGCATTCAACCTCTGCGTGGCCGCGCTCATCGACCGTTTCGGCTGGTTCGGCTTCGATCAAATCGCGATCACGTGGACGCGCCTGCTCGGCCTGGTGCTTTTGGGTGCCGGTGCAGCGCTCTCGCTCTTCAAGAGCAGCTGACTTTTCCCGCCAGGCCGACTACGTCCACGGCCCGGTGTCAGACACCGTGACGGGAGTGTGACGAACGTTCCACAGGCTCGGCCCAATCGTCGCAACCAAGCCGCTCCCCGGGCCGGCTGGCATCAACGCCGCGGTGTCGGACACCGTGTCGGAGGGGAGTATGCTCGTCGCATGAACTTCCGTACCCTCGTGGTGGTCGGCCTCCTCGTTGCCATGGCCTTCGCACTGTCGAGCGCGCTAATCACCCGCGATGGCGTCGGCGCCATCGAGTGGGTCGTATGGATCGTTGTCGTCATCGGTCTCCTGCTGCTCGCAGCGCACAAGTCGCGGCGCGCCCTCCAACGCACCTGACGCTCAGAGACCGACGATGTCGTCGGGCCGGACCGGGACTCGAGTCAGATCCCGTCCCGTCGCTGCCCGGAGCGCCGCCACGACGGCCGCAGTCGAGACGACCGTCGGCGGCTCGCCGACGCCTTTGACACCGTAGGGCGCATCCGGCTCAGCTTCCTCGATCAGCTCCGAGACGACGGGCGGCATGTCGAGCGTCGTCGGGATCAGATAATCGGTGAAGCTCGCATTCGTGATCAGCCCGTCGCGCGTCTGAATCTCCTCCATCAGCGCGAGGCCCAGCCCCTGCGCTGTGCCGCCCTCGATCTGTCCCTTCACAGCCTGGGGATTCACCGCCTTGCCGACGTCCTGCACGGTCCCGATCCACACGACTCGTGTCAGTCCCAACTCCACGTCGACCTCGGCGACGACGCGCATGGCTGCGCACGCGTACGCCACGTGCGTGCGCTCACCCGTGACCTGACCTGTCTCGGGGTCGAGCGGAGTGGTGCGCGGATGGCGGTAGATCCGCTCGACATCGACTTCCCCGTTGCCGCCCTTCTTCTCGCGCTCCTCGAGCGCTGCCCGGCACGCGTCGCGCACCGCACCGGAGGCCATCCACGTCATCCGCGAAGCCGACGCCGACCCGGCCGAGTCGACCGTTGAAGTCGTGTGCGGCGCCAGCACGACATCACGAACACCGAGCTCGGTGCGGGCAACCTGGACGATGACGTTCGCAACTCCCTGCCCCACCTCGGCTGCCGCGCAATGGACGGTAGCGCTGCCGTCGGCATGCAGTTGCACTCTCGCCGCCGTGTAGTCGTCGAAGCCCTCTGAATAGCCGATGTTCTTGAAACCGACCGCGAAGCCGACCCCACGCTTGACTCCCTCGCCGCGCGAGGTGTTACCCGAACCGCCCGGAAGACGCATCGGATCACGTGGCAGTTCCTCCGGCTCAGGGACATCGAGCGCCGCTGTCTGGCGAATCACATCGGCGACCGGAAGCGTGCCGGTGACCTTCTGGCCCGTCGGCAGCGAGCCGCCGGGCCCGAGCGCGTTCAGCAGCCGTAGCTCGATCGGGTCGATGTCGAGCACGTCCGCGAGCTTGTCCATCTGCGCCTCGTGGGCGAAGCAGACCTGAACCGCGCCGAAGCCACGCATCGCGCCGCACGGTGGATTATTCGTATAGACACACGTGCTCTCGATCAACGCGTTGTCGACCGCGTACGGCCCGACTGCAAACGAGGCGGCGTTGGACGTAACCGCAGTCGAGCTGGACGCATACGCGCCGCCGTCCAGCAGAATGCGCACCCGAACGTTGACGAGCCTCCCGTCACGTGTCGCGCGGTGTTCCGCCCAGATCTTGGCGGGATGGCGGTGAATGTGGCCGACAAACGACTCCTCGCGGCTGTAGACGATCTTCACGGGACGGTTCGTGTGCAGAGCAAGCAGCGCACCGTGGATCTGCATCGAGAGGTCCTCGCGGCCGCCGAAAGCGCCGCCGACGCCGGCGAGGTGAATGCGCACCTGCTCGGGCGTCAGGTTCAGGCACGGGGCGACCTGGTCACGGTCGACGTGGAGCCATTGCGTCGCCACATAGACGTCGACGCCGCCCTCGCCGTCCGGCACGGCGAGCCCGGACTCCGGTCCGAGGAAGGCCTGGTCCTGGATCCCGATCTCGTAAATGCCGGACACCGTCACGTCGCCCTCGACCTCGGGATCGCCGTGCCTGATCAGAAGCGAGCGCACGATGTTCGGACGTTGATCGTCGCGGTAGCCGTGGCCCATCGTCGGCCGGTCGGGATGGAGCGGCTCCTGCTCGGTCGCCCGTTCAGCATCGATGACCGGCTCGAGCGGCTCGTACTCGACGCGAATCAACTCGGCGGCGCGGCGCGCCTGCTCCGGATGTTCGGCGGCGACGAGCGCCACCGGCTCGCCGAAGTAGCGCACGCGCTCGTAGGCAAGCACGGGCTGGTCCTGGAACTCCAGCCCGTAACGCTTTTCGCCGGGGATGTCCTCGTGCGTCAGGACCGCGTGCACGCCGGGCATGCCGACCGCCGCGGAGATGTCGATCGACACGATGCGGGCGTGCGCATGAGGGCTGCGCACCGTGTGACCCCAGAGCATCCCCGCCGCGTGCAGGTCGCTGGAGTAGGCGAATTCGCCGGTGACCTTCGGGATCCCGTCGACCCGCGGCATGCTGTCGCCGACGCGTCCGAGCTCGAGCCTGGGTGCGGCCGTTTCGCTCACAGCGATGCCGCCGCCATTCGCACCGCGTCGAAGATCTTCGCGTACCCGGTGCAGCGGCAGAGGTTTCCGGAAAGCGCCTCGCGGATGTCGTCGTCACTCGGGTAGATGTTGCGCGCGAGCAGATCGGCGCTCGCAACGACGAGGCCCGGCGTGCAGAAGCCGCACTGCACCGCGCCTGCGGCGACGAACGCCTCCTGGACCTTGTGCAACCGGCCGTCCTCCGCCAAACCTTCGACCGTGACGATCTCGTGCCCTTCGGCCTGGGCGGCGAGCACGAGACAAGCACACACGAGGTTCCCGTCGAGGAGCACGGAACACGAGCCGCACTCGCCTTGCTCGCACGCGTTCTTCGATCCGGGCAAGCCCAGCCGCTCGCGCAATGCGTAGAGGAGGCTTTCCCCCTCCCAGACGTCCGCCTCGTAACGTTCGCCGTTGACGCTCAACTCGATCCTCATACAAGGCACCGGTCAAGCGCACGTCTCGTCAGGATGTGCAGCGCGTGCCGCCTGTACAACGCGGTGCCGCGAACGTCATCGATCGGGCTTGCTGCCTCGGCCACACGTTGCGGAAACGAATCCACATCCGCGAGATCCGCTCGCACGAGCGTCGGCAGCGGGCCGGCCGAACCGAACGCCGCACGCACGTGTTCGCCGTCGACGCGCACTGCGAGCGAGACGACCGCGATCACCATCGCATTGCGCGGCCCGACCTTCATGAACGTCTGCCGGCTCTCCGTCGCGTCGACCGAGACACCGAGGATGAGCTCGTCTTGGGCAAGAACATGTCGCTTCGGCCCGACTACGAAGTCCGGTAATGGGACAATTCGCTCGCCGCGAACGCTCGCAACCTTGACCTCGGCACCGCAGACGAGCAGCGGCGGCAGTGCGTCGCCCGCAGGCGAAGCCGTGCCGAGATTGCCGCCGATCGTCCCCCGGTTCCGGATCTGCGGGCCGCCGACGGTTCGCGCCGCCTCCGCCAGAGCAGGAAGGGTCTCGGCCAGCGGTCGCTCCATGGCTTCCGCATAGGTCAGGCCGGATCCCAGCCACATCGTCCCGTTCTCCCGCCTCCAGCCGCGCAGCTCCGCCACCTCATTGAGATTCAGGAGAGCGACAGGCCTGGCGCGGTCGAAGTTCAGGTCGACCATCACGTCAGTTCCACCCTGGATGGGCACGGCGTCGGGCCGCTCCGCCTTCAGGCGCAACGCGTCTTCAAGGGTTCGGGGCGTCAGCACGTCCACGGGAGCCAAGCGTACTTCGCCGTCATGGGAGAATCGCCTCGGCATGTCGAGCGATCTCTCCCGACGCCTTGCCGTGGCCCGCGGCGACGAGCCCGCCGACGTCGTCGTGCGCGGCGGCCGCGTCCTTTCCGTGTTCACGCGCGAGTGGCTCGACACCGACATCGCGATCGCCGACGGCTGGATTGCCGGACTGGGTGAGTACGAGGGCCGCGACGTCGTCGACGCGTCGGGGCGGTACGTCGTCCCCGGCTTCCTCGACGCACACATGCACCTCGAGTCGACGAAGTTGCTGCCCGACGAATTCGCACGACTCGTGCTTCCCCTCGGCACGACTGCAGTCATCCTCGACCCGCATGAGCTCGCGAACGTTCTCGGCACCGATGGCGTTCACTGGCTGCTCGACGCGTGCGAAGGACTGCCGCTCGACTTCTACTTCATGGCGTCGTCAACCATTCCCGCGTCGGAGTTCGAGTCGCCACGGCGCCCGCTCTTGAGCGGCGACCTCGAGAGCCTGCTTCGGCGCCGGCGCGTCCTCGGGCTGGCCGAGATGATGAATTTTCCAGGCGTCATCAGCGGCGACGCGGGTGAGCTCGACAAGCTGCGACTCGCGAACGGCGTGCAGGTCGACGGCCATGCGCCGGGGGTGCTCGGCAAGGCGCTCAACGCCTACGTGGCAGCGGGCATCCGCTCGGACCACGAGGCACTGACTGTGGAGGAAGGACGCGAGCGCCTGCGCAACGGCATGTGGCTCCTGATCCGCGAGGCGTCGATGGCGCGGAACCTGCAGGCGCTCCTGCCACTGGTCAAGGAGTTCGGCACGAACCGCATTGCGTTCTGCACCGACGACCGCGACCCGGAGGACATCGCCGAGAACGGCCACATCAACGGGATGGTGCGCGTGGCCGTCGCGGCAGGCGTCACGCCTGAGGACGCGATCGTGCTCGCGACGATCAATCCTGCGACGTGGCACCGGCTCTGGCACCTGGGTGCGATTGCACCCGGCTACCAAGCCGACCTCCTGCTCCTGCCTGACTTGGAACGGTTCGAGCCCGAGTTGACGCTAAAGGCCGGCCGTCCGGTCAAGGAGATTCCGGAGCCGGACGTCCCGGAATGGGTCAAGCATTCCGTCCGCAACAAGCCGGTCAGCATGGTGGACTTCCAGATCCCCTGGGACGGCGGCAACGCGCGCGCGATCGGGCTCGTGCCCGACCAGGTGGTGACCGAGTCGATCGAAGTCGAGCCGACGACGGTGGGCGGCTTTGCGGTCGCGGACCCGGACAATGACCTCGCGAAGATCGCGGTGATCGAGCGCCACCTGGGAACGGGCCGCATTGGACTCGGTTTCGTCCGCGGATCGGGATTGCAGCGCGGCGCGCTCGCGTCGACAGTCGCGCACGACGCACACAACATCGTCGTGGTTGGGATGAATGACGACGACATGACGCGGGCAGTGGAACGGCTGGGCGAGCTCGGCGGCGGCATCGTCGTCGTGGACGGCGGCGCGGTGAAGGCCGAGCTGCCGCTTCCCGTGGCCGGACTGCTAGCTGACGCGCCGCTTGCAGAGGTGATCGAAAAGAGCCTGTCGTGCAACGACGCCGCCCGCGCCGTCGGCTGGTCGGGCGCGACGCCGTTCCTGACGCTGTCGTTCCTCGGCCTGTCTGTGATCCCGAGTCTGAAGATCACCGATCGCGGCCTCGTCGACGTCGACCACTTCCAGATCGTGTCGCTCAAGATTTGAGCACGTTGCTCTTCAACGCCCACGTGGTGACGATGGACGACGCAGGCACCGAGTACGAGGGCGGCTGGATCCTCGTTGCCGACGGCTCGGTCAAGGACGCCGGCGCAGGCGCGAGGCCCGAAGCCGACGAGTTGCACGATCTCGGGGGCGCAGTCGTGACTCCGGGACTCGTCAACACGCACCACCACCTCTGGCAGAACCTCACGCGTGCGCGTGCGCAGGACGAGAACCTCTTCGGCTGGCTCAAGGCTCTGTACCCGATCTGGTCTGCGATCGACGAGGAGGCCGAGTACGCCGCAGCGCGCGTCGGTCTCGCCGAGCTCGCCCTCTCCGGCTGCACCACGGTGTTCGACCACCACTATCTGTTCCCGCCCGGCGTGGTGGGGCTGCTCGAAGCAGAGATCCGCGCGGCGCGCGAGCTGGGCGTGCGCATCGTCGCAGCCCGTGGGTCAATGGACCTCGGCGAATCGCAGGGCGGGCTCCCGCCGGACTCGCTCGTGGAGACGCGCGACGATGCTCTCGCCGCGACGGAAGCGGCAGCCGCGCTCGCCGACGGAGCGCGGGTCGAGATCACGGTGGCGCCCTGCTCGCCGTTCTCGGTCACGCGAGAGCTGATGACCGAATCGGCGGAGCTGGCCCGGAGGTTTGGCCTACGGCTGCATACGCACCTCGCGGAGACGATCGAGGAGGAGGACTACTGCCGCGAGCTCTACGGCTGTACGCCGGTCGAATATCTCGAACAGGTCGGGTGGCTCGCAGAGGACGTCTGGTGCGCGCATTGCGTTCACCTCTCGGATGACGACATCACGAAGTTCGGGGCACACGACGTCGGGGTCGCGCACTGCCCAACGTCCAACATGCGTCTCGGTGCCGGCATCGCGCGCGTGCGCGACCTGCTGGACGCAAATGTGCGTGTCGGCCTCGGCGTCGACGGGTCGGCCTCGAACGAGCGAGGAGACCTGTTCTTCGAGGTGAAGCAGTCGCTATTGGTGGCGCGTGCCCGGGGCGGCCCGAAGGCGCTGAACCCGCGCGAGTCCCTGCGGCTTGGCACGCGGGGCGGAGCGGCTGTGCTTGGCCGCGACGACATCGGCGAGCTCTCGCCCGGAAAGCGCGCGGACATCGCGGTCTGGCGCACAGATGGCTTGGAGCTCGGCGGTGCTGAAGATCCCGTCGCCGGCCTCGTCTTCTCGGCCCCTCATCGGGTCGATCGTCTCTACGTCGGCGGCGAGGAGGTCGTCCGCGACGGCCACCTAATTCGAGCTGACGAGCGAGAGATCGCGAAGGAACATCGCGTCCAGGCGGAAAGATTCGCAGCATGAGCATCTCGCTTTCGACCCACGTCCTCGACCTCGAGCGCGGGCAGCCTGCAACCGGCGTCCGCGTCGAGCTCTGGCGGGACGACCTCGTCACCGCGAGTGACACCGATACCGACGGCCGCATCAACCCGCTGGCAACGAATCTCGAACCCGGCGTCTATCGCCTCCTCTTCCGCCCTCCCTCGCCGTTCTTCAAAGGAATCGGCGTCGAGGTCGAGCTCGAGGACGGCCACTACCACATCCCGTTGCTCGTTTCCTCCTACGGGTGCACGACCTACCGCGGCAGCTGACCGTCGATGAGCTCGCAGAGCTCTTCGAGGGGCACACGCGACTCGTCGAGAAGCTCGCCGCGCTCGAAGACCCGCTCGGATCCGCTCAGGCAGTCGTCGGCGCGTTGACTGAAGAAGAGAAGCTCGAGGCGCTCAATGCACATCCAGCGATTGGCGCGAAGGATCTGTCCAAACGCTCAGCCGCAGAGCAGGGAAGGAACGACGATCGCGGAACGCTGGCGGAGCTCGAGCAACTCAACAGCGAGTACGAGAAACGGTTCGGCTTTCGCTTCGTCGTCTTCGTGAACCGCCGTCCGAAGAGCGAGATCGTCCCGATCCTGCGCGAGCGGCTCGAACGCTCGCGCGAGGAAGAGCTCGACACGGCCGTCAGAGAATTGGTGGCGATCGCGGAGGACCGGTGGCGTCGCTCCTAGCCCTCGATCCCTACGTCACCGACTGGCTCAACCTGCTGACGCGCTGGCTGCATGTCATCGCCGGGATCGTCTGGATCGGCTCATCGTTCTACTTCATCGCTCTCGACAACCATCTTCGGCCGCCTCAGGACGAGCGCGAGCGGGAAGCCGGCATCGGGGGCGAGACGTGGGAGATCCACGGCGGCGGCTTCTACAACATCAAGAAATACCTCGTCGCGCCGCGAGTTCTCCCGGAGACGCTGCACTGGTTCAAGTGGGAGGCGTACACGACGTGGCTGAGCGGCTTCGCGCTCATGATCGTCCTCTACTACCTCAACGCCGACACGTACCTAATCGACAAGAGCGTCGCCGATCTCTCGACCGGTGAGGCTGTCGCGATCAGCATCGGCCTGTTGGCGGCAGCCTGGCTGGTGTACGACGTCCTCTGCCGCCTGCTTGCGTCGAAGCCTTTCGTCCTTGCCGCAATCCTCCTGGGATTGATCACGCTCGCTGCCTGGGGCATCGGCCATCTGTTCAGCGCACGCGCGATGTATCTGCAGGTCGGCGCGATGCTCGGGACGATGATGGTCGGCAACGTCTTCTTCGTGATCATCCCGGCGCACTGGGAGCTCGTGCGCGCAAAGCAGGCCGGCCGCGAGCCCGACCCTGCAGCCAACGCCCGCGGGAAGCTGCGGTCCGTGCACAACAACTATCTGACCCTGCCCGTCGTCTTCACGATGCTCTCGAACCACTTCCCGTTCACCTACGGGCACAGCTACTCATGGCTGATCCTCGTCGTGCTGCTCGTCATCGGCGCCTGGGTCCGCCACTTCTTCAATCTGCGCCACCTCGGCCGCACCGTCTGGTGGATCCCGGCGAGTGCGGCGATTGCGATTGCCGTGCTCGCGATCCTGATCCGCCCTCAAAGCCCGTCGTCGGCGGGAACGCCGACGGTCTCGTTCACGCAGGTCGCGCGCATCGTCGACCAGCGCTGCGCCGCCTGCCACTCGCAGCACCCGACGAAGGTGGACGCGGCACCGCGTGGGATCAAGCTCGACACGCCGGAGGAGATCAAGGCGCAGGCAACTGCAATCGAGCAGCAGGCCGTGCAGACTCAGGCGATGCCGCTCGGGAACGTGACCGGGATGACCAAGGCGGAGCGCGACCTCCTCGGGCGCTGGATCGCCCAAGGCGCGAGAATCCCCTAATGCTGGAGATCACCACCGGCGACCTTCGCTTTCTCGCGCGCTTCGAGGATGAACTTGCGCCGCAGACCGTCGCTGCGTTCAGGCGCATCCTTCCGTTCGACGACCGCATCATCCATTGCCGCTGGAGCGGCGAGTCGAACTGGATTCCCTGGGGCGACCGCGAGCTCGGGATCGGGCCGGAGAACGCCACCTCGTACCCGCACCCCGGCGAGCTCGCTCTCTACCCGGGCGGTCAGAGCGAAACGGAACTGCTCTTCCCTTACGGGTACTGCTCCTTCGCCTCGAAGGCTGGACACCTGTGGGCGAACCACTTCGCGACGCTCGTCGAGGGGCAGGAGCAGCTCAAGGAGCTCGGCCGCCGCACGCTCTGGGAAGGTGCACAGGCAATCGCGTTTCACGAAGTCTGATGCTCTACCGGCCGGAGGCATTCGAGCCGCTGGTCGACACGCCCTGGAGCGAGCTGCGGGCTCGGGCGGCAATCCGCGAGATCGTCAAGGACGCTGATGCCGCGTTCCGCGGGCCGCGACTCTTCTGGCGGGCAAACGAATGGGACGGCTGGCACGGGACGAGCCCGATGAAGAATCTCTACGTCGGCACGGCCGGAGTCCTCTGGGCGCTCGACCGTCTGCGGCAACGCGGCCACACCGAGACCGAGCTCGACCTTCCCGACCTCGCCCGCCGCAACGTCGAGTTGTTCCGCGCACGACCGGACTACATGAAGGGCATGAAGCTCCCTGCGCTACGGGACTCCGCGCTCCTCACCGGGAAGAGTGGAATTCTTCTCGTGGCCTGGCGTCTCTCTCCGAACCGCGAGCTTGCGGACGAGCTCTTCGAGCGCGTGCGTGCCAACGTCGACAACGAGGCGGACGAGGTGATGTGGGGATCGCCGGGCACGCTGCTCGCCGCGCAGGCAATGTTCGAGTGGACCGCAGACGAGCGTTGGCGGGAGGCGTGGAACGAGAGCGCGGACGCGCTCCTGTCGCGGCGGGACGAGGAGGGCTACTGGACCCAGCGCCTCTACGGCCAGGAGTTACGTGGCGGCCTGACGCCGCCGCACGGGCTCGTCGGGAATGTCCAGGCGTTGCTGCCGCTGCTCGACAAGAATCGGGCGGAAACGCTGAGGCGCGAGAGCGCCGCACTGCTCGCGGCCAATGCCGAGCAGGCCGACGGGCTGGCGAACTGGCCGCCCCGGCCGCGACCCGAGTTGCCTGGGCCGGACGGGCAGATCCGCGTCCAGTGGTGCGCAGGCGGTCCAGGGATCGTCATCGCAGCCGCCTCGTACCTCGACGAGGAGCTACTCCTGGCCGGAGCCGAGCTTCCATGGCACACCGGACCGCCGAATCTCGAGAAGGGGCCGGGCATCTGTCACGGCACCGCCGGCAATGGGTACGCGTTTCTCAAGGCCTTCGCACGAACTGGTGACGAGCAGTGGCTCGAACGTGCTCGTCACTTTGCGATGCACGCGCTCGCACAAGTCGAACGGCTGCGCGGCGAACACGGTCGTGGGCGCTACTCGTTGTGGACCGGAGACGTCGGCGCGGCACTGTACACGGCTGACTGCATTGACGGGACGAGCCGCTACCCGATCTTCGACGGGTGCTAGCGCTCTTCGCGCACGTACGGTAAACCGAGCGCCGCCGGCGCACCGAACCGCAGGCGCGCAGCCCGGGACGACACGAGCACGAGCGCCAAGATCGTCGCCACGTAGGGCAGCGTCTGGAACAGTTCCGGCACAACGGTCACACCGTGGCCCTGCAGCGCGAACGGCAGCGCCGTGAACGC
>Ga0307277_10000691_pt1 | contig 12797 bp, 15 predicted proteins | sample ER_DNA_116_FD_194473 | JGI IMG/M metagenome (GOLD analysis project Ga0307277, IMG submission 194473) | Bulk soil microbial communities from the East River watershed near Crested Butte, Colorado, United States - ER_DNA_116 | ecosystem: Environmental > Terrestrial > Soil > Floodplain | place...
TCGGGCGAAAACCCAGTGGGCTTACCGTTCTCGTCCCGAATCGCCCAGTCGGCGTCCAGCCCCGCAATCTCCCGCCACAGCGACGGAAGCACGAGGTCGGCCTTCCCCCAGGCAGTAGCAATCCCCACCTGATCCACAAAAGCCGCGGCCGCTTCCAAAGATTGGACTCGCACCCGAGCCAGGTTATTAAGAGAGGCCGGCTCCGCCGGCCTCTCTGGCCTTGTGGACCTGACGAGGGGGCACACGGGGGAAACCGGGTTTCCCCCGTGACGCGGAGCGGGCCGCGAAAGCGGCCCGCAACGCGAGACGTACGGGCCGGTGTTGCCGTGCCGCGAACGTCCTTGTGGCCTAAAGCCTAGGCCTGCTCCGGCTTTCGAGCAAGCAGCGCTGTCCCCGGATCGGTCGAGAAGTCCGCAAAATCCGCGAAGCCTCGGCGGCCGAGCTCCCTTTGCAACCGCTCCGGCGGGACGTAGATCGGCGTGCCGGCACCGCCGGAGAACGCCACGATCAGGAAACCGCCGGGGGCGAGCACACGTTCGAGCTCGTCGAAGAACGGGATCATGTTGCTGAGCCCAACGAGGTCGAACGAGCCGTCGGCGAACGGCAAATGAGCGGCATCGGCGACCTCGAAACGCACGCGCTCGCGGACGTCGCCGGTCAGGTTCCCACGAGCCTGCTCGATCATCCGCTCAGAGAGATCGACCCCGACCACCTCCGCCTCCCGGAAGCGCCGCGCGATCGCAAAAGCGGCGCCGCCGGTGCCCGTGCCGAGATCGAGAGCCCGCTTCGGTGGCGGCTCGACCTGCGCGAGCGCGGCCTCGTAGGGCGCGTAGGCGGTCTCCGAGGCCCGCATCGCATCCCATTGGGGCGCCAGCCGGCCGAACTGGAACCGCATCGGCCCACGCAACAGGACCCACAGCCGCGGCTTTCGGACGACGATGTCCGTGGTCAGCCGCGCGAACCGTTGTCCGATCGTCTCGAAATTCATAGAACCTGGAGGCGGATCCGAACCTCTTGCCCCGGCGCGGCAGCGAACAGCTCTGCGGCGTTCCCGCCGCTGATCGCAAGCGCGATGTTCTTGTAGGCGTCCTCGTAAAGGATCACGTCGCCTGTACGGGCGTCGGCAAAGGTACGCGCGGCGACGGCGTAGTACCGATCGAGTGCGAGCTCGACCTCGACGACGGTACCCGGCGTGACCTCGGCCTGCTGAAGGTGCTCCCGCGTGAGGTTCAGCTGAACGTTGCCGAAGCGATCGATGTAGAGCACGGTCGCGTGGATGCGACTCTCGCCAACTTCCGCCTGCGGCAGGTCGAGCCGCGCAAGAGCGTCGGCCGCCACGGGCGGGCCGAGTGCCTCCAGCGGCACCCCGGCCGCCAGGTGCGCAGCAGCGGGCGCGAAGAGATCCCGGCCGTGAAAGGTTCGCGAGACGATGTCGAGGGCGTAGTCGGCGTTCGCAAGCTCGTGTGCCGCGTCGATTCCGCCGAGCCGCTCGACCGCCGGCATGAGCAGGCCGTTGTCCGGCCCGACGAAGGTGCGGCCGTCGCCGCTTCGCAACGCCAGCGGCCGGCGGGCGCTGCCGACGCCGGGATCGACCACGGCGAGATGGACGCCCTGGGGCATGTAAGGCGTCGTGTTCGCCAGGACGAGCGCGCCCTGGAGCACTTGCTGCGGCGGGATCCCATGCGTGACGTCGATGATCTCCACCTCGGGCGCGATCGTCTTGATGACGCCGTGGCAAGTGCCGACGAAGTCGTCCTGGAGGCCGAAGTCGCTCAGGAAGGTGAGGAACACGCGGCGGAGCGTACGACAGCCGGCGTCGCCAGGCGACCCCTACGCGGTTGCGGAAAGGACGGCCTCGATCAAGCCGTCGAGATCGTGCGTCCGGGCTTCTCCGGCCACTCGGACGCCGGCCGCCTCCGCCACGGCGGTGGTTTCGGGCCCGATCGAGACGGCCGGGATCGACCCGTCGAGCGCAGCGTAGGCTCGGGCGGCCGAAGCGGAAGCGAGCACGACGAGATCGCCTTCGAGCGGCCGCTCGGGCCGAACGGCACGCGTACGGTAGAGCGGGACGAAGTCGGCGCCCAGCTGGTCGCTCAACAGCCGTCGCGCGTCCTCGGCGCCCGCGAAGAGAACGCGGCCGGCGGGGCGCGGAAGCTCGGCCAGGAGCCCCTCCTGAGTCGAAACCGTGGGGACGAGGTCGATCTCGCCCCCCCAGGCCTCTGCGGTTGCCTTTCCGATCGCGGCGACCCGCCGCGGCTCGCCTACTGCCCGTCGGCGCAGCTCCTTTGCGCCGGTGATGCTCGTCAGGATGAGCCAGTCGTATGGCCGGAGGTCGATCGGCCCGGTTTCGATGGGTTCGAGCTCGAGCAGCGGCGTCACCGTGACGTCGAAGCCGAGCGACTCGAGCCTCGCGGCGAGCCTGGCCGAGCGCTCGGCCGGTCGCGTGAGAACAACGGTCAGCCGGCGGCGAATTGGACGAGCTCCCGGGCCAGCTCGGCAGGGTCGCCGCCGCTCCGCCGCTCCAGCCAGCTTCCGTCCTCGGCCGCGATCAGAGCGGTCAGCTCCTCGCCGTCGTGGTGCGCGGCGACGGGTGCGAGGCAACCACCGCCGACTGCGAAGACACAGGCGCGTTCGGCCTCGACGCGGCGGCGAGTCTCCGCATGATCGGCGTCGGCAACGAGCTCTTCGTCACCGGATCGAACCTGCAGAGCAAGCGCGCCCTGGCCGGCCTCCGGCAACAGTTCCTGCGGCTCGAAGCGCAGGCCGATCTCGCGGTCGAGGCCAAGCCGGTCCAGCCCGCAGGCTGCAAGGACGACGGCGTCGAGGCCCCGCTCCCCGCGCTTGCGCAGGCGGGTGTCGATGTTTCCGCGCAGCGGCTCGATCGAGAGCTCGGGCTCGAGGGCGAGGAGCTGAGCCTTGCGCCGGACCGACGCGGTACCCACGCGCATCCCCGGCCGTAGCTCGCCGGCGCCGCAGAGCGCATCGCGCGGATCCTCACGCTCGAGATAGGCGCCGACCACGAGCCCTTCGGTGTCCGACGAGGTCATGTCCTTGGCGGAGTGAACGGCGACGTCGATCCGTCGCGCGAGCAGCGCCTCCTCGATCTCCTTGACGAAGACGCCCCGCGAGCCGATCTCGCCGAAGGGCTTCGTCCGGTCCTTGTCGCCCGCTGTCGTGATCGGGACGAGCGCGATCTCGACGCCTTCCGCCCGCAGGCGCTCGGCCGCGAGCTCGGCCTGCGTCAGCGCGAGGCGGCTACCCCGGCTGCCGATCCGAATCAGCATCGCCAGACCCTTCCAGCCCGAACAGGTGCCGGACGGCGTCGGCGTACGTCGCGCCGTCGGCCCCGGCGGCCGCCTCCTTCAGACGGACGGTCGGGTCGTGCAGCAGCTTGTTGACGATCTGCACGGTGAGGGCCTCGACGGCCCGGCGCTCCTCCGGAGCAAGGTCGGCCAGCCGGCGGCCTGCACGGCCCAGCTCCCGAAGGCGAATCTCCTCCGCGCGCCCCCGCAACGCAGCGATCGCCGGGACGACGCCGCGGGATGCCTGCCAGGCGCGGAAGCGTTCCGCCTCCTCGGCCACTATCGACTCGGCCCGGGCGGCGGCACCTTCGACGGTCCCGGTACCGACGGCCTCGTCGAGGTCGTCGACGTCGTAGAGAAACGCGTAGGGCAGCGCGGCGATCTCGGGATCGAGATCGCGGGGGACAGCGAGGTCGATCAGCAGCAACGGCCTGCGCTCGCGTGTAGCAAGCGCGGTCTCGACGTCGTCTCGCGAGACAAGGAAGCTCCGTGAGTTCGTCGACGCTACGACGACGTCCGCGTCGCCGAGAGCGGCCGCAACCGCGCCGAGTGCGAGCGGCTCCGCGCCGAGTCTCCGGGCTACGCGTGCGCGGCGTTCTTCGCCGCGATTCGCGACGAACGCGATCCGGGCTCCGCGGGCGACCAGCCTGGCGGCGGTGGCCTCGCCGATCTCGCCTGCACCGATCAGCAGCACCTGGCGGTCGCTCAGGTCGCCAAGGACGCGCTCGGCGAGCACGGCCGCGGCCGCGGCCGCCGAGGCTGCGGGATCCCCGATCGGCGATTGCGCCCGCACCTTGCGGCCGACGCGCAGCGCCTCGCGGAAAAGCCGATCGAGCAGTGGACCCGGCGTCCCGAGCGCATACGCGGCGCGAACCTGACCGAGAATCTCGGTCTCGCCGCGCACTCGAGAGTCGAGGCCGGCGGCGACGCGGAAGAGGTGGCGGGCGGCCTCGTCGTCTCCGCGCCGGTACAAGGCTCCCTCGACATCGCCGAGAGCGCCGGCCGCGCGCTCCGCCGCGCCCGGGCCGGCGACGTAGAGCTCGGTCCGATTGCAGGTCGATAGGCACACCGCTTCGCCCTCGTCGCCGGCGAGCTCGCGGGCGAGCTCGGCCGCCTCGTCCGGGTCGAGGGCGACGCGCTCGCGCACTTCGAGCGTCGCCCCGTGGTGCGAGATCCCGACGAGCGAGAGCTCAGCCAACCGGGACCTCCTCACGGCGCTCGGCCTCGCCTTCCTGCCGTGCGCGAACCTTCCCGGTCAGCTCATCGAGCTCCCGTTCGAGGCGCCCCAGCTTGAGGCCGATGATCAGCACGTAGACGAGGACAACGACGAAGACGATTCCATACGCAGCTGCAACGTACTTCTCGGCTGCCGTCACGGCGAGGATCAAGCGAGCAGCTCCCGCAGCTCGCTCAGCCGCGAGTCGATCCGCTTCCCGGCCAGCTCGACGTGGAACAGCGTCGCTGCGAGCGCCAGCATCGCCGCGAGCGAGACGCAGAAGGTAAGGAACATCGAGCCTGACATCTGAGGTCCCTGCAACGTGAATACGACCGGATGGATCAGCTGGTTCGCAAGACGGATCGCGAGGAAGCTGATCGGGATCAACACGACTCCGAAGAGCGCGTATACGGCGCACATGTTCGCCCTCGCCGGGCCCGGCTCGATCGAGTACCGGAGCATGAAATAGGCGCCGTAGAAAAGGAAGAGCACGAGGAAGAGCACAAGTTGGCTCTCGCTCCAGAGCCACCAGTGGCCCCAGGAGATCTTCGCCCAGAGCGAGCCCGTCAGCAGGGTCAGCGATCCGAAGATGACGCCCTGGTGGATGGCCACGTAGCTCTCGAGGTCGGCGCCGGGCTCGCGCTTCCAGAGGTGGCGGAGCGCCTTCCACGCGCCCCAGCCGAAAAAGGCGTAAGCCGTCAACGCAACCGGAACGTGGATGTAGAAGATCCGCTGCGAGAACCCCTGGTCGACGTCGGTGGGCACGTAGAAAAAGATCAGGGCGATAGCCGCCGTGACCAACACCCCGGCGAGAGCGGCAAGCGCCGCCAGCGGATTCTCCCTCGTTCGCAGCCCCACGGAAACGCCTGCATCTTCGCAGAAGCCGGAAGGTGGCTAGACTCGATACCCGTGCAGCGGCGGGGAAATCCGGTGCGGCTCGTGATCGCGCTTTCGGTGGCAGCTGCGCTCGCCGTCTTCCTGCTCTACACGAGCTTCGCCGGCGGTGCGACGCCCTCACTGAAGCCGAGCCAGCTCCAGGGACATCGAGGCAAGCTCAGCGTCAGCGGCTACGTGCTGGCGCCCGTTTCGGGTGATCCCCACGCCGCCGCGGGCCTTCGGTTTCGCCTTCGCGACATCGACGGCAAGCACATGAACGTGCGTGTTCCCGTGGTCTTCCACGGCTCGGAACCGGACCTCTTCCGGTCGGGCCGCCACGTTTACGTCGTCGGCACCTACAACGGCAGCCGGCTCGCCGCGACCTCGATCACCACGAAGTGCCCGTCCAAATACTCGCCGGCTAAATCCTGAGATGCAGGACCTCGGTCGCGCCGCCCTCGTGCTCGCGTTCGGGCTCGCGCTCTACTCGGCCGTCGGCGGCGGCCTAGCCGCCTACACGCGCCGCCGTCGCCTCGTCGCCTCGGCGCGGAACGCGCTCTACGCCGCCTTCGGCGCCACGGCAATCGCGGCAATCTTGCTCCTGAACGCCTTCCGGACGCGGGACTTCTCTTTTGCGTATGTCGCCGAGCATTCGAGCAAGGCGCTCCCGTTCCCGTACGTCTACACAGCCTTCTGGGGCGGCCAGGCCGGCTCGCTGCTGCTCTGGCTCTTAGTGCTGACCGGGCTCGGCTCGGCGGCGGTCGCCTTCAACAAGCGGCTGACGACCGAAGTGCTCCCCTGGACGGTGCCCGTGCTGGGCGCGGTTGCGAGCTTCTTCGGGCTGCTGCTCGTCTTCGTCGTCAGCCCCTTCGCGACCCAGGTGGCGCCGGCCGACGGCGCCGGACTCAACCCGAGCCTCCAGAACCCGTACATGATGATCCACCCGCCGCTCCTCTACCTCGGTTACGTGGGGCTGACGATCCCGTTCGCCTTCGCCGCCGGCGCGCTCCTTTCCGGCCGCTTCGACGAGCGCTGGATCGTCGCCACCCGCCGCTGGACGATCCTCGCGTGGACGGCGCTCGGGATCGGGATCCTCCTCGGAGCAAAATGGGCGTACGAAGAGGTCGGCTGGGGTGGCTACTACGCCTGGGATCCCGTCGAGAACGCAGCGCTGATGCCCTGGCTGGCGGCAACCGCGTTCCTGCACTCGGTGATGGTGCAGGAGAAGAAGAACATGCTCCGCGTGTGGAACGCGACCCTCGTTGCCGGTGCTTTCTGCCTTTCGATCTTCGGCACGTTCCTGACCCGAAGCGGCCTGATCAACTCGATCCACTCGTTCGCGCAGTCGCCGATCGGCGCGTGGTTCCTCGGCTTCATCGGCCTGGCCGCGGCCTTCTCGACCGCGCTGATCCTCTGGCGCCTGCCGCTGCTGCGCGCGCGGACGAAGCTCGAATCGCTCGCCTCGCGCGAGGCGGCGTTCCTCTACAACAACCTGTTGCTCGTCGCATTCACGCTCACCGTGCTCTGGGGAGTCGCCTTCCCGCTGCTGTCGGAGGCGGTACGGGGCGAAGCGGTGACGGTCGGGCCGCCCTACTACAACTTCTTCCTGAAAGTCTTCGGTCTGCCGCTCCTGCTGCTGATGGGGATCGGGCCCCTGGTCGCCTGGCGGCGGACGTCCCTCCGGGCACTCGGCGAGACCGTGCTCTGGCCGGCCCTTGCCGCGGTAGCGGTCGGCGCGATCTTGATCGCGCTCGGCGCCGGCTCGAGCACGCCGGGCCTGCTCGCCTACAGCTTCTCCGCGTTTGCGCTTGCCGCGATCGTGCACGAGTTCGTGCGCGGGACGCGTGCACGCAAGGCCCTGGGCGCTCCGAGCTGGTGGGCCGCGTTCTCCGGCCTCGTCGCTCGTAACCGACGGCGCTACGGCGGCTACGTCGTCCATGCCGCGGTCGTGCTGCTCGCAATCGGCGTCGCCGGCTCGAGCGCCTACGGCGCCACCAGGATTCAGCGCTTTCGGCCGGGCGACACGATGAAGATACGCGGCTACACGCTGACCTATCTCGACAGCGTTCAGCGGCACGCTGCGAATCACGACGAGCTCCGCGCGCGGATCGCCGTGACCGAAAACGGAAAGTCCGTCGGGACGATCATGGCCGGCAAGAACACGTACTTCGCAGAGGATCAGACCTCCAACGAGGTCGCGATCAAGCACGATTGGCTCCGCGCGCAGGATTTGTTCGTGATCGGCGACGAGTTCAAGATCCGTAAGAACGGCGTCACGGCCGTCTACCTGAAGGTGCTCGTGAAGCCGCTCGTCAACCTGATCTGGCTCGCCGGCTTCGTCTTCCTGCTCGGATCGGTGATCACGCTGTGGCCGGATGCGCGGGAGCAGCGGCGGCTCGCCGCGCGGACCGAGCCCGGCACCGTGCTTGCGAGCTAGCTCGGCGTTGCGCTGCGAATGACGGTTACTCGGTAACCACGTACTCGAACGCCGCCCAGGCGAGGATCACGAAGATCGCGTCGTAGAGGGCGAGGAAGCCGAGGTACTTTCCGCTCGAGGCGGAAAGGCTCGAGCCGACGCCGCCAACGACGATCGGGATCGCCAGCGGCAGAAAGAGCAGCGGCAGCAAAAGCTCGCGCGCGCGCCCGGCGGCGGCCATTGCCGCGACCACGGTGCCGACGGCGCAGATCCCGACGTCCGCAAGCGCGACGCCGGCGATCGTCGAGGCGTCGATCGACGTGAAGAAGAGCGCGAAGGCCGGCAACGCCACGAGCTCGGAGGCGACCAGGAACGCCAGGGTGGAGATGACCTTGCCGACCCAGATCGCGCTCCGATCCGAGGGCGCGAGCACGAGCCCGTCGAGCACTCCCTGCTCGCGCTCGGCGACGAAGGCACGTCCGAGCCCGAGCAGCGCCGTGAACAGGATCGCCACCCAGAGGAGACCTAGCGACGCCCGTTCCGAGGCGTTCTGGGGCAGGGCGAAATGAAAGACGGCGAGCACGGAGATCACGAACAGCAGCATGGCCGGCAGCGTGTCGCGCGCCCGCAACTCGAGCAGCAGGTCCTTCCGCGCAAGCGCGCCTGCGTCCGCCAGATATTGCCTCACGCGAGCGCCAACCTCCCCGTAGCGAAACGGTCGAGGCGCTCGGGCGCATGACTGGCGACAAGCAGCGTCCGCTCGCTGCGGAGGTCATCGAGCTCCCGCTCGAGCAGCTCCTCGCCGGCTGCATCGAGCGCGTTCGCAGGCTCGTCGAGGATCAGAAGCTCCGGGTCGTGCAGGAGCGTCCGGCAAAGCGCAAGCCGCTGCAGCATCCCGCGCGAGTACGCGCCGGTCCTCTCGCTGCGAGCGTCCCAGAGCCCGAAGCGTTCGAGCAGCATCCCGATCTGCTCCCGCCGCTCAGGCACGCGGTAGAGGCGCCCGTAGAGGTCGAGGTTCTCGATCGCAGTCAGCTCGCGGTAGACGAGCGGCTCGTGCGCGAGGTAGCCGACCTGGCCACGGGTGGCATTCACCTCGAGCTCGCCGGAGGTCGGGATCAGCAGGCCGGCGCAGAGACGCAATAACGTCGTCTTCCCCGAGCCATTCGGCCCGGTGACGACGAGAAAGCCGCGACGCGGAAGTTCGAAGTCGACCGGCTCGAGCGCCCGCTTGTCGCCGAAGCGGCGGGCCACGCCGCGGCCCGTGATCACCGGGCTTCCTCGAGGGCCCGCTCCTCGAGGACGGCCGCGGCCTCCTCGACCGTGTGAGGCGTCGTAAGCAACTCGATCTTCTCTTCCGGGTCCGGATAGGACGTCGCGCGAATTGCCTCGGCCGCCGCCGCCAGGTCGTACCGGGTCCGGCGGAACTCGACGCCCGGCCCGAGAAGTGCCCAGTAGGCGCCCGGCCGCCCCTCGTACGGCATGCCGATGCTGCCCGCGTTGACGACTCGGATGTCGTCGATCCGTCGGTCGAACTGATGATGCGTATGGCCGCAGACAACCGTTTCCGCCGTTACGTCGGAAAGGATCTCCCGCAGGCGCCCGTCCGACGTGACCGCGGTGATCGCTTCCAGGTCGCTTCGCGGCGACCCGTGGCAGAACAGCGTTTGGCCGAGCCCGTCGACCTCGAGACTGAGCGTCATCGGCCATGTCGCGACAAACGCGCGGTCCTCTGCGGTCAACTGCGCCGACAACCACTCGTATCTGGCTCGCCACCGCTCTTCGTACGGCCCCAGGTCGCGATCGGCGTTGCCGACCAAGCAGCTGGCCCGTGGGCCGAGCTCGCAAACTCGTGCGAGGGTCTCCGAGGGCATGGGGCCGGAGAACACGTCTCCGCCGATCACGATCGCGACGTCGTCCGGCACCTCGGCAAGCACAGCTACGAGCGCGGGCAAGTTTCCGTGGATGTCGTAGAGGGCCGCGACTTTCATCCGGCTGCCCTCATCCGGCTGCCTCGGCGAGCACGAAACCGAAGAAGACGACGCTGATGACGCCGTTCATCGTGAAGAACGCTGCATTCAGCCGGCGCAAGTCACCCGGACGCACCAGCGCGTGCTCGTAGGCGAGCAGGGCCGCGACAGCCGTCACGCCCAACCAGTAGAGAAGGCCGAGATCGAGCCCGAGCCCGACTGCGGCGAGCAGCGCAACGGTCGCCAGGTGTGCGAGGCGAGCCGCCCAGAAAAGACGCCGCTCGCCGAACCGGGTTGCGAACGAGTGCAGCCCCTGCGCCCGGTCGACCTCGAGATCGAACAGCGAATAGAAGAGGTCGAAGCCCGCCACCCAGAGCGCGACCGCACCGCCGAGCGCCCACGCCGGCCAGGGAAGACGCCCCGTGATCGCAACCCACGCGCCCATCGGCGCGAGGCCGTCGACGGCGCCCAGCCAGACGTGGGAAAACCAGGTCCACCGCTTCAGGTACGGGTAGACGACGAAAGCGGCAACCGGGATCGGCCAGAGCAAGCGCACGATCGGATCGAGCTGGAAGACGGCAACGAGGAAGAGCGCCAAGGAGGCAGCGCAGAAGAGGACGACCTGGCCGGGGCTCAGCAGGCCGCTCGGTAACTCGCGCGTGGCCGTGCGCGGATTCCGTGCGTCGATGGCGGCGTCGATCAGCCGGTTCAGGCCCATCGCCAGCGAGCGTGCCCCGATCATCGCCAACGTGATCCAGACGAGGTCGTGCGCAGACGGAACCTTGTTCAGGCAGAGCAGTGCGCCGACATACGCAAACGGCAGCGCGAAGACCGTGTGTTCGATCTTCACGAGAGAAGCGAAGCGCCGCGGGTACGTGGTCGCCGTCGTGATCATGTCTGCCGGTGCGCGGTCTGCTCCCCCGCGAGCAGCTGGAGCGCATGGCGAAGCGCCGGCTGCAGGACGGCGAAGCCGTCGCGGCAGCCGCCGGGCGACCCGGGCAGGTTGACGACGAGCGTCTCGGCGCGAACACCCGCGATACCGCGAGAGAGCAATCCGTGAGGCGTCTTGGCAATCGAATCGGCGCGAATAGCCTCCGCGATCCCCGGCGCCGGCCGCTCGAGCACGTCGGCCGTGGCTTCCGGTGTCACATCGCGGGGCCCGAGCCCAGTCCCGCCCGTCGTCAACACGACGGCCGCGTCCTCGGCCAGCTCGACGATCGCGCCGGCGATTCCCTCTCGGTCATCGGGGACGACCCGCCGCGCTACCTCGTAGCCCTCCCCGGCGAGCAGCTCCGCCAGCAGATCGCCGCTCTCGTCCATGCGCTCGCCGGCGGCGACGCCGTCCGAGACCGTCAACACGGCCGCCCTCATGCGGGTGACTTCGTCTTCTCCACCAAACGCACCCCGGTGATCTCAAGCTCCCTGTCGACTGCCTTCGCCATGTCGTAGACGGTCAGCGCCGCGACCGAGGCGGCCGTCAGCGCTTCCATCTCGACACCGGTCTGCGCAGTCGTTTCGGCGCTCGCCACGATCGTCACCTCGCCTTCTCCGACCTCGAGCTCCACGGCGAGGTGGGAGAGCGCCAGCGGATGGCAGAGCGGGATCAGCTCGGCCGTGCGCTTGGCGGCCATGATCCCGGCTATCTGCGCCGTCGTCAGCGCGTCCCCTTTTGGCAGCTCGCGTAGTCGCCGCGCCGTCCCGGCTGCCATCCGGACCTCCGCACGCGCAACCGCGCGGCGGCGGGAGACGTCCTTTTCGCCGACGTCGACCATCCGCACGGCGCCGGTTTCGTCGACGTGCGAGAGCTCACTCATGCGAGAACCGTACCGCGCTACGAAACCCGCGCCGACGCGCGGTCGAGCTCGTCGAGCTGCACGGCCAGCCAGTGCGCGACATCGTGCTCGCGCACGTGCGCACGGATCGCGTCGATGCGGCTGCGTCGCTCATCCAGGCCCATCTGAAGCGCCTCGTGGATTGCCTCGGCCTGCGCGGCGACGTCGAACGGATTGATCTTCAGCGTCCAGGGGCCCAGCTCTTCGGACACTCCGGCGTTTTCAGACAAGACAACGGCACCGGCGCGGGTGTTGACGAGCGGCGCTTCCTTGGCCACGAGATTGAGGCCGTCGAAGATCGCGTTCACGAACAGCACGTCGAACTGCTTGTAGGCAGCGACCGAGCGAGGGAAGTCGTCCTCGATCTGAAGGTCGATCGGCGTCCAGCCCTCGGTTTGAAAACGGTCGTTGACGCGACGTGCCTCACGTTGGATCGCACCGAGATACTCGGAGTACTCCGGGATCTCCTGTCGAGAAGGGTCGAGCAGTGCGAGCAGCGTCACCCGTTCGTGCATCTCCGTATGCGCCTCGAGGTAGAGCTCGAAGGAGCGAAAGCCGCGAACGACGTTCTTGGACGGATCGGTTCGATCGACGCGGACGATCAGCCGTTCGGACCGACGCTCGACGAGCTCTTGCTCGGCCTCGAGGACGTCGCGGCTCTCGGCGAGCTCCTCGAATTCCTCGACATCGATCGAAATCGGCGAAGCCGACACGTGCGCGCGGCGTCCTCGGTAGTCGGCTGTCCAGTCGGTGAAGTTTCCGGCAGCGCCGGCGATGTCGACGGCGCAGCGCAGGAAGGCGAGCCGCCAACGCCTCGAGTGGAAGCCGACGACATCGTTCGCCAGCAAGCCGTCGTGAATCGCGAGCCTCATCTCGGCCGGCAGGATCCGCCAGTAGTCCGGCTGGGGCCAAGGGATGTGGACGAAGTGCGAGAGCATCGCGTCCGGCGCGTCTTCGCGCACGAATCGCGGCGCCAGGTAGAGGTGGTAGTCGTGAAAGAGGACGGCGGCGTCGGGCTCGGCCTCGAGCTCTTCGAGCACCGCGGCGGCAAAACCCTCGTTGACCGGGACGTACCCGTGCTCCCAGGCGTGATGGAAGCCGTGGTCGACCGCGGGGGTGTACGCCGGCTCCCAGAGGTAGTGCTGGAGGAACCAGAGCATTGGGTTCGAGACCACGTTGTAGAACCAG
>Ga0307277_10000694_pt1 | contig 12785 bp, 13 predicted proteins | sample ER_DNA_116_FD_194473 | JGI IMG/M metagenome (GOLD analysis project Ga0307277, IMG submission 194473) | Bulk soil microbial communities from the East River watershed near Crested Butte, Colorado, United States - ER_DNA_116 | ecosystem: Environmental > Terrestrial > Soil > Floodplain | place...
TGGCAGCGCCGGTCGGTGTCGTTGAAGGCCGGGAAGTCGACGTTCACGCTGCCCGTGAACGAGCCGATGTCGACCGTCTGCAGCGACCCGTTCGCCACCGAACCGCCGCCGATGGAGTCCGCGGCGAGCTTGGACGCCGTCACCGCGCCCGGGGCGAGCTGGCCCTGGCCCACCGAGCCGAGCCCCAGGTCGGGCGCAAGCACCGAGCCGTCTGCGATCTGCGCCGAGCGCACCGATGAGGCCGGCGTCGCCGTCAGTGAGCGCACCGCCGTCTTGGTGAGGTCGGCCTTGGCGACCGAGCCGTTCTTGATCTGCTTGCTCGTGATCGTGCCCTTCCGGATGGAGCCGCCGTCGATGAGACGCTTGGCCTGAGCTGGGCCGCCGAGCGCGACGAAGAGGGCGATGAGGGCGACGACCATCGCTGGGGAGGGGCGACGGCGTGTGAAGCGCATGAGAAGAGACTGTGGCAGGTCAGGCGGCTGACGCTCGGCGCTCGACGGATGTTGGACCGGCCCTAGGCGGATGTCGCAACGCGCCACCCATCAATGGTTAGGGCGAAGCGCCAACGCGCCACCTTCTGCCATCGCGAAACGGCGAAAACGCGATGAATACTCGATGATCTGCTTTTCGGCGTGAAAACCCCCCATTCGTAGGACTTGAGGGAATGCCCGTTCACGTCGATGTTCCGTCCAGAATGATCCGATTCGGTCACGGAAAGACCCGGGTCACCGTCGCGTGGCTCGCCGGCGCTGCTCTGGCTTGCGCGCTGATCGGCACCTGCCTCGCACTGCTGCGAAGCGACATCCTGCCGTTCCGCGACGCCTGGCCGAGCACCCATGGCACGCCGACCCCGGTAAGCCAGCTCGCGCCGCCGCAGGCCGCCTCGCAGCCCGCAGGCTCTCCGTCCTTCGCCGCGCAGCCGACCACCGTCGGTGGGGCGCCCGTGATCGGGCTCCCGGGCCTGCCGGCCGCCACCGGCCCGCTGGCCCCCGCCACGGACTCGGGTCCGCTCGGCGCCGCCCTGCCGGGCACCAGCTCGTCGCCCGCCACGACGCAGACCACGACCGGTAACGGCAGCGTCGGCCCGCAGGGCACCACGCTGACCACGTTCCCCGCCACCGCCCCGCCGGCCATCCCGGCCATCCCGGCCGCGCCCGTCCCCGGCCCGACGACGCCCGACGTCGCCGCCGCCGGCACGGACACCCCGGTGCAGACGTCCGCCGCCAGCCGCCCCGGCCCCTCGGGCCGTACCTCCGACGCCGACGCGACGGGCGCCGACGACGATCCGCCCGGCGACACCACGCCCGCGACGGGCGACACGCCGGCGAGCCCGGTCGACGGCGAGACGCCAGCCGGCCCCGCCAACGCGGCGCCGACGACCGATCCGACGCCGTCCGCGCCCGCCGACGCCGCCCCGCCGGCCGAGTCCGCGCCCGTGAGCGCGACGCCGCCGGCCGACGCCACGTCGCAGCCCGCCGACCCGGGCCCGGCCGAGACGCCGCCCGCCGAGGACGCCGAGCCGACTCCGCCCGCCGAGACGCCGCCGTCCGAGCAGGCCGCCTCGACCCCCGCCCCGCCGGCCGATAGCCAGCCGGAGCCGCCGGCCGAAACCCAGCCCGAGCAGCCCGCTCAGACGCCCCCGCCCGCCGACGCCGGCCCGCAGGGCGACGCCCACGCCGGGCACCACGGCGGCTGCTAGCTCAGGTCGCCGGCACCGCAGCCTGCCGCCGCCCCGCCACGTCGTCACGCAGCAATCCGCCGCGGCGACCGACGAGGACGAGCCAGACCGCGCCGACGACGAACAGGCTCAGGCTCTCGAGCTGCGCCGCGGTGAGCCCGAGGGCCACGGCGTCGTTGCGGCGGATGAACTCGATCAGGAAGCGCTCCGCGCCCGCGATCACGAGGTAGAGCGCGAAGAGCACGCCCGGCCGTACCCGGTCGCGCAGCTGCCACAGCACATAGGCCACCAGCCCCATCACGAGCGTCTCGTAGATCGGCGTCGGGTGCACTGTCACCCCCGGCGCGGTGGGCACGGTGCCGTCCGGATAGGCCATCGCCCACGGGCCGTCCCAGGCCCGCCCGTAGTCGCCGTCACCCGAGACCTGGCAGCCGATCCGCCCGATGGCGTACCCGAGCGCGAGCCCGGGCCCGGCCATGTCGAACAGGGCGAGCGTGAGGAACCCGCGCCAGCGCGCCCACAGCAGCACGGCTGCCACGCCGCCGAGCAGGCCGCCGTACCAGATCAGTCCGCTGCCGCCGAGCACGCTGCCGACGCTGAAGGACTCGTGGTTCTGCAGCAGCCAGTAGCCGCGCGCCCCGATCAGCCCGCCCACGAGCGCCGCCGCCACCATCTCGTAGGCCCAGTCGACGGGCTTGCCGAGCTCGCGCAGGCGCCGGCCGACCAGCGCGCCCCACGCGACGAAGTTCAGCGCGAAGAACAGGCCGAAGGTCTTGATCGAGAGGCCGAGGACGTTGATCTCGGGTTGCATCGGGGCCGAATGCTAGGCGGCCCTAGCGGCGCGCGGCGTCGATCGCGGCCTCGAGCTCACGGCCGACCCGGTCGAGCGCGAGCGTGTCGCCGCGCGCGCGGGAGACCGCGACCGCGCCCTCGATCGCCGCGACGGTGAGCGTGGCGAGCCGCGCGGCCTTCTTGCGCTTCACGCCGGAGCCGTGCAGGGTCGCGGCGAAGGCCTCGGCCCAGCCGTCGAAGGCCGCCGCGGCGGCCGCACGGGCCCCCGTCTGCTCCTCGGGCTCGATCGCCACGGCGAGCACCGCGCTGCCCGCGTGGAAGTCGCTGCGCTCGAGGGCGCCGCGCCAGTGGTCCAGCCAGGCGTGCAGCGTCGCGATCGGATCGCCCCCGCGAGCGGCGTCGGCCACCGGGCCCGCCACCTCCTCGGCCGCGTGGCGAACGGCCTCGCGCGCAAGCTCGGCCTTGCCGCCGGCGAAGTGGTGATAGATCGAGCCGCGCGGCGTCGAGCTGTGAGCGATGACGTCGCGCAGGCCCGTGCCCGAGAACCCGCGCTCGCCGAAGAGCAGCGCCGCGCTGCGCGTCATCTGCTCGCGGACGTCCGTCCCCCGATCTCCGTCGCCGCCGGCTATGACGCCGATCATATGGGCGCGCGGCGTGCCGGGCTAGATCGCGCGGAACAGGGCGCGCAGCCCGCCGAGCACCCGCGAGCGCGGGCGTCGAGGCGCCGGGCGCTGTGGCACCGGCGCGCGGGCCGGGCGAGCGACACCCGGCGGCAGCGGTTCCCAGCGCCGCCCCTGCGCCTGCGCCCGCGCGGCCTCGGTCTGCCAGCGCTCGATGAGGGGCATGATCTCCTCGCCGCCGGCGACATCGCTCGTCGCGGCCCATGGCACCCCGCGGGCCCACCACAGCGTCCAGTCGTCGGCCCGCCCGTGCAGCGTGCCCGACCAGGTTCCCAGGCGGACGACCTGACCCTGCCGGCGCAGCGCGCGCTCGGCGACCTCGGAGCGGACCGTGCACAGGTCGCGCCCCGACGTCCGCGAGAACACGGCGTAGCCGTCCTCGCGGGGCATCAGGTACGCATCGTCGAGCGCGGTGATGAAGCCGGGCCGGGTGGGTGGGTCGTCGATCTGCAAGGCCTGGGTGGGGGGCCGGGTGAACGCTCTCTTGCCGGTCAGGCGCCCTGGTAAACCGATAAGCGCGGAACGGAGGCCCTCCGGACGCCGCCAGCCATCCGTCCAGAGCGAGGGAGGACAAGCCGCAGCCCTCCCGGCGGTCGGGCGCCTCGTAGCTCCACCGGTTATCGGCGCGTCGTGTTCGGGCACGAACTACGACCAACCTTCGTGAGCGCCCGGCGTTCTTCTTCGTGGGGGCAACCGCAAGACGGCTGCGCCGTTCGGTCATGGATCAGACCGGGCGTTGGGGGGACAGCGCCCCGGGCACGAGCATGCCCGGGGCAGCTGTCTGCGGTCGGGCCTTCGTTCGAGATTCGGACGCAAGATGCCCCAACTCGCGCGGGTGGGCCTTACCGTTGTCTGTGCACGGATGCAATGCGCCCCGTCGCCACAGCCCCAACAGGCGTCGGAGCGCGGTCCCGGGCCCCCGGCCGGTTGCCCCCCATGCCGTGCCGGGAGGTCCGGGGCACCTGTCCGCGCACGCCTTTCACATTTCCTTGCGCGGGTGGCGCATACTTGCCCCGATGGCCGCCGCCGTGGTTCACGTCCGTTCCCCAGGCCCCGCGCGTGCGCGGCGGCTGCCGCGCGTGGGCGACGAGCGCCTCGTCGCGCGCGTGCGCGCCGGCGACGACACCGCGTTCGAGATCATCTACGACCGCTACTACCGCGGCCTGCTCGCCTTCTGCGGACAGATGCTCGGCAGCCGCCAGGAGGCCGAGGACGCCCTGCAGCACAGCTTCGCCTCGGCCTACCGCGCGCTGCGCGGCGGCGCGGGCGACATCGAGCTGCGCCCCTGGCTCTACACGATCGCGCGCAACCGCTGCCTGTCGGTCCATCGCGCGCAGCGTGTGCAGGTCTCTGCCGACGGGCTGGCGGCCGACTTCGGATCGTTCGAGGGGATGTCGGCCCAGGTCCAGCTCCGCGCCGACCTGCGCGAGCTGGTGGACGAGCTGCAGCGCCTGCCCGACGACCAGCGCGCGGCGCTGGTCCTCTTCGAGCTCGGCGACCAGTCCCACGCGGAGATCGCCGCGGTCCTCGGGGTGCGCCGCGAGAAGGTCAAGGCGCTCGTGTTCCAGGCGCGCGAGGCGCTGATGCGCGCGCGCGACGCGGCCGCGAGGCCGTGCGTCGAGATCCGCGAGGAGCTCTCCACCGTCGCCGGCCGCGTCCCCCGGCGCAGCGTGGCGCGCAGGCACATCGACCGCTGTCCAGGCTGTGCGGAGTTCGAGCGCGAGGTTCGTCGCCAGCGTGCCGCGTTCGCCGCCATCCTGCCGCTGGCGCCGACCGTCGGTCTGAAGGCCTCGGTGCTGGGCTTCGCCGTCGGCGGCGGCGGCGGGGCCGTCGCGCTGGGCGGCGCGGGCGCCGGCGGTGGCGCGACCGTCGCGGCGGGCGGCGCGCTCGCGGCCGGCGGCGTCGGTAGTGGGATCGCGGGCAGCGCCGGAGCGGCCACCGCGGGCGCCATCGGCACCGCCGGCGCCGCCACCGTGGCCACGGGTCTGGCCACCGGCGGCAGCGGGGTGGGGCTGGCGAGCCTGTCGACCAAGGTCGTGGTGGCGAAGATCCTGTCCGTCGTGGCCCTGGGCGGTGGCGGCGTGCAGGCACAGGTCCACAGCGATCCGCCGAGCCGTCCGGCGGCGATCCACCAGTCGGTCCTGCGTCCCGTCGCGCCGGCGCGGGTTCCCACCTATCCGCCGGCCCCCGAGCGGCGCGTGCCGGCGAAGGCGCCCGCGATCCAGGCGACGGCATCGGCATCGGCTGACTCGCCGGCCGCCGCGCCGCAGGCTGCAGCCGCGCCGCCCGCGTCGTCGGCGCAGCCGCCGGCGCCCTCGCACGCGCCTGCGGCGCCCGCGCCTTCCATGCCCGCGTCGCCGGCGCCGTCGTCCAGCGCGGCGCCGGCCGCGGTGGCTGCCACTACCACCGCGAGCGACCCGCCCGCGACCACGCCGGCGCCCGCCAGCCCGGCGCCCGCGAACCCGCCCGCCGGCGCCACGGCGCCGCCGGTGCCCATCGCGTCGACCGCCACCTCCGCACCGGCGCCTGTGGCTGCGCCCGCCCCCGCCCCGACGCCGGTCACGAGCAACCCGCCGGCCACCGCGCCGCCCACGGACGGCGGCGCGGGCACGCCCGCCACCGCGGCCCCGGCCGCGGACACGGCCTCCGCGGCCGCCGCCGCATCCTGATCGATCGCGCCGGTTCGCCGCTCCGCAGGCGGCGGGCGCCGGGAGGCGAGCGGCTGCGCGTGGCCAGAGTTCACATGAATGTCCGACGCGCGCGGTACTAACCGCCGAGCGCATGACGGATTTCGACCTCGCCCTCGAGACCCAGGCCTACCAGACGCTCCTGGAGGGCCACCGTGCCGCGCCGGACGACGAGCTGATCTACCAGGACATGCTCAAGGCCAAGGCCGCGATGGAGATCGCGTGGCTGCAGGCCTCGACGCGCCGCCGGCCCACCGGCGGCTTCCTCGGGCACTAGCCGGCGCCGACGCCGCCGCGGCCCCGCCTAAGGGGTCTCTCGCGCGCCTAAGGGGTGGGCCCCCGGCAAGTCGCTCCATTTGCCCGATGTGACAGCGCCGGTCGTAGTCGACCATCGATGCATGTTCATGACCGGCTCCAGTGCCATCGACGCCGAGCGCGCCTTCACGCGTGCGGCACGCGGCCGGCGCCGTGCCGCGCTGGCCCGCCGCCTGCGCCGCGCGCCCGCGGACGGCGGGCGGCTGTGCGTCTACGGCGAGCCGCGGGTCTCGCGCGCTCGGGCCAACGGCCGCCAGGGCGTGCGCGAGATCCCGATCGATGCCATCCACGGCACCCTCGAGCCCAGCCGGGCCGCGATGTTCGACGGCGGCTTCCGGCCCGCCGGCCGCGCCCGCAGCCGCTGGGAGCGGGTGTGGCTGGCCGAGCACCAGGGCGCCGTGCTTCCGCCGATCTCGGTCGTCGCGGTCGACGACGGCTACGCCGTGCGCGACGGCCACCACCGCGTGTCGGTGGCCAAGGCCCGCGGCGCGGTCAGCATCGACGCCACGGTCGATGCGGTCTAGTGCGTCAGCACCTCGACCAGGCCCGGGAAGCGAGCCTCGAGATCGTCGCGCCGCAGGGAGATGAAACGTTGCGTCCCTTCGGCACGCGTGCGCGTCACGCCGGCCTCGCGCAGCAGCCGCAGGTGGTACGAGCACGTCGAGACCGGCAGGCCCATGGCGGCCGACAGCTCGCTGCACGGACGCGGGCGGTCGTCGGCCAGCAGGCGCACGATGTCGAGCCGCAGCGGATCCCCGACCGTGCGCATGATCGTCGCCAGGTCGAGCGACGAGGCGGCGGGGTGGGCGATCTTCTCGCGGACGCTCGGTGGTGCGGGCACGCGGGACATGATACAACTGTTCTAAGCTTCCAATACTTTGGAAATACGGAACGAGTTTGACTCCATGACCACCAGCACGTCCACCGCCACCCGCCGCACGCTTTCGCCGCCGATCGCCTACGCGCTCGCCGGTGCGATCATCGGCCTGGCCCTCTTCGCGTCGGGGACGCCCTCGCCGCTCTACGGGATCTACCGCGAGCTCTGGGGCTTCTCGCCGCTCGTCCTCACGCTCGTCTACGCCACCTACGCCTTCGGCGTGCTCGCCGCGCTGCTCCTGGCCGGCCGCGTGTCGGATGACGTCGGCCGCCGGCCGGTCCTGCTCGTCGCCCTCGCCACGCTCATGGGCGCGACGGTGCTCTTCATGCTGGCCGACTCGGTCGTGTGGCTCTTCGTCGCCCGCGGCGTGCAGGGGCTGGCGACCGGCGCCGCCCTCGGCGCGGCCAGCGCTGCGCTGCTCGACCTGCACCCACGGCGCGACCCCGCCGGCGTCGGGCTGACCAACGGCGTCGTCAGCGCCGGCGGCATGGGCCTCGGCGTCCTCGTCTCGGCGGCCTTCGTCGAGTTCCTGCCCGCTCCCCGCGTGCTTCCCTACGTAGCGCTGTTCGTGCTCTTCGCGATCGCCCTCGAGGGCGTGTGGCGGATGCCCGAGCCGGTCGCCGAGCGCTCGCGCCTGCGTCTGACCCCGCAGTGGCCGAGCGTCCCGCCCATGGTGCGCCGTCCGTTCCTGCTCGCCGCCCTGGGCGTCATGTCGTCGTGGTCGATCGGCGGCCTGTTCCTCTCGCTGGGCCCGCAGCTCTCCGCGGACCTCTTCCACACGACCAACCACCTCATGGCCGGGGTCGGCGTCTTCGCGCTGGCCGGCTCGGCCGCGGTGGCCCAGATCGTGCTCGGCCGCACGCCGCCGTGGGCCGGGGCGGCCGCCGGATCGGTGGCGCTCTCCTCGGGCATGGTGCTGATCGTCATCGCCGCCTCGACGGACTCGAGCGTCGTCTTCCTCACGGGGGCGGTCATCGGGGGCGCCGGCTTCGGCGTCGCGTTCCTCGGGGCCCTGCGCGCCCTCTCGGCCGCCATCCCCAACGAGCACCGCGCCGCGGTCATGTCCGCCTTCTACGTCGTGGCCTACGCCTCGCTGTCGCTGCCGGCGATCGCGGCCGGCCTGCTCGTCACGCCGCTGGGCCTGCGCCCGACGTTCGAGATCTTCGGCAGCGTCATCGCCGCGCTCGCGCTGGTGGTGGCCTTCGAGGCCTGGCGCACGCGCCCGCGCGTGGAGACGGTGACCGCGAACCTGGGGTACGACGTGGCGGGCTAAGGTCCCCGCGTGGTCGCGGAGCCGGTGCCAAGGCGCGTTGCGCTGATCGTCCATCCGACACGCCCCGTCGACCGGGCGCTGGCGACGCTCACGGGCTGGGCCGCCGACCACGGCATCGACGTGGTCCAGCTCGCGGTCGACGGCAAGCGCCATCGCGAGGCCGCCGCGCCGGGCACGCTGCGCGCGGGAGATCTCGTCGTGGCCGTCGGCGGCGACGGAACCGTGCTCGCGTCGCTGCACGCCGCGGCGGCGCAGGGCGCGCCGGTCCTGGGCGTCGCCTGCGGCAGCCTCGGAGCGCTGACCGCCGTCGCGGCCGACGGGATCGCCACTGCCCTCGATCGAGTCTGGGCGGGCGACTGGACTCCGCGGTCCCTGCCCGCGCTGGCGATCGGCCCGCCCGACGCGCCCGACGACTGGGCCGCCAACGACTTCGTCGTGGTCCGCCGCGGCGCCGGCCAGCTCGTCGCCGACATCGTCGTCGACGACGAGCTCTACGCGCGCCTGGCCGGCGACGGGCTCGTGGTGGCCACCGCGCTGGGCTCCAGCGCGTACTCGATGGCCGCGGGCGGCCCGGTGCTCGCGGCGGGCACGCGAGCCTTCGTCTGCACCCCGCTGGCCATGCACGGTGGGAGCGCGCCGCCGCTCGTGGTCCCGGGCGACGCCGTGGTGACGGTCGAGGTCCATCCGGGCTTCGCCGGCTTCGACGTCGAGATCGACGGGCGCGCGCGCGAGGGGAAGGACCCCCGCTTCCGCCTGGCCCTGCATCCCGACAAGCTCACGCTGGTGACGTTCGGGGGCTCGGGCCGCGGCCTCACGGGCCTGCGCGAGCGGCGCCTGATCACCGACAGCCCGCGCGTGCTCGCGCGCGACGAACGCGCGCGCGGCTAGTAGCTGCGGCGGGGCCGGGGCCGGCGCCGCGTGTCGGCGCGGCTGCGCGCCTGGGTCCGCAGCCCGCCGAGCTCGGCGCGCATCGCGTCGCGCAGGCTGCGGTCGGTGCCCGTCTCGTCGAGCATCGTCAGCTCGGCGCTGAGGCGCTTGACCTGTGCCTCGAGGCCGCCGGCGAAGCGCGCGAGCACCTGCTCGTCGCCCTGGCTGGCGGCCTGGTGGAGGTCGCTGGCGTTGCAGACCTTGTCGGCGGCGCAGATCGCGCGCGCCGCATCGGGTGAGCGGCGCAGCCCCTCGCGGTAGGCGCGCTTGCGCTCGGGCGCGGGCAGCTCGGCGTCCTCGGTCACGCACTCGACGAGCTCTGCCACGCGTGCGCCGAAGCGCTCGCGGACCTCGGCCAGCGTCACCGCGGTGTCCTCGACGACGTCGTGCAGCAGCGCGGCGGCCACCACCTCCTCGTCGTAGCCGCGGGCGGCCAGCAGGCGCGCGACGTGGACGGGGTGGGCGATGAAGGCCCGGTCGTCCTTGCGGCGCTGCCCCCTGTGCGCGGCCTCGGCGAAAGCGTAGGCGCGGCGCACCAGTGTGTCCTGCGGTCCGGGTTGGGCCTCTTGCCCGCTCACACCCCGGTATTCGGCTCCCGAAGCACATCTTCCGCGTGGTCTCGACGCCTGTACGAGCCGCGAGTCCCCGGCGTGCCTGCGCGCTGCCGCTGAGCGGGGGCTGGCCGGTGGCGCCGTGGGCCCCAGCTTTTCCCTGCGTATAGCCAGAAGCGGGGATGGGCTGGGACCGATCGTCCAGAAAGGCCTCAGGTCCGTCCTTTTGCTGCCGATCAGGGGGGCATCCAAACGAACGGGCAAACCCGACCGCAAGGCGGGGGCGCAAAGCCACGGAACCACTAGCGGTCCGCCGGGCTACCGAAAGGAAAGGGGATACCCCATGAAGGGCAAGACCAAGAAGATCATCCTGGCGGTGGCCGTGATCGGCGCTATTGCCGCCGGCGGCGCCGCCTTCACCGCGGCCAACACCGTCCCGGACAGCGTTGCCGGCTACGGCACCTCTGTTGTCAGCGGCGCGGACGCCACTTCGGTGCTCCACACGCTGTCGGCTGATGGCACGCACATCGTCGCGACCGACCTCGTCCTCACGGGCGACCACAGCGCGGACACCGTCTCGGCCGGCTTCGGCACGGACAACCTCATGGCGTGCGACACGCCCGTGTTCACGACCACCACGGCCGTCCACTGCGATTGGACCGTCGGCGCGACCCTTCCCGGTCACTCGACGGACACCGGCGCTGACAGCTTCAACGTGGCTGTCACCGGACCCTCTCACTAGGTCCATCAGCTTGCGATGGGACGGCCGGGCATCTGCCCGGCCGTCCTCTTCGCAGCCCCCGACGTACCCCCCCAAACCCCCCCCATGGCCAGACTTCCCCATCTGCGTTCATGCCTCATCAGCGCCGCGTTCGTGGTGCTCGTTGTCGCAGGCTGGCTGCTTCTCGCCCCGACCCAGATCGGCGGAGAGACCAGCTACGTGACGACCAGCGGCACGAGCATGCAGCCGCGCTTCCACAGCGGCGACCTCGCGCTGGTGCGCCCCGCCGGCCATTACCGAGTGGGCGAGATCGTCGCCTACCGCAGCAAGCTGCTGCACGTCGTGGTCCTGCACCGCATCATCGCCATCAAGGGCGATCGCTACGTCCTCAAGGGCGACAACAACGACTTCGTAGACCCCACGCGGCCCAGTCGCGCCGACGTGGTCGGCAAGCTGGCGGCGCACGTGCCGCACGGCGGCCGCGTGCTCCACTGGCTGCACACCCCGTTCATCGCCGCTCTGCTGTGCGGCGGCATGGCCCTGCTGCTGTTCATGGGCGCCAAGCAGCGGCGCCGGCGCCGTGACCGCCGCCGGCCGCCCGAGGCCCGCGGCGGACGTCAACCGCACCGGCCCGCGACCGCGGGCAGCCGGGACGGACTCCTCGGCGCCGACGGGCAGGTCCTCTTCACGGTGTTCGCCGTGGCCAGCGCGGTGTTCCTCACGCTCGGCCTGCTCGCGTTCGCCCATCCGGCGTCCAAGCCCGCCACCACGAAGACGCCCTACACAGAGAAGGTGAGCTTCGGCTACCACGCCAACGCGCCCGCGGGGCCGGTCTACCCCGATGGCATCGTCAAGACGGGCGACCCGATCTTCCTGAAGCTCGTGCACCGTATCCGCGTCAAGGCTCACTACCGCCTGGCCACCAAGGCCCCGCAGAGGCTCGGCGGCACCATGGAGGTCGTGCTTCGCCTCGCCAGCCCGACCGGCTGGAGCCGCACCATCCAGATCGCCCCTCCCAAGGCCTTCAAGGGGGACTACGCCAGCGCCGACGTGACGCTCGACGTCCCCGCGCTGCAGTCCATGATCCGCAAGGTCGAGAGGCTCACCGGCGGCGCTCCGGGTGCCTCCTACGACATCTCCGTCACGCCCCGCGTGCACGTAACAGGCACGCTGGCCGACAAGCCGCTCACCCGGGACTACGCACCGGCGCTCGCCCTGACGCTCGACGGCCTGCAGCTGCGCCCCGCCCCGGGCGCGCCCGCCGCCGAACCTACTCCCGCGCCGACCGCGGGCTCGGGGCCGACGCCCGAGCAGAAGGCCGCCTTCAACCCCAGCCGTCGCGGCAACGTCGCGGCTTCGACCACCGTCACCAACGAGCTGGGCATCCGCGGGCACGACCTCCCGGTGGCGACGCTTCGCTGGATCGCGCTCATCGGCTTCCTGCTGGCCGCGTCGGGCGCGTTGCTCACCGGCGTGCGCCTCCTGGCCGAGTCGACCGATCCGACCGCGCACATCCATCGCTACCGCCACCTGATCGTCCCGATCGCCGGCACGACCTTCGACCCGGCGCGCCCGCCGATCGACGTGACGAGCATCGGCGCCCTGGCGCAGCTCGCGGAGCGCAGCGAGCGCCTGATCCTTCACCACCAGCGCGACGGCGTGGACACCTACCTCGTCGACGACGAGGGCACGCTCTACCGCTACCAGACGCACTCGCACCTGCGCCAGATCCCGGAGCTGTCGGTCGTCGACGGCTCTGTCTACAACGGCGCCTCGCGCTGACCGCCCGGGCGGCCCCGCGGGGCCGCCCGATCACCCGGCGACAGCTGCCGTCACCGCTGCGCGCGGCCCCACGCGAACGGGCCGTTGTCGCCCGTCAGCGGCCACGGGCGATAGTCGCTGAACGCCGCATCGCCGAGCCCGAGGCCCGTCGCGGTTGCCTGCAGGCCGCGCGGCGTGGCGACGTGACCCCACCGGCCGGTCTCGACGCGGTGCTGGATCGCGAGCACGCCGGCGACCAGCTCGGCGGGAGTGAAGTTGCAGTGGCTCTGACGCGCGACGTAGGCCTGGCGCAGCAGGCGGCCAGCGCCCGCGCCGCTCACCACGCGCCCGTAGACGCTCTCCTGCTGGACCGGCACGAGCTGGTCGGAGATGGTGTGGAGGTTCAGCTCGGGCACCTGGAGCCGCCCACTGGGCACCGAGGTCTGCGCGAGCCATCGCAGGGCGGGGACGTCCGGGCGGATGTTCGCGCCCGCCGTCAGCGTGGCGAGGTCCGAGCGGAGGT
>Ga0307277_10000695_pt1 | contig 12783 bp, 11 predicted proteins | sample ER_DNA_116_FD_194473 | JGI IMG/M metagenome (GOLD analysis project Ga0307277, IMG submission 194473) | Bulk soil microbial communities from the East River watershed near Crested Butte, Colorado, United States - ER_DNA_116 | ecosystem: Environmental > Terrestrial > Soil > Floodplain | place...
TCGCCTTCTTCCTGCCGATGTCTCCCGAGGTCTCGATCGTCTCGCACGCGTGCGCGCACATCGGCGCCGTCCAGGTGCCGATCTTCTCGGGCTTCGCGGCGCCGGCGGTGGCGCAGCGGCTGCAGGACTCCGAGGCGAAGGTGGTCGTCACCGCCGACGGCTCGCTGCGGCGCGGTCGCGAGGTGCCGATGAAGGAGATCGCCGACGAGGCGGTTCGCGAATCGCCTTCGGTCGAGCACGTCATCGTCTGGCGGCGGCTCGGCCGGGACGACGTGCCGATGACGGCGGGCCGCGATCTCTTCGACGCCGAGGCAATGGAGGGGCAGCCGGGCACGTTGGAGCCGCTCGAGGTCGACTCCGAGCATCCCTATCTCCTGACCTACACCTCGGGGACGACCGGCCGGCCGAAGGGCGTCGTCCACGTCCAGGGCGGCTTTCTCGTCTCGATCACGCGCGAGGTCGCCTATCAGGCCGATGCGAAGCCGGGCGAGGTCGTTCACTTCGTCACCGACATGGGCTGGATCATGGGGCCGTGGGAAGTAGTGGGCGGAAACGCCCTGGGGTGCACGGTTTTGTTTGCAGAAGGCGCACCGGACTGGCCGGCAGCCGACCGGCTCTGGTCACTCGTGGAGCGCGAGCGGGTGGCGGTGCTCGGGCTCTCACCGACGCTGACTCGCGCGTTGATCCCGCATGGCCGCGAGCTGGTCGAGCGCCATGACCTGTCTTCGCTGCGCGTGCTCGTGACGACGGGCGAGCCGTGGAACCCGGAGCCGTACCGGTGGCTGCACGAGGTCGTCGGGGGCGGGCGCTGCCCGATCATCAACTGCTCCGGCGGCACCGAGGTCGGCGCCTGCTTCCTCTCGGCGACGGTGGCGATGCCGATCAAGGCCTGTTCGCTCGGCGGGCCCGCGCTCGGTATGGCGATGGACGTTGTCGATGCGGAGGGGCATCCCGTGCGCGGAGAGGTCGGCGAGCTCGTCTGCCGCAAGCCGTTCCCCGGCATGACGCGCGGGTTCTGGCGCGATCCCGAGCGGTATCTCGACACGTACTGGCGCCGGTTTCCGGGCGTCTGGGTGCACGGTGACTGGGCCTCCGTGGACGAGGACGGTTACTGGTTCTTGCACGGCCGCTCCGACGACACCCTCAACATCGCGGGGAAGCGGGTCGGGCCGGCCGAGCTCGAGTCTGCGGTGGTGGGGCATCCGGCGGTGGCGGAGGCGGCGGCGGTCGGGGTGCCGCACGAGGTCAAGGGCGAGACGGCGTGGATCTTTTGCGCGCTCGTCCCGGGAGCCGAGCCGTCGGAGGAGCTCGTTGCGGAGCTGCGCGGCCTCGTCGTGGCCGAGCTCGGGAAGGCGTTCGCACCCGAGCGAATCTTGTTCGTGACCGCGCTGCCCAAGACCCGCAGCGCGAAGATCGTGCGCCGCGCGGTGCGCGCGAAGGCGCTCGGCGCGGATCCCGGCGACCTCTCGTCGCTCGAGAACCCGGAAACGCTGGCGGAGATAGAAGCCGCGGCTCGCAGCTGAAGGTCAGCGGTCCGCAGGGGCTCGCGGGCGGCAGCGGCGCGGCAGTCCGTGAGGACTGTCCTCACGAACTGGCACGGCAAGCCATGGCTAGTGGAACGAAAGTGAAACTTTTCGTCCACAGTCCCGTCCCTCTCAGACAGGTGGATGCGGAGCGCTGCCTTACCGTGGCCGCATGAGCCGGCTGCCGCGCTCCGTCTTTCCCGACGGCACCTACCATGTCGGGACGCGCGGCGTCGACGGAACGGCGATCTTCCGAACCGAGGACGACCGCCGCTACTTCCTCCAACTCTTCGCGGACGTGGTCGTTCGGAACGACTGGTTCGTCCACGTCTTCTGCTTGATGACGAACCACTACCACCTCGTCGTCGAGGCGTTGCGAGATGAGCTCTCCGACGGGTTCCATCGCCTGAACGGCGTCTACGCACAGGCTTTCAACCGCCGCTACCGCAGGCAGGGACACCTCTTCGGCGACCGCTTCTGGTCAGGACTAATCGAAGACGAGGAAGAGCTCCAGGACACGTGCGCCTACGTGCTTGCGAACCCCGTCCGCGCCGGGCTCTGCGCGGAGCCGGCCGATTGGCCATGGAGCGGTAGCCGGGCCGAGCGCGCCGCCTGGCGTATCCTCGGCGGATGACCGATCGGGAGCTCGACGGCCAAGTCGCCCTCGTCACCGGCGGCGGCCGCGGAATCGGCGCGGGCATCGCACGCGAGCTCGCCGCCGCCGGCGCCAGCGTCGCCGTCAGCGCCCGCACGCCTGAGCAGGTGGAGGAGGTCGCCCGCGAGACCGGCGGCCTCGCGGTCGTTGCGGACGTGGCCGACCGCGCCGCGGTCGAAGCGATGGTCGAGCGCGTCGCGTCCGAGCTCGGGCCGATCGATCTCCTGGTCGCAAACGCCGGACGAAACGCCCCCGAGCAGGGGGCCTGGGAGGTCGACCCCCGCGACTGGTGGAACGTCTTCGAGGTGAACGTGCTCGGCGTCTACCTCTGCTGCCGCGCCGTGATCCCCGGGATGCTCGACCGCGGTCGGGGGCGGATCGTGATCACGGGCAGCGGTGCCGCCTACCTCCCCCACTCGGGCAGCACCGCTTACTCGGCCAGCAAGGCGGCCGTCTGGCGATTCGGAAACGTGCTCGCCGACCAGCTCGAAGGCGTGATCCCAGTCTTCGTGATCAGTCCGGGCCTGGTCCGGACCGAGATGACGAAAGCGGCGCCCGACGACGCGCCCTGGACTCCGCCCGAGCTCGCGCCGCGCCTCGTCCGGGCGCTTGCTTCGGGGCGGGCCGACGCGCTCACCGGCCGCTACATCCACGCCGAGCACGACGACATCGACGAACTGATCGCGCGCGCCGACGAGATTGCCGGGCGCGATCTGAACGCAATCCGCCTCCAACGCTGACGAGTTTTCGACTGGTAGTCTAAAACTAGACCATGAGACTCGCCCTCGCCCAGATCAACACCGTCGTCGGCGACCTCGACGGCAACGCAGAGCGGATTCGCGGGCGGCTCGCGGAGGCCAAGGACGAGCACGCAGACCTGGTCGTCTTCCCCGAGCTCGCGGTCACCGGCTACCCGCCTGAGGATCTCCTGCTGCGGCCGAGCTTCGTCGAAGCCGCGCAAGCCAAAGCGGAGGAGCTCGCGCGCGAGGCGCGCGGACTCGTCGCGCTGATCGGCGTGCCGTGGTTCGACCGCGATCTCTACAACGCCTGCGTCGTCTGCGCGGGCGGCGAGATCAAGACGATCTACCGAAAGCGCTTCCTTCCGAACTACGGAGTCTTCGACGAGGACCGCTACTTCGCCACAGGCAGTGACCTGGTCCTGCTCGAGCACGGCGGCACGCTCGTCGGCCCGACGATCTGCGAGGACATGTGGCAGCCCGGCCCGCCGGCGACCGAGCTGGCCCTCGCCGGGGCGCAGCTGCTCGTCAACCTCTCCGCCTCGCCCTTCCACGTCCTCCGCGACCGCGAACGCCAGGAGATGTTCGCCACGCGCGCCCGCGACAACTCGTGCTTCGTCGCCTTCTGCAACGCGGTCGGCGGACAGGACGAGCTGATCTTCGACGGGAACTCGCTCCTGCTCGACGAGGAAGGCCGGGTGCTCGCGCGCGGGCCTGGGTTCGAGGAAGCGCTCCTCGTCGCCGACATCGAGCCCGCCGACGCAATCGGGCGCCGGCTCAGGGACGTCCGCCGCCGGGCGCTTGCCCGCGACCGCGGCGCGATCCCGGAGGTGCCGGTCGTGCACGTCGGCTCCCCCCGCGGGCCTCGCGAACCGCTCGAGGCCGTCATCGCCCCGCGCCTCGACGAGCTGGAGCAGATGCGCCTCGCCCTCGAGCTCGGCCTCGGCGACTACGTGAACAAGAACGGCTTTGGCGAGGTCGTCGTGGGCGTCTCGGGCGGGATCGACTCGGCGCTGACCGCCGCCCTCGCCGTCGAGGCACTCGGCCCACAGCGGGTGCACTGCGTCTCGATGCCCTCACGCTACTCCTCGCCGGAGACCCGCGCCGATGCGCGGCGGCTCGCCGAGAACCTCGGCGCCGACTTCCGAGAGCTGCCGATCGACGAGATCTACGACGCCTATGAGCGCACGCTCCAGGAGAGCTTCGCCGGCCGGGAAACCGACCTGACGGAGGAGAACTTGCAGGCGCGGATCCGGGGCGTGCTCCTGATGGCGCTCTCGAACAAGTTCGGCTGGCTCGTCGTCGCCACCGGAAACAAGTCCGAGCTCTCCGTCGGGTACGCGACTCTCTACGGGGACATGGCAGGCGGCTTCGCGCTGCTCAAGGACGTCTTCAAGACCGATGTCTTCCGGCTCGCCGAGCACCTGGACACCAAAGCCGGCCGCGAGTTGATCCCGCAGACGATCATCGACCGGGCCCCCAGCGCCGAGCTGCGCGCGAACCAGCGCGATGAGGACTCGCTGCCGCCCTACTCGGCGCTCGACAAGGTGCTTGCCGCCTACGTCGAGGAAGACCGCTCCGCCGAGGAGTTGAGCGCGGACGGCTTCGACCCCGAAGTCGTCGAGCGCGCCGTAGCGATGATCGACCGCGCCGAGTACAAGCGCCGCCAAGCTCCGCCCGGCGTCAGGGTTCGCCAAAGAGCCTTCGGCCGCGACAGACGCACTCCCATCACTAACCGTTGGCGCGGCTAGCGAGCTCGCGGAACCAGCGCAATCGCTCCGCGTAGGGAACCGCGGCATTCGCGGGCGAGGTCGATGGGAGGACGAACAGCCGCGTCTCCCCCAGCCGGCGCAGCTGCTCGCCCAGCTCGGGCCGCTCCCCGAATGCCCCGCGGCAAGCCTCTTTGCCGACGAACGCCAGCCAGCGCGGCCGGAGCTCCTCCGCGAGCTCCTCAAGCCGCTCCGCCGAGCCGAGGAAGTCGCCTCGCCGGAGGTCACCTGACCCTCGCGTCGTCCGGTAGGCCGCGTTCGTCAACCCGAGCCCGAAGTTCACGACCTCGGACTGCTCCTGGGGCGAGAGCAACCGCGGCGTAAAGCCTGCTGTGTGCAGCAGCCGCCAGAAGTCGTTGCGAGGGTTCGCGAAGTGCGCGCCCGCGGCAGCCGAGACGTAGCCCGGGTTGATGCCGCAGAAGACGACCCGCAGCCCCGGCGCCAAGATGTCGGGAACTGTGGTCAGCGCCGCACGGCCGAGCGCGGCCGGCAGACGCCAGGCCCGGCGCTCGAAGACCAGCCCGCACCGAGCCCGTGCCAGCGCACCGCGCGGCGGCTCGAGCTACGTCGTGGAGTCCAGATTCGCCATGAGCGGCGGCTGCCGCGAATGCAGGTCACGCAGCCAGCCGGGGCTCACGCAGGTCGAGCCGATGCTCGAACAACCGGCGAATCCGCTCACCGGTCAGGCGGATCTCTTCGCGCTCAGGCCGTTCGATGCGGAAGACCTTGACCGTCTCGTCCATGCCGCCGTAACAGCGGCAGTAGCACTCGGCCTCGCTCAGCGTCCGCAGCCTGCGCATTGCGCACGAGACTACGGTCCGCCCCGGACGGTCTTACTCGTACTGCAAAGCCTCGAGCACGTTCAGCCTGGCTGCGCGTCGGGCGGGCACTATCGCCGCTAGCACGCCGACCACGATCGCCGCGATCACGAAGTAGACGATCGTGAGCACCGGGAACGAGAAGACGAGCCCCTGGCTCGAGAGCGCGTGGATCACGAGTGCGCCGAGGAACGTGCCGACGGCGATTCCGAGTGCCGCTCCCATCAGCGCCGTGACGATGCTCTCGTACCGGATCATCATGCGGACTTGTCGCCGCGTCATCCCGACCGCGCGGAGCATTCCAAGCTCGCGGGTGCGCTCGAAGACGGTGAGCACGAGCGTGTTGACGATCCCGAACAGGCTGACGATCACCGACAGCGCCAGCAGCACGTAGAGCAGGTTGAGCAACCGGTTGATCGGCTTCTCGCTGTCCTTGATGAACTGCGAGCGTGTCAGAACTTTCGCATCCGCGAAGTCGCGGAGGTCGTCCTTCAAAGTCGTGGTGTTCGTCGTGTTGACGCCGTCCGGCGAGTTGATCAAGACCATCTGATCCTGCGGCCGGTCGACGTGCTTGTCGAACAGGGCGGTCGAGATGATCGCGTCGCCGAAGGGCGAGCCGCCCTTCGGTTCGTCGTAAGTGCCGAGCAGCCTGACGCTTGCCTTCTGACCCGACGCGAACTGCATCGTCATCGGCGAGCCGACGCGGAGGTGGTGATCCTTCGCGTACTTGCTGCTGCTGAAGAAGCCGGTCAGCCCGAGACGGCCGGGAACGCTGTTGTTGCCCTGCTTCCAGTCCAGGTGGACGACGGCCGGAAGATCCGCGTCGACGCCGCTCATGTCGTGCACGGAACCGAGGAACTTCGCCGAGCCCGCCCGGATCGGCGAGACCACGCTCACCCCGGGCTTCCCGACCAGGCTCTCGCCCGCCGCCGAGGAGATCGGAATGAAGGCGCTCGTCGACGTCACCGCGTAATTGGCGATGAACAGCTTGTTCACGGCGTCCTCGAAGGACGACCGAAGCCCTTGGCCGAAGAGAGCGACAAAGGTGACGAGGGCCAACCCGATCATCAACGCGGATGCTGTCGAGGCCGTCCGTGCGGGGTTTCGGGTCGCGTTGTCGCGCGCGAGGACTCCTGCCGCGCCACCGATTGTCTGCGCCGGGGCGCCGAGAACAGCGGCAAGCGGGCGAACGATCTTCGCGGCGTTCATCGAGACGCCGAAGAACAGAAGCAACACGCCGACGCCGAGCGCGAATAGTCGCGGTCCCGTAGCGATCCCGCCCCCGAGCGCGCCGACGGAGACGAGCGCCACGGCGACCCCCAGCACTGCGAGGGAGGTAACCGGCCCGTATTTCGCCCAGCGTGAGACGGGCAGCACCGAGCCTTCGCGGACGGCGGCGATCGGCGGCACGCGCGTCGCGCGCCTGGCCGGTCGGACGCTCGCTATCAGCGTGATCAGCGTGCCGACGACGAGCGAGATTATGATCGTCCGCGCTGCGAAGATCGTGTTCCCCTGGGGCAGGTCGATCCCGACGGCGATGAAGAGCCGGTTCAGCACCTTCGCCAGCCCGAGGCCGAGGAAGAGACCGACGATCGAGGCGACAAGCCCCACGATCAGCGCTTCGAGTACGACGGCCCAGAGAACCTGGCGGCGCGACGCACCAATCGTCCGCAGCGTCGCGAACTCGCGCGTCCGCTGCGCGATCGTGATCGAGAGCGTGTTCGCGATCACGAATGAGCCGACGAAGAGAGAGACGAAGGCGAAGGCGAGGAGTGCGTAGCGCAGGAAGTCGATGAACCCGCCCAGGCCCTTCTTGTCCTGCTTCACCTGCTCTTGCACGTTTCGCACCGTCGCCGTGGCCGGCAGCAGCGGCTTGATCTCCGTGATCAGCTTGGCCTGCGACACGCCGGGGCTCGACTGGATCCGGATGTAGTCGAGCTTGCCGACCTTGCCGAACAGCTGGGCAGCGGGCTTGGGGGCGAAGAGGGCGAACGTCGCGCCGCCGGTCGAGTTGACGCCGGCGAATTTCGCGATGCCCGTGATTCGGAAGGTCTGCGCCGGGCTATCCGCCTCCACGCCGATCGAGTCGCCGACGCTGTAGCCGGCGTCGGAGGCCGTGTGGTTGTCGATCGCAATCTGCCTCGGGCCGCGCGGCCATTCACCCGCTGTCAACACCGTGGGGTTGAACTGGTTGTAACGCGGGTCGACCGAGAAACCGAGCGGCGGCGCCCCACCCGTGTTGATGATCTTGCCGTTCTTCTGCAGGAGCCGAACCTGGTCACTGGTGACCGAGCCGGCTGCAACGTCGACGTCAGGCAACTGCCGAACCTTCGCCAGCAACGAGTCCGGGAACGACGGCGTCTCGACCCCGTTGCCGTTCGAGTTCAGGAAGGCCGTCTTGCCGCTGACGACAACGTCGGCGTTCTTGTACGACTGCGCGAAGATGGTGTCGAAGCCGTTGTTGATCGTGTCGGTGAGAACGTACGTGCCGCTGATCATCGCCACGCCGAGGACGACGGCGAGCGCCGTCAACGAAGCCCGGAACTTGCGGCCAGCAAGCCCTCTCAGCGTGACGGCTAGCATCAGCTTGCGGTCAGCTCGTCCATCGCCGCGATCACGGTGCTCGCGTCAGCGCCCGGCATGTCGCGGACGATTAAGCCGTCGGCGAGGAACAGGATCCGGTCGGCGATCGCGGCCGCCCCCGGATCGTGCGTAACCATCATCGTCGTCTGGCCGTAGGAGTCGACCGAGGCGCGCAGCAGCTCGAGGATCTCCTCGCTCGTCTTCGAGTCGAGGTTGCCCGTCGGCTCATCCGCGAACACCACCGTCGGCTTCGAAACGAGCGCGCGCGCGATCGCCACGCGCTGCTGCTGGCCACCCGAAAGCTCAGCCGGGCGGTGGCTGCGGCGGTCGGCGAGCCCCACGGTCTTCAGCAGGTCCTCGAACCACCCCTTTTCCGGCTTCTCGCCTGCAATCGTCAGCGGCAGCAGAATGTTCTCCTCGGCCGTCAGCATCGGCAGCAGGTTGAAGAACTGGAAGATGAAGCCGATGTGCTCGCGGCGCAGCTTTGTGATCTGCGTGTCGTTGAGCTCGCCGAGCTTGGTGCCGGCCAGGACGACGTAGCCGCCGGTCGGCACGTCGAGCGCGGCAAGGATGTGCATCAGCGTCGACTTGCCGGAGCCCGACGGGCCCATCACGGCCGTCAGCTTTCCTCGTTCGACCTCGAGGTTGACGCCCCGGAGAGCGTCGACGGCGGTGTCGCCTTCGCCGTAGCGACGGGTCAGCTCGTGCGCCTCGACGACCGGCCCTGTCGGGGCAGTCTCCACGACGCCCGCCATGGGCATTGCGGTCGATTCGGTCATTTCCTCTCCCTCTTCAGAAGCCATAAAGACCCTTGCACGGTAGCCGCCTAGATACAAGCGTCGTGCGGGCCGTTGCTAGCGTGGCTCTGTGAGCACCGTCGCGCTCGACGTCCCCGCCGTTCGGGCGCGTTTCTCGGCGCTCGAGGGCGCGCTCGCATTCTTCGACGGCCCCGGCGGCACGCAGGTGCCGGATGAGGTGATCGAGGCCATCTCGACCTACCTGCGCGAGTCGAACGCGAACGCCGGCGGCTCCTTCGAAACGAGCCGGCGCACCGACCGGCTCGTCGCCGACGCGAGGCTGGCCGCCGCCTCCTTCCTCGGCGGCTCGGCGGACGAGGTGGTCTTCGGCGCCAACATGACAACGCTCAACTTCGCTCTCTCGCGGGCGGCTGCACGCGAGTGGCGCGAAGGCGACGAGATCGTCGTGACCCGGCTCGACCACGACGCGAACGTCTCGCCCTGGCTGGAGCTGGCGCACGACCTCGGGCTGGTCGTCAGCTTCGCGGACATCCGGGACGACACGACGCTCGACCTCGACGATCTCACCGCGCAGCTCACCGACCGCACGCGCGTCGTCGCGTTCCCCTGGGCGTCGAACGCGGTCGGTACGGTCGTGGACGTGGCTCGCGTGGCCGAGCTCGCCCACGAGGCGGGCGCGCTCGCGTGGGTCGACGCGGTCCATCACGCCCCGCACGGGCCTATCGACGTCGCTACGGCGGGCGCCGATGTCCTGATCTGCTCGCCCTACAAGTTCTTCGGGCCTCACCTGGGACTCGCATATGTACGCAGCGAGCTGCTCGAGCGCTGGCGGCCCTACAAGGTTCGCCCCGCGCCAGACGAGCCGCTCGGCCATCGCTACGAGACCGGCACCCTGCCCCACGAACTGCTTGCGGGCTTCGTCGCCGCAGTCGACTACGTCGGCTCGCTCGGCTGGGACGCGATCGTCGGGTACGAGCGCGATCTCGGCGAGCGCTTCCTCCGCGGGCTGCCGAAGCGCTGCCGGCTCTACGGGCTGCCTTCGATGAACGGCCGCGTCCCGACGTTCGCGCTCACGATCGACGGCATCGCGCCCGACGAGGCCGCGCGGCGGCTCGGCCAGCGCGGCCTGGCTGTCTGGCAGGGCAACTACTACGCGCTCGAGGTGATGAAGCGGCTCGGCCTCGAGGACTCCGGTGGCGCGGTCCGCGTCGGGATCGTCCACTACAACACGGCCGAGGAGGTCGACCGGCTGCTCGCCGAGCTCGAGAAGCTCTAGTGGTCTGGCCGGTGACGTTGCCCGCTTCCTGGGTCGCGAGCACCAAGCCAGAGGCCGCGATCGTCCGCAGGCAAGGCTCCTAAGCCTTGACAAGGGCGAGCGTGGACTCTGGCCGCCGCGTGATCGCGGGCCCGGGAGCCGGCGAACGTTGCCGGTCAGGCCACTAGCCCTGCTGCGGCGCAGGGCGCCCCGCCCAGCGCGTCGCGGCGCTGGCGCGGGCGAAGCTTCGAGCCGCCTGCTCGTCGACTGTCAGCACGACCGGGCCGTGCACGATCAGATCCTCGTCGGCGCGCTCCTTCAGCAGGTCGGAGAGGAAGCCCTCGACGAGCCATTCGCGCCCGGCGGCAACGGAGGCGCGTAGCCTGATCCGGACGAGCCGTTGGTCGAGCTCGTTGACCTCCTCGATCCAGGGCCGCCTCGAAAAAGTCGTCGGCCCCTCAGGCAGGATGCGCTGCACCTGCAGCGCGAGGTTCTCGCCGCGCTCGCGATCGCTGACGAAGAGCTCGATAGCGAGCTCCTTCAGGCCTTCAGGCAGCACGCGGACGGCGGGGATTTGGGAGTTCGAGACGTGAATCGTCTCGCCGTCGAGCGTGCGCAGCTTCGTCCGGCGCAGAGAGACGTCCTCGACCACGCCCTGCAGCTCGAGGGTCGGGATCGCGATCGTGTCGCCGACCGCGTACCAGCGTTCAACGAACATCATCGTCCCGGCGATCACGTCCATCAGCACGCGCTGGATCGCAAAGCCGGCGAGGATGATCACGAACGAGGCGCCCGCGAGGGTCGAGAGCTTGTCGAGGCCGCCGGTCAGCTGCGCGGCCGAGAACACGATCGCAATCGCAAAGGCGGCGTACGCGATCGCGGCGCGGATCACCGCGACCGTGGTCTCCCGCCGCTTCACGTTCGCGATCCGCAGGTCCACGGTCGCCGCGGCGGCCTCGGTGTGCCGGTCGTGCCAGACGAGCACCTTGCGGGCGACGTAAGCCGCGCCGCGCGAGATCAGCCAGGCGGCGGCGAACAGGCAGACGACAGTGATGAAATGCAGCATGTCGAGCATCGTTTCGTCAAGCTAGCCGACGCCCTCGACCCCTCCGCAAGGCTGTCTCCACATCCTTACCTGCGCTTAACGTTGGCCGAACGCGACGACTGATGTGGCAGGAACTCACAGAGCGCCTCAAGGGCCGGCTGATCGTGCTCGAGCCCATCCTTCCGGAGCACCGGGAGACGCTGCGCGCTGCCGCGGCCGACCCGGTCCTCTGGCGCTGGATGCAGGTCGATGCGAGCAGTCCGGAGGGCTTCGACCGCTGGTTCGAACATGCCCTGCGCCAAGCAGCGGCGAAGCGCGAGGTTCCCTTCGTGACGGTGGAACAAGAAACCGGCCGAGTGCTCGGCAGCACCCGCTATCTGTCGCTGCGTCCCGAGCACCATGGCGTCGAGATCGGCAACACCTGGCTCGCGCGATCCGCGTGGTCGACCGGCGCGAACGTGGAGGCGAAGCTCCTGATGCTCGAGCACGCTTTCGAACGTATGGGGGCGATGCGGGTCGAGTTCAAGACCGACGCGAGGAACGTGGAGTCCCGGCGCGCGCTCGAGGCTCTGCCCGCCACCTTCGAGGGCATCTTTCGCAAGCACATGCTAATCCACGCCGGGATTCGCGACTCCGCCTACTACGCGATCGTGGACGACGACTGGCCCGAGGTGAAGGCGAACCTCGAACGCCGCCTCGAGGCCCGTCGCTAGCATCCGGCCCATGCCGAGCGACGACTTCGTGCATGTAGAGCATGTCCGCTTCCGCGACCTCGACCCGATGGGGCACGTCAACAATGCGGTCTTCCTTACCTACCTCGAGCAGGCGCGCGTTGCCTTCTTCTCGGAGACCGGTGCCGCGAACGGGCTCGAAGACATGAGCATGATCGTCGCCCGTGTCGAGATCGACTTCAAAGCCCCGGTGCGCTTTGGGCAGGAAGTCGAGGTCTCTGTGCGAGCAAGCCGGTTCGGCACCAAGAGCTTCGACCTCGAGTACGAGTTGCACGTGAACGGAGAGCTCGTCGCCGAGGCGAAGAGCGTCCAGGTCGCCTATGACTACGACCGCCGCGAGCCGATCCCGCTGCCGGCCGGGTGGCGCGAGAAGCTGACCGCGGTCCCAGCATGAGGCTTCGCTTGCGATGCCTCCTAAGAGGACGCGCCGACATGGAGGCGCGTCCGCTGAACCCGAGCTGCAAGGTAGTGACCGCGACGTCCCGCGAGGGGCTCGCAGTATGAGCACCTTCGAACGCCACTCGCTGGACAACGGCCTACGCGTCCTACTTGCTCCGATGCCGCAAGCGACCTCGGTCACCTGCATGATCATGCTCGCCGCCGGTTCGCGCTACGAGACCCGCGACACGAGCGGGATCGCGCACTTCTCCGAGCACATGTTCTTCAAGGGCACGGAGCGGCGGCCGACCGCCCGTGACATCGGCATGGAAGTCGACGGGATCGGCGGCGAGTTCAACGCCTTCACCGGCAAGGAGTACACGGGCTACTACGTCAAGTGCGCCGCCGAGTTCCGCGACACCGCGCTCGACGTCCTCGTCGACATGCTCCGCAACTCGAAGTTCGCCGAGGACGAGATCGAGCGCGAGAAGGGCGTCATCGTCGAGGAGATGAACATGTACTACGACACGC
>Ga0307277_10000696_pt1 | contig 12780 bp, 14 predicted proteins | sample ER_DNA_116_FD_194473 | JGI IMG/M metagenome (GOLD analysis project Ga0307277, IMG submission 194473) | Bulk soil microbial communities from the East River watershed near Crested Butte, Colorado, United States - ER_DNA_116 | ecosystem: Environmental > Terrestrial > Soil > Floodplain | place...
GCGTCGCGCGGGAAGGATCAGTTCAACGTTGCGACCTTGCTATCCGGATCGCGGACGAAACAGAGCCGCGAGCCACCCTCGCGAACGTGATACGGCTCGCGTTCGGGCTCGATGCCCTGCTCCTTGCGATGGTGTGGAGGTATTCGGCCACGGCCATGATCCTAAGCTACGGCTCCGCGACGGCCTCGGGAGTGCCCCCCGTTGCCAGGACGGAACCGGCGAGCACGAGCGCGAACCCGATCACCATGCCGACGGTCAGAGGCTCATTCAGAAGTGACACACCGAGCACCGCCGCAACCGCCGGATTCACGTACGTCATTACCATCGCACGCGCCGGACCCACCTCCCTGATCAGCGCGAAGAAGATCAGGAATGCTGCGGCCGAGCAGACGACAGCGAGGCCCAGGACCGACTCGACCACATGGGCGGAAGGGAACTTGGAAGGCCAGTTGGCTGCCGCGAGCGGTGCATAGAGAATCGCGGAGAGCGCCAGCGACGCGGCGACGATCCCTAGAGCGGGAAGGCCGCCCATCCGCCGCGCGAGGATAATCGGGCCGATGGCATAGCAGACGGCCACCACCGCGAGCTCGCCGAGCGCGAGCAAGTCGATGTTCCCGATGTTGAGACCGACGATCGCGCCGACGCCGACGATGCCAATGAGGAGGCCGAGCCAACGGCGCCTGCCAAGCTGCGTGCGCTCCCCGCTGAGCGTCACGATCAGCGCCACAATCAGCGGCACTGCTGCGATCAGGAGCCCCGTCAGCGAGCTCGTCAGCTTCGTCTCCGCATGGCCGAGCAGGTACCAGGGCAGCGCGACCTCGATCGCCGTGTAGGCGAGCAGCGGCTGCCAGCCGGCGATCAGAGGCCGGAGCTCCCCACGTCGCGCGGCCAACGGCACGAGCAGCGCCGCAGCGATTCCCGTCCTCAGGAACACCATCGTGACGGGCGCGAGCTCCCGCACCGCCACGCGGATCATCAGGTACGGGATCCCCCAGATGATGCACATCGCTGCGAACAGCAGCGCGCCGCGACGGCTCAAGGAGAATCGAAGGTAACGGTCAGCTTCGCGATCTTCCCGCCACGCGGCGTCACGAGCATCCGTCCCGCGTGCTTGCTCGGCTCGCGCAGCCAGCCGTACCGCGCGACGACCTCGTCGCCACTCTCCTCCGTTCCGAAGATCACGACCTCGTCATCCGGCGGCTGCGCCTCATAGGCGGCTGCGATCGCCTCCCGGCCGTCGAACGGCCCGACCGGAACGCCCTCGAATGCAAGCTGCGCGTCCTCGGTGAACCATTCGCCGAGCGGCTGCCAATCGCCGGTGCGAACGCACTCGTTGTGCACCATTACGTAGTCGTGCAGGAGTCCGACGGCGGCGGGCACTTCGAGATCATCTCGCACGAGCGCGAACAGCGCGCCGTCGGCCCAGGCGCCGTGACGCCAGTAGGCCTGTCGCCGCACACCCTCGCGCAGAAAGCCGACGCGTTCGGCGTGCCGCTGGGCCCGCTCGTTGAACCCGTAGATCTCGAGCTCGAGACGGTGATAGCCGAGATCCCGAATGAGATGGCGCTGCAACAAGCGCGCCGCTTCGTCCGACACGCGTTGCCCACGGTAGTCCGGATGGACTGCCAGGCGCTCGAGGTGAACGATCCGCGAACGTCGGTTCTCGACCTCGAACCCCATCACGCCCGCACGAGCGCCGTCCACCTCGATCACGAACCGGCCGTACGACGTGGGATCTCCCTGAGATCGTTCGATCTCGGCCGCGATCGCATCGTGGTCGCGAGCCGCCCGCCCACCGAGAAAGGGCTGCACGTCCTGGTGATTCACGAGCTCGACGAGGAACTCGAGATCGTCCGGACGCGCCCTCCTGACCGAGACCACCACGGACGAAAACGTAGCCGGGACCCGTCTTCTGCCCCGGGTAGACTCCTGCTCTTGACGCAGGTCGCGCCGGAACAGCCGCTCCACCGTGCGCTGGGGTTGACCGACGAGGAGCTCGACCGCATCCGCGAGCTGCTCGGCCGCGACCCGAACGACTTCGAGCTCGCCGTCTTCTCGCTGCTCTGGTCGGAGCACTGCGGCTACAAGCACTCCGCCCTCCTCTTGAAGCGGCTTCCTTCCGAGGGAGAACGCGTTTTGCAGGGTCCCGGCGAGAACGCGGGTGTGATCGACCTCGGCGAGGGCGAGGCCGTCGCATTCAAGGTCGAGTCGCACAACCATCCCTCTGCGGTCGAGCCGTTCCAGGGAGCCGCGACCGGCGTCGGCGGGATTCTCCGAGACATCGTGGCGATGGGCGCGCGGCCGGTCGCGCTCCTCGACGGGCTGCGCTTTGCCGAGCCCGACCACCACTTCAATCGTGCGGTCGCCGGAATCGGGCACTACGGGAACTCTGTCGGCGTGGCGACGGTCGGCGGCGAGGCGGTCTTCGACGAGGCGTACCGTGGGAACTGCCTCGTCAACGCGATGTGCGTCGGCTTGCTGCCGTCGGACCGGGTTACACGCGCACGCGCGACCGCGATCGGCGCGCACGTCGTGCTCTACGGTGCCACGACCGGCCGCGACGGCATCGGCGGCGCGTCCGTGCTCGCGAGCGCAGAGTTGGGCGAGGACGATCCGGACAAGCGCCCGACCGTGCAGATGGGCGATCCGTTCACGGGCAAGAAGCTGATCGAAGCGTCGCTCGAGCTCGTCGAAGGCGGCCTCGTCGAGTCGCTGCAGGACTGCGGTGCCGCTGGGCTCGCGTCGTCGCTCGCCGAGATGGCCCGGGACGGCGCCGGCATCGACATCCATCTCGACCGCGTCCCCCTGAGGGAGACCGGGATGGAGCCCTGGGAGATCATGATCTCCGAGTCGCAAGAGCGCATGGTGGCGGTCGTGCGTCCTCAGATGCTCCAAGCCGTCCAACGGGTGTGCGCGACGTGGGAGCTCGCCTGCACGCCGATCGGAGACGTCAGCGACACGGGAGAGCTGCGAGCGTTCTTCGACGGCGAGGTGGTGGGCTCGATCCCGGCGACGCTCCTCACCGATGAATGCCCACGCTACGAGGTGGAGACGGAGCCAGCCTCGCGGGAGTCGGTCGATCCTTCGGAGCACAACAGCTCGCCGAAGGCATGGGTCTACGAACAGTACGACCAGCTTGTCGGCTCGCGCACCGTTCGGCGTCCCGGGCTCGACGCCGCGGTGCTGCGGCTGCGCCCGTCGCTGCGCGGGCTCGCGGTTTCCCTCCAGGGACCGCCGCCGGGCGAACGCGACCCGTTCCGGGCCGGCGTGCTGGCGGTGCTGGGCGCTGCCCGCAATGTCGCTTGCGCCGGAGGCGAGCCCCTGGCACTCACGGATTGCCTCAACTTCGGCAATCCGGAGAAGCCGGCGATCGGCTGGGAGCTCGAGCAGGCGATCGAAGGAATCGCCCAGACGGCCGACGCCCTCGGCGTTCCCGTCGTCTCGGGCAACGTCTCGCTCTACAACGACACCGACGGGCGGTCGATCCCACCGACGCCGGTGGTGGGCTGCGTCGGGCTCGTTCCGGACGTCCGCTTCCTTCCCGGGGCCTGGCGAAGCGGCGACATCGTCCTCCTCGCGACCGCGCCGGGCGAGCTCGACCTGGCAGCGGAGGCGGCACTCGTCCGCTTCGTCTGGAAGGCTGCCCCTGTGCTGACGCTCGCGCACGACGTGTCCGACGGCGGCCTTGCGGCGGCGCTGCGCGAAGCCGAGGAGTATTCAGGGCTCGGCGCCGACGTTGAACTGCCCGAACCGGCAGGCGGCGGCCAGATCGTGCTGGCCTGCGCACCGGACGACGTAGAGCGGCTCGGAAGCAAGGGCCTGCAGCGCATCGGCGTCGTGCGCTGATGTGCGGCCTCTTCGGAGTCCGGTCGCCTGAGCGCGACGTCGCACGTCTGACCTACTTCGGCCTGTTCGCACTCCAGCATCGCGGCCAGGAGTCGGCCGGGATTGCGGTCTCCGACGAGGGTCGGCTCACAGCCCTGCGCGACATGGGGCTCGTGACGCAGGTCTTCGACGAGCAGAAGCTGCGAGGGCTACACGGTGATCTCGCGATCGGCCACACCCGTTACTCGACCACGGGCTCGTCGCAGTGGTGGAATGCGCAGCCGCTCGTCCAACACGGCAGCGCGCGCACCATCGCTCTCGGTCACAACGGCAATCTCACGAACGCTGCCGAGCTCCGTGAAGAGCTCAGCGAACTGGGACACCGTCCTGCGACGACGGCCGACACGGAGGTGATCGCTGCTTTGATCGCCAACGACCCCGCTCCTCTCGCCGACGCCGTTGCGAACGTGATGCGCAAGCTTGACGGCGCGTTCTCGGTCGTGGCGCTCTCCGAAGGAAAGCTGATCGCCTTCCGCGACCCGCGCGGGATGCGGCCGCTCTGCCTGGGGCGGCTCGATCGCGACTGGGTGATCGCCTCCGAGACCTGCGCGCTCGACCTCGTGGGCGCCGAGTTCGAGCGTGAGGTGCGCCCGGGCGAGCTGATGGTCATCGACGAGCGGGTCGAGGCGCATCAGGTGGTACCGCAGGACAAAGGCGGCGCTCTCTGCATCTTCGAGTTCTTCTACCTCGCGCGGCCCGACTCGCGGCTCCTGGGGGTCGAGGTTCACGCTGCTCGCGTGCGCATGGGTGAGCGGCTCGCCGAGGAGTCACCCGTGGAGGCGGATCTGGTCATGCCGATCCCGGACTCCGGCACGCCCGCGGCGATCGGGTTCTCCCGCGCGATGAACATTCCGTTCAGCGAGGGCCTGATCAAGAACCGTTACGTCGGTCGGACGTTCATCCAGCCGGATCAGGGCCTGCGCGAGCAGGGGATCAGGCTGAAGTTCAATCCGCTCGCGGAAGTTGCGGGCAAGCGCGTCGTCGCAGTGGACGACTCGATCGTCCGCGGCAACACGACCCGTCAGATCGTCCAGATGCTCTTCGACGCCGGAGCGGCGGAGGTGCACGTCCGGATCTCATCCCCGCCGGTGATCTCACAGTGCTACTACGGGATCGATTTCGCGGACCCCGAGGAGCTGATCGCTGCGAACAAGACGGTCGAGGAGGTTCGCGAGCACATCGGCGCAACTTCGCTCGCCTACATCTCGCTCGAAGGGTTGCAGGCATCGACGCGGCGCCCGGAGTCGGAGTTCTGCCGCGCCTGCCTCACGCGGGACTACCCGACGGCAATCCCGCGCGAAGCGGCGAAGCTGCAGTTCGAGCCCGTCTAATTAGCGCTCGAGCACGCGGCTCGCCTTCGCGATGCCGCGCGACAGCACGTAGGCGACGGTGATGAACGTGAACGCCGTCACGAACCCCGGCGCATCGACGCTGTCGTTGGCGAGCGTGATGATTCCGACGACGATGGTCGCGAGGATGTACACGACGAGCTCTGCATTTCCCGGCGTCGGCATGAGCGCGGACAGATTGAGGTTGACGTTGGGACCCGAGCTCCCATAGCCGCCTCCCGGCTGCTGTGGAGTCGTGGGCTGCTCTGGAGGAGTGGTCGACATCTGGCTCTCCTTCTCTCAGGCCGCAAAGAGACCTGGAACGTGGGCGATCTCGAGCTTCAGACCGTCAGGATCGTAGAAGAACGTCGCGTAGTACCCGGGCTGGTACGTGTACTCCTGCGGCCCGCTCTCCATTTCGACGTCCTGGGTCCGCACCCAGGCTGCCCGGTCGTCGACTTGCGCCCGCGATGCCGCTTCGAACGCGAGATGGTGCAGCCCGATTCGATAGCGATCGTAAGGGCCGTCGGTTTCTGTCGTCGCTTCCCGCAGGCCGATCGACGTGCCGGGGCCGGACAAATACCAGATCGTCTCGCCGTGCTCGCCCTCGACCTCGCTGACACTGTGGTAGCCGAGCGGGCCGAGCAGCTCCGTGTAGAAGGGCAGGCTACGCCCGATCGCCGAAACGACGAGGTCGAGATGATGAACGCCGGTGGAGCGCACGAGCGGCGCTTTCTCGTTTCAGCGCGGCGGGCCTAGTTCCTTGGCGCGCCCATACCGCACCGCGCGACGAACCGTCCTCGGGTCGAGGCCCCGCTCCAGCAGCCTCTGCCTGAGCTCGCCCTCTCCCGCCATCCGCAAGAAGAGCCAGGCGAGCGCGACGAGGGTGACGATCGAACCTTCGATCATCATCACAGCGCCGGCATACCCCTGATCCCTAAGGGGTGAAAGTCCCCAGAGGCGCTGGCGGTGCTCGTACACCGCGTAGAACGGCGCCCCTGCCCAGAAGAAGATGTTCCCGAGGACCGTTTCGACGACGCGGACGACTGCGATGTAGCCGATCTTCGCGCCCGTGCCGAACCACTCCGGCGCCGGCAGCGTCTCCAGGACGGGCAGCCACATGATCGCGCCGGCCGTGAAGAAGCAGAGGTGCTCGAGCGCGTGGACAGAGTCGTGACGTACCGCTGCGTCGTAGAGGTACGGGAGATGCCAGGCGTAGAGGTTCACCGCCCACAGCGGCAGGGCGATCAGAGGATTGGCGAGGAAACGCAGGCGGTGGAGGACGGCAAGCGCCGGCCGCAGGATCGGCCCGGTCAGGCCGGCGAGGAGCGCGAGCGGCGCGAGATCTCCGAGCATGACGTGCTGGAGCATGTGGAAGCTGAAGAGCTGCTCGCCGAGCGCATGCACCGGGCTCACGAGCGCGACCAGGAGAATCGCGATCCCGGTTGCAAAGAGCGCGACCCGCCAACCCGGCACCGCCGTCCCGCGGGCGCGTAGCGTCCGCACCCGGCGCGCGTACAGGACGGCGAGGAGGACGCTCGGCACGACCTGGAGCGGATCGAAGGTCCAGCTGGTGTCGACGGGCAGATGGGCCAGCACGGCTCTAGTCTGCCTTCGTGCAGCTCTTCCATTACCACCTGGTGACGAGCAAGGTGCGGGAGGTCGAGGCGCGCTACGTCGGCAAGCTCGGCTTCGACCTGGTGGCCAGGCACGGCCGGATCGAGGAAGACGCGACCTCTTTCGAGGCAGGCCACGGCTGGGACGAGCTCGACGGCCTGGGCTTCAAGCTCCGCCTGTCCGAGCTGGAGCGCGGCGCGGTGAACGTCGTCGTGCAACCGGGCCAGTGGGAGCTGCCGAGAATCGATCACCTCGGCTTCGCGCTCGACGAAGAGGATTTCGTCGCGACGCTCGCGCGTGCCGAGCTGCGTGAGCTGCGCGTGCAAGAACACGGCGGCAGGCGAACCTTCGTCACGACCCGAGCGGGCTACCGCCTCGAGCTGCATCCGCCACGTGAGTGGCTCGACGATTTCCTCGCCGCCGGCTCGGACCTCAAGCTCGCAGAGCTGCAATTGCGCGCGGACGATCCCGAGTTGAAGGCCGCGGCGCTGGGTGAGCTGCTCGAGGCGCCATACACCAAGGACACGGTTAGCATCGGTGACACGCTCGTGCGCTTCCTCCCCGACGGTCCGCAGGGCCGTCCACAGCTCCACGCAGAGCTGTTCGTCTAAGCCGTCGCTGCACTGAACACCGTCCAAAAGAGCGAATTGACGTGACGCTCCGCTCGCCCGATGCTTGCGCGAGCTTGGAAACTTCGACAAGGACGGTGCAAGTGCGGCTGAGATTCAAAAGACGGTGGGCGGCCACGGCGGCGGCGGTCGTGTTGCTAGCGCTGACCTTCGCAGCAACTGCGGGCGCCCAGTACTACATCTACTGGTGGCAGCAAAACATGCCTCCGAACGGTGTGGGCTACGACCGGCAGACGGCTCACAACCACATCTACAACGAGCTCGTCTTCGGGCCGAACGCAGGCTGGCGGAGCGAAGTGTGGGAAGTGACCCCGGCCGGTTACCGCCACTTCGACAAGTGGTGCGTCGGCAACTGCTTCAACGCGCATCCGGGCTACTACTACACGTACGCGTTCTGTTCGAACCGCGACGGCGGCACGCACTTCGTCTACGACTGCAAGGACCAGTGGTAGCCGTGAGGAAGCGACACATTCAATTCGGAGTTGTCGTGCTGGCGGCAGCGGCAGTCGCCGGGTTGCTCACGCAGCTCGGGCTGGGCGGGAGCGACAGGGTGCAGATCGGAAACGGTTCGGTGTCGGCGCTTGCCCGAGCGGCGCGCGCCGCGGACACGCTGCCTCAGAGCGTGCTCGACTATCCGTTCGGCGGACGTAACTTCGCGTCTCCGGACGGTGCCGGCTCGCGGTTGCTCCAGGAGCAAGGCTCACTGAAGCTCTATGCCGTGCCCGGCAAGGGAGGGATGCTCTGCCTCGTCGAGGTGGATACGGTGGCCGACACGGCGGGCGGGGCCTGCGCGGACCGCGGGATCCTCCGCACGGGCAGCATCTACATGGCCGACCAGCAGGAGGACGGGTCACGGCTGGTGGTGGGACTCCTCGGCGACGGTCATACCTACGCAGAAGCAAACGGCCGGCGGGCGACCGTCGAGAACAACTCCTTCGTGCTCGACAACGTGGAGGGCGGGGACCTCACAGTGGGATCCGCCACTGCGAGTCAGCACGTCGACATCGGAGGCTGACGCCGGTCGCGGCTCTAGACTTGGCCCCCTGACGAGCAAGCCGAAGACGTATCAGGGGGCCGGCGTCTCGCTCGCCACCGCCGAGTCGATCGTCGAGCGCCTGCGAGCGGCGGTCGAGTCGACCGGCGCGGAGCAGTTCGGCGGCTTTGCCGGGCTCTACCCGCTGGACGGCGACCGGTTACTCGCGGCCTCGATGGACAGCGTCGGCTCGAAGCTGATGCTCGCACGGCGAGCCGGCCGCCTGCGCTGGGCGGGAATGGACCTGGCTGCCCACTGCATCAACGACGTGCTCTGCACCGGCGCCGAGCCTCTGTTCCTGCTCGACTACGTCGCGGCGAACCGCATCGACGAGGCGCAGGTTGCAGAGCTCGTCGAGGGCGCTGCTGAGATCTGCCGTACCGCCGGCTGCGTCCTCATCGGCGGCGAGACGGCGGAGCTGCCGGGCATCTACCAGGAGTCCGAGCTCGACTTCGCAGGAACGTGCGTCGGGCTCGTCGAGCGCAGTCGAGTGATCGACGGGTCACGGTGCGAGGCAGGCGACACCGTGATCGGCTTCGCATCGAGCGGGCTGCACACGAACGGCTTCTCGCTGGTACGCACACTCGTCGGTGACGGCGACTTCGACGCCGACCTGCTGCTCGCCCCGCACACCCTCTACCTCGACGAGGTGCGGAAGCTGCAGGCTCACGCAGACGTGCGGGCGCTCGCGCACGTAACCGGCGGGGGCATCATGGGGAACCTGTCCCGCGTCCTGCCCGCTGGGCTCGAGGCTCGGATCGACTGGGACGCCTGGGAGCGGCCGCGCGTCTTCGACTGGCTCGCCGAGCAAAGAGTCGAGGAGGGCGAGCTCCGCCGTGTGTTCAACCTCGGCATCGGCATGTGCGCCGTCGTCCCGGACGCGCCCGTGGATGCGATCGTGATCGGCGAGCTCGCATGATCGGAGTGCTCGTTTCGGGTGAAGGGACGAATCTGCAGGCGCTGATCGACGCCGGCCTGCCGATCGGAGCCGTGGCCTCGAACCGTCGCGACGCCGGCGCGCTTGCGCGCGCGGACGCGGCAGGAATCCCGAACCGCGTCTTCGAGCTGGACGTGCGCTCCGATCGCGCCGGGCGAGATCGCGAGCTGGCCGATTGGCTGCAGCTTCGCGGCGTCGACTTCGTCGTGCTCGCCGGTTACATGCACCTCCTCACTCCGGTGTTTCTCGATCGCTTCCGCGATCGCATCGTCAACGTCCATCCGTCTCTGCTCCCGCAGTTCCCGGGCGGGCGGGCGATCGCCGATGCGCTGGACGCAGGAGTGGACACCACGGGCGTCACCGTCCACTACGTGGACGAAGGCCTCGACACCGGCGCGGTTATCCGTCAGGAGCAGGTCGCCGTCGAGCCGCGCGCGACCCTGGTAGAACGGATCCACGCCGTCGAGCATCGGATCCTTCCTGAGGTGGTGAGAGACCTTTGCGCGCACTGATCTCCGTTTACGACAAGACTGGCCTGCTGGAGTTCGCGCGCGGGCTGGCCGACCTCGGCTTCGAGCTCGTGGCAAGCGGCGGCACGGCAGACTTCCTCGAGAACGAGGCGGGACTCGAGGTCGAAAAGGTCGAGGAGCTGACCGGGGCCGCAGCCATGCTCGGCGGCCGCGTCAAGACGCTTCATCCCAACATCCACGCGGCGATCCTCGCGCGCCGCGATCACGCCGACGACATCGCGACCCTCGAGGAACAGGACATCCGACCCTTCGACATCGTCTGCGTCAACCTCTATCCGTTCAGCGAGGTCGCCGGCAGCTACGGCGTCCGCGAGGAGGAAGCCGTCGAGATGATCGACGTCGGCGGGCCCTCGATGCTGCGCGGCGCCGCGAAGAACTTCGCGCACGTCGCGCCCGTGTGCAGGCCGGAGCGGTACGAGTCGGTGCTCGCCGAGCTCCGGGAAAGAGGTGACATCTCGAGCGAGACACGGCGAGCGCTGGCGGCGGAGGCGTTCGCGACGACCGCCGCTTACGAGGCTGCAATCGCACGCTGGTTCGCTGACATCGAAGCCTTCCCCGAGACTCTCGTCACCTCCTTCACGAAGGTGATGGACCTTCGCTACGGCGAGAACCCGCACCAGCGGGCCGCGTATTACGCCGAGCAGGGCGCGCGCATCCATCTCCTGTCACGAGTCGAGCATTTGCATGGAAAAGAGTTGTCGCTGATCAACCTGCTCGACCTGTCAGCTGCGCGCTTGCTGCTCCGCGAATTCGCGCTGCCGGGGTGCGCGATCGTCAAGCACGCGAATCCCTGCGGTGTCGCCGTCGCAGGCACGATCGAGGAGGCCTACGAGCGCGCCCTTGCATCGGATCCGGTGTCCGCGTTCGGGATGGTCTGCGCGGTCAACCGGCCGGTCTCTGTCGAACTGGGCGAAGCGCTGGCCGAACGGTTCATCGACGTGCTGTTCGCGCCCGACTACGACGAAAAGGCGCTCGAAGCGCTGCAGCAGAAGGAGGCGATCCGGATCCTCCGCGACCGCGAGCGGCGCGGCTTCCCACGCGGCGAACGCGACTTCAAGCGTGTGCTCGGCGGGATGCTCGTCCAGGATCGCGACTGGGACGTCGACGACCGCGAGGCAATGGAGGTGGCTTGCGGCGATCCGGACGAGACGTGCTGGGGCGACCTCGTCTTCGCGTGGCGGGTGTGCAAGCACGTCGGTTCGAACGCAATCGTGTTGGCGAAGGACCTCGCGACAATCGGCATCGGCGGCGGCCAGACGAGCCGCGTCGACTCCGTCAAGCTTGCGCTCCAGAAGGCACACGAGCACGGCCACGACGTGCGCGGCGCGGTGCTCGCCTCAGATGCGTTCTTCCCGTTCCCCGACGGCCCACAGGCTGCACTGGAGGCCGGTGTCACGGGGATCATTCAGCCCGGTGGATCGAGGCGAGACGACGAGGTCGTCGAAGCGGTGCGCCTAGCCGGCGCAACGATGGTCTTTACCGGCCGCCGCCACTTCCGTCACTAGCAACGCGTCGGCGCGGGAAGTACGCTTTCCTCGTGGAGCAGCCGCGTGAGGTTCCGCTCGAAGTTCTTGCAGAGGTGCGAGTCACCGTCGCTCATCTCGCGACGGACGTCGCAGACATGCGACAGGAGTTCAGGACAGACATCCGCCGACTCGATCAGCGAGTTTTCCAGCTCATGCTCGCCCAGTTCGCCACGCTCGCAGCCGCACTCGGCTCCCTCGTCGCGGCATTGGCCTCGTAGCGCGAGGTCCTATCCGCTGGACGAGCTCGACCTCCAGATTCGCAACTTCCTGTATCGGCGCTTCGTCGAGACCGGACAGGCGCCACGGACAGGCGATGCCGCCGCAGAGTTCGGTCTGGACGGCGAAGAAGCCGAGGCTGCGTTTCGCCGCCTGCACGATGCGCACGCGCTCGTCCTCGAGCGTGACGCCCTCGAGATCCGGATGCTCAACCCCTTCTCGTGCGTGCCCAGCGCTTGGCGCGTGGAGGCGGGCGGACGCCAGTGGTACTCGAACTGCGCCTGGGACTCGTTCGCGATCTGTGCCGCTCTGCACAGCGACGGCCGCATCGAGAGCTCGTGCGCCGACTGCGGCGAGCCGCTCGCGGTTGACGTGCGCGATCGGAAGCCCGTGCAGCCCGACTACCTCTTCCATGTGCTCATACCCGCACAGGAGTGGTGGGACGACATCGTCTTCACCTGAACGACGATGAATCTCTTCCGGTCGGAGGAGCACCTAGAGCGGTGGCTGGCAGGCCGTGACCCCGGCAGGAGCACGAGCGTCGACACGCTGTGCGAGCTCGCGCACGCGTGGTACTCCGACCGGCTGGATCCGGACTGGCGCCCGAACACGCTCGAGCACAACCAGGCGATCCTCGACCGCCTCGGCCTGACCGGGACGTTCTGGCAGCTGGCCTAGGCGCCGATCTCGGCGGCGCCGCATGAGGCCGCGCGGGCTCAGCCCGTGCGGGCGGCCGCCCTATCTAGAGCTCTGCCGGCGGCGCCATCCGCGAACGATTTCGCCGTCGGCCCGTTGCTTCGCGACTTCACGAACTCGGCGTTCGACTGGAACCCCGTGGGACGATCGGTGCCGAAGAGATTGGTCGCATCGATGGCCGTCTTCCCCTCGAGCCCCTGCACGTTGTCGAGAGCGGCTTCGATCGAACCGCCCGGCACTGCAACCAGAACGGCCTCCCCCTCCGAGACGTCTCCGCCCTCCTTGCCGATACGCGTCACCTCATGGCCGGCCTTCTCCCAGAGATCTGCAAGTCCGCCACCGACCTTCCTGTTCCGATCACTGCGATCCTCATTTCTCCGCTC
>Ga0307277_10000697_pt1 | contig 12772 bp, 12 predicted proteins | sample ER_DNA_116_FD_194473 | JGI IMG/M metagenome (GOLD analysis project Ga0307277, IMG submission 194473) | Bulk soil microbial communities from the East River watershed near Crested Butte, Colorado, United States - ER_DNA_116 | ecosystem: Environmental > Terrestrial > Soil > Floodplain | place...
GGCCGCGCTCGCGCGGATCGAGGAGCTCCGCGCGCGGTGGCCCGGGCACCTCGAGCTCATCGACCAGCTGCGCGACCGGTATACGCATCGCGCGCGGCATGATGAGCTGCATCACGAAGACGGCGGAGCGGCCGAGCAGGAGCTGCTCGAGCACGGGCTCATCCGGCGTGAAGTGATCGACGCCGAACGCCGCGCCGCGCTCAATCTCAACGAGCGCGGGATCATCACCGACGACGTTCTGCGCCGCATCGAGCGCGATCTCGACCTGGAGGACTTGCGTTTGGAGGCATGAGTGGCGGACGCTTAGAGTTGCGTCATGGCTGAGGCTGCTGGCGCACCGCGACCGGACGACACCGGAGCGCCGGACGAGCAGAAGAAGGTCCACCGCACCGAAACGAAGACGCGCACCGCCGCGGAGGCCAAGCGCGAAGGTCCGACGCTCGAGACCATCAAAGCGGATCCGCGCGTAAAGACGTTCATCCGCTCCGCGAACCAGCAGACCGGCGCGATCGGCTACACCGAACACGGCGAGCGGCACGCGAATACATCGGCGGACGGCGCGCGCTTCATCCTCAAATCGCTCGGTCACGACGCTCGCCGCTGCGAGATCGCGGCGGTCGCCGCGTACCTGCACGACATCGGCAACGTCATCACGCGCGAGAGCCATGGGCAGACCGGCGCGCTCCTTGCGAAGGACATCCTCATGGACACCGGCTTCGACCTCGAGGACGTCGCGACGATCATGGGCGCGATCGCGAACCACGAGGAATCCGAGGGCGGCCTTCCGGTCAGCGCGGTCTCAGCGGCGGTGATCATCGCCGACAAGAGCGACGTGCATCGAAGCCGTGTACGCAATCCGAAGACCACGTCGTTCGACATCCACGACCGCGTGAACTACGCGGCGACGTCGTCCGAGATCAAGGTGAGCCGCAAGGAGAAGCTGATCACCCTCGAGCTCACGATCGACACCGAGGTCGCGCCGCTGATGGAGTACTTCGAGATCTTCCTCTCGCGCATGATGCTGTCGCGGCGTGCGGCCGAATTCCTTCACTGCAGCTTCGCCCTCGTCATCAACGGCACACGGCTGCTGTGATCGATGACGGTTTGGTGACCACATGACGAACGACCGTTCGCGCCGTCCGACCAAAGTTCGCACCTCGACCGCCGCTGGCGGCGTGGTGACGCGTGGCGCCGGGGACGACCTCGAGGTCGTCCTCACCGGCCGCACCAGCGACGGGACCTGGGTCTTTCCCAAAGGCACACCGGACGCCGGTGAGTCGATCGAGCAGACCGCGCTGCGCGAGGTCCGCGAGGAGACCGGTCTCGACGTGAGCATCGTGAGCGCGATCGGCGTCACCGATTACTGGTTCGCGGTGCCCGGTGAGCGCGTCCACAAGTTCGTGCACTTCTTCCTGATGCGCGCCGACGGCGGCGACGTCTCGCTTCACGACCAGGAGTACGACGACGTCCGCTGGGTCAGCGCTGGCGACGCGCGCCGGATGCTTTCCTATGCGACCTACCGCGAGATGCTCGATCGCGCGATCGACGCCGCGCGAGCCGCGGCATGACGACCGACGCGGCACTGCGGCGAACTCCTCTCTACGAGCAGCATCAGAGCCTCGGCGCGCGCATGGTGCCGTTCGCCGGCTACGAGATGCCGATCCAGTACAGCGGGATCGTCGCCGAGCACCGCGCGGTGCGTGAATCGGTCGGCCTCTTCGATCTGTCGCACATGGGGGAGTTCCACTTCGATGGCCCGGCGGCGCAGGCCGCTGTCGACCGGCTGGTGTCGAGCGACATCGCAGGCCTGGGGGTGGGGCAGGCGCGGTACGGCCTCCTCTGCAACGAGCGCGGCACCATCGTCGACGACGTCATCGTCTATCGGACCGGCGCGGAGCACCTCCTGATGGTCGTGAACGCCGCGAACGTCGAGAAGGACGAGGCGCACGTCCGCGCTCACCTCCCGAAGGGCATCGCCTTCGCCGACCGCTCGGCCGACACGGCGCTCATCGCGATCCAGGGCCCGCGCGCGGCGGACACGCTCGCGCGCGTCGCGGGCGGCAGTGTCGCCGCGCTGCCGCCGTTCGGGGTCAAGTCCGCGCGGGCGGCCGGTGCGGAGGCGACGATCGCGCGCACGGGCTACACCGGCGAGGATGGCTTCGAGGTCTTCATCGATAACGCGGATGCCGCGCGGGTGTGGCAGGCACTGCTCGTGGCGGGCCGCGGCGACGCGATCGTCCCGGTCGGTCTTGGCGCGCGGGACACGCTGCGCCTCGAGGCGCGCTTCTCGCTCTACGGGAACGACATCGACGAGACCACCGGCCCGATCGAGGCCGGGCTCGGCTGGACCTGCAAGCTCGACAAGGAGTTCGTCGGCCGCGACGCGGTCGCGAAACAGAAGGCCGACGGCCCGAAGCGCCGGATCGCGGGGCTGGTCGTCGAAGGCGGCGTCGCGCGCCACGGCCACGACGTCACGTCGGAGGGAAAGGTCGTGGGCCAGGTGACGAGCGGCACGTACGGACCGACCGTCGCCCAGAACATCGCCCTGGCCTACGTCCCGACGGAGCTGTCCAAGGCCGGCACGGAGGTGGCGGTCCGCATCCGGGAAAAGGACGTTCCCGCTACGGTAGTGAAGACACCTTTTTATCGGAGGCCGCAGTGAGCAGGGTCCCCGACGATCTGCGCTATTCAAAGGAGCACGAATGGGTGCGCCTCGAAGGCGAGACGGCCACGATCGGCATCACGCATTTCGCGTCGGAGCAGCTGGGTGACGTCGTGTTCGTCGAGCTTCCCGAGAAGAGCGCGAACGTGCGCCAGTTCGCGAGCCTGGGCGTCGTCGAGTCGGTGAAGGCGGCGTCCGACATCTACAGCCCGCTCTCCGGCGAGGTCGTCGAACGCAACGTGAAAGTCATCGAGAAGCCCGAGCTCGTGAACACCTCGCCGTACGAGCAGGGCTGGATGGTGAAGGTCAAGCTTGCCGACAGGAGCGAGCTGAGCAAGCTGCTCTCGGCGCAGGACTACCGCGCGCACATCGGCGAGACGGCCGGCGCCGGCGGCGACTAGTGGGGAATAACCCCTACTCGCCGCACACCGAGGCCGACCGCGCCGCGATGCTCAGCCGCATCGGCGTGCGCGACATCGACGAGCTTCTCGGCGCCATCCCGAAGGACGCGCGTCACCCCAAGCTCGGCATCGCGCCGGGTCTTTCCGAGCTGGAGGTGCAATCGCACCTCGAGCGCCTGGCGAAGATGAACACCACCGCGGGCGACGGGCCGTTCTTCATCGGCGGCGCGATCCAGCGGCGCTACATTCCGGCGGCGGTGCCGGTGCTCGCGCTGCGCGGAGAGTTCCTGACCGCGTACACGCCATACCAGCCCGAGGTCAGCCAGGGAACGCTGCAGGCGGTCTTCGAGTACCAGTCCCTGATGGCCGAGCTCCTCGCGATGGACGTCGTGAACTCGTCGATGTACGACGGCGGCTCCGCGACCGCGGAGGCGGCGTTCATGGCGGTCCGCATCACCGGGCGAAAGAAGGTCGTCGTCGCGACCGAGGTTGATTTCACGTACCGTCGCACGCTGCGCACGTACGGACGCGGGCCCGAGCTCGAGATCGTCGAGGTGCCGAACGCGAAGCTCGCGTCATCCGCGGACGGCGCGGCGTGCCTCATCGTGCAGCATCCCGACGCGTTCGGGACGCTCGTGGGTGTCCGCGAGATAGCGGAGGCCGCCCACGCGGCCGGCGCGCTCTGCGTGCAGGTGACGGAACCGCACGCGTGCGCGCTGCTCGAGCCGCCCGGAGCGCTCGGCGCCGACATCGTCGTCGGTGAAGGCCAGCCACTCGGGATCACGATGTCGTACGGCGGCCCCCATCTCGGCATCTTCGCGTGCCGCGAGTCGCTCGTGCGCCAGATGCCCGGCCGCATCGCGGGCCAGACCGTCGACGCGAACGGCACGCGCGGATTCGTGAACACGCTGCAAACGCGCGAGCAGCACATCCGCCGCGAGAAGGCGACGAGCAACATCTGCACGAACGAGGCGCTCGCGGCGATCACGGCCGCGGTGTACCTGTCACTGCTCGGACCGGAAGGCCTGCGCGCCGCGGCGCGCGCCGGCGTCGCGCGCGCGCACGCGCTCGCGAAGCGCCTGGCCGCGCTGCCGGGCTGCGCCATCGCGAACGACGGGCCCTTTTTCGATCGGTTCACTCTCCGCACGGACATCGGTGGCTGGGCGCTGCGCAATGCCTTGATCGATCGCGGGATCCAGGTCGAGGCGACGGCGTCGCATTACGTGGACGGACGGCGCGAGGGTCGCGACGACGTGATCGTGCAGTGCACCGAGCTCACGACGGAAGCCGACGCCGACGCGCTCGTCGACGCGGTCGCGCAGCTCGCGCGCTCGGGCGAAACGGTGGCAGCACGATGACGGTCCGCACGCAGGTGATCCCCGATGTCGGCGCGAAGACGCCGGTGCCGGCCCTCGAGCCGCTGCTCTTCGAGCTCGCGCGCCCGGGCCGGGGCGGCCGGCACGTGACGTCGAAGGACGCACCCGAGATCCCGGAGCAGTTCGCTCGCAAGGCCGCGCTGCGGCTCCCGGAGCTGACCGAGCCGCAGGTCGTGCGCCATTACACGCACCTCGCGCAGCTGAACTACTCGGTCGATACCGGCATGTATCCACTCGGCTCCTGCACGATGAAGTACAACCCGAAGGTGAACGACCGCGTCGCCTCGCTCTTCGCCGACGTGCATCCGCGCCAGTCATATCGCACGACCCAGGGCGTTCTCGCTCTCGCCTTCGAGCTCGAGCAGATGCTGGCCAAGATCACCGGCATGGACCATGTGTCGCTGCAGCCGCAGGCCGGCGCGCAGTCTGAGTTCACGGCGCTGCTGGTGTTCAAGGCGTACCACGCGAAACGCGGCGAGGCCGCGCAGCGGAGGCGGATCATCGTTCCGGACTCCGCCCACGGGACCAACCCCGCATCCGCGGCGATGTGCGGCTACCAGGTCACGACGGTGAAGAGCGATCTGCGCGGCAACGTCGACCTCGATGCCCTCAAAGGCGCGCTCGGCCCCGACGTCGCGGGATTCATGCTCACGAATCCGAACACGCTCGGGCTCTTCGAGGAGCGCGTGCGCGAGGTGTGTGAGGCGGTCCATGCCGCCGGCGCGCTGGTGTACGGCGACGGCGCGAACATGAACGCGCTCCTCGGCGTCGCGCGTCCTGGAGATCTCGGCTTCGACTGCGTTCACATCAACGTCCACAAGACGTTCTCCACACCGCACGGAGCGGGTGGCCCTGGCGCGGGTCCGCTCTGCGTTAAGGCGCACCTGCGCCCGTTCCTCCCGAAGCCGTGGATCGTGCGCGAGGCCGATGGTTCGTACCACTACGACACCGCTCGCGAGGATCGGGCGCCCGCGGGTCTCGGGGACTCGATCGGGACGATCAAGCAGCGCCTGGGGAACTTCGGCGTCCTCGTGCGCGCTTATACCTATATGAAGACGCTCGGAGAGGACGGCATGATCGAGACGGGGCGCGACGCGATCCTCGCGGCGAACTACCTCCTTGCGCTGCTCCGCCCGGCATACGACGTCGCGTACGACCGGCCGCCGATGCACGAGTTCGTGCTCAGCGCCGCGAAGCAGAAGACGCAGGGCGCATCGGCGCTCGACATCTCGAAAGCCCTTCTCGACGAAGGCTTCCACTCGCCGACGGTGTACTTCCCGCTCATCGTGCCGGAAGCGATGATGATCGAGCCGACCGAGACCGAGCCGAAGGAGACGCTCGACGCGTTCGCCGCCGCGATGCTGCGCATCGCCGAACGCGCGAAGAACGACCCCGCGTCGGTACGCGACACGCCGAAGCACGCGCCGCTCCGCCGCCTCGACGAGGTGGGCGCGGCGCGGAAGCCAGTGTTGAGGTATCGGGGATTGTGAAAATCGGGGTGGAAGGGGCGAAGCCCCTGCGAGAACCGGGTTTTTTGCGAATGTCGGCGGAGCCGACATGAGCGTCGCGGCGACGCGTCTCGCCGTGGCGATGGTGCGGCCCCCGCAGGCCCTGGTGAACCGGGGGCTCACCGATCTTCGCAGCGAGCCCGATGAGGATTCCGAGCGCGTCGATCAGGCGCATTACGGCGAGCGCCTGACGCTGCTCGCGCGTGACAGCGACTGGTTCTACGCGCAGGGCCCCGATCATTACTTCGGCTGGGTGCAGGCCGATCACCTCGACGAGGTCGGTGCGCCGGAGCGACGCATCGTCGGCGTCGTCGTCGCGGACGTGCGCTCCGCGCCGACGGACGCGGCGCCGATCATCGACCGGTTGCCCGTCGCGGCGCCGCTCGCGATCCAGGAGCGACAGGGTGAATGGCTGCGGATCAGCTACGACGGCTGGGTGGCCTTCCGCGACACGGTCGACGTCGCGCAGCTCGCGTCGCGCTTCCCGATGCCGTCGGATCTCCTGCGGACCGCCGAGTGTTTTCTCGGCGTTCCGTATCTCTGGGGTGGCACCACCGCGGACGGGATCGACTGCTCCGGGTTCACACAGCTCGTGTACCGTTTGAACGGGGTGGGCCTCGATCGTGACGCCGACCAGCAAGCGGTGGAGGGCCGAGCCGTGAACGCAGCCCGTGCGGGCGATCTGTTCTTTTTCGGTGACGAGCACATCACGCACACCGCGATCGCGACCGGCGAGCGCGAGTTCCTCCACGCGCCCCAGACCGGTGCCGTCGTCGAGCGCTCGACCCTCTCGCCGGCGCGTAACCTCCGCGTGATCCGTCGCTACCTTCCGGACGAGATGTGACCGGTCCCGCCGCGCGGCGCTCGGCACACGAAGAGGATCGGCGCACCGATCGCGAGCTCGTGTACGCGGCGCGCGACGGCGACATGCTCGCGTTCGACGCCCTGTTCTACCGCTACCGCGATGGGATCTTCCGCCTTGGTCTTTCGATCACCAAGGACCCGTCGGCCGCGGAGGAGATCGCCGTCGACACATTCACGCGCGCGCACCGGGCGCTCGCCCGACTCGAGCCAGAGGGATCGCTGCGACCGTGGCTGTATCGCGTCGCGGTCAACCTTTCCTACAACCGGCGTCCGCGCAAGGGCGTGATCCTCAGCCCGCTCGAGGATTCGGCGAACGACACCTTCCAGAGCGAGGAGCGCTCGCCGTCCCTTCTCGCCGAGCAGGCCGAGATGCGGCGCATGGTGCTCGCCGCGGTCGACACGCTGGGCCCCAAGCACCGCATCGTCGTGGTGCTGCACTACATGAACGGCCTCAATCTGGCCGAGATAGCCCAGGTGGTCGATTGCCCCATCGGTACGGTGAAATCGCGCCTGCACTACGCGCTGCGGCGCCTCCGAGCGCATCTTTCGGCACACCCGGAGTTCGGCATCGAACCGATGACTCTCCTCGCGCCTAGTGCAAGAAGGACGGTCGCCCCGGTCGTCGAGCCACTCGCAGGCGAACCGCAATGAGGTTGTTCCCGATGGCATGTCGCGCGGCCGAGCACAAGATGGCGGATCTGTTCACGGGTGAGCTGCATCCGCGCGACCGTCTCGAGCTCGAGGCCCATGCCGACGGCTGCGCCCGTTGTGACGCCGCGCTCCGTGACCTCTCGACGATCTCGTACGCCCTCGACCGGGCCTATGCCCCGCTGCGCCAGCGCAGCACGTTGCTGTCGCCCGCGCGCGTGCATCTCGCCGTCCGGTCGGAGCCGGCACCGAGCGTGCCGTGGTGGCGCGTTGGATTCGTCGGCCGACTGTCCGAGGCGACGATGGCCCTGGGCTTCGCGGCGCTCGTTCTCGGCGGCTCGCTCGACCTCGCGGTCAAGCCAGACGTGACGCCGACGGCGTCGGCGAAGACGGTCATCAAGGACTACTTCAAAACACAGCCGCCGGCTGAAGAGACTGCGTACGTGCGCTGGCTCCGCTTCCAGCTCCGCGCGATCGGCGCCGCGACCGGCCCCGCCGTGCGCTATCCGGTCGGCGGTCAGTTCGACGTCGAGCAGTACAGCAACGAGGACGACTGGCTTAACAGCGGCGCACCCCGCTAGGTGGGCGCCCGCCGTTAAGCCGTCACCCGCCACGGCGTCCCGTCGCGCGCGCGCTGTCCTCCTTTCGCTCCTCGCCGCTCTCGTGCCATTCGTCGCCGCGTGCGCGCCGACGGTGCCGACGCGCCGCGACGTCGTGCTTGGCATCGCGGGCGAGCCGCGCGCGATCCTCAGTGATGAGCCGAGCGCGCAGGTGCTGCAGGCCGCGGTGACCGAGGCGCTGGTGCGGCGCGACGCGGACGGCGGATTCGTCGCGCGCCTGGCGACCGAGGTGCCGACGATCGCGAACGGCGGCGCGCGCATTGTCACCGATGCGACGACGCCGGCCGGCCGGCTGGTCGTGACGTTCCAGCTGCGCGACGACGCGCGCTGGCAGGACGGTGAGCCGATCACCGCGGATGACGTGCGCTTCGCGTTCGACGATGATCGCGGCGCGCCGCCGGCCACGGCGCGGCGGTGGATGGCCGATCGCGTTGACCGTGTCGACCGCGTCGACGATCGCACGATCCGCTTCACGTATCGCGCGGGGGAGCGTTGGGATCTCTACCCGCTCGTCGCGCGCGTGTTCCCGGTCCACATCCTCGGGAGCGCGACACCGGAGAAGCGCGCGCAATACCAACGCGAGCCGATGCACGCCGGGCCGTTCGCCGTCGCCGCGTGGATCCCCGGCTTCGGCATGACGCTCAGCGCGTTTCCTCGCTACGTCGGTGGTGCGCCCGCGCTCGGGCGGATCGAGGTCCGCTTCTACAGCGATCGCGGCGCGGTCGTCGACGCTCTGCGACGCGGCGACGTCGACGTGGCCGGCTCACCCGCGGTGGAGGCGGATCTCACGCGAACGCTCGACCGGTTTGCCGATGGCCCGCGCCTTCAGGCCCTGTACAAGGCGGCGAACGCCATCGAGATGCTGCGCTTCGGCACGAAGGGGACCGTGTTCGCGGATCTCCAGGCGCGTCAGGCTGTGGAGCTCGCGCTCGATCGTCGTGCGCTCGTCGAGACGATCTTCGCCGGCCGCGCGCGCGTGCCGCGCTCGTATCTTGTCGCGCCCCTGTGGGCGGCGACGGAGCCTCTCGATGTGCCACGCCTCGACCGCGAAGCCGCGCGCGCGCTGCTCGCGGCCGCCGGGTTCCGCACCGGCAACCTCGGCATCCTCGAACGGGGTGCCGAGCGGATGACGGTCACGCTGCAGGTAGCGACCGGTTCGCAGGCCCGCATCGAGGCGGGGCGACGTCTCTCCGGCGATCTCGCCGCGGTCGGCATCGCCGCGACGGTGCTCGAGCGATCGCCGGCCGACGTCCTCGATGCCGTGACACGTGGCACGTTCGACCTCGCTCTGGTGCAGGAGCGCACCGACGATCCGCAGCTCGCGTCGGACCGTTACAGGGGTCTCGCTGGCCCGTGGTTCGATGTACTGCTGACGGCCGCGGCGGCCGCGCCGGAGCGCGTCGACAAGCGAGCGCTGTACGCCGAGCTGCAGCGACTCTGGGCGGAATCGCTACCAGGCATTCCGCTCTATCAGGAGCTGAGCGTCGATGTCGCCCCGCGCAACCTCGAGGGCATACAGCCGTCGCCCAACGGCGATCCGCTCACCTGGAACGCGCGCGACTGGCGCTTCGTCGGCGGCGCGAACTGAACCGCCAACCGCTCGTGCGGGTATTGGGCCTAGATGGGGTCCAGATGTCCCGAAGCGCACCGTTTGTTGTTTGACGCGCCGAGGGACGGGGTCCCAGAATGGCCATGTCCGCTCGCATCTTCGGCCAGCAGGTCCGCGTGCGGGTACCCATGGCACAACAAGAGGAGGAGTGCATGACCAAACGCCGCACCGGCATCTGGTCCGTTCTCGCAATGCTCGCGATCGCGTCGCTCCTCGTCGGCGCTTGCACGGCAACACCGGCGGGGCAATCCACCACAGGCGGCACGACGGCCGGCTCAGCTGACGCCAACGGGACGCTGACCCTCAACATGGGCAGCGAGCCCGACACGATCGACCCCCAGAAGTCGTCGTTCGTGAACGAGATCGGGCAGGCATCGTTCGTCTTCGAGGGCCTCATGTCCTTCGACACCAAGACGAGCAAGCCCGTTCCCGCGGCGGCCGCAGCGGCACCGAAGCTGTCGGCTGACGGTCTCAAGTACACCTACACGCTGAAGGACGGTCTCAAGTACTCGGACGGCGCGGCACTGACCGCGAAGAACTTCGAGTACGCCTTCCTGCGTGGGTGCGACCCATCGGCCGCAGGCGACTACGCCTTCGTCTTCTACATCATCGTGGGCTGCGAGGCCTACAACACGATGGACACCAAGAAGGCGACGCCGGCAGAGCTTTCGGCGGCGCGCGCAAAGGTCGGAGTCAAGGCGACGAGCGACAAGGACATCGAGTTCACGCTCACCGACCCGGCTCCGTACTTCGTTCCGATCACCGCCCTGTGGCAGGGCTGGCCGGTCCGCGAGTCTGACGTCACCAAGGGTGGCGACAAGTGGACCGAGCCCGCGACCTACATCGGCAACGGACCCTTCAAGCTTGCCGAGTGGAAGCACAACGAGAAGATGGTCTTCGAGCGCAACGACAATTACCGCAAGAAGATCCAGATCAAGACGATCACCAAGGTCATGATCAACGAGTCCGCCGTTGCGTTCGCGGCGTACCGCAACAACGAGCTGGACATCACGGGCGTCGGCCCGACCGACCTTCGCACAGTTGAAGGCGACGCAGAGCTGAAGGGACAGGTCCTCGACGTTGGCGGATCCTGCGCCTTCTACTACGGCTTCAACGTTCGTCGTCCTCCGTTCGACGACGTGAACATCCGCATGGCGTTCTCCAAGTCCTTCGACCGCACCGCGTTCGTGAAGGACGTCCAGCAGGGCATCGGCAAGGCCGCCGACGGCGGCTTCATTCCGCCGGGCTTCCCTGGCTACGACAACTCGGACACCGAACAGAAGTACGACGTCGCCGCGGCGAAGGCGGCCCTTGAGAAGGCGAGCCCGGCCTCGAAGGCTGGCCTCACCGGCCTCAAGTACACCTTCTCCTCAAGTGCCACGAACAAGGCTCGCGCCGAATGGGCGCAGGGCCAGTGGAAGACCAACCTCGGCGTTACCGTCGAGCTCGACCCGGTGCAGAGCACGGCCTACACCGCGCTCTTCAAGAAGGGTCAGGACGCACCACAGCTGTTCTTCCTCGGCTGGTGCGCGGACTTCCCGGACCAGCAGAACTGGCACTCGACCGTGTGGGCCACCGGCGGCGTGAGCGCTGCCCGGACCGGCTACTCGAGCAAGGCGTTCGACGACTTGACCAAGGCGGCCGATAAAGAGGCCGACGCGACCAAGCGTGACGCGACCTACAACCAGGCTGGAAAGCAGCTGAGCAAGGACGCTCCTGCGGCCTGGGTCTTCTACGACCAGAGCAAGTACCTCGTGAAGCCGTGGCTCAAGGGCATCACCGCGAACCCGATCGACTACGGCATCCCAGGGTTCTTCTCATTCGAGCAGATCTTCGTCGCGAAGCACTAAGCCTCGCTAACGAAGCGCACCAGAGGGCCGGCCGCAGGGCCGGCCCTCTTTCTATTTCGCGCGGATCAGTGGAGGCGTGGCTCGATGTCGCGGCACTCCTCTCGCTCGCTGCTGGCTACGCCGGCCCGCTGTTCGCGGAGCGCGCGGTGTTCGGGCCGGCTGTGCGCAGACGCTCGCTCGAGGAGTGCCGCGACGTGCCCGCCACGCCTCGTTGTCCCGCAGTTGCGCGCGAGCTCCGGCAGCGTGAGAAGTCATTAAAAGGTGAACGCTGCGCGACTGTGTCGCGGTATACACTTCGAAACGGTGCTGAAATACACCATCCGGCGCCTCTTATTGATGATCCCGACGCTGTTTTTCGTCGCGCTCATCACGTTTGCGCTCGCGAAAGCGGCGCCAGGGTCACCGTTCGACAAGAATCCGGACAAGCCTGCGCGGCAGGCAACCATCGACCGCTGGAATGTCTACTACGGACTCGATAAGCCGGTCCACGAGCAGTTCATCCTCTACATCACCAACGTCCTGAAGCTCGACTTCGGTATCAGCGTGGTCCGGCAGCGCCCGGTGTCCGACATCATCGGCCAGGGCTTCCCGGTGACAGCGCAGCTCGGGATCCAGGCGCTCGTCCTCGCGCTCGCGGTCGCGCTCCCGCTCGGCGTCATCAGCGCGCTGAGACAGAACACCATGGTCGACTACGGGAGCCTGTTCTTCGCCACCGTCGGGACGACGATCCCGTCGTTCGTGATGGCGATCTTCTTCATCTACATCTTCTCGCTGGGCCTGCATCTGTTCCCGATCACGGGGTGGGGCACGCCTCAGCACATGGTGATGCCGACGGTCATCCTCGCGCTCGGCGCGGCGGCGTTCCTCGCGCGGATCACCCGTGCGTCGATGCTCGAGGCCATCCGCCAGGACTACGTGCGCACCGCGCGGAGCAAGGGCCTTCGCGAGCAGGTCGTCATCGTCGGTCACGTTCTCAAGAACGCGATGATCCCCGTCGCGACCGTCGTCGGTCCCGCGGCCGCCGGCCTCATCACCGGATCGTTCATCATCGAGACGTTCTTCTCCGTGCCGGGCATCGGACGTGAGTACGTGCGCAGCATCCTCGCCCTGGATTACCCGGTGATCATGGCAACGACGCTGCTGTACGCCTTCTTCATCATCGTCGCGAACCTCTCGGTCGACCTTGTGTACGGGATGCTCGACCCGCGGATCAAGGTGGCGAAATAGTGGCCAC
>Ga0307277_10000700_pt1 | contig 12728 bp, 12 predicted proteins | sample ER_DNA_116_FD_194473 | JGI IMG/M metagenome (GOLD analysis project Ga0307277, IMG submission 194473) | Bulk soil microbial communities from the East River watershed near Crested Butte, Colorado, United States - ER_DNA_116 | ecosystem: Environmental > Terrestrial > Soil > Floodplain | place...
TGGCTCGTCGTGGCCATCCTCGAATTGACCGCCGACCGGATCTGGGCCGCTGCGCCGCCCTGGCGACGGCCTTACTACGTTCCCGTTTCGCCGCCCCGGGCGGAGGCCGCCCCCGTTGAGCCTGCTCCTGCAGCCGCTGAGCCAAAGCGCGAAGTCGAGCCCGAACCTCAACGCGAGCCCACGCCGGCGCCCCAAGCCGAAGCCGTCACGATGATCGCTCCGCCGGCAGAGCCGGCCACCGCGGCACCGGCCGAGCCCGCACTGGAAGCCGAGAGCGACTCCGAGCCCGAACTCGAGCCTGAGCCGGCGGCCCCAGAGCACGATCGGCCCAAGCTCGAGCCACTCGACCCCGCGCCGAAGCGCCGGTGGTTTCGCCGCCGTGGGCCCGAGCCGGCTGCGGCCGAGGTCCCGGAGATCGAGATGCCCAAGCACGTGCGCCTGCTGCCCGCGACCGAGCGGACCGACCGATCCAACGAGGTCGCTGAGCTCTTCGATGTGCCGGAGAGCGAGGAGCGCAGCCACACGTGAAGGTTCCCGTTGCCATGATCCGGTTTCTCCTCGAGGCCGCCTTCATCATTCTGATCGCGGCCGCGGCAGCGGTTGCGCATCTCGGCAAGCTGTGGATCGCACTGTCCGTCGGCGGGGCGTGGCTGCTCGTCTCGGTCGTCGAGCGGAGCGCGATTCGGGAAGGCTCCCTCCTCCACCGCGAGGGCTTCGGCTTCCTCTTTGCAGGCCGGCATGTTCAGCCGGTGGAGCCCGTCGCCGACGAGATGCCGGCGCCGTACGACTTCTTCTCCGAGCCTGCGGCCGAAGAGCACCCGCCGACGCCGTTGCCCGAGCCCGAGCCTGCGCCCGAGCCGGCGCCCCCGGCCCCCGAGCCAGAGCCGCCGACGCCCGAGCCCGGGGCTCCGCCGCCTCAGCTTCGGTCCGTGCCCTCGCCGGAGCCCGTGCCGTCGCCGGAGCCCGGCGGCGAGGATGTACCGGAGCCCGTCGCCTACCTGCCGCGCGACGGAGGAGAGCCCCGAGAGTGGAATATCTGGGAGCTCGAACGGCTCGCGCGTGAGGGCGAAGGCCGCGATGTCGGACGCGACCACGAGCTCGCGTTCCTGCTTCTGGAGCTGCGTCAGTTCGCAAATGCCGACGGCCAGCTGCCGATCAGCTTCGACGCGGTCGTGCGCGAGTCGTTCGGCGAACTTCTCTACGCAGTGGTTTGAGCCCGGCGCTCGCACAGAGGGAAGTCGCTCTCGCCGGGGTGGCTCTGCTCGCCGCCGTGGCTGCGCTCGCCGTCACCTCACCTCGCGCTTCGAATCCAAGTGGGCATCTAAACCCGGTCGCTGTTCCCGGCGGCGGCTGGTATACGGCCCTCGCGGGGGCGCGCCCTCTGCGTTACGGGACGCGGACGAGTTGCGGGGTCATGCTGAGACCGACGACGCGCGGGGTCGTCGACTCGGTCCTTCCCTGCAACATCAAGCTCTTCGTCTCGTTCGGCGGCAGCGCGCGAATCCTCACCCAGGTGATTGCCCGGCGTCCGATCGTCCCCGGCCGGCGCTTCGACGTCACGCCCGCGCTCGCGGAAGACCTTGGCATCCAGGGGATCCAGCGCATCAAGTGGGTCTACGCGCGCTAGGCCCCGGCGGGGTAAGCTCGACTCGTGCTCGACCCTGTGCGAGCTCTGCGTTCTCAAAGTAGAACCAACACCAAGTGAAAGGGAGCCCGCGTTCGGCTAGGGCGTTGCCCGAGGCCGGCAAGGCACCCACCTGGCAGTGCCAGGTTCGCTACGGGCGCGGAGCACCGGCAGGGTGGGGCACTCTTTCAAGGTTTCGGTTACCCCTCTTCGCGAGGCGGCTGGCGTTGTCGCGCCGCAGGTAGCTAGCCTGGACTCGTGATCGAGGTCGTTGGGGATTCCTCGCGCGACCGCGAGTTCGCGCTGGTCCGACTGACGGTCGATGGAGACCGGATCGTCGATGCCGACGCGGAGGGGCTGGAACGACCGCTCGGTGGCCTGACGCTGCTCGAGGCGGCGGCCGTGCCGGGCGAGACGCTCGCGGCGGACGCGCTCGCGAACGCTCTCGCTCAGGTCTTCCGCGCGGCGCCGAACCCCGATCGCATCGCGGTGGCGATGAGCGGCGGCGTCGACAGCGCCGTCGCGCTCCTGCGGGCGGGGCCGCGGGCGATCGGAGTCACGCTGAGGCTCTGGATCGACCCGGCCGCGCCGGACTCCGAGCGCGCATGCTGCTCGCCGGAGGCAGTGATCGCCGCCCGCGAGACCTGCCACGCGCTCAGCCTCCCACACGTGACGCTCGACCTGCGCGAGGAGTTTCGCCGGGCGATCGTGGCTCCGTTCGTCCGTGGCTACGCCCGCGGCGAGACACCGAACCCGTGCATCCGCTGCAACGGCAGCTTTCGCTTTGCGGAGTTGCTCGCCTTTGCGGAACGCGCCGGAGCTTCCCGCCTGGCCACCGGCCACTACGCGCGGATCGTCGAGCACCGCGGGCGGCGGCTGCTCGCCCGCGCCCGCGATCTCCAGAAGGACCAGACGTACATGCTCGCCCGCCTCGACCCGCGCTTGCTCGGGCGCATCTGGTTCCCGCTCGGCGAGCAGACCAAGGAGGAGACCCGCGCGGAGGCCGCCCGGGTCGGTCTCGCTGCCGCCCGCCGCACCGAGAGCCAGGAGGCCTGTTTTCTCGGTGGCGGGGACTACCGCAATTTCGTCCGTCGCCACGGCGTCGAGGAGGCTGCTGGCGAGATCGTCGACGAGCACGGCCGGGAGCTTGGAAGCCACGACGGCTTCTGGCGCTTCACGCCGGGCCAGCGCCGGGGGCTCGGTGTCGCCGCGGGCGAGCCGCTCTACGTGCTGCGCACCGATCCCGGCGCGAACACGGTCGTCGTCGGGCCACGCGAGTCGCTCGCGGTCGAAACGATTTCGGCACGTGGACGGTTATACGTCCGGGTGAATCGCGCCGAGGTCAAATGGAGGTACCGATCTCCCGCGGTCCCGGCCGCGGTGGAGGAGGTCGAGCACGGGTTCCGGCTCGCGCTCGACATGCCCGCGTACGCCGTTGCTCCCGGTCAGGCCGTGGTTCTGTATGAGAACGACGTGGTCGTCGGAGCGGGAGTGCTGTGACCCAGGACCGGATCGTGCTCACGATTCCTCGGGACGAGGGCTTCGAGAACGTCGCCCAGCTCGTCCTCGCCGGAGTCGCGGCCCGGCTCAATCTGACCTACGAAGTGATGGACGACCTTGGAACGGCGCTGGCGACGCTGCTCGAGCGGCGCGGCGAAGAGGGCGAGCTGACGGTCGAGCTCGAGGTCGGCAAGGACATCGTCACCGCCGCGCTGGGTCCGTTCCGGGGCGACGCGCTCCGGGCCGAGCTCGAACGCCAGGACGGCGGCGTCGGGCTGCGGCGGGTACTGGAGACCGTCGTCGACGGCTTCGCGCCGGTCGAGCGCGAGGGTGGCGTTTGGATCGAGCTCCAGAAACGCGTCGAGAGGGTCGAGAGCGCCCCATGACCCAGAAGAGCGACAAAACGCTCCTCCGCCGATACCACCAGGAGGGCGACCTCGCCGCCCGCGAGCAGCTGATCGAGCAGTACATGTCGCTCGTGCGCTCGCTCGCCCGCCGTTATTCCTATCGCGGCGAGCAGTTCGAGGATCTCGTCCAGATCGGCGCCATCGGCCTGATCAAGGCGATCGACCGTTTCGACCTCGAGCGCGGGGTCGAGCTGACGACCTACGCGACCCCGAACATCATCGGCGAGATCAAGCGTCACTTCCGCGACCGCGGCTGGTCGGTGCGAGTGCCCCGCGGTCTGCAGGAGCTGAACATCCAGCTCTCGCGGCTGCTCGAGGAACTGACCGTGCAACTGGGACGCTCGCCGACGATCGCCGAGCTCGCCAAGGCCGCGGAGGTCTCGGAGGAGGAGGTGCTCGAGGCACTCGAGAGCGGCCGGGCCTACAGCTCTCTCTCGCTCTCGGCGGGCCCGGGCCAGGACGAGGACGGCGACCTCGACCCGCTCGAGTCGCTAGGCACCGAGGAGCACGAGTACGAGGTCTCCGAGGACAGGGCGATCCTCGCGCCCGGCTTCCGCGTCCTCGACGAGCGTGAGCGGATGATCCTCCATCTGCGCTTCTTCAAGGGGCTGACCCAGTCTCAGATCGCTCAGCAGGTCGGCATCTCGCAGATGCACGTGTCGCGGCTGATCCGCCGCTCGCTGGAGAAGATCCGCGAGGAGATCGCCGCAGACGACGCGGTCAAGAGAACAGCTGACAGATAGGAGCGGGGCAGGCGCCGCGGAGGCGTGGGGGTCGGTACCTAGAATTCCCCGCAATGCGCACCGCCGCCGAGCTTCGCGAAGGATTCCTCTCCTTCTTCGAGGAGAAGGGGCACGTGCGCAGGCCGTCGGCGTCGATTATCCCGCCGGCCGACGACCCGACGACCCTGTTCATCATCGCCGGGATGCAGCCGATGAAGCGCTGGTTTCTGGGTCAGGAGGCACCGGCCGCACCATGCGTGACGACGGCGCAGAAAACAGTCCGCGCCGGCGGCAAGCAGAACGACCTTGACGACGTCGGCCTGACGAACCGGCATCTCTGCTTCATGGAGATGCTCGGCAACTTCTCCTTCGGGGAGTACTTCAAGGACGGCGCAGTCGACTTCGCCTGGGAGTTCGTGACCGAGCGGATGAGGCTCGAACCGGAGCGTTTGTGGCCGACGATCTTCGCCGGCGATCCAGAGCTGAAGCTCGGAGAGGACGAAGTCGCGATCGCGAGTTGGGAGCGCTACGTGCCGCGCGAGCGGATCGTCGGGCTCCCGCGGTCCGAGAACTTCTGGCAGGCGGCGGACACTGGTCCCTGCGGCCCCTGCAGCGAGCTCCACTACGATCGCGGCGAGGAGCACGGCTGCGGTCTACCGACCTGCGCTCCCGGATGCGAATGCGAGCGGTTCCTCGAGCTCTGGAATCTCGTCTTCATGGAGTTCGACCTTGCCGAGGACGGTGCCTTGACGCCCTTGCCGCAGCAGAACATCGACACGGGAATGGGTCTCGAGCGGGCGGCGATGCTCCTCCAGGGAGCAGACTCGGTCTTCGACATCGACACGTTCGAACCGCTGCTGGCGTGGGTCGGCGCAAAAGCGAATGCCGCCTACGGCTCGAGCGACGAGGCGACGAAGGCGTACCGTGTGGTCGCCGAGCACGCGCGCACGGCAGCGTTTCTCGTCGCCGAAGGCATCGCTCCATCGAACGAAGGCCGCGGCTATGTCCTTCGGCGCGTCATTCGCCGCGCCGTCCAGTTTGGGCGCCGACTGGGACTCGAGCCTCCACTTCTGTTCGAGCTGGCCGACGTCGTCCGCGAGCACATGGGATCCGTCTACCCGGAACTCGAAGAGCGGCGGAGCGAGCTGCGCGACCTGATCCGAGCCGAGGAAGAGCGCTTCCGGGAGACGCTCGCCCGCGGCGAGAAGCTGTTCGAAGAGATGGTTGCCAAAGGCGAGATCACGCCCGAGGACGCTTTCCGCCTACACGACACCTACGGCTTTCCGTGGGAGCTGACCAAGGAGCTGGCCGCCGAGCGTGGGCTCGAGGTCAATGAGGAGGAGTTCACCCGGCTGATGGAGGAGCAGCGCGAGCGTTCGCGCCGGGGCTCGGCCTTCGATGTGGAGGTGCGCGTTGCAGGTCCCCGCAGCGAGTTCGTCGGCTACGAGCGGACCGACGTGCTGACGGCGATCCTCGCCCACGCAGATCTCGACGGCGGGACGTTCCAGGCCAAGCTCGAGCAATCGCCGTTCTACCCGGAAGGCGGCGGCCAGGTCTCCGACGCCGGCTACATCGAGAACGAAGAGACCGGTGGGCGCGCCGAGCTGATCAAGGCGACGCGGCTGGACGACGACCAGGTGCTGACCTTCCGCGGCGAGGGCTTCGGCGAAGGGATGCGGGTCCGCGCCGTCGTGACGTGGTCGGTCCGCTTCCCGACGATGGCAAACCACACGGCGACGCACGTGCTGCACAAGGCGCTCCGCGACCTCCTCGGCGAGCACGTCAAGCAGGCGGGTTCGGCGGTGCGGCCCGAAAAGCTGCGCTTCGACTTCACCCATCCGCAGGCGCTGACGCCGGAAGAGCGCGAGCGGGTCGAGCACGCCGTCAACGAGATCGTCTTCCAGAACCGCCCGGTTCGCGCGTTCGTGACGCCGATCGAGGAAGCCCGCAACCTCGGCGCGATGATGCTCTTCGGCGAGAAGTACGGCGACGAAGTGCGGGTCGTCGAGATCGACGGCTACTCGCGAGAGCTCTGCGGTGGGACGCATGTGCGCTCGACGGCGGAGATCGGACCGTTCGTGATCCTGTCGGAGAGCTCGGTGGGCTCCGGGGCACGGCGGATCGAGGCAGTGACCTCCGGCGAGGCGTTCGCGCTGCTGCACGGGCGGAGCCGCGAGTCCGAGCAGCTTCGCGCAGAACTCGCGGAGACGCGGAAGCAGACGAAGCGAAAGCAGGCGAAGGCGGAGCCCACGGAGGTCGCGGCTCACAGAGAGGAAGAGATCGGCGGCATCAACGTCTACGTGGGCCGCATCAGCGGGGCGACCATGGACGTGCTTCTCGCGGAATCCGACCGGATCAAGCAGGAACGGCGGCCCGCCGCCGTCGTCCTCGGCGGCAGCGAGGATGGAACGGTGCATCTCGTCGCCAACTTCGATCGCTCGCTGGAGGGCAAGGTCGATGCGGTTGCGGTGATCAAGGCGGCGGCTGCGGAGGTCGGTGGCGGCGGCGGCGGGCGCGCGACGATGGCGCGCGCCGGCGGCAAGGACCCCGCCAAGCTCGACGCGGCGCTCGATCGCGCCGAAGAAGCGCTGCGGGCCGCGCTCGCGTGAAGGTCGTCGCCGTCGACTACGGCTCGGCGCGGACCGGCGTCGCGGTCTCGGACCCGACCGGGACGCTGGCGCGGCCCGTCGCCGTGATCGAGCGCGCCGGCACCGAAGCCGGTCTCGAGCGGCTCGTCGAGCTGATCGCGACTGAGGGGGCGGAGCGAGTCGTCGTCGGCGTGCCGCTGACTCTCCGCGGTGAGCGCGGCGAGCAGGCCGTCGAGACCGAGCGCTTTGTCAATCAGCTCCGGCAAGCGATCGACGTGCCCGTCGAGGGCTTCGACGAGCGCTTCACGACCGACCTCGCCGAGCAGGATCCCGGAAGCCGTAACCTGCCGCCCGATGCCCGAGCCGCAGCGCATCTGTTGACGAGCTATCTGGCGTGGTCGAACAGAGGCGCGGAGTAATCGCGCCGCAGCCGCGCCGCCCCGAGCGGTCGCGGCCGCCCCGCGCGGTCGTCATGCGACGCCGGCTTGTTGCGCTCTGCGTCCTCTTGGCCGCGCTGATCGGGCTCGGCTTCGCGGTCGCGGGCGTCCGCGACCGGGGCAGCAAGAAGCAAACGCCCACCGTCGTCGCCGCGCCGAAGCCTTTCCGGATTGTTTTTCCTGAGGGCTTCACTCGGGTCGACATGGCCGGGCGGGTCAAGAGCGTCGCCGACATCGCCGCGCGGGAGCGCGGCCGGACTCCGCGGCTTGCCGGGCGGACGTATCTCGCGGCGACGGCAGGCAAGCGCCTCATCCCCGGGTTCGGACGGCATCCGCTCGAGGGCTTCCTGTTTCCGGCGACCTATCAGTTCACCGCGCGGACGAGCTCTGTCCAGCTCGTGAGCGCGCAGCTGAAAGCCTTTCGCAAGAACTGGGGAACGATCAACCTCGCCTACGCTCGTGCGAAGAATCTGACGCCTTACAACGTCCTGACGATCGCGTCGATGGTCGAGAAGGAGGCAGTCGCCCCCGACGAGCGGCCCAAGATCGCGCGCGTCATCTACAACCGCCTCCACGAGCGGATGCCGCTTCAGATCGACGCAACGACTCGCTATGGCTTTCACGTGCCCGGAACGCAGTCGCTGCTCCAGTCGCAGCTGAACTCCGACAACCCTTACAACACGCGCAAACGGGTCGGCCTGCCGCCGACGCCGATCGCGAATCCCGGGCTCGCGTCGATCCAGGCGGCCGCGCACCCCGTCCCCGGAGACTGGCTCTTCTTCGTTCGCAAGCCGGACAAGGTCCACCACTTCTTCACGGCCAGCGAGCAGGCGTTCAACGAGTACAAGAACGCGCACGGCTTTTGATCTCAGGCTCGACGCGTCTGGTCGCGCTGCTCGGGCAGCCGGTCGCCGACTCGCTGTCGCCGCGGATGCAGAACGCCGCGTTCGCGGCACGCGGGCTCGACTGGGCCTACGTCGCCTGCGAGGTGCTGCCTGAACGGCTGGAGGCGGCGATCAGCGGTCTCGTCGCGCTCGGCTTCGTGGGTGCAAACGTCACCTCTCCGCACAAGGAGGCTGCGGCGCAGCTCTGCGACGAGGCCGAGAGCCGTTCGGTGAACACGCTCCTCTTCCGCGACGGGCGCGTCCTCGGCTTCAACACCGACAAGGAGATCGTGGCCGGGATCGAGGCCGCGCGCGTCTGCCTGATCGGTACCGGCGGGGCGGCTGCCGCCCTGCTTCCCGCGCTCGCGGGCGAGGTGAGCGCGTTCTCGCGGTCGGGCGACTGGCCCCCTGACGCCTCGGCCGCCGATCTGATCGTGAACGCCACGCCGGTGCGCGATGAGCTGCTCGTCGAGCCCAGGCCCGGGCAAACCGTCGTCGACCTCGCTTACCGCTCCGACGGCCGGGCGACCGCCCTGGTCGAAGCGGCGCGTGCCGCTGGCTGCGACGTCGTCGACGGGTTCGAGGCCCTCGTCTTGCAAGGAGCCGCCTCGTTCGAGCTCTGGACCGGCGTGGCGCCGCCGGTTGACGTGATGCGCGCCGCAGTACGCTCCGCCTGATGCTGAGGCTGACAACCGCGGGCGAGTCGCACGGGCCGGCGCTGGTCGCGATCGTGACCGGGTTGCCGGCAGGCCTGATGCTCGAGCGCGACGCGATCGACGCCGATCTCCGCCGCCGCCAACAAGGCTACGGACGGAGCCCGCGCCAGCAGCTCGAGCACGACGAGGTCGAGGTGCTCGCCGGCCTTCGCCACGGAAGGACCCTCGGCACGCCGCTCGCGCTGGTCGTTCGCAACCGCGATCACGCGAATTGGGCGTGGGGGATGAGCCCGTGGGCGCCGGACGGTGAGCCGGAGGGCAAAGGGACGAAGCCGGTCACGCTGCCTCGCCCTGGCCACGCCGACTTCGCCGGGGCGCAGAAGTTCGGCCTCGAGGACGTCCGCGACGCGCTCGAGCGTGCGAGCGCCCGCCAGACGGCGGTCGCGGTCGCGGCCGGAGCGGTGGCGAAGACGCTGCTGGGCGAGGTTGGGATCGAGGTGCGCGGCGAGGCCCGCCCCGAGGCAGGGGCGGACGAAGCCGAGGTCGACGAGGCCCGGGCGGAGCTGGACACGCTCGGCGGCGTCGTCGAGGTTCGGGCGGAGGGTGTGCCACCCGGGTTCGGCTCCTATGCGACCAACGACGAGCGTCTGGATGCCCGCCTGGCCTCGGCGCTGATGGGTATTCAGGCGGTCAAGGGAGTCGAAATCGGCGAGGGGTTCGAGCTCGCCGGCTTGCGCGGCTCGGAGGCTCATGACGAGATCGTCCGCGACGAGCGCGGCGTCCACCGGACGACCAACCGGGCCGGAGGGATCGAGGGCGGTGTCTCGAACGGCGAGGAGATCGTCGTTCGGGCCGCGATGAAGCCGCTGCCGACGCTGATGCAGCCGCTCGCCTCGGTCGACCTGGAGACCGGCGAGCCCGGCGAGGCGCTCGTCGAGCGCAGCGATGTCTCAGCCGTCGAGGCGCTCGCGGTCGTCGCCGAGGCCGCGGTCGCCTTCGAGCTGGCCCGGGCCGCGCGCGAGAAGTTCGGCGGGGATGCCCTTGGCGACTTGGTCGCGGCGCACAAGGCATACGTGGAGCGGATCGACTGGCAACCGCGCTAGGGAGGCACATCGTGCTGCTCGGCTTCATGGGCGCCGGCAAGTCGACGATCGGCGCCGAGGTGGCCGAACGGCTCGGGCGGCCGTTCCTCGACGTCGACGACGAGGTCGAGCGGGCTGAAGGGCCGATCTGGAAGCTCTTCCAGGAGCGCGGCGAGTCGGCCTTCCGAGAGTTGGAGGCCCGCTTTCTCCGCGAGGGGGCAGCTCGCGGCGAGTCGAGCGTGATCGCCGTCGGCGGCGGCGCGGTCGAGACGCATGACCTGCTTGCGCGCCTCGATGCTCTGAAGGTCCACCTCGACGTCGACGTCGACACCGCTTGGGCGCGCGTGCAAGGAAGCCGCCGCCCCCTTGCGCAGGACGAGGCCGAGTTTCGAAGCCGGTACGAAAGGCGGCAGCCGCTCTACGCCGAGGTCGCCGACGCGCGCGCGACCGACGCCGACGGCGTCGTCCTGGCGGCAGGCGGCGTGTCGATCTCGTCCAGCGCCGACGACCCGGTCGGGCGACCGGGTTCCTACGAGATCGTTGCGGACGACGGCGTGCTGGGGCTCCACGAGCCGCCGTTCGACGGGCCTGTCCACACGGTGTCCGCGGGCGAGGCTGCGAAGACAACTGCAACCGCTGAACGTCTCTGGCGAGACTTCCGCCTCGACCGAGGCGGCACGCTCGTCGCCTTCGGCGGCGGCTGCACGACCGACGTCGGCGGTTTCGTCGCTGCGACCTACCTCAGAGGCATCGACTGGATCGCCGTGCCGACGACGCTGGTCGGCCAGGTCGACGCCGCGATCGGTGGCAAGACGGCGATCAACCTGCCCGAGGGCAAGAACCTGGTCGGCGCCTTTCACTGGCCGGTCCGCACCGTCATCGACCCCAACTACCTCGCGACCCTGCCCGAGGAACAGCGACGCGAGGGGCTGGCCGAGGTGGTGAAGACCGGTCTCCTCTCCGGCGAGTCGTTGTGGGAGCTGCGGGACGACGAGCTCGTCCGCCGCAGCGCCTCCTACAAGACGGCGCTCTGCCTCCGGGACCCGTACGACCGCGGGGTGCGGAAGCTGCTCAATCTCGGGCACACCTTCGCGCATGCGCTCGAGACGGGGTCGGACGGCGCCGTCACCCACGGACGCGCGGTTGCGCTCGGGCTCCTCGCGGCGCTGCGACTCTCCGGTCGCCCGACCGACGTCATCGAGGAAACGCTTGCGCCGCAGCCGGTGCGGGCAGACAGGGAGCGCGCCTGGGAGGCGCTCAAGCGCGACAAGAAGTGGATCGGCGGAGACCTCCATCTGATCCTCCTCGGAGACGAGGGTGGCTACACGGCCTCCGTTTCCGAGCCTGACGTCCGCCGCGCCCTCGACGAGCTGATTGCCGACTAGGGTCTGGGCATGCGCATATCCGTCATGAATGGAGTCAACCTCGACGTCGTCGACCGGCGGGACCCGGAGCTCTACGGCGGCATCACCATCCGGCAGCTCGAATCCCGCATCTTCGAATGGGCCATGGAGCTGGAGCTGAACGTCAAATGTCGCCAGACGAACAGCGAAGGCGAGTACATCAACTGGTGTCACGAGGCGCTCGACTGGGCCGACGGAGTGATCCTCAACCCCGGCGCGTGGACGCATTACAGCTACGCGCTCCGCGATGCGGTTGAGCTCTTCGACGTACCCGTGGTCGAAGTCCACCTCTCGAACATCGACGAACGAGAGGAATGGCGGCGCAAGTCTGTGATCTCCGATTTGACCGCGAAGCGCGTGATCGGCAAGGGACCGGACGGCTACCGCGAGGCGCTCACATATCTTGCGGGGAGCAGATGAACGCCCACGTCGAAAAACTGGTCGGGAAGCTCGAGGAACCGCTGATCGTCACCACGCCGGCGAACATCCGCTACCTGACCGGTTTCGTCAGCTCGAACGTGTCCGTCGTCGTCGAGCCGGAGCGAGTCCGGCTGTTCACCGATTTTCGCTACGCGGCCTCGGCGCGCGCCGTCCCGGACGTGGAGTTCGTCGAGACCCGGCGCGACGCGATCACCCACATGGCCGAGCTCCTGTCGGGCCGGTTCGGCTTCGAGAGCGCTCATCTGACGTACCGGGATTACGAGCAGCTGCGCGACGGCGGTCTCGTCCTCGTCCCGCGGGAGGGTCTCGTCGAGGGCCTGCGGGCCGTCAAGGACGAAGACGAGCTCGAGAAGATCCGGCGGGCAGCGGCGATCACGGACCGTGCATACGAGCGCATGGCTGAGGAGCGGTTCGTCGGCCGGACCGAGCGCGAGCTGGCCTGGCGGATGACCCTCCTCCTGCACGAGCTCGGGGCCTCCGAGGAGGCGTTCGAGACGATCGTCGCCGCCGGCGCCAACGGCGCCAAGCCGCACGCCGACCCGGGCGACCACGTGATCGAGCGAGGAACAACGATCGTGGTCGACGCCGGCGCTGTTCTCGACGGGTACTGCTCCGACTGCACGCGCACGTTCGCGACCGGCGAGCTTCCAGACGAGCTTCGGCACGCCTACGACGTCTGCCTCGAGGCGCAGCGCAAGGGGCTGGAGGCGGCCCGGTCGGGCGTCGAGGCGAAGCAGACGGACGCCGCGGCCCGCGCGGTGATCGACGAGGCCGGCTTCGGCGAGAACTTCGGCCACGGGCTCGGCCATGGCGTCGGCATCGACGTGCACGAGGCACCGCGCGTCGCGGCGAGCTCAACGGATTCGCTCGTCGCCAACAACGTCGTCACGATCGAGCCGGGGATCTACCTGGAGGGCAAAGGCGGGATCCGGATCGAGGACCTCGTGATCGTCACGGATGGCGAGCCGGAGATCCTCTCGAGCT
>Ga0307277_10000702_pt1 | contig 12708 bp, 7 predicted proteins | sample ER_DNA_116_FD_194473 | JGI IMG/M metagenome (GOLD analysis project Ga0307277, IMG submission 194473) | Bulk soil microbial communities from the East River watershed near Crested Butte, Colorado, United States - ER_DNA_116 | ecosystem: Environmental > Terrestrial > Soil > Floodplain | place: USA...
CCAGACGCTCGACCCGGGCGTCCCGGGCCTCGGCATAGGTCGAGAAACCTCCGACATGGGTCCACGCGGCGCGGCCCTCGAGGGTCACGATCCGCGTCGCCGCGCGGTCCAGCACGGTTCGGTCGTGCGAGACGAACAGGATCGTGCGCGGATCCTCCGCGATGGTCGCTTCGAGCCAGCCCTTGCCCTGGATGTCGAGGGTGTTGTCCGGTTCGTCCAGCAGGAGGACGTCGAACGGCGAGGCGAAGACGATCTCCAAGGCGAGCCGCTTTCGCTCTCCGCCGGAGAGGGTGTCGATCGTCCGATCGGCGCTCTCGGGGTAGCCGCCCCCGAACGCCGCCTGTGCACAACGGTCCCAGAGCACCTCCGCGCGGTATCCGCCGGCCTGCTCCCACGCGGCGAGCGCCGACGCGTATGCCAGCTGAGCCTTCTCATCGGGACCAACGGCCAGCCGCTCCTCTGCCGCACGCACCCGGGCCGCGGTCGCTCGCACGCCCGGCTCGCTGTAGGCGAGCAGGAAGTCGCGCACGCTGGTCGGACGTTCGCTCGACCCGATGAACTGCTGCATCAAGCCGGCCCGCCCCTCGACACGAACGGCTCCCGCCGCCGGTCGATCCTCGCCCGCCATCAACCGGAGCAACGTCGTCTTGCCGATCCCGTTCGCGCCGATCAGTCCGGCGTGCTCGCCGTCGGGCACCCGGAAGGACACCCCTTCGAACAGGGTCCAGCCGCCCGGAAGGGCAACCGTGACGTCCGTCAGCTCGATCACGCCCATGCCAACGTCGCAGCATACGGGCGCAACGGCCCGCCGGTTGCTGGAATCAACGGCGGTGGGTACCTTCCTTGCTACAGGGGGGAGGGGCGGTCGTGGAGATACGGTTACGAAGGGCCCCTGGGATCGTCATCGAGACCCTCGATCTCCCGCGCTCCGATAGATTCCAACGCAGCGTGCAGGTCTCGACGCATCGATCGTTCCCGCTTACGCCGAAGGCGAAGCGTGCCGTCGCGGCCTCCGTCGGCGGCATGCTGTTCGTCGCCTTGGTGTGCGCCACGCCCAACTCTCCCTTCTACCCTTTGCTGCCGATCGGGATGCAGGCTGCCGACCCCCTCCGGTGGATATCGGGGGTGATCGGGCTCGGGCACCTCGGCACGACCCCGTTGATGATCGTCGGGCTGCTCGCCGTCATCAGCGCGGCCGCGGGGTTCGTCCTGCTGGTTCGCGAAGCGTGGGCCGGACGCATCCCGGTGCGCACCGTCGTGCTGCTGGCCATCGGCTTCCACGCGATCGTGCTGATGCTCCCATTGCTGTTCTCGCGTGACGTCTACAGCTACGCCTACTACGGACGGATCGTGAGCACGTACGGCGGGAACCCCTACGTGCTCACGCCCAGCGATTTCCCCCTGAACGGGCTGTGGCACCTGACCTGGCCCGGATGGCGAGAGACGCCGTCGGTCTACGGTCCCCTGTTCACGTGGATGTCCGCGTTGATGACGAGGATCGTCAAGGATCCGAGCGAGGTCGTCGCCAGCTTCCAGCTCCTCGCCGCGCTCGCGAGCCTCGGCACGGTCGCGGTCGTCGGCCGGCTCGTTCAGAAGGTCCGGCCGGAGCGGACCGCGTTCGCGATCGCGATGATCGGGTGCAATCCGATCGTCGTGTATCACGTCGTCGGCGGCGGCCATAACGACATCCTCGTCGCGTTCTTCGTTGCCTGTGCGGTATCGCTGCTCTTCGCGCGACGCGAGTTGCTCGCCGCGATCGCGCTCGCGCTCGGCATGTCGGTGAAGGCGAGCGCCGTCGTCCCGCTCGCGTTGCTCGTCGTCGCCATCGTCGCGAACGCTCCGCCCGAACGCCGGCGTCGCGTACTCGCGATGTACGGCGCCGTCATCGCCGGCGTCTGGCTCGCGCTGGCCCTCCCCTTCCTCCAATGGACGAACCCGACGCTCGGGTTGATGGAGGTATCGGGCCATGACTCGTGGATGGCGCCGGGACAGCTGATCGTTCGGGCCGCCTCCGGGCTGGGGGGGCTCGTGGGTGGCGACCCGTTCCGGGAGCCGGCGGCGACCGCCGCGCGCATCGGTCTGTTCGTCGTGTCCCTGGTGGCGGTGATCGCGATCGGCCATCGGATCTGGACCTCCGTGCAAGCCCGGACCCCCGAAGCGATGGCGGCCGCGTGGGGATGGGCGTTCCTCGCGATCACCCTGCCATCGCCGGTGCTCTTCACCTGGTACCTGGTGTGGGCGCTCCCGCTCGCGTGGGTGATGCCCAGGATCGCACGACGAGGCATGGTCATCCTCTCGGCGTTCTTCGTGATCACCCAGCTCGTCACGGAGTCGTCGCGATTGCCGACGTACCTCCAGACCGTCAGGCTCCCGTTCGGCCACCCGATCGCCATCGCGGTCTGTGTCTGGGTCGGGCTGGACTTCATCCGTCGGATCCATCGGGGCACGCCCCTCGATGCGGAGACCGACGAGCCGGCGTTCGGCGACGCGTTCGAAGCCGGGACCGACCGTGCGGCGGTTCCCGAGCCGTCGCAGGTGATCGACATCGCAGATCCAGCGCCGGCCGCGGATCCGGCGCCGGTGAAGGACCCCGAGCTGATCCCGGACGTCGTGCCGGTCGAAGACCTCGAGCCGCTCCCGGTCGCTATCCCGGCGGACGTCGCCTAGCGTCCGCGTCTCACCCCGACGCGGACGCCCGACCCACGGCCGACAAGGCCAACTGGCCGCATGCGGCGTCGATGTCCCGTCCGCGGGTATCGCGGACGGTGACGTTGACGCCCGCCCGGTCGAGCGCGCTCACGAACGCTCGGATCCGAGCCGGCGGCGACCCGACGACCGGGTAGCCGGGCGTCGGGTTGAGCGGGATCAGGTTCACGTGTGCGTGGAGGCGCCTGGCGATCGGCGCCAGGAGCTCGGCCTGTTCGACGGTGTCGTTGACGTGATCGATCAGGGCCCATTCGATCGACGGGCGTCGGCGCGTCGACGAACGCCACGCGGCGATCGCCTCCTCGAGTGCCGCGAGGGGGTAGCGTCGGTTGGGCGGGACCAGCTGGTCACGCAGCTCATCGCTCGCGGCGTGGAAGCTCACGGCGAGTCCGACCTGCGGATGAGCGGACGCGAGCCGGCCGATCCCCGGCGCGATCCCGACCGTCGACACCGTGAGATGACGCGCACCCATCCCGAAGCCACCGCGATCGGTCAGCTTGGCGAGCGCCCCGAAGACGTGGCGCTCGTTCGCGAGGGGTTCCCCCATGCCCATGAAGACGACGTTGCCGAGCTGCTGCGGGGTCGTGGCAGGCAGCCTGCGTGCTTCCCGCCGAGCCCACACCACCTGCGCCGCGATCTCGCCGGCGGTCAGGTTGTTGCGAAGACCCATCTGGCCGGTCGCACAGAACGTGCAGCCCATCGCGCACCCGGCCTGCGACGACACGCAGACCGTGACGCGATCGCGATACCCCATCAGCACCGCCTCGATCACGTGGGTGCCGCCGAGCTTGAGCAGCGCCTTGCGGGTCGCGCCCCGGTCGGCGGTCCGCTCGTCGAGGACCTCGACGCCGATCGGGAGCGCGGCCGTGAGGCGCTCCCGGACCGCCGGCGAGACGTCGGACATCTCCTCGTAGGTCGCCGCGCGCTTCCACAGCTGGGACCAGACCTGCTTGGCGCGGAACCCGGGCTCGCCCCACGCGGCCAGTCGCTCCGCCAACTGGTCGATCGACAGGTCGTAGACGGTAGACATCGCGAACGAGCGTACGCTGAGCCCGCGATGGCGACGGGTCGGATACGGCTGAACCACCCGGTGGACCTCCGCCGCACCCTGTTCCCCCTGATCCGAGGTAAGGGCGACCCGACGACGAGGGTCGACGGCCCGACCGTCTGGCGAGCGGTCCGAACGGACGAGGGTCCCGCGACGCTCCGTCTGACCCAGATCGATCGTGGGCGCGTCGAGGCCCACGCCTGGGGGCCGGGGGCGGAGCGAGCGATGGAGGTCGCGGCTCCGGGGCTCGCGGGGGCGCTCGACGAACCGGACGCGTTCGTCCCACACGACGAGCTGATGGCCGCGATCTGGCGGGACCACCGCTCGGTCGTACTCACCAGGACGGACCCGTTCCCGGTGCTCGTCGCGGCGATCCTCGAGCAGAAGGTGCAGGGCCTCGAGGCGCGGAAGGCGTGGCGAGAGGTCGTGACGGCGACCGCCGATCCGGCCCCCGGAGAGCTGGGCCTCTATCTCCCACCCGACCCGGAACGGCTGGCATCGATCCCCTCATGGCTGCTGACGAAGATTGGGGTCGTCCACGGGCGGGCGGCGACGCTCCGTGAGGTGGCCCGGCACCCGAAGAAGATCGCCGCGCTCCGCGACGCGACGCCGACGGCTGCGCGCACGTTCTTGGAGAAGCTCCCCGGCGTCGGCCATTGGACCGTTGGTGAGGTGTGCCGGATCGCGCTCGGGGACCCCGACGCGATCTCTGTCGGCGACTACCACCTGCCGCACATCGTGTCGTGGGCGTTCGTGGGCGAGCCGCGCGGCACGGACGAGCGGATGCTCGAGCTCCTCGAGCCGTATCGCGGGCAGCGAGGTCGCGTCGAGGTGCTGCTCGAGGCTTCGGGGATCACAGCGCCGGCGTTCGGACCGAAGATGGAGCGGCGGAGCTTCGTCTGAGCGCTTCGTCCGAGCGGAGGAGTCAGCTCGCGCGCTCGAGCACCTCGGCGACCTCGCGCGCGGCGAGGTACCGGGCCGCCCGATCCGGCGCGAGCGAGCCGGCGACCTCGTGGATGATCCGGACGGCCTCCTCCAGATCACGGGCCGCGGATCCAGCTTCGTCCGGGACGCCCCGAGCCGCGCCGGCCAGCGCCGCCCGGGCCTGCCAGCGGTAGAGCGGCGATCCGAGCGCGTCGGCGAGCGATACGGCCTCGTGCAGCCCGGAGGCGGCCTCCGGGAACAGGCCCTGCGCCGTGAGCGCCCGACCCAGCGTGATGAGCGACACCACCTCGTACTTCCTCCGACCGACCGGCCGGGCGAGATCGACGGCACGCCCCGACCACGTCAGCGACTCGTCGAGGCGTCCGAGCTCGAGCTCCAGCTGCGCACGGACGACCGCCAGCCGTCCGGTGATCAGCCAGTGTTCCCACGCGGGGCTCGCGAGCGCGTCGTCCCAGGCCGACGGCCAGTCCCGCTCGACCGCGCCGACGTCGTCCGCCAACAGCTGGGCGCAGATCAGGTCGGCGCGCGCGTTCATCCACGGCATGTTGAAGTCGCTGGGTCCGAGCTGCTCGACCATCCGCTCGCTCCGTCGCCGCGCCTCGTCGAGCGAGTACACGTCCCGCAGCGGGCTCGTGGAGTCGTTCGTCACGCGGATGTCCCACGCCCCCAGCTGGTGGGCGGTCGCGATCGCTTCCTCGCCTCGGGCGATCGCCTCCTCGTAGCGGCCGAGCCCCGCCAGGTTGAGCCCGATCTGCCCGAAGCTCCCGATCACGTATTCCGCGCTCTGAGGCCCGAGCCCTCGGATCTCCGATCCCTCGCGCGCGAGCTCGAGCCCCCGCTCGTAGCTCCCCATCCAGTAGTTGACGGCGATCTGCATGTGGTAGTGCTCAGACAGCTCGTAGGGCCGACCTCCATGGGGCCATCCGGCGAGGGCTCGGTCGCCGATCTCGGCCGCTCGGGCAAGGTCTCCCGACGCTCCACGCATCGAGTGGGCACGGCTCAGCACCGCGAGTGCGCGCCCCTCGAGCTCTGGCGCTTCGGTCGACGCGACCTCCAGGGCCCGCCGTGCCCACGTGAACATCTCGTCGGTGTGTTCGCTGCCACCCATCGCGCGCGCGCACTGGATGAGCGCCTCGACCTCCTGGGCACCGTGGACCTCGGGCAGCAGAGCGGTGAGCTCCTCGACACCTCGATCCGTCTCCCACAGATCCACGAGGGCGGACCCGCGATCGAGACGGATCGACCGCCGCTGCTCGTCGGAGCCGGCGAGGTCGAGCGCCTGCGTGTACAGGTCCCACGTCTCCTCGCCCGCCATCGCGTCGCGAGCACGCTCGGCCGCGAGGAGGTAGTACCGCACCGCGCGGTCGGACTCGCCGGCCTCACGACAGTGGTACGCGAGGATCCAGGCGACGTCGTTCGGGTCGGCGGCGCTCCGTTCGATCTCGGCCGCGACGGCGGTGTGCAACGCCCGACGCGTCGCCCGCGGGAGCATCTCGTACGCGGCGTCACGCACCAGCACGTGCTTGAACGCGTACTCGACGTCTCCGGCAACCCTGCTTTGCGCTTCCCGCCGCACGAGCCCAGTCGCCGTGAGGGTTTCGAGCGCGACGTCGACGTCGTCGAGCTCGGCCGACGAGGCGACCACCCCGCGCCAGAACGTCTGGCCCATGACCGAGGCGTGCAGCAGCGTTGCGCGGGCGTCCTGCGGCAGCGCATCGATCCGGGCGACGGTCGCCGCCCGGATCGTCGGCGGGAGGACGTCCGGGTCCGAGTCGATCGCCGCCACGAGCTCCTCCAGGAACAACGGGTTGCCCTCGGCGGTCTGGACCACCTTCGCGATCACCGGCCGTCGCTCGGGCGCCACGAGTTCGGCCACCATGTCCGTGGCTTCGTCCGTGGTCAGGGGGTCCAGCGGAAGGGTCGTCTGAGACGTGATGGTCGCCCCCCAGGTGTCCCGGCGTTGGAGGAGCTCGGGGCGCGTGAGCGCGAGGAACAGCACCCGCCGGCCGGCCACGTGAGAGACCAGGTACTCGATCAGATCGAGCAACGGATCGTCGGCCCAGTACGCGTCCTCGAACACGATCACGAGCGGATCGCGATCGGCCAGTTCCTGGATGAGTCGGCTCGTCGCGAACTGCAGGTGGACCGGGTCGTCGGTCGGCTCATCGAGACCGAGGCCCATCAACAGCGAGAGATGTCGCGTCGTGTCCGATGCCTCGCCATCGAAGGACGACACGGAGGCCACGAGACCCGCGAGCTTGCTCCGCGCCTCGGCGGGAGGGTCGTCCTCGAAGATGCCCGCCGCGCGCGCGACGATCTCGGAGATGGCGCGGTACGGCGTCTGCTCCGCGTACGGGAGGCTACGACCCCACAGCACCCGTGCCCCGCTCCGTTCGAGCTCCCCGGACGCTTCACGGCCGAAGCGCGTCTTCCCGATGCCGGGTGGACCGACCACGGTTATCAGATGCGGCTCGTTCCCCGCGACGACCCGCTTCCAGGAATCGCGGACGACCTGCAGCTCCCGCCCCCGACCGACGAACGGGGTTCCCGAGAACCGGCGGGACGCCGGCTCCATCATGGCCGTACCAGCCAACCAGGCGCGCAGGGGCTCGCGCTTGCCTTTCGCTCGGATCGGGTCGATCTCGTCGTAGGTGAAGACGCGCTCCGTGAGCCGATGGGTCTCCTCGCCGACGACGACACGTCCGGGGGGCGCGGCCGACTGCAGCCGGGCGGCCGTGTTCACGACGTCACCGGTCGCGAGCGGCTCCCCGGGCGCCGCGTCGAGCGTGACGACGGCTTCACCCGTGCACACCGCGGCCCGGACCCGGAGGCCGAGCTCGGGACGGATCCGGTTCAGCTCCTCGATCCCTTCGAGAGCGTCGAGCGCGGCGCGAACGGCGCGTTCGGCGTCATCGTCGTGAGCCAGGGGCGCTCCGAACACCGCCATCACCGCGTCACCGATGAACTTCTCCACGACGCCACCGAACCGCTCGATGCGATCGCGGAGCTCCTGGTGGTATCTCCGGTTCAGATCCCGGACGTCTTCGGGGTCGGCGCCATCCGCGCGCTCCGTCGAGCCGACCATGTCGACGAACAGCACCGAGACGAACTTCCGCTCATCGTGAGGACCGCGACCGCTCAGCTGGGCGCCGCACGCAGGACAGAACCGCGAACCCGCCGGCGCCTCCGATCCGCAACGGGGACAGCGCACGGCACATCGTAGGCACGGGGTTCGGCCGGATGCTACCCGCATATCATCCGGCCATGGATCGCTCCTCGGCGCACGCGTTCGCACGTGAGAGATGCCTGAAGGAAACGACATACCGCCACCTGGTCTCGGTCGAAGGCGTGATGCGGGCCCTCGCACGCCGGTTCGATGAAGACCAGGACCTCTGGGGCCTGACGGGACTCTTCCACGATCTGGACCAGGACCACACCGGCGACGATGGGTCCCGCCACGCGCTCCTCGCGGCCGAGTGGCTCCGCGACGCCGGCGTCGACGAACGCGTCGTCAACGGCGTCCTCGCGCACGCGTACGAGCAGTACCGGACCGACCTGATGTCGAAGGCCGTGGTCCATGCCGACGCGGTCGCCGGCTTGCTCGTCGCGTCTGCCCTCGTCCGTCCGGAGAAGGCCACAGGCATGAAGGTCTCGAGCGTGAAGAAGAAGCTCAAGGAGAAGGCGTTCGCCCCGGGCGTGAACCGCGAGGAGGTCAACGACGTCGAGGAGCGCATCGGTCTCCCGCTGGAGGACTTCCTCGCGGTCTCGATCGAAGGGCTGCAGGAGGTCGCACCGCAGATCGACCTCTAGCCGCTCGACCTATCATCCCGGCGTGTCCGACCGGTACCGCACGATCATCGAGCCGTTCCGGATCCACTCCGTGGAGCCGCTCAGGTTCCTCACCGACGACGAGCGGCGGACGAAGATCCGTGACGCCGGCTACAACCTGTTCAACCTCCATGCCGACGACGTCATGATCGACCTCCTGACCGACTCCGGAACGGGCGCGATGAGCCGCGATCAGTGGGCGGCGATCCAACACGGCGATGAGAGCTACGCGGGGTCGCCGTCGTGGTTCGTGTTCCTCGAAGCCGTGCAGGAGCTGTTCCCGTTCCCGCACGTGATCCCGACGCATCAGGGGCGCGCCGCCGAGAAGATCCTGTTCTCCGCGATCGCGGGGCCGGGCAAGGTCGTTCCGAACAACACGCATTTCGACACGACGCGCGCGAACGTCGAGTTCACGGGTGCCGAAGCCGTCGACCTCGTGATCGCCGAGGGTCGCGACCCCGCGGCGTTGCATCCATTCAAGGGGAACATGGATCTCGAAGGGCTCGAGAAGCTCCTCGTCGAGCGGGCGGAGGACGTCCCGGTCGTGTTCGTCACCGTGACGAACAACTCCGGCGGCGGGCAGCCGGTCTCGCTGGAGAACCTGCGAGGCGTCCGGTCGCTCTGCGATCGCTTCGGGGTGCCGCTGTTCCTCGACGCGTGCCGCTTCGCCGAGAACGCGTGGTTCATCAAGACACGCGAGCCGGGACAAGATGGACGGACCGTGCCGGACATCGCTCGGGAGATGGCGTCGCTCGCGGACGGCATGACGATGTCGGCGAAGAAGGACCCGATGGCGAACATCGGCGGCTGGCTCGCGCTGCGCGACGACGCGTGGGCCGAACAGTGCCGCAACCTGTTGATCCTGACCGAGGGGTTCCCGACGTACGGCGGGCTCGCCGGCCGCGATCTGGAGGCCATCGCCCAAGGGCTGCGCGAGTGCGTCGACGAGCACTACCTTCGGTACCGGACCCGGTCCATCGAATATCTGGCCGACGCGTTGGTGGCCGCCGGCGTCCCGATCGTCCGGCCCGCCGGCGGCCACGCGGTGTACCTCGACGCTCGCGCGCTGCTCCGGCACGTGCCCCCGCTGCAGTACCCGGGGCAGTCACTCGCGGTGGCGTTGTACGAGGCTGGAGGGATCCGGGGATGCGAGATCGGGACGGTGATGTTCGGGATGAAGCCCGACGGCACGGAGGAGCCGGCCGCGACGGACCTGGTCCGGCTCGCGATCCCGCGACGCACCTACACGCAGAGTCACGTCGACTACGTGATCGAGGTCGTGACGGACGTCGCCGCCCGCGCCGAGGGACTGCCGGGGTACCGGATCGTCGAGCAGGCGCCGCAGCTGCGGCATTTCACGGCGCAATTCGAGCCGCTCGGCGGCGCGAGGTAGCCCGGTCGACGGCCACGGTAACCTGAAGGTCATGCGCATCGCGTTCGTATCCACCTATCCACCCCGCCGCTGCGGGATCGCGACCTTCACGTCCGACCTGATCCACGCGATCCGCCAGGCGGATCCCTCGACGCGCGCCCGCATCGCGGCGATCGACGAGCGGAACTCCGTGCGTGCCTACGGGTCCGAGGTTCGCTGGCGGATCCGGCAAGGAAGCCCCATGCCTTATCGGGCGGCCGCCCGGGCGATCAACCGATCCAACGCCGACGTCGTGTGCGTCCAGCACGAGTTCGGGCTCTACGGCCTGTGGAAAGGCGGCGGCTGGGTCGGGGACCACTGGATCGAGGGCACCTATGAGGACCATCTGACGCCGTTCCTCGACGAGCTCGAGAAGCCGGCGCTGGTGACCCTGCACACGGTGCTGCCGGATCCATCACCCGCGATCCGGGAGGCGGTCCGCTCGATCGCCGACTCCGCGCACGGTCTGACCGTGATGGCCGAGACCGCCGTCGACATCCTCCGGGACGTCTACGGCATCGCGCAGCGCCCGACCGTGATCCCGCACGGGATGCCACACATCGAGCCGATCGGACGGCGCCGTCTCAAGGCGAAGCTCGGCCTCGATCACCGCCAGATCGTGTCGACCTTCGGTCTCGTGGGGCCCGGTAAGGGCCTCGAGTACGTGATCGAAGCCATGCCGGCCGTCGTCGCCCGGCACCCGGAGGCGCTCTACCTGATCGCCGGGCAGACGCACCCCGAGCTGCTCAAGCAACGGGGAGAGGAGTACCGGAACCGTCTGACCGCCCTCGTCGAGGAGCTGGGCCTGACCGACAACGTCGTCTTCGTCAACCAATACCTCGAGCAGAAGGACATCATCGATTACCTCCTCGCCACCGACGTGTACGTGACGCCGTACCTCGACCCGAACCAGATCACGAGCGGAACCCTCTCGTACGCGCTCGGCGCGGGCAAGGCCGTCGTCTCCACGCCGTACCTGCATGCGAAGGAGGCCCTCGCGGACGATCGAGGGATCCTCGTCGATTTCAACGCGGCCGATCAGATCGCCGAGGCGGTCAACACGATCCTGGACGATCCGAAGCTCAAGGCCCGATTGGAGAAGAACGCCTACCGCTACGCCAACGAAGCCACGTGGCCGAAGACCGGTGCCCGGTTCCTCGACGTGATGCGTGAGCTCGTCGCGGAGCATGCGCCCGTCCAGAAGGAGCGACGACGGGAGAAGCCGCTCACGGTTGCCCACCGACTGCGCGGCAACCCGCTGATCAAACCCGGTGACGTCGAGCCGCAACCGGGGTTCGAGGTCATCTCCACGATCAACCCCGGTGTCGCGACCGTCGGTGACGAGACCGTCCTGCTCGTGCGGGTGACCGAGCGGCCGCGCCCCGAGCCCGGACCGGATGCTCGGATGGTCGACCTCTCGGGTCCCGAGCCTCGGCTGGTGCCCCTCCCCAGCGGGCTCCGCCCGGAACAGCTCATCGGGATGGCGTTCTTCGATCACCAGCAGGAACCGCCGCAGATCGTGATCGGCTACGTCCCGAGGGATCTGCCGGGACTCGATCTGTCCGATCCGCGGACGATCCGGTACCGGAATACGGCCGGTGGCTTCACGCAGGGACAATCGGAGTTCACGGATTACCTGTCGCACATCTCGCATCTGCGCGTTGCGCGGAGCTCCGACGGGATCCACTTCGCGATCGATCCGCAACCGACGATCGTGTCGGCGACGCCGCTCGAGGAGTACGGGGTCGAGGACCCACGGATCACGCGGCTGGGCGACGCGTTCCATATCACCTACGTCGCAGTGAGCCGGTTGGGGATCACGACCGCCCGATTGATGACCACCGACTTCCGCTCGTTCGAGCGCTGCGGCACGATGCTGCAGCCCGACCAGAAGGACGTCGTCCTGTTCCCCGAGCAGGTCGGGGGCAGCTACCTCGCGTTAACGCGCCCGATGCCCGGATCCTTCGGACGCGTGCTCGGTCTCTGGCTCTTGGAGAGCGACGACCTCGTGCACTGGGGGAACCCTCGGCCGATCGCGCAGCCGCGGATCGGCGCCTGGGACGAGATGAGGATCGGCGCGTCCTTGGTGCCGATCCGCGTCGATGGGGGGTGGCTCGAGATCTATCACGGCGCCGACCGCGACAATCGGTACGGGGTGGGCGCGCTGTTGCTGGATGCCGGAGACCCGACGAAGGTGCTCGCCCGCACCGACCGGCCCCTGTTGGCGCCCGAGACCGAGTACGAGCTCGACGGGTTCCTGCACGACGTCGTGTTCCCCAGCGGGCACGTCGACCTCGGGGACGGCGACATCCGGGTCTACTACGGGGCGGCCGATTCGACCGTCTGCGCCGCCGACATGGCGATCGACGATGTCCTGTCCGCGCTGGACCCGGTATAGGCGAACCCTGGCCTTCCTCCGTCCGCCCTGGGAGACTCCGCAGCCATGCTCCGACAGCTCGCTCGTCTGACCCGTCCGGTCCCCGCCGCCGGCGACGCCCTGGCCGTCGCGGTCTATGGAAGCGGGGACGGCGCGACCGTCGTCGCGAAGGAGTCCGGCTTCGAAGGCGTCGCGTGCGTCGATGACGCGGCCCGGCTCCTGGACGTCTTGTGCGACGTGTGGGCTCGGACGAAACAGCCCTGGGCGGAGCGATGGGCCCGCGGCGTGCTCGAGTTCGTGTTGTGGATGCAGGAGCCCGACGGACGATGGATCAACTTCATCTACGACTGGGACGGCGTCCGTAACGAGCACGGCATCACGTCGGCGATCGGC
>Ga0307277_10000705_pt1 | contig 12673 bp, 13 predicted proteins | sample ER_DNA_116_FD_194473 | JGI IMG/M metagenome (GOLD analysis project Ga0307277, IMG submission 194473) | Bulk soil microbial communities from the East River watershed near Crested Butte, Colorado, United States - ER_DNA_116 | ecosystem: Environmental > Terrestrial > Soil > Floodplain | place...
GTCCGCCGCACGACCGGCAGATCGACACCGTGATCTCCAATATGGAGCGCTGGCGCTGGTATCCGCGCGACCTCGGCGCCGCCCACGTCATCGTCAATCTGCCCGACTTCACCTTGCGCGTGGTGCACGCCGGCGCCGAGGTCTGGAGCACGCGCGTGGTGATCGGCAAGCCAGACATGTCGACGCCGCTGCTCAGCGAGACGATGAAATACATCACCATCAATCCGACCTGGAACGTGCCGCCGTCGATCGTGCGGAACGAATATCTGCCGGCGCTGCAGCAGGATCCGACGGTGCTGGAGCGGATGGGGCTGCGACTCGTCTATAATCGCGACGGCAGCGTGCACATCTTTCAACCGCCGGGCGAAGCCAATGCGCTCGGCCGCATCCGGTTCAACTTCCCCAATCGTTTCCTGGTCTATCAGCATGACACGCCGGACAAGCACATGTTCGCGCACGATGTGCGCGCGTACAGCCACGGCTGCATGCGCGTGCAGGACCCGGCCAAATACGCCGAAGTTCTCTTCAACATCGCGCGTCCGAGCGAGAACTGGACGGCGGAGAGGGTGAAGCGGATGTTCGGCACCGGCGAGCAGGACATCCAATTGCCGACGCCGATCTGGGTCCTGCTGACGTATCAGAATGCGTTCGTCGACGACGCCGGCAAGCTGCAGATCCGCCGCGACATCTACAACATCGACAGCCGCACCCTCGCGGCGATCAAGACCGAGCGCGGCGCCATCGAGCCGCCGCAGGAGCGCAAGCGCGAGGAGGAGGTCGCGGCGACGAGTCAACGCCGGTCCGTTGCACAGCCGCGCACCGTTTCATTCTTCGAGTCGCTTTTCGGCTTCGGCCGCCCGGCGCAAGGAAGGCCCGTGCCGCCGCGCCGCGTCACGCGCTGATCGAGCTCGTTGTGGCGCACCTGTTTGCGGCGCGCAATTCATCGCGCGCCGCCGGAACCGCCGCGACAAGGTTAACCGCGGCAAGTTTTTGCCATAGTCACCTGCCACGCTTGCCCGTATCGGGGGGGACGGGTGCGCTAACGTCGCGTTAACCCATCCCTAATGAATAGTGCGTCAGCCGTCCGCGTTGCGGTGAGTAGCCGCTGCGAGCGACGGAGCTTACCGCCCGCGGCGCTTGCCGCGGAGCGGAGCGCTGGCGTCATGAAGGGTTGGCACGTGACGGACAAAGTCGCGCCGAGTAATCGATCGTCGTTGCATTGCGCCCGGGCGGGCTATTGCTGCAGCATCGCCGCGCTTCTTGTCTTTTGCGGAACCAGCAACCTGCAGAACGCAATCGCCCAGGGCGAGACGCGGACGATTTCCTTCCACCACATTCACACGGACGAGGAGCTGACCGTCACCTACAAGGTGAACGGCCGGTATGACGAAGAGGCGCTCAAGAAGATCAACAACCTGCTGCGCGACTGGCGCGAATCGAAAACGATCGCGATGGATCCGCATCTGATCGATCTCCTGTGGGAGGTCCACCGCGAGGTCGGCGCCAAAGGCGCGATCTGGATCGTCTGCGGATACCGCTCGCCCGAGACCAACTCCATGCTGCGGCGGCGTTCGAGCGGAGTCGCCCAGTTCAGCCAGCACACGCTGGGGAAGGCGATCGACTTCTATATTCCGGGCGTGCCGCTCGAGCAATTGCGCGAAGCCGGCCTGCGGGCGCAGCGCGGCGGCGTCGGCTTCTATCCCACCTCGGGCGCTCCCTTCGTGCATATGGACACCGGCAGTGTGCGCCATTGGCCGCGCATGCCGGAGCCGCAACTCGCGAGCATCTTGGCGAAGGGACAGATCAACGGCCAATCGGGCTCGGATACGACCCAGCGCAGCCGCATGCCCGGCCTGCTCGCCAAGCTCTTCGGCAGCGGCAGGGACCAGGCGGAGGATGCCGCCGCCGCGGCCGCGCCAGCCAAGGCCGTCGCGACGCCGCGTAAATCATCCGAGAAGCCGCCTGTGCTCGCCGCGGCCGAATCGCGCAGCGAGAAAGTTGCATTGGTGCCGGTCCCGCAGGCCAAACCTGCCAAGCCGATCGAGCAGGTGGCATTCGCGGCGAAGCCGGCGCAGAGCGCGCAGGTCGCCACTTCCGCTTCCGAGCCCATTCCCCTGTCGGCTCGTTACGAATTCGCGTCCGCGACATCGACGTCGGTGGGCGAACTGCAGCCGGCAAGCCTGATCGCGCGGGCCAGCATCTCGGCGATGAGCATCTCCGCAAACGACATCATCAACGAGCGCGGCTATTGGCAGGGACTGCCGAGCGCCGAGGCGGCGGACACGCCGCAGGTCGGCGCAGCGCGCCCAGCCCCGGCTCCGGCCGCGCGGCGCGCCATTGCCAGCGCGGCCGCGGCTCCCTGGCCGTTGTCCGATCGCAGCGACAGCGAGGCGATTCCGAATACGCTCGCCTATGCGGCGCAGCCAACGCCGATCGCAGCCGCCCGTGCGCTGCCGATGGGGCCGTTAACTGCGCGCGCGGCGCCCGCCGCCGCGGAGACGACCGTCGCCGTCAAGCGCAGCGCCGATTCCCCCACGATTGCGCCGCCCAAAGCCAAGGCTGTGAGCGTGGTGCGGATCGGCGATCAGTTCGACGATCCGTGGATGCGCGCCATGATCGTGAGCCCGAGCGCCCAGAATTTCATGAAAACGACGGTTTACGGGATGCCGGATTTCCGCGCTCTCGGCCCGTACCTACAAAAGCCAGCATCGACCATGATGGCGACATTCTCCGAGGATCCGCACCGCGGCATGATCAGCGAGACGTTCAGCGGCAGCGCCGTGGGCTTCACGCGAACGGTCACGTTCGCTCCGCCGCGCACGGCCTCGCTGCGATAGTTCCGCCCATCACCGGGGGGGATCGGTGGGGGGCGTGGCGCCGCGAGTCGGGGAAACCCGGCTTGCGGCGAACCACGTCGGGAGGACCGCGCGGCGTTGGTCGCCATGCCTAGTTCAGCATGCCGAGCGCATGCATGTAAGTCTCGAGAATAGCCTCGTGCTCGCGCCGTTCATCGGCATCCTGCTTGCGCAGCCGCACGATTGTGCGCAGCGCCTTGATGTCGAAGCCGTTGGCCTTGGCCTCGGCGTAGACGTCGCGAATGTCGTCGCCAATCGCTTTTTTCTCTTCTTCCAGCTTTTCGACGCGCTCGACGAAAGCTTTCAGATGATCTTTTGCAAAGCGACCGGCCGGCCGTTCCTCAGCGGCGGCACTGCTCATGGAGTCCTCCTCGTGTGACTGACCGATGCGCGCAAAGCTTTCTGGAGCGCGAGCGCCGAGGTCAAGACGAGAGAAGGGTCATCCCCGGAGTACACAGGGAGAAATTTAGTGCTTGTGGCCGGCCTTCTCGAACGCGGCCTGCTGGTCCTGGGAAGCCTCTTTCTGATGCTTCGCCTTCCATTGCTCGTAAGGCATGCCGTAGACCCGCTCGCGGCACTCGTCCTTGGACATCGGAACCCCGCGTTCGTCGGCGGCGTCCTTCATCCAGTTCGACAAGCAATTGCGGCAGAAGCCCGCGAGATTCATCAAATCGATATTCTGCACGTCTGTGCGTGCGCGCAAATGCTCGACGAGGCGCCGGAAAGCGGCGGCCTCGAGTTCGGTTCGGGTCTTGTCGTCGAGCGTCATGGCTATTGTCCTTTCCCTTGGGCAGCGGAGGGCGAGGGACTCGCTACTATAGAATAGTGACGCACCGGCGCGCTTTCCAGCGCGCCTTGCAACCGATATGACCGCACAATTGATGCTGGTTGCGCCTTGCGTTCCGCTATTTTCCCGCATGAGACGACCCAACCGCGCCGCGGATCGTGCGAGACGTCGCTCGAGCATGCCGCCACGCACGAGGTTGACCCTTGACCGAATCGCCACGCGTTTTCCTCGAAGGGCTGTTCCGTACGGCGGTTGCTGCCGCGCATCCCGAGGGCTGCTTGCCGCCGCATTTGCCGGCGCCTCCCTCCGGACGGCTGCTGGTGCTGGCCGCCGGCAAGGCCGCCGGTTCCATGGCCGAAGTCGCCGAGCGTAATTACGTCGAGGAGTGCGGCGTGCCGGCAAGCCGTATCGCCGGCCTTGCGGTGACCCGTGACGGCTATGGGCGCGCGACGCGCGTCGTGCGCGTCGTCGAGGCCGGACACCCGCTGCCCGACGCCGCCGGCCTTGCCGCAACCGCCGAGACGCTCGCGTTGGCCGATTCCGCGCGCCGTGAAGATCTGGTGCTGGTGCTCATTTCGGGCGGCGCCTCGGCAAACTGGATCGCGCCCGCCGCCGGCATTTCCCTTCCGGAGAAGCAGGCGGTCACGCGCGCGCTGCTCGCTTGCGGTGCCTCGATCGTCGAGATCAACACCGTTCGCAAGCATCTCTCGCGCATCAAGGGTGGACGGCTTGCGCAGCGCGCGCATCCGGCGCCGCTTGTCGCGCTGGGCATCTCCGACGTGCCCGGTGATGATCCGGCGGTGATCGGCTCCGGCCCCACGGTGCCGGATCGAACCACCCTCGCCGATGCCCGCGCCGTCGTGGCGCGCTATCAGCTCGCGGTGCCGGCATCGGTCACGCAGGCGCTCGCCGATCCGGCAAACGAGACGCCGAAACCGGGCGATCCGGCATTCGCCGCCACCTCCTTCCAGTTGGCAACCCGACCCACCGACGTGTTCCGCGCCGTGGAAGAGGCGGTGCGCGCGGCCGGATACGAACCCATCTTGCTGGGCACTGCACTCGAGGGCGAGGCGCGCGACGTCGCCGCCGCGCAAGCACGACTTGCCCGCGATCTCAAGGTGCAGAGACGGCGCGCGGTGATCCTCTCCGGCGGGGAACTCACCGTCACGTTGCGCGGCGAAGGACGTGGCGGACCCAACCAGGAATACGCGCTGGCGCTGGCGGCTGCGCTCGCGGGAACAGCGGGCATCGCGGCGCTCGCCGCCGACACCGACGGCACCGATGGCGGGAGCGGTCAACCGGACGATCCGGCGGGCGCCTTTATCGATGCGACCACCCTCGCGCGGGCGGGCCGTCTCGGCCTCGATCCGGCCGCCTTTCTAAATGACAACAATTCGACGGAATTTTTCGAGAAACTTGGCGATCTGCTGACGCCGGGACCGACGTTGACCAACGTGAACGACTTCCGGGCGATCCTCGTTGACAGTCCTTGAGTGTTCACGCGATATCGATGCCGGGCCGTCGGGCGTGATGAGTGCGGGCGGTATGAGATACCGATACGGCAGAACTCGATTTCCGCGCCGCTTCTGTGGTCGGGCGATTGTCCGCGTGCTCGCCGGCGGGGCGTTGAGCGCGGTCGCACTCGCGTGGCCCGCCGGGGCGGCCAAGGCGGACTTCCGCCTCTGCAACAACACCGGCAATCGCGTCGGGATCGCGGTCGGCTACAAGGAAAATGACGGTTGGACGACCGAGGGCTGGTGGAACATTTCCGCCCGCAGCTGCGAGACCGTGCTGCGGGGCGCGCTCGTCGCCCGTTTCTACTACATTTACGCCGTGGACTATGACCGCGGCGGCGAATGGTCGGGTCAGGCTTTCATGTGCACGCGGGAAAAGGAGTTCACCATCCGCGGCACGGACGATTGCTTGGCGCGCGGCTACGACCGCACCGGCTTCTTCGAGGTCGATACCGGCGATCAGCCGTCCTGGACCGTTCAGCTGACCGAATCGGCCGACCAGACGCCAATGCAGCCGCTGCAATCGCGCGTTCCGATGCTGCAAACTCCTCCGGCGGCCGGCCGGCCAGGCGCGCCGACGCCTCCGTCTCGAAGCCGCAACTGATGCGACGTCTGCGCCGGACCAAAATCGTCGCGACCCTCGGCCCCGCATCCTCAGACCGACGCGTAGTCGCCAGCCTGTTCGAGGCCGGCGCCGACGTCTTCCGCATCAACATGAGCCACACCACGCATGCTCGCATGCGTGAACTCACGGCGACGATCCGCGACGTCGAGACCGAGCACGGCCGACCGATCGGGATTCTGCTCGATCTACAGGGCCCCAAACTCAGGGTCGGCAGCTTCGCGGACAATCCGGCCATGCTGATGAAGGGCGACACTTTCGCGCTCGACGCCGATCCCGCCCCCGGCGACGCCACGCGGGTGCACCTGCCGCATCCGGAGATCTTTGCCGTGGTGGAGCCCGGCGACACGCTCCTGCTCGATGACGGCAAGGTCCGGCTGGTCGCGCTCGAGACGAACAGCGAGCGCATTCTCACGCGCGTGGAGGTCGGCGGCAAGCTCAGCGACCGCAAGGGCATAAGCCTGCCCGACACGACGATCCCGTTCTCGGCGCTTACGCCAAAGGATCGTTCCGATCTCGAAGCGGGCCTCGACGCCGGTGTCGATTGGGTGGCGCTCTCCTTCATCCAGCGCCCCGAAGATATCGCCGAGGCGAAGAAGATCACGCGCGGACGCGCCTCCGTCATGGCCAAGATCGAGAAGCCGCAGGCGATCCACCGGCTCGGCGAGATCCTGGACCTCGCCGATGCATTGATGGTGGCGCGCGGCGATCTCGGCGTCGAGATGCCGGTCGAGAAGGTGCCCGGGCTGCAAAAGCAAATGACGCGCGACGCCCGCCGTGCCGGCAAGCCAGTCGTGATCGCGACGCAGATGCTGGAATCGATGATCGCCTGTCCCGTGCCTACCCGAGCCGAGGTCTCCGACGTTTCGACGGCCATTTTCGACGGCGCGGACGCCATCATGCTGTCGGCGGAGTCCGCATCCGGGCAGTATCCGGTCGAGGCGGTGGCGACCATGAACCGGACCGCGGAGGAAGTGGAACGCGATCCGATATATCAGACCATGATTCATGCGCAGCACACGGAGCCCGAGGCGACCGGCGCCGACGCCATCGCCGCAGCAGCGCGCCAGATCGCCGAGACGCTCGAGCTTTCCGCCGTCGTTTGCTGGACAAGCTCGGGCTCCACCGCACTGCGCGTCGCGCGCGAACGCCCGAGCTCGCCCATCGTGGCGATTTCCCCCAGGGTCGCGACCGGCCGGCGCCTGTCGCTGATTTGGGGGGTGCACTGTATCGTTGCGGAGGACGCCCACGATCTCGACGACATGGTGGAGCGCGCCTGCCGGCTCGCCTGCCTCGATGGGCTCGCCAATGTCGGCCAGCGCGTGATCATCGTCGCCGGCGTCCCACTCGGTACGCCGGGCGCGACCAATATGTTGCGCATCGCTTTCGTGGCGGAGGCGGAGTAAGAGACCGCGCGGTCAGATATCGCGGCCGTCGATCTTTTCGCTCAGTTGCTTGACCAGCTCGGGCACGCGTTCCAGGTGGGGATGGATCGCGAGTGCGCGCCGGAACGCATCAAGGGCGCGCTTGTCGTCACCCATCTCCTGCAGGATGATGCCCAGCCCCGAGAGCGCGCCGAAATGGCGCGGCTCGCGCGCCAGCACTTCATGAATATCGGCGAGCGCGTGGGTGAAATCTTTCTTCGTGTAGTAGACCGTCGCGCGGCGGTTCCATGCCTCGGTGAAATCCGGCCGAATGTCGATGATGGCATTGAGCAGCCGGATCGCCAGATCAAGGTCCTTGCTGTCAGCCGCGGTCTTGGCGCGGCCCATCAACAGATTGGCGGTGTCGCTGCTGGAACCGAGCCAAATCGCCCAGATGCGGTTTTCAATGTATTTCGCGCTTTCGTCGTCGGGCGCGACTTTGAGCGCCGCGAACAACCGCTCGAGATTTTGCGTCTTGTCGCCGAGTTGAGCGCGCGGCAGCGCGCCCTGAGGCTCGACCGGCTTAAGCGGCTCGGGATCGATGGCTTCCGCGAGTGCCGGCAGCGCCCACGCCGCCGCAATCATCGCTGCCGCAAGTGAGAGGAATCGCCGCTTCATGCGCGGAGATTAACGCTGCGCCGCGGGGCGATAAAGACAAGATTTCGTCAGAACAGCCGCGCAAAGGCCGCAAGCGTCCCCGGCCAAAGCGGGCGGGCGCTCAGCCTTGGCGCGCCTTGAACCGGCGCTGGACCTTGTTGATGACATAGACCCGGCCCTTGCGACGGACCAGGCGATTGCCGCGATGGCGGCTGCGAAGGGACTTCAGGGAGTTACGTACTTTCATTGTTCTGGCTCTTAGGCGCGGCTTGGCGCACGGTGTTCTATAAACTCGCGCGCAAAGTAGGGATGCAACGGCGGCTCGTCAACCGGTGCGCCCGAGGCGAGACCCGACCTCCCTGCCGATTGCTCGCTCGGCGCCTCAGGCGGCGTGCGCCGCCCGCGCGGACGGCAGCTTCAAGAGCCTCGCCGCATTGGCGAAGAAGATCGCCTCGCGGTCCGCCTCGGGCAGGTCGAGGTCGTTGATCAGCTTGATCGCGCGCGGCTTGAGCGAGGTGAGCGGCGGCGCGTCGCTGCCGTAGACGACTCGCCCGGGGCCGATCCAGTCGAGCACCATTTTCACCGCTGGCAGATTGTAGGTGACGGTGTCGAGATACATCCGCTTGAGATAGTGGCTCGGCGGATGCTTGATCTTCATCGGCGCGTAAGAGCCGAGGAAGAACGCCTCCTCCTGCAACTCGTAGGCATAATCCATCCGGCTGATGGTTTCGCAGATGCCGCCGCCGCCGTGCGAGGCCACGATCGTCGCCCGCGGAAAATCCTCCAGAATGCCGCGCACGATCAGCCGCGCGAGCGCCAGGCAGAGATCGAACGGCCGGCCGATGCTGGAGGCGAGACGATACTCTTTCATCCGCTCCTCGCCGAAGCCGAGATGGGGCGGATGGATCATCACCGGCACGTCGAGGTCCTGCACCAACTCCCAGAATGGGCGCGCTTCGTCATCGTCCGGATAGTGGCCTTTATGGCTGGAGTGGATGAAGATGCCCTTGAGGCCGAGCTCGCGGATGGCGCGCTCGGCCTCCTTGATGAAGGCCGGGCCTCCGCACGGCAGGATCGTGGCGAAGCAGTAGAGCGTGCCCGCGTATTTCTGCTGAACCTCGGCGGCGTAATCGCTCCACCGCTGCACCGACGGCAGTTCTTCGTGTTCCGCCTTGCCGCGCAGGTAATGCGCGGCATTGGTCACGACGCTGATATCGATGCCGTTCTTGTAGTGAGCGTCGAGGAAATTCTCGAGCACCATGGGGCAGCCGCGTTCGCCCCATTTCGGCCCGCTGTTGCCATCGGCGGCGCCGCGGTCGTCCGCCGCCTCTTCCGGAGTATAGATGTGAGAATGCCAATCAATGATCACGCTGATCTCTCCGTCACAGAAATCATAACGGCTGAGCACCGCGCATGGGGCTCGCGCTTTCAATCGCGGCGATCGCCAATGTGCGGGCAAAGGCGCAGCCGGTCAATCTGCCATGCCATTATTCCCGGGGGCGCAAAATAATTTCATGCAGGTTGGCGTGATTGCGTTTCATGCTAGATTTCTACTGCAGCGCTACAAGCGCGTCGTCAGTTCAAACGGGAGCACAAGATGTCCGGGATCAAGTCGTTCGTAATAGCGTCAGCTGCCGTGGTGTCATTGGGCTCGAGCGCGAGTCACGCGCAGCAGCCGCCGCCGCAATCTCCCAACATGACGTTTTTCGTGACGAGCAATGGGCCGGGCAAGGGCGCGGACCTTGGCGGCTTGGAAGGCGCGGATCGCCACTGCCAAACCCTCGCGCAGGCCGCCGGCGCCGGCGGCAAGACCTGGCGCGCTTATCTCAGCACGCAAGCAGCGGACGGCGCACAAGCCGTCAATGCCCGCGATCGCATCGGATCGGGGCCCTGGCAGAATTTCAAAGGCGAAGCCGTCGCTCAAAATGTCGACGAGCTCCACGGCGACAACAACAAGCTCGGCATGCCGATCTCGCTGACCGAGCGGGGCACCATGGTTGCCGGCGTCGGCTACACGCCCAATTACCACGACGTGCTGACAGGCTCGCAGCCTGACGGGCGAGCATTTGCGGCCGGAGAGGACAGAACCTGCCGCAATTGGACGAGCAGCACCCAAGGCGCCGCGATGGTCGGCCACATCGACCGCAAGGGATTGCGCGACGACGCGGCCTCCAAGTCGTGGAACTCTTCGCATCCCTCGCGCGGTTCCGACGGTGGGTGCAGCCAGAACGACCTCAGGGGCACCGGAGGCAACGGCCTGTTCTACTGCTTCGCCGCGAATTAACTGAAGTGCCTCGACGGGGCCGGTTGCGCCCTACGGCCTGCGCAGAGCGGGCGTCCCCAATTCATGACGCCCGCTCACGCGTCTCTCCATTCTGAAAACGACAGCGCTCTCTGTCGAACCTGCCCGGACGCGTCCGAGGGTTCACGTCAGGGGGACGAAATCGTATTCGCCAATGCCTTGCAGCACGAGAAACACGGCGGACGTGTCGCCGGCATTGGTCACGAGGTGCGGGCGCTTCGGCGGCACGGCATAGGTTTGTCCCGGCGTCAGCCGCACCTCTTCCTTCGGCTGCTGGAGGAAAATGCGAATGGCTCCGCTCACGACGTAGAAGGTGTCATGCACGTTGTTGTGGTAATGCCAGGGCACCTTTTGCTTCGGGCTGATCTGGAGTTCGGCAATGCGAAAGCCCGGACGCGCCGCGTGATAGGCGCGGCGCTCCACCTCGTATAGTCCGCTCGCATCCGTGACTGCCTTCATGGCGCCTGCTCCGCATCACTCGATTCGTTTGATGTTGGCATCGCGAATGACCTTCGCCCACCTTGCCGTTTCAGTCTTGATCTGGGTCCCGAAGTCCTCGGGCGAGCCCACGGTGACGCCGAAACCGATCGCGGCGAGGCGTTCCTTCACCTCCGGCCGCGCCAGGATTTTGTCGATCGCGCGATAGAGCTGGTCCACGATTTCCTTCGGCGTTCCGGCCGGCGCGACGACGCCCTGGAAGTAGAGCGATTCCTGCCCCGGCGCGCCCGCCTCCGCCAAGGTCGGCACATCGGGGAATTCCGGGGCGCGCTCGCCGCTCGTCACCGCCAATGCACGCAGCTTGCCCTCCTTGATCAGCGGCGCGGCCGAGGGCAAGGCATTGAACGCGATCGGCGTGTGGCCGCCGACGGTCGAATTCACCGCCGGCGCGCCGCCGTTGAAGGGCACATGCACGATGTCGAGCCCGAAGGCGAGCTTGAACAATTCGGCGGCCAGCTGCGCCGATTGCCCGGTGCCGGCCGAAGCATAGCTGTACTTGCCGGGATTGGCCTTCGCCAGCGCGACGAGTTCTTTCACGTTGTTCGCCGGGAACGATGGGTTGACGATCAAGACGTGGGGCGACGTGACCGCCAATATGATCGGCGTGAAATCCTTGACCGGATCATACGACAGCTTGGCATAGAGGCTGGGATTGATGACGAAGCTCGGCGTCACCACCAGCAAGGTGTATCCGTCGGCTGGCGACTTCGCTGCCGTGGCGGTGCCCACGTTGCTGGCGCCGGCCGGCAGATTCTCCACGTAGAACGATTGTCCCAAACTCTCGGACAGCGGCTGCGCGATGACGTGCGCCATCACGGTAGCGGGACCGCCCGCCGTGAACGGCACGATGATCCGCACAGGCCGTGTCGGATAGGCCTGCGCCGCGCTCATCCGCGCGGCAAGCGGCAGGCCGGCAGCGGCGCCCGCAAGACGCAGAAAACGACGACGGCAAGGCTGCATGGCGTTGCCCTCCGCACACGAATGGCGCGTGCGCTGTCAGCAGCACCGGCAAAAAGAGGTCGGTCATGGAGACTGCGATGCCCGCCGACGGCACGGCGCTGCCCGTTTGCGCGCGGAGACCTCGGCATGTCCCGCTTCAAGGGCGGCTCGAGCGAACGTTACACGAGCCGAGGTCGATTGCAACGTGCCCGCGCTGTCGTGGCCGAATGCGATTTCGGCATCTCGAAGCAAGCGATGATCAAACGAAGTCAGCCGATGTCGGCTTCTCGCGCTATCGCGGCCAGAGGCCGCGAAGACCCGGCAGCTGCGCCGTGTAGCAGCGCGACGAACTTACGACGTTTCATTCGATCACATCGTCGGCGGTGGCGAGCAGCGTCTGCGGTATTTTCAATGCAAGCGCGTTTGCGGTCTTGAGATTGATCAGCAGCTCGAACTTGACCGGAGCCTGCATCGGAAGCTCGGCCGCCTTCGCACCCTTGAGAACGCGATCGACGTAGCCGGCGGCGCGGCGGAAGAGGTCGACCGGGTCAACTCCGTAGGAGATCAACCCGCCTTCCCGCACGGCGAACCCGTAGGGATAAATCGCCGGCACTCTGTGACGCGCCGCAAGCTCGATGATTTGCTGGCGATGCACGATGTTGAAGGTATCGGGCATCACGATGAGGCCGCCGGGCGGTTCGCCTTGCAGCGCGGCCAGGGCGCTTGCAATCTCGGCGCCACTGCGAACGGGAGAGGCGCTCGGCTGCACGCCCAACGACCGCGCGGCCGCCTCGAAAGGCCCCTGGTAGTAGCGCCCGACGTAAGGAGCGGTTTCGGGGTTGAAGAGGATCGCACCTCGCATCACGCCCGGCGCAGTCTCCTTGAGCAGCTCGATCCATTTGCTGCCGATCGAGGCTTCGAAATTGCTGAACCCGGTGATATTCCCGCCGGGGCGCGCCACGTTGGCGATGAAGCCGGCGCCGATCGGATCGGAAATTTGCGCGAACACCGATCGGAATCGTTGCGGTCTCCTTGCGTAGCGCGATGACGCTGGGAGTCGTATGAGCGACGATGACGTTCGCCCGCCATCCGACGAGTTCCTTGGCAAAGGCTTCGAGCCGCTCGACGCTTCCGG
>Ga0307277_10000707_pt1 | contig 12644 bp, 12 predicted proteins | sample ER_DNA_116_FD_194473 | JGI IMG/M metagenome (GOLD analysis project Ga0307277, IMG submission 194473) | Bulk soil microbial communities from the East River watershed near Crested Butte, Colorado, United States - ER_DNA_116 | ecosystem: Environmental > Terrestrial > Soil > Floodplain | place...
CGTCGCTCCCGTCGCGAGCGTGGAGGAGAACATGACCAGCGCGCTCGAGGCCCTGACGCTCCGGCATGCGAGCGAAGCGGCACGCCAGACGGCGGAGCAGTGGTCGGCACGGAAGGACGCAGCCGAGCTCGTGGATGGCGATCCGACGCTGTGGTCGGCGTCGCCCGCTCTGGCGCCCGCGCTGCGCGACGCGCTACGCGAGTGGATGCACGCGGTGATCGAGGACGTGCGCGCCGCGAGCGGCAGGAAGCACGCGGTCGCTCGTGTCGCCGCGATCGGCGTGAACGCCGTCGGCGTCGCGGTGATGCTCGCGGTGTTCGCGCACACCGCCGGCCTGACCGGGACCGAGCTCGGCATCGCGGCCGGGACGGCCTTCGTGAATCAGAAGCTGCTGGAGGCGATCTTCGGCGAGCGGGCGATGGAGGAGCTCATCGCGAAAGCCGGGCGCAGGCTCGACGAGGGATTGTCGGAGCTGTTCGCGCGCGAGCGGGAACGGTTCGACGCGCTGGCCCCGGACGCCACGATCCTTCGTCGACTCGCGACCGATCTCCGCGCCGCGGTCGAGGGCATCGGCACGTGAATCTGGCCCATTGCCTCGAGGCGCTGGAGGAGGCGATCGCCGCCGGGACATCGCTGGGCATCGACACGGCCGAGGCAGCCGCGGTGCGGCAGACCGCGCGCGAGCGCGCCCGATTCCCCGGTGACACATACGTCCTCGCGCTCGTCGGCGGTACGGGCGTGGGAAAGTCGACCCTGCTGAATGCGCTCGCCGGCGAGGAGATCAGCGCCGCCAGCGCGCGCCGGCCGACGACGTCGGAGCCGGTCGCGTGGATACCATTCGGCAAACGCGGCGAGCTCGCCGAGCTGCTGGCGTGGCTCGGCGTGAAATCCCAGCGGGAGCACCCGGCTCAAGGGCTCGGCAACGTCGCGATCCTCGATCTCCCCGACGTCGACTCGATCGCCGCGGAGCACCGCGCCAAGGTCGACGCGGTGCTGCCGCGCGTCGATGCGGTCGCGTGGGTCGTCGATCCGGAGAAGTACAGCGACGACGTCGCCCACGCGGGCTACCTGCGAATGTGGGCACCGCGGATCGCCCGGCAGATCATCGTCCTGAATCGCGCGGACCTGCTGAGCGCGGCCGATGCGACGCGCGTGCGCGATGACCTCCGCGCGCGCCTGGGGCGCGAAGGTGTTGCGGGCGCGACCGTGGTGCTCACGCGCGCGCGCGACGGCGCGGCGGGCGTCGAGGATCTGCGCCAGTGGCTCGCGACAGAGGTGGACGCGAAGCGCGTCGTCACGGACCGCCTGGGCGCCGCCGCGGGAGACGCCGGCCGCGAGATCGCGCGCCGCGCCGGCATCGCTGCTGGCGCCGTCGCGCCGCTCGTCGACGCCGCACGACGCGAACGTGCGATGAACGACGTGGCACGTGCCACGCTCGCGATCGTCGACATCCGCGGTCTGGAAAAGCAGGCGGTCGCCGCGACGCGGCTGGCCGCGCGGCCACGAGGCGCCGGACCGCTGGGTCATCTGACGAGCGCGATCTATCGATTGGCCGGGAGAGCGCGCGTGTCCGCGGACCCCGCTGGCTACCTGCGCCGGTGGCGGACGCGCGGGGCGCTGGCACCGGCGATCGAGCCACTGCGCGAGCTCCTCCAGAGCGCGCTGCCTTCGGTACCGGCGGCACTGCGCGGGCGGGTCGCCGAGCTGAGCGCGCCGGCGACCGTCGAGCGTCGCCTCGCGGAAGCGATCGATCGCACGGTCGGGATCGAGTCAGCGGAGTTCCGAGTCCCGACGAGCGGCGTGTGGTCGGTGATCGGCTTCGGCCAATGGGTCGTGACCGCCGTGCTCATCTTCGCCGCGATCTGGTTCGGCTCGCTCTTCGTGCTGCATCAGCCCGCGACCGGTTCGTTCGAGGTGCCGATCCTGGGTCCGGTCCCGTCGCCGGTGGTGCTGCTCGCGGGCGCGCTGCTCGCCGGGTACCTGATGGCGCTGCTCCTCCGCCTGCACGCGGGGTGGCTTGGCCGGCGCTGGGCACGAAGGATCGGCGCGCTGGTCACGCGCGATGTCGACACGCGCGCTCGCGAGGCGATCCTCGCCCCGCTGGATCAGCTCGACGCAGCCCGGCAGCAGCTCGCCCGTGCCGCAAAGGCGCTTGAGGAATGCGCCTGACGCGCGCGCTGATACGCAGTTGCCGCAATGTTCACTCCGCATAGATAGTCAACACGACATAGACTTTCTCGGTGGCCACCACTGCCGCCGAGGTACACGGTCTCGTTCGCCAATTGCGGGAGCTCACGGCGGCGTCGCCCGACGCGTGGACCGACGTCGACCTCACCTTCACGCAGCTGCGCGCGCTCTTCGTTCTGGCGACGCGGCAGCCGGTCCGCGTGGGCGACCTGGCTGAGGCGCTTTCGATGAGCCTCGCGAGCGCTTCCGCGCTGAGCGAGCGGCTTGGTCGCATGGGCTACGTCAGGCGTGAACGCGGAGTCGAGGATCAGCGGACCGTCCTTCTCGTTCTGTCGCCCGACGGCACACGTTTGCTCGATCGGCTCGAACGTGAATCGACCAACCAGCTGAGCAGGGCGATCCGCCGCATGACCGAGACGGAGCGGCGTGCCCTGACCGTGTCGCTTCGCGCCTTCGTGCGCGTCGCTCCGCGGAAGCCGGTACGGAAACGCTCGAGCACGCGCGCGGAGGCACTGGCATGACGTCCACCGCGACAGTTCCGGCGGAGACGCCCGCGGAGCACGTCATCGAGACGGAGCTCCTGACGAAGAAGTACGGCGAGGTGATCGCTGTCGATCAGCTCTCGCTCCGCGTTCCGCGGGGTGGGGTCTTCGGCTTCCTCGGTCCGAACGGATCGGGCAAGACGACGACCATGGGAATGCTGCTCGGCCTGGTGCATCCGACGTCAGGTGAGGCGCGCATCTTCGGCGATCCGGCGCGGCATCCAGCGACACTGCGCCGCGTGGGTGCGATGGTCGAGAGCCCCACGTTCTATCCGTATCTCACGGGACGCGCGAACCTCCAGTACTTCCAGGGCATCAGCCAGCACGGATCGCCCGAGGAGGTCGACCGCCTCCTCGATGTCGTGGACCTGAGCAAGCGCGGGAGCAGCAAGTTCGCGACGTACTCGCTTGGCATGAAGCAGCGGCTCGGGATCGCCTGCGCATTGCTCGGCGATCCTGAGCTCGTCTTCCTCGACGAGCCGACGAACGGACTCGACCCCGCCGGCGTGGTGGAGGTGCGCGAGCTCATCCGGCAGCTCGGTACGGGCGGGCGCACCGTCGTGCTCTCGAGCCACCTGCTCGCGGAGACGGAGCTCGTATGCGACAACGTGGCGGTGCTCTCGCGCGGCCGCCTCATCGCACAGGGCACGATCGAGCAGCTGCTGCGCCAGCACGATGAGCTGCGTCTTCGCACGACCGACGACGTACAGGCGCGAACGACGCTGAAGACGCTCGGTTGGATCGAGCGCATCACCGATTCCGACGAGGGCCTGCTCGTGACCGCGCCGCAGGACCGCGCGTGGGAGATCACGCGTGCCCTTGCCCAGACGGGCATCTATGTGAACGAGCTCGTGCCGCTGCACCGATCGCTCGAGGAGTTCTTCATGGAGATCACCGGGACGGATCCGACGACCGGAAAGGAAAAGGCATGACCCTGGGGATCATCAACCTCGGCCGCTGGGAGTGGTTCAAGCTCCGGAAGCGCTGGATGCTCTGGATCCTGCTCGTCTTCGCGATCCTCTTCGGTCAGCTCGCGGTCTGGGGCGGGTTCTTCTCTTATCAGAACCTGCAGCGCACCGGGGGCGAGCTGACGGTGCCGGCAACGCTTCAGCAGAACCAGGGCCGCGTCCCGCGCACGGTCGCCTGCAACGACCTGCTGTCGGGAGATCCAGCGAAGCAACCGGCAGACCTCGATCCGCAGGTCCTCGGGGGGCTCACGGCGCAGTGCCGCCAGCAGGCCACGACCCTGCCCGAGCGTCTCGCGCGTGCGTATCAGGGCTTCACGCTGCCGGGCAGCTTCTCGTCCGCGCTGTCGGTCGTTCAGACGCTCGCGCTCATCCTCATCGCCATCCTCACGGCGTCGGCGATCGGCATCGACTACGGATCCGGCACGCTTCGCTCCGTCCTCACGAAGGGCACCGGGCGGTGGCCGTATCTCACGGCGAAGCTGCTGACGCTCGGTCTCCTCGCCGCGCTCGGACTCATCGTCGTGCTCGCCACGGTGACCATCAGCTCGACGATCGCCGCGGCGTACGCCGGCGCCGTGCCGGTGTCGTCGGCCGGCGAAAGGACCTGGAGCGATGCGGGCACCGCGCTGGGGAAGGCCTGGCTCTCGGTGCTTCCCTACCTCGCACTCACGACGTTCGTCACGGTGCTCGCACGGTCGTCCGCCGCGGGGATGGCGATCGGGCTCGGCTATTACTTCCTCGAACAGATCCTCATCGCGCTCCTGTCCGGACTGTTCAGCTGGTTCACGAACGTCGCCGACTTCCTGCTCGTGCGCAACATCTCAGCGTTCACGCAGGCCAGCGGCGGGACGGGTGGCGGGTTCGGTGCCGCGGGCGCGCTGCCCGACGCCACGCACGCGATCATCGTGCTGTCCGTCTACACGCTCGCTCTCGGAGCCGGGGCGTTCTGGCTCTTCGAGCGCCGCGACGTCCAGGGGGCGACTGCCGGCTAGCGAGACTGCGATCAGCGCGATGCGCTGTTGCATCCTTGGGTCGTGCAAGCCTGCGTCCTGTGTCTACGCGCCGACCGGCCGCTGACGCGAGAACACGTATTCGCGCATTGGCTCGTGCGCAAGGTCCACGGCGGACGATTGCTCCCCTCGGGCGAGCCCGCCGAAGCGATCCCGACCACGCGCGGGCCGACGACCATCGCCCGCGTGACCGCGGAGGTCTGCGCCGTGTGCAACGCCGGCTGGATGAGCACGCTCGAGGTGAGCTTTCGCCAAGCGGTCTTCGCGCGGCCACGCGTTGGGTTGGTGTGGCCGCCGGATCGCATCACGCTCAGCCGGTGGTTCACCAAGACCGCGGTGCTGCTCGCGCACGCCCGCGGTGCTGCGTTCCTGAGCGCGGCCCGTCGATCACAGCTCGTGACAGGCATGCCCGACGACATCGAAGTGTTCATCGCACGGAGGCGGCGTGCTCGGCAGCGCCTCGACTTTGCCATTGACCTGATCGCGGATCGCGACGACGAGACCCCGCAGGTGCGGTCGGTCGCGATCCTCGTCGACGACCTCGTCGCGCACATCGCCAAGCGCGACACGCTCGCGAGCCGACACGGCACGCGCCTATGGCCGCTGCGAACGCATGCGCTGCGGTGGGAGACGCTCCCCGTGATCACGCCGCTGCTCGTTCGGGGCCGATAGCCTTCGTGCGACGGTTTGCGTCCCCCGAACGGGTGAGGGCGCTCGCGTCGGCCTCTCTCCAGAATTGAGCCGTGCACACAGCGCCGCGACGCGATGGGCTTTTGCTGGCGACGTGTATAGCCGTCTGGGTGATCGGTTATCTGGACTACGTGACCGGCCCGTCGGTAAGCATGACGCTCTTCTATCTCGCGCCCGTTGCCGTGGCTGGATGGACGCTCGGGCAGCGGCGCGCGATCGCCGTCGCGCTGCTCGCCGGTTTCGTGTCCTTGATCGATGCGGCGACCGGCACGACGAGCACCGCGGCCTTCGTCTGGAACGTGGTGAGCCGGACGTGTCTCCTCGCGATCGCGGCGTTCGCCGTCGAACGGATCCGCCGGGATCGTGAGCGTCTGGTCATGCAGGACGCGTATCGCGCGCGCTCGCTCCAGCTGTTGGACCTTGGGCTCGCCGATCCGGCCGCGAAGCTCCAGGATCTCGCGGAGCATTGGACCGGCAGCGTCGAGGAGCTCAAAGCGCAGGTCCGCCGCCGCGCGGACGAGATGACGTTCCTTGCGCGCGATTTCTCCGCCGTCGCACGTCTCGAGAACAGCACGCTCCCCCTTCGTCCAGATGTCTTCGACTTTGTCGAGCTCGCCGACGAGCTCCGGACCGAGCAGGGGCCCGGGCGGCAGATCCTGATGACCGCACCCTCGGCTCCGCTGCACGTCACCGGCGACCGCGCGCGGTCGCGCCAGGTGCTCTCCGCGCTGATCGCGGAACGGGCTCCCGGCGAAGAGCTCACGTTCCTGGTGGACCGGCGTCAGCAGAATGCCGAGCTCGTGATCAGCTCGGGTACATATCAGCCGACGACGACCGGCGCGCCGGAGGCTGACGACAATCTGCGGATGTCCGTCGAGCTTGCGCGGCTCGTCTTCAAGGAACAGGACGGCTCCGTCGAGCTGTCGCGCAATCCGCTCACGCGCAGCCTGCGCATCACCGCGCGCCTCCCGCTCGCGGGCTAGGCCACGGTGATCACGACCTTGCCGCGCGCGTGTCCCTTCTCGAGATAGGCGATCGCCGCGGCAGTCTCACTGAGCGGGTAGGTCCGGTCGATGACCGGCCGGATCTTGCCGGCATCGACGAGCCCAGCCAGAAGGTCCAGATCCGCCTTGCTCTCCTGCGCGATGAACGTGCGCAACTTGCGGCTCTCGAAGCGCGATCGAACGGCCTGCTGGATCATGCCGGCCAGGATCGAGGCGCTCCCCCCACCGTCCACCGACCCGACGCCAACGAGCGTCCCGCTCGGCACCAACACCCGTGTGCGAGATGACAGCGACCCGCTCGCCGCGGCGTCGAGGAAGAGGTCGTAGCGCTGCGGCCGTCGCGTGAAGTCCTCCATGGTGTAGTCGATGACCTCGTCGGCTCCGAGCGATCGGACCATGTCGACGTTCCGGCCGCTGCATACGGCGGTCACATGCGCGCCGAACGCTTTGGCAATTTGGACGGCGAACGTGCCGACTCCTCCCGATGCTCCGTTGATGAGAACTCGCTGGCCCGGCTTGATCTGACCGATGTCGCGAAGACCCTGCAGCGCGGTGCGCGCCGCCATCGGGATCGCCGCGGCCTCCTCGAAGGTCAGCGATGCGGGCTTTCGGGCGAAGCTCTTGCCGCGGGCGTACTCGGCGAGCGCGCCGGCGCTCGAGCCGAACACTTCGTCGCCGACCCGGAACTCCGTGACGTTCTTTCCGACCGCCTCGACGATCCCGGCGAGATCACGGCCCATGGCCCCGGTCTTCGGCTTCCGCAGCCCGGTGAACGCGCGGACGAGGGCGGGGCGGCCGCGCATGACGTGCCAGTCGAAGGCGTTCAGGCCCGCAGCCCGGACTCGAACCAGGACGCTGTCGTCGCCGATCACCGGCCGATCGACCTCTTTGAGCTCCAGGACATCCGGCGCGCCGTATTTCTCGCGAACGATCGCTTTCATCGTGGTCCCACTCCCCTGTTTTGACTTACGATGTAAGGATGATGACACTTACGGTGTAAGGCTGTCAAGGGAGATGCGTATGGCATTGAGCAAGGAGCGAGTGCTGCGCGCGGCCATCCTCCTCGCGGACAGGGGTGGCATCGAGGCGCTCTCGATGCGCAGGCTCGCGGAGCACCTGGGCGTCGAAGCAATGTCGCTCTACCACTACGTCGCCAACAAGGACGATCTGCTGGATGGGATCACGGACATCGTCGCGAGCGAGATCGAAGCGCCGACGGGTCGAGGTGATTGGAAGGCGGCCGTGCGCAAGAGCGCCATGTCCTTCCAGGGTGCTCTCGCGCGACACCCTTGGGCGTGCGGCCTGATGATGTCGAACATCGGCAGTGAGCGCCTGCGATACATGGAAGCGCTGCTGCGCCGGCTGCGGGAAGCCGGTTTCTCGCCAAAGCTCACCCACCACGCGTATCACGCCCTCGATAGCCACATCATCGGCTTCACGCTCTGGGCGGCGGGCTACACCACCGCGATGAGGGCCGACCCCAAAGCTGTCGAGACCTTTTTGAAGCGAGTGCCCGTGGATCAGTATCCATACTTCCTCGAACATGCCGACGAGCACATGACACCGGCCAAACGCGACGGCATGGGCGAATTCGAGTTCGGCCTCGATCTGATCCTCGACGGGCTCGAGAAGGCGCTGCGCGCGCGGCCGCGGCGGTCGCCGCATTGAGTCAGCGCGACATTCGTGTGGGACTTCTCGCTGGTCCCTCCGTCCGGTTGTTCCTCACCAGCGCGACGGTGCTCTGCGCGGAGCTGCTCCTGATCCGCTGGATCCCCGGAAAGATCATCTACGTCGGCTTCTTCAACAACTTCATCCTCATGGCGAGCTTCCTCGGGATCGGCCTCGGCATCCTGTCCACGCGCGGCAGCTGGCGGCCACGGATCGATCCCGCACCGCTGCTGCTGTTCCTCCTCACGGCCGTCGTGCTCTCGGGCCGGCTGAACGTGGCCCTTCCGTCGACCGATCAGGTCTTCATCGGCGCGGCACCGCCCGAGCTTGTCGACGTGAACGTGTTGGTGCTCGCGGCGGTGATCATCCTCACGACCCTCGCGATGGCCGCGCTCGCGCGCCCGCTCGGTCCGCTGTTCCGCGAGCTGCCACCCCTGCGCGCGTACGCGACCGACATCGCCGGCGCGCTCTTCGGCATCGCGCTCTTCGCTGCACTGTCCGCGTTCGAGACGCAGCCGCCGGTGTGGTTCGGCGTCGTCGCGCTGCTGCTCGTGCTCCTCGCGCTCGGCTCGGGCGTCGATCGGCGCGCGGCCGTGGGCGCGACCGCCCTGATCTGCATGCTCGGTCTGGCGGTCTTCGATCAGGCGCAGGGCGCCGATCACTGGTCGTCGTACTACCGGCTGAGCATGTTCGCGGCCGGGGATGGTGGCGAGGAGCTGTCGGTGAACGGCATCCCCTACCAGACGATGGTGAAGGCCGACGTCGCGCCCGCCTACTTCAGCGAGGTGTACCGCAGCTACCCCGGGCGGACGTTCCGCAACGCACTCATCATCGGTGCGGGCACGGGCAACGACACCGCAGCCGCGCTGCGTGGGGGCGTCCAGAGCATCGACGCGGTGGACATCGACCCGGCGATCCTCGAGATCGGCGTCGAGCGGCATCCCGACCGGCCGTACGACGACACACGGGTCCACCGCTATGTCGACGACGGGCGCGCATTCCTGCGCCGGTCGACGACGACCTACGACCTCATCGTGTTCGCGCAGACCGACTCGTTCGTGCTCGTCGGCAATAGCGCGAACGTGCGGCTCGAGTCGTTCCTGTTCACGAAGGAGGCATTCGAGTCGGCGAAGGCGCACCTGGCGCCCGACGGTGTTCTGGTGCTCTACAACGCGTACCGCGAGCGGTGGCTCGTCGACCGCTACGCCGCCACGCTGCGCGAGGTCTTTGCCCTCGAGCCGGTCGTCCACACCTACGCGCAGTTCGGCAGCGCGTACCGCGCGTGGCTCGCTGTGAGCACGCTGACGGCGGCTCGACCGGGCGAGAGCTCATCCGCATCCGAGGTGCTCCCGCCGGCGTTGGACGACTGGCCATTCCCCTACCTTCACGATCGCGGGATCGCTCCGCGCTATGTCGTGGCGCTCGGGCTCATGCTCCTGTTCGCTGCGCTCGCAGTGATGCTTCTGACCAGGCGCGCCGGAGCTCAGCTGCGCACGTTCAGTCCCCACTTCTTTGTGCTCGGTGTCGCGTTCCTGCTGCTCGAGACGCGAAGCCTCGTCACCTTCAGCCTGCTGTTCGGCACCACCTGGACGGTGAACGCGCTGGCGTTCTTCGGGATCCTCGTCGTGGTGCTCGCGGCGATCGGCGTGAACGCGCGCTTCCGGATCCGCCGCGCGTGGCCGATCTACGTCTCGATCTTCGTCGCGCTCGCCCTCAACGCGCTCATCCCGCCCACAGCACTGCTCTTCGATCCGCCATGGCTGCGCTACGCCGCGGCCGCCGCACTCGTGTTCGCGCCGATCTTCTTCGCGAATGTGGCGTTCTCGCATTCGTTCAAGAATTCAGCGGCGGCTGACGGTGCGTTCGCGTCGAATGTCGTAGGCGCCATGGTCGGTGGCGTGCTCGAGTGGAGCGCGCTCGTCACCGGATACCAATCGCTCCTCGCGCTTGCCGCCGTTCTCTATCTCGCCGCGTATCTGCTCTCGACGCGCTGGCGCGTCATCGCGGACCGCGAGCTTCGCGTTCAGCGAGAGCCTCAATTTGTGACGGTCGAGTAACGATCAGACCGAGCGTGCCCCGGCACGCTTACTGCTTCGCGAGCCGTCATGAACGCAGCCGCACGCTGGATCTCCGCACTGCTGATGGCGCTCGCGCTCACGGTCGTTCCGTCGCCGGCGAACGCCGACGAACGAGGCGGTGCCTCTGACGGTGCGGTCTTCTACACGGTCGTGGACGGCGATGCCAAACCGGCCGATCTGTTGACCCACATGGGAATCAACGGACCGGACGCCTTCCGCGAGATGCTCCTGTGGAACCCGCAGCTGCATAACGTCTACGCGATCGGCCCGGGCACGCGCCTGCGCGTCCCCGGCTTTGGGCCGCGTCCCGCGTTCCCGGCGTTCGAGAGCGACTACTCCAAGTGGAAGATCATCGGCGCCCACACCAGCCGCTTCGTCGGTTCGCCCTGGGAGCGTGTCACGAACATCATCGTGTCGGCCAACTCGGTGAACAACTTCTTCGATAACTCCGCCCACCCGTTCATCTCGCCGCGGGACAGCCTCTCCCTGACGTATCTCCTCGGCGAGATCTCGACGCGCACGGGCTACACCCTGGGCAAGGCGATCGGCATGGAGAACGGCGAGCTCGTGGACGTCCCCGCGGTAGGTGGCGGCATCTGCCAGCTGCCGTCCACGGTGTTCCCGGCCGCCGCGAAGGCCGGCCTCGACATCGTGCAGCGCACCAACCACGCGTACTTTCCGTACTTCTACTGGGGCTACGGCGAAGGATTCGGATTCGATGCGACCGTCGCGCCGCCGTACGGTCCCGATCTCGTCATCCGCAACCTGTACGACTACCCGGTCCGCCTGTTCGCTCGCGTCGACACATCCGCGCAGACGCTGACGATCGAGATATGGGCGCCGCCGCAGCTCACACCGTTCCTCGTGCAGATCGATGGACCGTACCTGTACTCCGCGGGAAGCTACATCCCAACGGCGCAGGCCGGCTGGGTGTGGTGGGCCGCACGCGCGGTGGTCTCGCAGAAGGTCTGGGTCGATGGCGGCATGTGGAACCGGCCGTTCTGGAGCTCTTACCTGCGCGACCCGCACTCGTAACGCGCCGCGGCCGAATCTACGAAGCGCGCGGGAAGCGTCCGCCCTTCGCGAGAAGACGCGCACTCATAACGCCTGCCCCCAGCGCGATGATGCCGAGCGCGATGAGCAGGCGCGTGGCGCCGTTGCCATCGGGCCGCTCGGGCCGGCGGCGACCGTCGTCGTCGCTCGGTCCGCGACCTGAACCTCCGCCGCCTTCCATCTGCGGCTCGATGCGTTCGGTCTCCAGCGTGACGCTCTCGGAGGTCACGTCATCGATGTGGCGCACGACATGTGATCGGCCGGGCTGCCCGTGGATGCGAGGACGCGCGGGACGCGCGCGGCGTGGCGAGCGCGGAGGTCTCGTAGTCGTCTGATCATCCACGCTCTTCACGCATCACGACCTTTCGTGGTGCAGACGTCGGCCTCGTTGCCGGCCGCGTCCGCGAGCGTCCACCATGACGGCGCGAACTGGTCGCGCACCATACGACCGCCGGCCGCGATCGCCGCGGCGATCCGCGCCTCGGCCTGCTCGTACGGCACCCACACCGCGATATGGATCGCGCCGCCGTCAGCGCGCGGCTTCGCCATCTGCTCGAACCAGAACGGCACCCCACGATTGTGCGGGTCGACGAGGTCCTCCGCGGGGCTGTCACGGCGAGGCTCATATCCAAGGACAGCACGCCAGAACGGCATCACCTGGGCGATCGCGGGCGCGCCGGGGATGACCAGCAGGCTCTGGACCGCAGTCGGGTCGGCGGAGAACCCCAGCTTTCGGGCAGCCGCTGAGATCTTGCGCGCGAGCTCTACGTGCCCCTGGAGCATCCCGCCGTAGCCCTCGATGAACGCGATCATGCGCACCGTCACGGCGTCGTGACGAACGTCGACCTCTGGCCGCAGGACGTCGACGCCCGGAAGCTCGCCGATCGCCTGCACGAGACGGGCGCCAGTCGCGAGCGAGCCGGTCTTGAAGCACGCGTTCGCGCCGTCACCGAGGACGCGCCAGTCTTCGACGCCCTGCGACTCGCGGAATTGCTGCGGGGTGATCCGGTCGTTCATGCGTTGCTCCTTGCCTAGTTGTACCTCACGCGAGTGCCGGCTTCTGCGCGTGCCGCGTCGCCGGATCAACGCCCGCAAAGGTGAGGAAGTCGGTCATGCGAAACGCACTCCCGGGATTCTGCAAAGTGGGTGTCCAATCGGGACGCTGAACGAGATAGGACGCCGGGTCGCTCTGCAGCAGGCCGATCACGACCTCGCCGACGATCCGCCCGCCGACCGGGCCGAGGTGGAAGCCGCCGGTGTTCTTGCCGATGTCCGTGCTCGGCACGAGCGCTGACTCCTTCAGCATGTAATAGAAGAGCGGCGTGTTCTGCTCGAGGCCGATGCCGTACGTGCGCAGCTCGCTCAAATCGTCCCCGCTCAGGCGGTCGACACCCATCGCGCTCGCGATCGCCTGACCAGACGGCATCGACCAGGTCATGTGCCG
>Ga0307277_10000710_pt1 | contig 12629 bp, 8 predicted proteins | sample ER_DNA_116_FD_194473 | JGI IMG/M metagenome (GOLD analysis project Ga0307277, IMG submission 194473) | Bulk soil microbial communities from the East River watershed near Crested Butte, Colorado, United States - ER_DNA_116 | ecosystem: Environmental > Terrestrial > Soil > Floodplain | place: USA...
CCCCGATGAAGAGGTCGAGCTGATCGCTCCAGTGTGGGGAGGCGGGGTTGCCGCTCACCCCGGTGGGCACGACGCCGAGGCTCCGTTCGAGGTCGCCGAGGTCCCACACGACGCGCCACGATGGGATCACCGCAGGACGGAAGCCGAGCGAGCCGTCGAAGCCGCCCTGCGCCACGGTCTGCTCGTCCCCCCCGAAGGGGACGTCCGCGGCCGTGAACAACGGCTCCAGGCCGGGGATGGACGCGAGCGGGTGCACGATCAGGAGTCGGTGGATCTCGCCCCACGTCCGGCCGTCCGCTCGTTCGATCGCATCGTCGAGTGCCGCCCGCAGAAGGTCGTCGTCGATCCACCCTTCGGGCTCGCGGAGCAAGCGCGGGAGGACGGAGCCCTGGAACGTCTCCCGCCAGGAGTGGTACGCGGCGAACAAGGCCTCGCCGATCCTCGGCTCCAAGACCCGCCGGGCGATCGCGGCACACCAGACGTTGAACAGGGCGGCTTCGGTCGAGTCGCCGCGTTGATCGCCATCCCATGCCGCCAGTTGCTTCAGGGCCTGCGCCTGCTCGTCCGAACGGGTCTCGAGCCGGATCAGCAAGGACACCGTCTCGAGCGCGGCCTTCGCGATCGTGTCCAGTTGGATCGCCCGCATCGACGACACGTCGTGGTGGTCGCGTGCTTCGAGCAGCTCGTCGATCCGTCGCTTGCGGAACGGCAGATGGAAGTCCTTCGCGATCAGGTAGGGGTAGCCCTCCGGCTGGATGTCGTCGTTGGCGGTGGCGATGAACCCTCGGTCCGGGTTGATCTCGTGCGGGAGCTCGTCGAGCGGGATCCACCCGAGCCATTCATGCTCGCCCGTCCAACCCGGAACCGGCCGCGTGCCGTCGCCGGCTTCGCGGAGCGGGTACCAGCCCGTGCATTGATAGGCGATCGTGCCGTCGACGTCCGCGTACACGAAGTTCTGGCCGGGGCATCCGATCTGCAGCACCGCTTGACGGAACCCCTCGACGTCGCGAGCGCGGACGACGTCGAGGGCGAGCGAGGGCCGCAACGCGGTCTCGTGGCCGGTCCATCGGAGCGCGTACGGCCGTTCGATCAGCCGGTAGGTGGTCTGCAGGACGCCCGCCGTGCCGTGCGTGACGATCGGACCGTGGCGTGTCTCGCGGACCGTGACCGTGCGCGGCTCCAGCTCGCCGCGGACCCCGATCCGCTCGTCGTGGAGCACCAGCGGCTCCCACGTGTCGCGATACCGGGCGGCGGTCCCGTCGTCGCTCAGGGTCTCCTCGTACAGGTCCTGGACGTCCCCCGTGACGTTCGTTGCACCCCAGGCATGATGGGGTGTCGCCCCCAGGATGATCCCGGGCGAGAACGGCAATGCCACGCCGCGGGCCTCGTAGCCGGGCGCGATCAGATGCAGCTCGAGCCACGGCCCGGGTTGGATCACCAGCAGGTGGGGGTCGTTGGCGAGCAGCGGCGCGCCGGATGCCGTCATGGAGCCCGAGACGACCCAATCGTTCGATCCTTGGCCGCGCGCGCTCGGCGCGACGCGCGGCATGAGCAGCTCGGCCGCTTCGCGGCCGAGCCGCTCATCCAGCTCGGCGCGGAGGAGGTCGGACTCCCAGTTGTTCGAGAGCGACCACGCGAGGTACGCGAAGGCGGCGGCGTACGGCAGCGGGTCGTCCGGGACATCGGGCGTGAGGTCGAGCAGCGTGTATTCGACCGGAAGCGCCGGCGCGGCGTCGATCCACGCGCGGAGTCCCGCACGGAACCGGTCGTGGATGTGCCGATCCTCGTCGGTCCAGGCCAGGAGGTGGCGGGCGGCCGCCCGGTGTAGCCCGATCGTCCTGACGAACCGGTCGTCTTCGAAGGTGCGCTCGCCGAAGACCTCCGACAGACGACCGGTCGCGGCGCGCAGCGCGAGCTCGACCTGGAAGAGCCGTTCTCCGGCGGTCACGACGCCTTGCGCGAACCAGAGGTCGTCGAGTGTCTCGGCATCGATCCGCGGCACGCCGAACGGGTCGCGACGGATCGTGACGGGACGTTCCAGGCCGCTGAGCTGAAGCGAGCCCTCCTCGGGGAAGAGTGATGGGCGCGCCATCTCGCGAAACTGGTCCGACATGCGCGCGAGGGTATCGCGAGGCTGTGGACCCTGACCTCAATGTTGAGTTCCTCGCGACGTGGCTCCGGGTCGCTCAGACCGACCTCGCCGGTGAGTTCAAACAACTCAAAGGTGATGTTGGTTTCGGGACAGGTGCGGCCGGCCTCCGACAACTCAAGATTGGGTTCGCGCGCGCGCGCCTTCGGTCGCGGCACCGTCGTCTCGTACGTTGCCGAGCCAGCTCCGGTAGAGCGCGGCGTACCGGCCTCCGGCGATCACCAGCTCGCCGTGCGTCCCCTCCTGGACAAGCCTCCCGGCGTCGAAGACGAAGACCCGCTGCGCGCCCTCGGCCGTCGACAACCGGTGCGCGATCGTGACCACGGTGCGTCCCGCAGAAAGCCGTCGGAGCGCCTCGGTGATCCGTCGTTCGGTCGCCGGGTCGACGGCCGACGTCGCCTCGTCGAGGATCAGCAGCCCCGGGTCGCCGATCTGCGCGCGCGCGAGCGCCACCAGCTGGCGTTCGCCCACGCTCAGCGCCTCGCCGCGCTCGCCGACCGGTGTTGCGAGCCCGTCCGGCAAGCCCGCGACCCAATCCGAGAGCCCGAGCTCGACGAACGCCGCCTCCACCTCCGGGTCGGTCGCGGCCGGACGGCCGTAGCGCACGTTCTCGCGGACCGTCGTGCCGAACAGGAATCCGTCCTGTGGCACCATCCGGATCCGCGTTCGCCGCGAGTCGCTCTGCACGTCGCGCAGGTCGACGCCACCGATCACGATCCGGCCGGAGACCGGGTCCGCCAAGCGCGACATCAGCTTCGCGAAGGTCGTCTTGCCACACCCGGTCTCGCCGACGATCGCGACGTGACCGCCCGCCGGCACCGACAGCGTGATCCCGTGGAGCACCTCCGGTCCCTCGCGGTACGCGAAGCGGACGTCCTCAGCCTCGACCGACAGGGGCCCGCCGGTCAACGCGACGCCGTTCGCCGGCTCGACGACCTCGATGTCCAGGTCGAGGACCGCCAGGATCTTCCGCCAGCCGGCGATCGCCGTCTGGGTCTCGCTGTAGATCTCGGGGAGATCCGTGAACACGTGCAGGAAGACGTCCGCCAGGAACAGGAACGCCGAGACCTGCCCGAACGTCAGCCCCCACGAGCTGCCATAGACCGAGCCCAGCACGATCACGGTCGAGAGCGCGACGGCGTAGAAGATCGACGACATCGGCCAGAACGTGGCAGCGCGGAAATGCGCGAGGACCTCCGCCTTGTACCGCTCGCTGATCGCGTGCTCGACCTTGTCGTGCGTCTGTTCGTCCAGTCCGTACGCACGGACCACGGCAGCGCCCATCACGGACTCGGACACCTCGGAGAGCATCTCGCCCACCCGTGTCCGCGCGGCGTTGAACGCGGCGGACAGCCTCGCCTGCATCGACCACACGACGATCAGCAGGGGGATCAGCAGCACCATGATCGCCGTCGCGAGCTGCCACGAGTAGTAGAGCATCAGCAGCAACGCACCGATCGCCTGCGCGCCGGAGATGATCCACGCGATCCCACCCCACTCCATGAACTCCTGGAGCGCGTCCACGTCGGCCGTCACGCGGGCCACGAACACGCCGCGCTTCTCCTCGCTCTGCTCGGCGATCGACAGCGCGTGGATGTGGCGGAACGTCCGCACGCGCAGGTGCATCAGCGCGTTCTCCGAAGCGGTCACGAGTCGACGGCCCGCCGATCGCGCGGCCAGGAAGGCGAGGACGACGAGGAGGAAGGCGGCGGCGCATCGCCCGTAGACGAACCGAGCGTTGAACGTCGGCGTGAAGCCCTTGTCGAAGATCTGCTGGACGAGCACGGGCGTGACGAGCGAGGCGACGGTCACACCCAACGAGACGATCACGGTGAAACCCAGGCCCGCCCGGAGCTCGGGGCTCTCCCGGAGACCGCGGCGAAGGACGGCGAAGGCGCCCTTCAGATGCTCGGGGACCTTGACGTCCTCATCGTCGGCGAGCAACTCGACGGCGCTCATCCCTCGCCCCGTTCCCCGCGCTCGTAGGCATGGATGATCGCCGCGTATCCCGGCTCGCGCTCCAGCAGATCCTCGTGCGGTCCGGTGGCCTTGACCACCCCGTCCTCCAGGAAGATCACGCGGTCGGCGAGGCGGATCGTGGAGAGCCGGTAGGCGACCACGATCAGCGTCGTCGACAGCTCACGCCGGAGCGCCGCCAGGATGTCCGCCTCGACGGTCGGATCGACCGACGACGTGGCGTCGTCCAGGATCAGGACGCGCGGCGCTCGCACGAGGGCTCGTGCGAGCGCCACGCGTTGCCGCTGGCCCCCGGAGAGCGTGTAGCCACGCTCTCCGACCACCGTGTCGTAGCCCTGCGGGAGCTCGCGGATGAACCGGTCCGCGGACGCGATCATCGCGGAGCGGACGACGTCGGCCTCGGCCACTTCGGCGTCCAGCGCGATGTTCTCGCCCACGCTCGTCGCGAACAGGAAGCTCTCCTGGAACACGATCGAGACGTCGCGCCGGAGCGCCACGGGGTCGGCGTCTCGCACGTCAACGCCGCCGACGAGCACGCGACCCTGTTCGGGATCCGCGAGCCGGACGAGCAGCTGCGCCAGCGTTGACTTGCCGACGCCGGTCGGGCCGACGATCGCGACCGATTCCATCGGTTGGATGTCGAACGTGACGCCGTCGAGGACCGGGACGCCGTCGTAAAGGTGGCGCACCCCGAGCACCTCGACGCCGAGCGGTCCCGCCGGCAGCTCCTCCGGGTGCGCGGGGGGATTCAGCGTGACGTTGGTCCGGAAGACCTCCTCGAGCCGGGCGTACCCGACGACCGCCCGGGGCAGCTCCGCCAGGATCCAGCCGATGAACCGCATCGGCCACGACAGCAGCCCGAACAGCGCGACGAACCCGATCAGTTGCCCGGTCGTGATCGCGCCCGACGCCACCCGCCACGAACCGACCGCCAGCAGGAGGGCCGTCGCGAGCGTCGGCAAGGCGTCCAAGCCGGCTTCGAAGGTCGCCCGGACGTAGCCGCCTCGGACGCGATCGTCGCGAAGAGCCCTGGCCTTCACGGCGAGCCGTTCGGTCTCGGCGTCCTCACGCCCGAGCGTCTTGACGACGAGGGCGCCGTCGATCGACTCGTGGGCAACGGCCGACACCTCGCCCAGGTCGACCTGAGCGCTGCGGGCGGGTTCCTCCATCCGCTTGGCGAAGCTCCGGTTCATCAGCGCGAGCGACGGGAACAGCAGCAGCCCGATCAGCGCGAGCCACGGGTCGGCGCGGAGCAGCTCCGCCATCGCCAGCAGGGTCATCGCGATCACGCCGGTCGCGAACGGCACCGGCCAGAAGACGTCGACCGCAGCCTTCACGTCGGCCTCCATGTGCGCGAGCAGCTCCCCGGTCGGCGTCTCGCGGTGGTACTGGAGCTGGAGGTCGCGGTACCGATCGGCGACCCGGTTGCGGAGGGTGGCCATCACGCGCTCCCCCGCGACCCCGCTGTAGTAGCGGCGGAACATGATGCCGAGCGCGCGCCCGACCCCGAAGGTCATGAGCGCCAGCACCGCGAGCCAGATCGAGCTGGCAGGCACCGGGCCGCTGAACGACGGCCGGAGCACCTGGTCGGTCGCTCGGCCGAGCGCGGTCGTCAGCAGCACCGAGGACACGGCGAACACGAGCGAGCCGGCGACGGACACCAGGAACGGCTTGGGATGCATGCGGACGTAGGCGACCACCAGTCGCATCCCGCGGACGAAGAGCCCCCGCCCTTCCCCGCCCCTCGTCTCCTGCGTCACCGACGCCATGCCGCCTATGATGCCGCGCATGACCGACCATCGACCCTGGTTCGCGTCGTACCCCAGCGACGTGCGGCCTTCGCTCGAGCCCTATCCACACGAAAGCCTCTTCGCGATCCTCGATGCCGCGGCGGGCCGATACCCGAACAAGCCCGCGCTCGCGTGGTTCGGGAAGCACATGACCTACGCACAGCTCTTGGAGGAGGTCGAGCGGTGCAGCGCGATGCTCACCGCGCTCGGCGTGGCCAAGGGCGACCGGGTGGCGCTGATCGTGCCAAACTCACCGCCGTACGTGATCACGTACTACGCCTGTCAGCGGATCGGCGCCATCGCGGTCGGGAACAACCCCCTCTACACGAAGCGCGAGATGGAGCATCAGCTCCGCGACGCCGAACCGAAGGTCGTGCTGATCGCCGACCTCCTGTACTCGGATTTCGCCGATCTCCTCGGCGACCTCAAGTTGACGAACGTCGTCGTGACGAGGCTCAACGACTACATGCCGCCCATCAAGAAGCTCCTCGCGCCGATCGCCGTGTTCCGAAAGACGCAGCGGGCCGCGGGGAAGCCCTGGCCGCCAGTGCCCAGCGGGGCACCGGTGGTGCGCTGGCACTCGGCGATGAAGCGCGGTGACCCCGTTCCGCCTGTGGCAACGGTCGACCCGGGACGTGACGCGGCGGTGCTGATCTACACCGGCGGGACGACCGGCATCGCCAAAGGCGCGATGCTCTCGCACGACAACATCACGGCCAACGCCCGTCAGTCGACGGCATGGATCTCCGTGATCGAGGACGGCAAGGACTCGATGCTCGCCGCCCTCCCGTTCTTCCACTCCTACGGGATGCTTTCGATGAACGTCGCGATCCTCAACGCGATGAAGCTGATCCCGGTCCCGAACCCGCGCGACATCCACATGCTGCTCGAGCTTATCCACGAGGAGCACGCCACGATCTTCCCGGGGGTTCCGCGGCTCTACATCGCCGTGAACGAGAACCCCGAGACGCCGAAGTTCGACCTGAAATCGATCAAGGCATGTGTGTCGGGGGCCGCGCCCCTCCCGGCGGCCGTGGCGAAGGAGTTCGAACGGGTGACCGAGGGCGGACAGCTCGTGGAGGGGTTCGGGCTGACCGAGTGCTCGCCGGTCACGCATGCCAACCCGTTCAACGGGGTGCGGAAGGCCGGTTCGATCGGGGTCCCGATCCCCGACACCGATGTCCGGATCATGTCGCTCGACGATCCGGACAAGGAGATGCCGATCGGCGAGCCGGGCGAGCTCTGCATCCAGGGCCCCCAGGTGATGCTGGGCTATTGGAAGCGGCCCGAGGAGACCGCCTTGATGATCCGCAACGGCTGGCTGCACTCGGGTGACGTCGCCGTGATGGACGCCGAGGGCTACTGCAAGATCGTGGATCGCCTCAAGGACATGATCCTGGTCTCCGGGTTCAACGTGTACCCGAACGAGGTCGAGGAGGTCCTGTACCACCACCCGGCGATCTCGAAGGTCGCCGTGATCGGGGTGCCGGACGATCGAACCGGGGAACGGGTGAAGGCGTTCGTCGTGCTGAAGGAGGGTGCGAGGCTCACCGGGGACGAGCTGATCGCCTGGTGCCGGGACCCGAAGGTTGGACTCACCGGCTATCGCATCCCGCACGAGGTCGAGTTCCGCGACTCCCTTCCGGAGACGATGGTCGGCAAGGTGCTCCGACGGGTCCTGCACGACGAGGAGCTGAAGAAGCGCGAGGCCGCCGGATCGGTCGCGCCCAGCGGATCGTGAACCCGATCTACTGGGACCTCGGCGACGGGATCGCGGTCCGCACGTACACGCTGGACGACGCAGCGGAGGCGTTCGCGCTGGTCGACGCGAACCGTGACCGGTTGCATCCGTGGATGATCTGGGAACCGCGCACGCGGTCCCCGGCCGACACGAGGGCGTTCATCGAGCGCTGCCTCGCATCGGAGACCGACATCGAGGGGAACGGGATCTGGGTCGACGGCCGGCTCGCGGGCTCGATCGGCCTTCGGGTCGACGTGCAGGATGCGGGCGCCGAGATCGGGTACTGGATCGGGGGGGACTACCAGGGACGGGGGATCATCACGCGCGCGTGCCGGCGGTTCTTCGATTTCGCCTTCGACGATCTCGGGCTGCATCGGATGGAGCTGTGCGCTGCCGTCGGCAACACGAGGAGCCGCTCGGTCGCCGAACGCCTCGGGATGCGGCAGGAAGGCGTCCTGCGCGGGGGGGTTCGCAACCCGGAAGGGTTCGACGACCTCGTGGTCTACGGGATCCTCGAGGACGAGTGGCGAGCGCGGGCCCGGTGAGCCCGTTGCCGGTGGACCTGGGCGAGGGAGTGGTCCTTCGCCACTACGAGATGAGTGATCTGGACGCCCTGTGGGAGGCGATCGAAGTCGAACGCGCTCGCCTCGGTGAATGGATGCCGTTCGTCCGCGACGCGAAGACGATCGAGGACGAACGGCGCTGGCTCGAGACCGTGACCCCCGAGCCCCGGGGGCCCGGTGGTGGGAGCCTGTGGCACGGTGGAGACCTCATCGGCGGAGCGGGTCTCTTCCCTGACTCCTTCGGGATCGTCGGGGAGATCGGGTACTGGATCCGCGCGGACCACGAGGGACGCGGTCACATCACGCGTGCCTGTCGCGCGTTGATCGATATCGGGTTCGGAGAGCTGGGACTGCATCGGATCGTGATCCGCGCGGGAACAGACAACGCCCGGAGTCGCGCGGTGCCTGAGCGGCTCGGGTTCACCTACGAAGGGATCGCTCGCGAGGAGGGCCGGGGCAGCGGCGGCTTCTACGACCTCGCGGTCTACGGATTGCTCGATCGTGAGTGGCGGGGCTGACGCCCGCGCGTCCTACGCGAAGTGAGGCGAAGCGGCGAAGGGGGCGGCGAGCGCCGCGGTCTCCGCGGGGATCGAGGCCACCGCGCCAACGACGAGGGTCGCGGGCGCCTCTTCGAAGCGGTCTGCAGCGTCATGGACCCAGGCGGCCTCCTCATCGAGGAAGGGAACCGCGGGTTCGTGAATAGGTTGGATCGGGTCCGTGTCTGCCATGGGTCGTCCCTCGAAAAGACCTGGACGTTGGAGCCGGACAAGAGAAAAGGCCGCCTGCGCGGCCGCCCTTGAGATCCGTTATGAGGGAGGAGCTACCGCACGGGGTGGCCGGCGCACAGCGGCGCCGTGGCGGTACAACAGCCACAGGCGGCTCGGGATCATGGCCCCGACCTCACCGACCGTTCGTGTGCGGATCATCGCGAAACGTCGCTCCCTGGAAGTTGCAGGTGCAAGAGGCTAGCGACGGCTCGCGGGGCCGTCAAGGGAGCGCGCGGGTGATAGGTCAGCTCGAAGACTCGGGCGTCTCGTGTTTCAGCCATCGACGGGGGCGCTGCCACCACGTCGGATGAGCCTCGTCGGCCAGATGGTCCCGACGAGCTTGATCGCGGAGGCCCTTCTGTCGCGCGCCAAGATTTCCCGCGTTCTGATTGGGATTCCAACTTGGCCCTGCGCTTATCTCCATACCCTCGAGGCTATCCCGCGTCGCCTCGAGACGCAACGGGCTAACCTGAGTGGCGCGTCTACCGACCCGACGCAGGACCACGTTTCGATCGATCATGCGCCGTCCTCTCGCCATCCCGACCGATCGACCTGGATCCACAGAGCGGCGACGCGTGTCCGTTCATCGTCGGTGAGCCCGCGGAGCGGCGGCCGGACGTCGGCGTGGGCCAGCACACCCTTGTCCACGAGCACCTGTTTCGCGACCGCCGGCAACGACAGGTCACGCAAAGCGTCGCGGAGCGCGTTCACACGAGCAGCGGCGGCATCACTCCTGCGGTGGACGAGCTCGGCCGTGACCTCGGGCCATGCCGATGCCAGGCCCGACACGGCGCCGACCGCTCCCGCTGCGAGCCCTTCCAGCACGAGCGGTTCGAAGCCGATGAAGACGTCGAGTCCGTCCACGAGGTAGGGCTTGACGGCTTCGAACGGCGTGTCCGATACCTTCAGTCCTGCGAGGTTGTGCACGGCGCGGCGCAGCCGTTCGATCACGGGGAGCGGCACCGGATATCCACTCCGCCCCACGAACTCGTAGATGTAGAACGGCAACGGGGCGCACGCGTCAGCCGCCTGCCGGAAGTGATCGAACAGTTCCTGCTCGTCGAGCGGGAAGTAGGGAGGAGCGATCACGGCAACGGCGTCGGCTCCGACCTCCTTCGCGTGAAACGACAGCTCCACGGTGTGCTCGGTCGTCTGCGCGCCGGCGTGAACCGCGACCGCGAAGCCAACCGGACGGGCCTCGAGACAGAGCTCCGTCATCCGGCGCCGCTCCGAGACCGACAACAGCACACCCTCGCCCGTGGTGCCGCACGCGAGGACGCCGTCCATGCCCCCGTCGGCGAGGAAGCCGATCAAGGGAGCGACGCTCGTCTCATCCAACGACGCACCGTGATCGCGCAGCGGCGTGACGGCAGCCGCGATCGCACCGTGGAGCTTCCCGAGCATCCGCCCAGGGTACGCGGTCAGAACTGGGCGGATTCGGTGGAGCCCTCCATGGCGAGCGTCGACGACCCTCCTCGGCTGATCGTCTTCGACACCAGATCGAACCACCCTGCGCCGACCTCGTGTTGGTGCTTGACCGCGGTGTAGCCGGCGGACTCGAGACCGAACTCACGCTCCTGCAGACGCACGTACGCGGTCATCCCCTCGCCGGCGAATCCCTTCGCCAGCTCGAACATGCTCGCGTTGAGTGCGTGGAACCCCGCGAGCGTGATGAACTGGAACCGGTAGCCCATCGCGCCGAGCTCCTTCTGGAACGCCGCGATCTGCTCGTCATCCAGCCGTTGCTTCCAGTTGAACGACGGCGAGCAGTTGTACGCGAGGAGCTTCCCCGGGAACTCGGCGTGGACGCTTTCGGCGAACGACCGGCCTTCGTCGAGGTCCGGTGTCGCGGTCTCGCACCAGAGTATGTCCGCGTAGGGCGCGTACGCCCGCGCGCGCTCGACCGCGGCGGCCATCCCGCCGCGAACGCGGAAGAACCCCTCCTCGGTGCGAACGTCGCTGATGAACGCCCGGTCCCGCTCGTCGACGTCGGATGTGAGGAGGCGGGCGCTCAGCGCGTCGGTCCGCGCCATCAGCACGGTCGGGACGTTCAGGACGTCGGCGGCCAGGCGAGCCGCCACCAGCGTCCGGATGAACTGGCCGGTGGGGACCAGCACCTTCCCCCCGAGGTGTCCGCACTTCTTCTCGGACGAGAGCTGATCCTCGAAGTGCACGCCCGCTGCGCCCGCCTCGATCATCGCGGTCATCAGCTCGAAGGCGTTGAGTGGACCGCCGAACCCGGCCTCGGCGTCCGCGACGATCGGCAGTCCGAACTCGGTGTCGTCCCCCTCCGCCCAGGCGATCTGGTCGGCGCGACGGAGGGCGTTGTTCAGCCGGCGGACCACCGTGGGGACCGAGCTCACCGGATAGAGCGACTGGTCGGGGTAGGTGTGCTGCGCGGTGTTGGCGTCGGCGGCCACCTGCCAGCCGGACAGGTAGATCGCGCGAAGACCCGCCCGCGCGCACTCCACCGCCTGGCCGCCCGTGAGGCAACCGAGCGCGGCGACGTAGTCGTCGGCGTTGACGAGCCGCCACAGGGTCTCCGCGGACCTCTCCGCGATCACGTGGCGTTCCCGGATCGTGCCTCGGAGCCGAACCACGTCCTCGGCCTCGTACGGGCGGGTGATCCCCCGCCAGCGCTCCTCGTCCCGCCACCGGGCGCGCAGGTCGTCGGCTTCCACGCGGATCCGTTCGGTGATCGTCATCGGTGTCCAGCCTTTCCGCTCTGCGCCCGGGTCTTCGCTGGGCGCGATCCGTGCGGGATAACGAAACCTCCCGGTGTCCGGGAGGTCGGGTGCGCGCATCGGCCGGGGGCCGCGGCGCGGGTCAGCTGGATACGTTCTTGAACGGTCGTTCAATCATCGAGCTCATCCTGCCAGACCTGGACCGGCCCGGTCAAACCACGAGGAGGACGAGTGAGCCCCGCACGCGTTCAGCCCCGGGTGACCTGCGACAGCTTGAGGGTCTTCTCGTAGAGCGCCTTCCCCGTCACGGCCGCTTCGCAGCCCGCATCGCGGAGCGCCCAGATGTCGTTGGCCGAGCGAACGCCGCCGCTCGCGATGACCGGTCTGTCCGTGAGACCGAGCACGTGCCGGTACAGCCGTAGATCCGGACCCTCCAGCGTCCCGTCACGCGCGATCGCGGTGACGAGGTACCGGGGCGTGCCGGCGTCGTTGAGCACCGGGATGACCTCCTCGACGGGCGGGCCTTCCTCGCGCCAGCCCTTCACCATCGCGTGCCCGCCGCGCACGTCGACGGCCACCAGGATCCGCTCCGCGAACTCCTCGACGGCACGGGCGACGAACCCGGGATCGAGCGCCGCGGAGGTCCCCAGGATCGCCCGGCCGGCTCCGATCTCGAGCACGGACGCCACATCCTCGAGCGTGCGGACCCCACCCCCAACCTGAACAGGACACACCACCGAGCGGCAGATGTCGCGGATCGTGTCGCGGTTGGAGCCCTCGTCGAGCGCGGCGTCGAGGTCGATCACGTGGAGCCGCCGCGCCCCCTCCTCCTGGAAGCGAACCGCGACCTCCACGGGATCGTCGTCGTAGGCGGTCTCCTCGTTCGGATCGCCGCGCAGCAGCCGGACCGCCCTGCCGGCTCGCAGATCGATCGCCGGGATGACGATCATGCTGTTCG
>Ga0307277_10000711_pt1 | contig 12613 bp, 12 predicted proteins | sample ER_DNA_116_FD_194473 | JGI IMG/M metagenome (GOLD analysis project Ga0307277, IMG submission 194473) | Bulk soil microbial communities from the East River watershed near Crested Butte, Colorado, United States - ER_DNA_116 | ecosystem: Environmental > Terrestrial > Soil > Floodplain | place...
TTCGACGAGGCGGTGGCCTGGTACGAGCAGGCCCTGGGGTTGTTCCGCCAGGTCGGCGACCGCGCCAGTGAGGGGACCGTCCTCGGCAACCTGACCGAGGCCCAGGTCCACGCCGGCCGACCGGAGGAGGCCATCCGCCGGGCCGAGGCCGGAGTCACGGTCTGTCGCCAGGCCGGCAACCGCCATGGCGAGGCGACATGCCTTCAATGGCTGGGCTCTGCCCTGGACGCCATCGGCCACCACGCCCCGGCCCGCGCCTCCTGGCAGGCCGCGCTCACCCTCTACAGCACCCTCGGCCTGCCCGAGGCCCACCAGCTCCGCCGGCTACTGGAGGAAACCCCGGCCGCCGCCGAGTAGGTCGGGGCCTAGCGAGCCATCACCGCCCAGTACGACGTGAGGTGACAGACATCGTCGCCGGCAGCCAACCTGAGTCCGTCGGCAGACTGCAATCGGGCCCCGGGCCGTCGGGGGCGTGGTCTAGGGTCAGGGTATGACCACTGGAGCCCTTCAGCAGTCGGCCATCGCCTCGCGGGTCGAGCGCCTGGTCGAGCGGGCCATTGCCTTCGCCGTCGAGGAGCGCGACGACGAGCTTGCGGTCGCCCGCCTGGCCTGGCTGGCCCGGGACGACCAGGCCGCCCTGGACCAGGCCGGCCAGGTCAGCTTGGAGCACACCGAGTCCGACCTGGTCATCCGCGCCCGGGCCGCCGGGCTGCTGGCCCGAGTCCACCACCACAACCTGGCCGCTCGACCAGCTGACAGTCCGCCTTCTGGTCCGGCCCGGCAGCCCGGCACGCGCCGAGCTGGCGGTGGGGCGCGGCCCGCCCCGTCCAGGGCCAGCCGGCGACCGCCACGCATGCAGACCCAGGCGCTGGTCGGCTACGGTGAGGGGTCAGCCATCCAAGCAGGGATCGGGGGTCAAGCCGACCTCGAGGGGGCCACCGCGAACATGTCGACCGCGGTCGGCGACCTGGACGCCGCCCTGGCCGCCCTGTACCAGCTGCCGCTGGAGCAGTTCGTCGCCACCCGCGACCAGCTCGCCCGCCGCCTCCGGGCGGCCGGCGACCGCACCACCGCCCGCCAGGTCGCCGCCCTCCGGCGCCCACCGGTCAGCGCCTGGACCGCCAACCAGCTCGCCCACGCCGCCCCCAACGCCCTGGCCGAGCTGCTGGAGGTCGGCGCCGCCCTCCGCCAGGCCCAGCAGGACGCGCTGGCCGGCCAGCCGGGCGCGGCCCGGCAGCTGCGGACGGCGACCGCGCAGCTGCGGGCGGCGATCACCCGCCTCAGCACGCGGGCCGAAACGCTGCTGGTCCGAAGTGGGCATGCGGCCAGCGACGCCACCCTGTCCCGGCTGGCCGCCACCCTGCAGGCGGCCGCCACCGGCGACGAGGCGACCCGGGCGGCCCTGGCCCAAGGACGCCTCCCGGGGGACCTGGATCCGGCGGGCTTCGGCCTGGAGGTTGGGTCGACCCCAGCCGAGCCGGCTGCTCCCGCCAACCTGGTCCCCGCCGAGCAGGCCCAGGCCGTCCTGGACCAGGCCCTGCTCCTGGCCGCCAGCCGCCAGCAGGCTGCTCAAGCGGCCCACCAGCGTTCCGAGCGGCTGGCTGCTATCGCTCAGGACCTCGCCGAACAGGCCGCGGCGGCCGCCACCGCCACCGAGCGCTCAGCTGGGGAGCGCCGCCCGTAATGGCTGCTTACGTCAACCGGTCACCACGAACCACTACACGGAGAACCATCAATCCATAACGGTGACGATTCCCCTTCGACCTTGCCGGCGAACCGACTCCACCACAACGATGGTGCCGCCAGGAGACCTGGCCAGAGAAGGGGAACCGATGAGGACCTTGCACCTCGGCCTGCGTGTGGCCGATCTCGAGCGGTCGCTCGCGTTCTACACAGCCGTCGGCTACGAGGTGGTCGGGAGCGTCCCCGAGACCGCGCTGGGGCACCTGACCATGCTCAAACTCCCCGACGACGACTTCGTCACCATCGAGCTCGTCCACGATCCCACCAACGGTGAGGTCCACCTCGGCACCGGCCTCAGTCACTTCGTCATCAAGGTGGAGTCGTTGGACGCCACCATCACCGAGCTCGCCGCCCACGGCATCGACGCCGACACGCCCGCATCACCAGATGGCTCAGACGAGATTCGAACCACGTGGATCACCGACCCGGACGGTTACCGGATCGAGTTGGTCCAGTGGCCGGCCGATCACCCCGACGGCATCACCGCGGCCGACTGGCTGGGCTAAATGGATACTTCACGACCGGCCTCCCTGCGACGCCTCGTCAGCTGCTCAATGCTATGCGGTTCGCGGCCAACCAGTCGATGTCTGCCTGGACGTACTGGTCCTCTCCGCCGTCGAGGAAGTGGGCGAACGGAGAGACTCCAGCCCGGACGAGCCGCTGGATCCCGTCGAGGTCCTGGTGTTGAAGCTCGTGCAGGGCGGAGGGGACTTCCGGACAGTCGTGGAGACCGTACCGTCGCAGAGCAGACGGAGTCGACGGGCTCGCGGAGGGGGCGTCTTGAATCCCATGTGAAGGCAGAACCTGTCCCAGTCGATGAACGCTACCGGCTCGCCGTCACGGAAGACGGTGTTGGCGGGCTGGAGGTCGTTGTGGCAGACGAGCTCGTCCAGTCCAAGTGGCCGGTCGATGCGCCAGGGCATGCCTGGCGGCGGCACGAAGGTCGCTACCGCGTCGTGGTATCGGCGCAGCAACCGACCGACGGCCAGCACGGCGCCGTCGTTCTTCGGCCAGTCCGACGCTCCCGACAGGAAGGTCAAGATCTCGCGCCCAGCGGTGTCGATGCCAAGGGCGCGAGGAGCACCCTCGAAGCCGGCCCGTTCGAGGTGGTCAAGCAGGGCATGGACCGCTGGAGTCCATCGCCCGACGCCCAGGGGCTGATGGTGGACATCGTTCGCTCCTTCAGGCGGTGCTGGTTGGAAGCCGTTGCTTCGCTGTCCCCGCCGGGGCAGGCCCCGGAGGGTTCCGCCAAACGCTAGGCGGCCGGTGCCGGCCCGTCCTCGGCCGCTGGAGCGATCTTGTGCTCCGCCTGCCAGTGGAGGTGGAGGGCCGCTCGGGAGCAGGCCGCTAGCACGCTTGTGGTGGCTCGGGACGGCCGTCCTACGGTGTCAGGGTTCGATGATCCCCTGCTTGTAGGCGAAGATGACCACCTGCACCCGGTCGCGGAGCCCCAACTTGGACAGGACGCTGGAGGTGTGGGTCTTGACGGTCGCCTCGCTGAGGTACAGCTCGGCGGCGATCTCGGCGTTCGACAGCCCCGCGGCCAGCAGGCGCAGCACCTCCAGTTCGCGGGGGGTGAGGCGATCCAGCTCCGGGGAGCGGGGGACCTGCCGCTGGTGGCGGATAACCTCCTGGATGACCCGCCGGGTGACCGACGGCGACAGCAGCGCCTCCCCTTGGGACACGACCCGGACGGCGGTGAGGAGGTCCTCGGGCGGAGCGGTCTTCAACAGGAATCCACTGGCACCGATCTGCAGCGCCTCGAACACGTAGTCGTCGCGCTCGAAGGTGGTGAGGATCAGCACCCGGGTCGTGTTGTGCTCCTGGGTGAGGATGCGGCGGGTGGCCTCCAGGCCGTCCAGCCCCGGCATCTGGATATCCATCAGCACCACGGCCGGGCGGTGCCGACGGACCGCGTCGATGGCCTGCTGGCCGTCCTCGGCCTCGGCCACGACCTGGATGCCGGGTTCAGCCTCCAGGATCAGCCGGAAGCCCCTGCGGACCAGGGCCTGGTCGTCGGCCAGGACGACGGTGATCGTCATGATCCGCCGCTCCTGAGCACCGCATAGACCCGGAAGCCGCCACCGGGACGGGCCCCAGTCTCCAGGCGGCCGCCGTAGAGGCGCACCCGCTCCTGCATGCCGACCAGCCCTTTCCCTCCGGTTCCCTGCCGAGCTGGTGGCGGGCCCTGCCCGTCGTCGACCACCTCGACCTCGACCGCCCCGTTGTCGTAGCGGACCGTGACGGCGGTCTGGGCGGGACCGGCGTGCTTGAGGGTGTTGGTGAGCGCCTCCTGGATGATGCGGTAGGCCGACAGCTCGACGCCCGCGGGCAGCTGCTGTGGCGTTCCTGTGGTGGTGAGCGTGACCGGTAGTCCGGTCTGGCGCATGTGCTCGACCAGCTCCGGCAGCCGCTGCAGGCTCGGCTGGGGGGCCAGGTCGTCGCCGTCGCCCTGGCGGCGTAGGACCCCGACCAGCTGTTGGAGGTCGGCGATGGCCTGGCGGCTGGCTGTCTCCACCGACCCGATGGCGGCCACGGCCTCGGTAGGGTCGCGGTCGAACAGCCGCCGGGCCACCCCGGCCTGCACGCCCATCACGCTCACATGGTGGGCGACCACGTCGTGCAGTTCCCGGGCGATCCGCACCCGCTCCTCCAGCACCGCCCGGCGGGCGTTGACCTCCCGCTGCTGGTCGAGCTGGCGGTTGCGCTCCTCCAGCACCGCCCGGTACTCGCGCAGCCGCCGCATCATCGTCCCCAGTGGCCAGGCGAGCAGGAACGGCAAGGCGTCGAACATGGCGATGGCCGCGACCTCGACGGCGCCGATGGGGCCGGCCCGGGCCGACAGCACCACCCCGGAGCCGATCAGCCACACCAGGCAGGCCCCACACATCCAGCGGGCCCGGCGGCGGTCGGCGTAGGCGGCGGCGCTGTAGACGGCCACGCCGAGGATCACCCACGAGGCGATCTCGTTGACCTGCCCGACCGCCCAGTAGCGGGTGAAGTGCACGGTGGTGACGGCCAGCACGGCCAACGGCCAGTGGCGGCGCAGCACCAGGGGAGCGGCCAGAGCCGCCGCCCAGGCCACGATGACCGGTGTGGAGGGAGGCGCCACCTGCGCCCGGGGGGTGACCAGGGCCAGGCCGGTGATCGCGGCCAGGGCCGCCAAGGCCACCGCCAGGGTGACGTCGGCCACCAGCGGGTGGCGCCGCAGCGCCGCGACGATGCGCCCGAGGTTCATCGACCGGAGGGTAACCAGCCGGCCACCGCCGCCGCATCAGTCCCAGGGAGGAGGCCGGCTCCCCCCGCCGACGGAACGGCCGAGCGGCCGCGGCCCAGGAGACGGGCCTCGGGGTGGACCGGCGGATCCCACCCCCGGCCGATCCCGCCCGGTCCTGTTGCCTCGTACGGTCAGGCCAGCAGGCGTCGAGCGCTAAGGAGGATGCGATGGATGAGCCGATGGACGGCGCCGTCCGGCAGGGTGAGGTCCTCACCCTGGTCCAGCGATCAGGGCGGCGTCGCCACTACGGGCTGCGGCGGGGCGACCAGGACCTGGGTCGGCTGCGGTTCGCGCCAGGCCGGCGGTCGGTGGCCCAGGCCGACACCGACCTGACCGGGCCCCTTGTGCTGACCGCGGGCCGGGGCGGGGTCGAGGTCCACCACCGGGACGGTGGGGCGGTCGCCACCGTCGAGGGCAGCCGGCGGGGGACCATGGTGATCCGCACCGCCCAAGGACCGGCGTACCGCTGGCGCCGGAGCGGTCGCTGGCAAAGGCGCTGGACGATCGGGGTCGGCGAGGCCGACCTGCTGGGGTTCACCGCCGCCCAGGGGTTCCTCACCTCGTGGGTCCAGATCACCATCCAACAGGACCTCCCCGAACAGGCCGCGGTGCTGCTGAGTGTGATCGGCGGCTTCCTGGTCCTGCGGGAGCTGCAGGCCGAGGTCGACGGGGCCGCCGCGATCGGCGGGATCGTCGCCGCCGGTGCCGGATAGTGGAATGGACGCCATGGCGAGTAACAGCCGCCGTTCTGACCACGGTGCTGGCCGCGGCGGCCTGCACCAACCGTGCCGGAGGGCCAGCCACCGACCACGAGCATCCGAACAACCCGTGGCCGCCACATTCGGTTGCGCAGCTACCTCGACTACCGCCTCGGTCGCGACCAGCCATGGTGACACCAGACCTCCACCGTGCTGGTCCAGCCCCTCGCCGCGCCGTCGATCGCGGAGTTCTGGCGGACCTGGAACCCGGTTCACCTTCACCGCCAGCGGGCTCCTCCACAACTGCTTGCCGCACTTCTGAGCCACCGTCTCAACTCGTTCGTGACGGTGGGACCCGCCAACGACCGTTCAGCTACTCGCTCGAACTCGCGTTGACAGGCTCTGTCCGTGCTGTTCTCCTGGGCCAGGATCACGGCCGGACCGCGGAGGCAGGTGCGTGCTACCGTCTTCAGCCGAGGCCGCTGCCTCGAAAGGGTGCGGCTACCCGCAGTCGAACGCGACCGCCCGGCCGATCCGCGAGGAGCTGGCCGCGCTGGCCGCCAACGGGGCCAGCTGCACCAGCTTCTACCTCGACACCGTCGAGGGCATGAGCAACGACTGGGTCAGCAGCGAGGGCGAGGACCACCACCAGGGGCTGGCCCGGACCCACCGGCTCAGCGACGGGGCGGTCTACTTCTTCCTGTCACACTCCGAGCTCGACCCCGGCGACCAGGGCAGCGTCTCCCAGTACCGCTACAGCGGCCCGACCGACGGCGAGCACGTGCAGCAGACCTCCCCGCTGACGGTGGCGCCCATGGCCCAGCTGCTCAAGATCGACGAGCAGCATCCCTCCGACATCGAGTTCCTCCCCGACGTGAACGGCACCGATGCCGGCTACCTGTTCGTGACCGAGGAGTTCGTCAACCGCCGGGTAACCGTGTACCACTGGGAGCCGTTCAAGGACCTGGAGGTGCAGGGGCGGATCTTCCAGGGCTTCCCCGCCGTCATCCCCGACACCGCCCTGCTCGGTCCCGGCCTGGCGGTCATCAGCCCCAGCGGCGGCCCCAACTTCGTGTTCGTCGACCGGGCCGGCGATACCTACTACCTGGGGGTCGCCAGCGACCACTGGGGCTGGGGGCAGCTGCTGCGGGCCCGCGCCGAGGACCTGTTCCCCCGCTGCGAGCAGGGGTCGATGGACGTCTCGGCCTTCAAGCCGGCCGGGATGTTCCCGTTCCCGGTCCTGGGGCGGACCGGCGCCAGCCAGACCAAGCTGATCCGCGACGCCGAGGGCAGGTGGTTCCTGCTCGCCTTCCGCAGCGACCCCCACGACGACCCGAACGGCACCGACTACATGGACCTCTACGGGGTCGAGTTCGAGCCCTTCGCCATCTCGTACCTGCTGGACAGCACCCACGTCTCGTTCAAGCCGGGCGACACCGGCTTCGCCAGCACCGGCACCCACCATGTGGAGCGGTCCGGGCGGCTGCTGCTCTCCTCGTCGTACCGCTGGTCCAAAGACGAGCTCCCCGGGACCTCGGGCTATGTCAGCCGCGTGGACGAGCTCCCCTCGTAATAGCAGCCTGCCAAGCCGACCTCATTCGCACCGCCCGTACTGAAGCTGGTCGGGACGACCTCGTACTGGGCGGGACCAACCGCCACCGCCACCGCCGCCGCAGCGTAAGCAACGAGAGCGCCGGACCGGTGGCGCCGCGGCACAGCACCTCGACTGCTCAGTCGCAGCCGGAGCGGCCCGAGCGCCCAGGGGGCATAGCCTGTCCATCGCTCGACCTGGTTGCGGGCTTTGCGCCAGCGACACAAGAGTCGCTGGTACTAACAGCGACCACATCGCCACCAAGCAGCGCTTGACGGCAGGGGACGGAAGTCCGAGTCGTGACCGCGACACGGCCGTTGACTAGGACTAATCGGGACGTGAGGGTCGAGGAGGAGGGGCGGGTACGGACGTTGCATGACTACAGATCTGGCGGTTGGGGGTTCGAATCCCTCGCGGCGCGCAGAAGCCAAGCTCACAAGCTATCAAGCAAGAGAAGCTTGATGGCAGGCGTTGGTCCCATCGGCTCCTTGAGGACTGCGCTCAGGCTGCGCCGGCGCCGCGGTCGTCCGGGGTTGAGCCAGGGAGGCGGAGTCGTGGGAGCGGGCCGGTCGGCTTCCCGTGCTCGCCTGGGCAGGCGACGCAGCCTCCACCGCTCCGGATGAGCTGGACGGGCTCGGGCTCTTCGGGTTGGCCGACCCGCCTCGCCTGGACCTGGACGGCCGGCGGCTCGGCCTCTGCGGCCTCCGCGGTTGTCGGCACGCCGCGGAGCATGACCGTGGCCAGCACGGCGATCCCGACCGCCACGACCGCACTGATCCCGGCGGTTACCTGCAGCCCGGTGGTGAATGCCTCGCGGGCCGCGGCCAGCAGGGCCGCCCCGAGGCCGGCCGGGAGCTGCTGGGCGACGCTTACCGCGCCGCCCAAGGTGTCACGGGCGGCGGCCGAGGCCTGGCTCGGGATGCCGGCCGGGAGGCTGTCGGCCAGCCGGTCGCGGTAGATGGCCACCCCGATGCTGCCCAGGATCGCGATGCCGAGCGCCCCGCCCAGCTCGCTGCCGGTCTCCGAGATGCCTGAGGCCGCCCCGGCCCGCTCGGGCGGGGCTGACCCGACGATCAGGTCGGTCGTCGCCGTGAACACCGGCGCCAGCCCGAGGGAGACGACACAGGAGGCGACCACCAGGATGGCCAGGTCGTTGGACCCACCAACCCGGGTCAGCAGCACGAGACCGGCGGCGGCGATGGCCAGACCGGCCCCGATCACATAGGCCGGGCGGACCCGGCGCAGGATCTGCGGGGCGAGGTTGGACCCCAGGATCAGCCCAACGGCCGACGGCAGCGACCACAGGCCTGCCTGGAGCGGCGACAGCCCGAGCACCAGCTGGAGGTATTGGGCCACGAACAGGAAGTAGCCGACCGCGATGAAGATGCCGAGCAGGTTGGTCGCCAGCGCCGCATTGAACGCCGGCACCCGGAACAGCCGCGGGTCGATCATCGGGTCGGCCAGGCGGAACTGCCGCCGGACGAACACCACTCCGACCGCCAGCCCGACCAGGATGGCGGCGACGACCAACAGCGAGAACCCGTCCTGGGCGACCTCCTTGATCCCGAAGGTCACCGTCAGCACGGCCACCAGCAGCAGGGCCGCGCTGAGCAGGTCCAGCCGCTCGGCCCCCGGGTCACGGTACTCGGGGAGCACCCGCGGCCCCAGAACCAGCAGCAGCGCCATGACCGGCAGGGTCACCAGGAACACCGAGCCCCACCAGAAGTGCTCCAGCAGCACACCGCCCACCACCGGGCCGATCGCCCCGCCGGCCGAGAAGCTGGTGATCCAGATGCCGATGGCGGTGGTGCGCTGCCTGGGGTCGTGGAACATGCTGAAGATCAGCGACAGGGTGGACGGTGCCAGGGTCGCCCCGGCGATGCCGAGCAGGGCCCGGCTGGCGATCAGCATCTCGGGGCTGGTGGAGAACGCGGCCACCACCGAGACCACTCCGAAGGCGGCCGCGCCGGTTAGCAGCAGCCGCCGGCGGCCGATCCGGTCGCCGAGTGTCCCCATGGTGACCAGGAACCCCGCGACCATGAACCCGTAGATGTCGGTGATCCACAGCAGCTGGGCACTGCTCGGCCGCAGGTCCTCGCTCAAGGCCGGCACCGCCAGGTGCAGCACGGTCAGGTCCATCGCATACAGCAGGCAGGCCAGTGCCAGCACGGCCAGTCCAATCCACTCCCGCCGCCCGGCCCGTGTGGCGCCCTCCGCCATGTGCCGATCGGGGTCGTTCATGCACGCTCCCTCGATGCCGCTGGTGGATGGCAGGAGCCCAGTTTGGCCCAGCGACCCGACAGCCGGATACCGGCCGGCTCCAGCAGGGCGGCTCGTGTCAGTCCTGGCGTCAGTCCAGCAGACAGCACGTAGGCGCACTGTATGGACGTTGAGCACCAGCCGGCGGATCTGGTGGTCTCAGCCGGTTGCATCCGGTGGTGGGTCAGCGACGCCGGTCAGCCGGGCTCCAGCACATCCGGGGCTGGCTCCCACAACTCGACCCGGTTGCCTTCGGGGTCGACCAGCCAGGCGAACCGGCCGGCGCCTTCTTGTGTCTCCTGGCTGTCGATCCTGACCCCGGCCGCATGGAGCTGGGCCACCATGGCGTCCAGGTCGCGGACGCGGAGGTTGAGCATCCAGGCCTGTTCGGGGCGGCCGAAGTAGTCGGTGTCGGCGGGAAACGGCGCGAAGACCGTGGGGCCACGCTCCTGCCACCAGAGTGTGTCAAAACCCTTCAGCTGGTTGTCGATCCCCAGGTGCTCGGCGTACCAGCGGGCGAGCGTGTCGGGGTCGCGGGCGCGGAAGAACATGCCGCCGATGCCGGTGACTCGTTCCATGAGTTCCTCCGGTGGTTGGGTGCTGGCCGTGGCCGAAGGGAGCGCCGGCGGTCGTTCTGTTGGTCATTCCCACCACGCGCCACTCCGCAGGACAGGACGCTATCAGCCGGACGGCACACTGGACCTGACCGGGGAGGACGGCACTGGGCGGGGCGCCACAGACGGCTGGGAAGCGACTCATGATCGCTCGGTCGCAGGTTCGAGCTCGCGGGGGCGCTGAGCGCAAACTGGTTGCTGTGTTGAGGGTCGATGGTGCCCGACCCGGTGGGAGGCTCAGTCACACGGCACTCGCTGCCGGACATCTCCTCTCTGACGGCGGCCACAGGGCCGCCCGCCGAGGAGGCTGATGGCAGTGACCGAACCGCACGACCAGCGCGCGGCCGGTAGGGTAGGTGGGGTCCGTTCCCCGGCCGGCCCCACGGGCGACGGCCTCGACCGGCGCCTGCAGGCCGCCGACCCGCTCGCGGGTGTCCTCTCCGATGACTCGGCCGCCGTCCTGGTCCGTCGGCTCGCGGCGGACGTGGCGGGTGGCGGCGCCCCGGTGGTGACGTCGCGCCGCCGCACCACGCTGGTGCTCCTGGCCGCGGCGCTGCTGCTGTGCCTCGCCGCCGGTTCGCCGGTCATCGCCCACCGGCTGAGCGCCTGGACCGGCATCCACGGCTCCGGGATCGGCGAGGAGGACACCAGCGAGTACCTGCTCAGCTCCGCCCCCGACTACCGTCAGGCGGTCGAGTCGCTGCGCCCCGCCCATATCCCCCTCCCGGCAGGCTACGAATGGCGGAAGGCCGTCGACCTGTTCACGGCATGGGACAGCGAGCCGACCATGTACTCGGCTACCGGCATCAAGGACATCTACGCCGGGTTCGCGGCCTGCGCCTGGGAGGCGGAGTGGCTCGCGGGTCGCCGCGCCGGCGATGCGGGTCGCGTCCGCGCCGCTACCACGATCCTCGCCGAGGCGCGCTCGTGGCCGGACGCCGGCGCCGACAAGACCGGCGGCGCACGGCGGCAGCGCGACGAGATCGCCACCGCCGCCGCCAACGGCGACGCCGCCCCCCTCCGCCAGGACGTCAAGGTCAACTGTGACCCGTCGTGGATCCGGAGTCGTGGCCGGTGAGCCCCGCCCGGAACATCCAGCGTCAGGCCGCCGACGAGCAACGGTTCACCCGGCTCGCCGAGACCACCGGCCCCCGCGTCCTCGCCTACCTCTCCCGCCGGGTCGACCCGCCTGGTGACGCCGCCGACGTGCTCGCCGAGGTCCTCGCCACCGCTTGGCGACGCGTCGGGGACCTCCCGGCCGACGACGAGGAGGCGGCGGCCTGGCTGTTCGGCATCGCCAGGGGACCCTCGCCAACTACCGCCGCGGCCAAACCCGCCGCCACGCCCTTGCCGACCGCCTCCGTGCCCACCTCGAGCATCGCCTCCGCGAAGCGGCCCCACCGGCCGATGAGACTGTCGCCGTTCGCGACGCCCTCACCCGCCTGTCCGCCGACGACCGGGAGCTGCTCACCCTGATCGCCTGGGACGGCCTCCGCACCGACGAGGCCGCCACCCTCCTGGGGATCACCTCGGCAGCGGCCCGCCAACGGTTGGTTCGCGCCCGCCGCCGCCTCCGCGCCGAGCTGGACGAGGCCACCGGGCCCATCTCTGGCGACAGTGGCCCGGCGACGTTCACTCCCACGGACACCTGGCCCCGAGCCCCGGCAAAGCGGTAGCCGCTACCTGCGTCCTGGGACCGATGGAGTCTCCTGGCGGTGGTGTGGAGCTTGAAACCAGCTGCGCCACTCGACCTACAGGAGCGTACTGGCTGGACGACCCACCCAACCTGAGCTGCAGCGACAGCACGCTCCGGACGACGGCTGTCGCAACCAGATCGGTCCGATCCCGAGCGGCTCTGGGACCGGGACCCGCTCGTGGCGCGGGCGGCGACCAGGACCGCAGCTCGGTCCAGAGGATCGCCGAGGGAATCACCCAGCGACGTGGTCCTGGACGCTCAGCTAGGCGTTGGTCCCGACCTGGGACTCGAATCTCGACGGTGCCTCGGAGGTCGATCTAGGATCGCGGCCTATGGGGGAGAAGCCGAAGACCCAGTATGCGCGGAACGGCACGTACACCTCGCCTTCCAAGTTGTCGGTGAAGGTGCCCTGGACCTGTTCCTGATCGACACGTGGGTGCCTCACGTCGAGGCAGTGTGGGACTCCCCGACTTCGCGCGATTGCTGCGACGGCTGAGCTCGTTGGGTCGGCTGATCCACTTCGACCGCCGAGGAACGGGACTCTCCGACCCGGTACCACTCGATCAACTCCCCGACCTCCAGACCCAGGTGGGCGACGCCGTCGCCGTGCTCAAGGCAGCGCGGTCCGATGGCGCCGCCGTGATCGGCCTGGACGACGGCACGATCGCCGCGGTGCTGCTCGCCGCGGCCCATCCGGAGCTGTGCCGCTCACTGGTGCTGTTCAGCTTGACGAGC
>Ga0307277_10000713_pt1 | contig 12593 bp, 11 predicted proteins | sample ER_DNA_116_FD_194473 | JGI IMG/M metagenome (GOLD analysis project Ga0307277, IMG submission 194473) | Bulk soil microbial communities from the East River watershed near Crested Butte, Colorado, United States - ER_DNA_116 | ecosystem: Environmental > Terrestrial > Soil > Floodplain | place...
TGGCTTGCTGGCGGCCCAGGTGGTGGCAGTCACCGCAGCCTTGGCCCTTCTGGCCTGGGACCTCCGCCGCTCAGGCGCAGACGCCCTCGGCGGCGCAGTCGTCCTGATGGTCGTGATGATTGGTTCGCTCCCTGTACTCGTCATCGCTCGCTCGCAACTGTTTTCGCTCCTGCTTTTCCCCGCGCTGATCGCATTTGTAAGAGCCGACGCGCGCTCGCCAAGCCTGCGCATCTGGCTGCTCCCGGCGTTGCTCGCCCTTTGGTCGAACTTGCACGGGGCCGTGCTCGTCGGCCTCGCCGTCGCCGCGGCCTACCTGATCTTCGACAGGGGGCGCCGTCAGCCGCTTCTGTCGGGCGCGCTATTCGTCGCCTCGGCGCTCGCCGTCTGCGCCACGCCTGCGCTCCAGCACACGCCCGACTACTACGCCGGCCTGCTCCAAAACGAGGCAGCCCGCCGCGGGGAGGGGCTTTGGGCACCGCTTTCGTTCACCTCCGGCTTCGACCTGCTTCTCGTGGCGGCCGCGATCGCGCTGATCTTGCTCGCACTCAGGGCCCGCCCGGCGCTCTGGGAAGTGATCACCCTGGCAGGCCTCGCGGTGCTGACTATCAAGACGGCTCGCAGCGGTGTCTGGCTGCTCTTTTTCGCAGCCGCTCCGGCGGCCAAAAGCCTCCGCCTCGAGCCTGGCCGGGAGCGGCGCTTGGCCGTTATCGCGCTGCCGATCGTCGTCGCCCTGACGCTCGTCGGGCTGGCTCGAGGCCCCGTGGCGAATGGGGCCGGAACGCCCCTGCTCGACGAAGCGCTCGGCCATGCCGGCGGGACTTCGATCCTTGCCGACAGTGTGCCCGCTGAACAGGTTGCGCTGGCAGGCGGGCACGTCTGGATCAGCAACCCGCTCGATGCGTTCGACCACAACGACCAGCGCCTCTATCTCGACTGGCTCGCGGGCAGGCCTGACGGCGACGCGGCCCTTCGCCATGCTGATCGGGTCGTTCTCGTCCTGCGGGGCACGGCGGCCGCGAAACGAATGCGCAAGGCGCGCCCCTTCCGGGCGGCTGCGCACGACGCAAACGCCATCCTCTATGTCCGACGCCCTTGAGGCTCCGCTTCGGGCAATCAGGCCGAAGGTCGGGCGAGCGCTCGACCTCTCGCCATTGCGAAACGCGCGACCACGCGTCTAGAACGAGCTCTGTGGACCTGCAAGCTCTTGCGGCGTCTCGAGCGCTGCCGAGAGAGCGCGGCGCGCGATTAGCTTCGCCGTGGGTCGTCGGAGCGATCGTCGGAGTTTTCTATGCGTTGCTGCTTGTTCCCGGACTGGCCGGGAACCCGTACCAATTCATCAATATCGGGCGGCAGTACCATGCGAAGGGCACCTCGAGCGCCGCGATCGAGCGTTCACGGCCAATCGACGACAGGATTGGCTACGACGGCCAGTTCTACTACTTCCTGGCTGTCGACCCGAAGCACGGCCGGGATTACATGGATGCGCCCGGGATTATCTACTCGCGGATTGGCTACCCGATGACGGTGCGCGCGGTCAGCGGCGGGAATGCGTCGCTGATTCCCTACATGATGGTCCTGGTCAACCTGGCCGCGGCAATCGGGGGAACGCTGGCGGTTGCGTTTTTGCTGAGGCGCCGTGGACTCCCTCCGGCCTTTGCCCTGCTCTACGGATTCTTCCCCGGGCTCACGATCGCCGTTCTCAGGGATCTGACCGAGCCGCTGGCCTTCGGACTCGCCGCCGCCGGCCTGCTGGCCTTCAATCCGAGGTCGAAATGGCGCCTGCTGGCCTCGGCTTCGCTCTTCGGGCTGGCGATGCTGACTCGCGAGACGGTCGCGCTCTTCCCGGCGATCCTGGCACTCGGACTGCTGGTCGGGACAGGGACGGCATCGAGCTGGCGCGAACGGCTCCGGTGGGGCAATCTCGCTCGTGCGATTGCCTTCGCCGAAATCGCCTTCGCGCCCCTGTTCGTCTGGAGACACCTGCTCACGACTGTTGTCCTCCCCCAGGCGACGACGCAGGAGCCCTTTACCGGCGGTGAGCAGCACCTCGTCGGGGGCGCCGCGGGGACCGCCCTGGGCGCGCTCGTGCCGTTCCACGCCATCGCGGGGCAGTGGCCGTGGAACGGCGAGGACGTCACCAACTTGCTCACGATCGTGCTCCCCGCCCTGATCTGGGCCGCGATCGCGATCGCGTTGCTGCAGCGCAAGCTGACCCTCGAGCCATGGTTCGTACTCGCAAACGTGGCCGTCTTCGTGGTCTTCGTGCCGACAACTATCGCAGTCGACTACGGCTCGCTGGGCAGGGCCGCGATCGGCGTCGTGCTCGCGGCGCTGACGATGCTTCCGCAGGTGGGGAACCTGGGGGGAGCGAGAGCACGTATCGCTCGAAGCACGCTCGCACTCTGGTCGCTGCCGTTCTACCTGGTGCTGGCGATTCTTCTGAACGCGCTCGGCCCGAAATACGTCTGGTAGGTAGCGCCGCGGACCTCCGCGTGGCTGAAACAGCGTTGTCCTGCGGACGACAGTGCTGGTGAATTCCGCCGAAGGGATGGGCGACACCAGCCTTTCGCGGGTGCACCTGGCCTCTCCAACCGCGTAGACAAGAGTCGTACGAATCAAGTAGTCACCTTCGAGGGGAGAAAGGAGAGCCGAAATGATTCAGACTCTCGCGGCAAGGATCCAGCTGGCGAAGATGCGGGCCGAGGAAGGCCAGGCGCTCGTCGAGTACGCGCTGATCGTCTCGCTGATCGCGGTCGTCGCGATCGCAGCACTGACCCTGACCGGAACGAGCATCAGGAGCATGCTGACCGGCATCGCCAACGACGTCTAAGCGGGTGCTTGCAAAACGAGCGGCGCCGGCTCATCGCGGGACGTTCGCCCTAGTTGGGCGGGCCTCCGGTGCTGTCGGCGCCCTCGCGCTCCGGTTTCACTGAAAGTCACCTTTGACCAAAGAAAGGAAGGCCAAATGATTCAGCTTCTCGCGGCGAGGATCCAGCTGGCGAAGATGCGGGCCGAGGAAGGCCAGGCGCTCGTCGAGTACGCGCTGATCGTCTCGCTGATCGCGGTTGTCGCCATCGCAGCGCTGACCCTGACGGGAACCAGCATCCGCAGCATTCTGAACACGATCGCCAACGACGTTTAAGGCGCGTGGAACAGACAAACGGCGCCGACAGCACCGCGGTTCTGCGCCGGCCCTTGCAAGCGACCGAGAACGTGAGCGGTCGGCAAGGGTCGGCATCTCCGCTGCTGTCGGCGCCGTCGCGTTCCGGCCTCACGCTCGGCGCTGAACGCTTCTTTCTTGCATTTGTCCCGCCGGTTCTGCTGATCGGACTGGTCGTGGCCCGGTACGCCGTCGGCAAGCACCTCGGGTTCGACTACCGGCCGCTCTGGGAGGCATCCCGCCATGTCCTTCACGGCGCCTCCCCCTATCCGTCTCCCCACGCCTGGGCCCTGCACGATGAGCAGCAGTACGTCTATCCGCCGATCGCGGCTTTGCTGGCCGCGCCTCTTGCTCTCTTCCCATTCGGCATTGCCGCTGCCTTGCTTGCGGTGCTAGAGCTCGCGGCTACCGGACTTACGCTGCGCGTCCTCGAGGTGCGGGATTGGCGGTGCTACGGCGTCGCGCTGCTCTGGTACCCGGTGATCCAGAACGTGCTCATCGGGTCGATCACAAGCCTGCTCGCTCTCGGGCTCGCCGTCGCGTGGCGTTACCGCGACGAGCGGCGGCCGACAACGCTCGTCGTCGCGGCCCTGATCGCGGCAAAGGTTTTCCTCTGGCCCCTGTTCTTCTGGCTCGCGGCGACGGGTCGGCGACTCGCCGCGGCGCGAGCTCTGGGGCTCGCGCTCGCCGGTGTTGCGCTTTCCTGGGCGCTGATCGGCTTCGCAGGACTCACGTCCTATCCGCGGCTCCTCGACGAGCTCTCCCGCCTCGAGCAATGGAAGAGCTATTCGGCCGTCGCGCTCGGCCTCGTGCTCGGTCTCTCGACGGGCGAGGCGCGGCTGCTGGCGATCATCGCCGGTACGGTCGCCCTCGTCGGCATCCTGCTGATCGGACGTCGCCGCGTGAGAGACGCAGACGCCGACCGACAGGCGTTCGTGCTCGCCATTGCCGCCGCCTTCCTCTTCTCGCCGATCGTCTGGACGCATTACCTGGCCCTGCTCGTCGTCCCGATCGCGATCAGCAGGCGTACGCTGAGTCCTCTCTGGTTCGTGCCGCTGGCGATGTGGGCGACCCCGGGGCAGAGCAACGGCCAGACTTGGCGGGTCATACTCGGATTCGCGGTCTGGGTCGTCGTCCTCGCGGGAAGCTCGCGGCGGACGTGGTCGCTCCCGGTGTTCCGTCGCCGCCCCGAGCCGCTGCCGACGTCCTAGCCAAAGCGCCGCCCGCCGAAGGGGTGGGTCGGGCAAGCCTTTCGCGGGTGGGCAAAAGGCCCGTCCCAGGCGACAATCACTCTTGTGAGCAACTCGCACCTTTTGGCATGGAAATCTCGCGGGCCGAAAACCCGGAGCTGCATGCCCGATTCGATCGGGACGCCGTCGGGTGCGGACGACCGTCGTTCCCGAGTCCTAGATTCCATTGCCGGCCAGGTGTAGCCTCAAAGACGATGGGTCGGGGAACGCTACGATGCAAGATAATCACCTTGCGGCCGCCGTCGCCTGCGGACGAGCGGGGCGTAGCCTTGATCGAGTTCGCCCTCGTCCTTCCGCTGGTCCTCGTCCTCTTACTCGGCATGATCGACGTTGGCAAGGCGTTCAACTACTGGAACGACGAGACCCACTTGGCAAACGAGGCTGCCCGGGCAGCGGCCGTGAACAACAGCCCGGATCCCAACTGGGCCGCAAACAAGACGACCGCGGCCTACAAGATCAACGCTGCGATCAAGAACCAGGCGGACTCCGCCGAACTCCGCAATGGTGGAAACTCGATTTCGCAGCCGAATGGCTCGCCCGGCGGCGTGACCATCTGCATCTGGTTCCCGGGCGTCGCGAGGGGAACCAACCCGGTCCCTCCCGCTGCATGGGCAGCCGGCCAACCGGTCCAGGTCGTCGTCAGGGCTCGATACAAATGGCTTGGCTACCTGGTCCGCCGAGGGCTGCGGGCAAATTCGGATCTAACCGCAACCTCGACTATGCGGATCGAGCAGCCGCCTACGAACCCCACGAGCGCCTCCAGCACCGACGCGTACACCGCGTCCGTCAACAACACGTGCTGACCCAAGCAATCAACAGACCGAAGGAGAACGAGCTGTGGAAAATCTAGCGCCAAGCCGTCTGCTGAAGACCCGTCAGGGGACGATCGTGGTCGGGGTCGCAGCGGCCGTCCTGGCGGCGATCCTGCTGCTCGTCTACCTGAGCCACTACCGAAGCAGCGTCAAGGGCTCAACCGAGCCGGTGACGGTGCTCGTCGCAAAGAGACTGATTCCCAAGGGCACGACGGGCTCCGCGATCGCGACGAAGAACCTCTTCGTCGTGACGACGATCTCCAAAGGCCAGCTCAAGCTCGGCGCGATCAGCGATCCCGCCGTGTTGAGCGGCAGTGTCGCCGCGGCCGATATCTATCCGCGACAGCAGCTGACGACGGCCGCCTTCACGGCCGCGTCGACCGGCGCGCTGGCGGCCCAGATCAAGGGGACGTGGCGAGCAATCGCGCTGCCTCCGCTTGACGCCGCCCATGGGCTCAGCCCCGATATCCAGGCGGGCGACCACCTCGACATCTATGGCCAACTGAACGGCAACTTGGGCCTAATGATGGCCAACGTGCTCGTCTTGGCCTCGCCGACCCAGCCGGCGGTCGGGAGCACCGCACCGGTCTCCGGAAACTACATCCTTCGGGTGCCAGCCTCGAAAGCACCGAGATTTGCCTTCATTGGCCAGAACGGCACGTTCTGGCTCGTCTTGCGGCCAGCCACTGGAGCCCATGGGACACATGCGGTCTCCCTGCCGAAAGCGAGCATTTTCGAAGGAGGACAGTAGGTGCAGCACCCCACGAGAACGCTCGTCTCACTCGACACCGGCATCGACGAGCAGGCCGTGCGGGCCGCTCTGCCCGCGAGCGCCGACATCCAGATCGTTGGCGTCGTCAGGGGCGTCGACGAGAGCTGGACGACGCTCCAGGAGACGCCGACCGACCTGCTCGTGGTCGCGTGCACGGGCTATTCGGAGCGGGCGCTCTTCCTGATCGCCAGCGCAGTGAAGGAGCGTCCGGGTATGCCGGTCGTCGTGCTTGCGCATGCGTCGCCTGACGGTTTCCTGCGCCGGGTCTTCGAGGTCGGAGCCGACGACGCCGTCCGGCTTCCCGAGTCGCCCGAGCAGGTCAACTTCATGCTTCAGAAGGTGCTCGTGCGCAAGCGGGCAGCGGGCAACATCAGGGAGAACGGCGACGCCCCGATGATCTGCGTCCTCGGCCCAAAGGGCGGGACCGGCAAGACCGTAACCGCCTCCAACCTGGCGGTCGCGCTGGCCCTGGCGGGTAAGTCGGTATCGGCCGTCGACCTCGACCTCCAGTTCGGCGACCTCGCTCTCGCGATGGGCGTCAGGCCGGATAAGACGATGTACGACCTGGTCCAGTCGGGTGGCTCGCTCGACGCCGGCAAGCTCGAGGCCTACGTCATGCCCCATCCGAGCGGCGTCCGGGTGCTCGTGGCCCCGACGCGTCCTGATCAGGCGAGCTCGATCGTCCCGGAGTTCCTGCGTGAGGTTTATCCCCTGCTCCGCTCGACGAGCGACTTCGTCGTCCTCGACAGCTCGCCCGGCTTTACGCCGGAGGTCATCTCCGCGATCGACAGCTCGACCTATGTGTGCATGATTGGCACGCTCGACACGCTTTCGCTGAAGAACACGCGCCTGGGGCTCGAGACGCTCGAGCTGATGGGCTACGACCCCGACCGAATCGTTCTGCTGCTCAACCGAGCAGACACCCGAGTCGGGATCGACGACGAAGACGTGCTTGCGGTCGTCGGCAAGCGTCCTGACATTCGAATCCCGAGCGACGTAGAGGTTCCGCGAGCGGTCAACGAGGGAACGCCGATCGTGCTTGCCAAGCCCGACTCGGGGGCGGCGAAAGCCTATCGGGCGCTCGCTGACGAGTTTCTCCGCCGCGAGGGCCACGGATCGAGCCAGCCAGAGACCGACGAGCGCGACCGGCGCGACCCGACGCAGGGCGTCCGCGGCTTGGCTGCTCTTCGCTCTCGGGACACCAACGGCAAGCCCCAAGAAGATGACGCTCCCGGCGCACCACGCAAGCGGCTGCGTCTTAGCGCGAGGAGGCGCTGATGGAACTGCACGAGCGACTGACCACGGCGCGCCCGGCGCCACCCCCGGGACGCGACGATCCCTTCGCGGAGGTCAAGAACCGCGTCCACATGGCGGTGATCGGAGACCTCGGGCCCCAGCTGTTCAACGTCAGCATGGACCCTCTTGCTCTGCGCGACCGCGTTCTCATCGACATCAGGCGTCACCTGTCCGACGAGCAAGGCATCTCGCGTGACGATCGGGAACGGCTCGCTTCCGCGATCGCCGACGACGCGCTCGGCCACGGCCCGCTCGAGCGACTGCTGGCAGACGACACCATCTCCGAGATCATGGTCAACGGCCCCTACGACATCTGGATCGAGCGCCACGGGCGTCTCTTCGACACCAACGTGCGCTTCGACGACGAGTCGCACATGCGGCGGATCATCAACAAGATCGTCGCCGAGGTCGGGAGGCGGGTGGACGAGTCCTCGCCGATGGTGGATGCGCGCCTGCCCGACGGCAGCCGCGTCCACATCATCATCCCGCCGCTGAGCCTGAGCGGACCGCTGATCACGATCCGGAAGTTCAGCAAGAAGCGTCTGAATCTGGAGGAGCTGATCAAGCTTGGAACTCTCAATTCCGACGCCGTCGACTATCTCAGCCGCTGCGTGCACGCCGAGCTGAACATCCTCATCTCGGGCGGCACCGGCTCGGGCAAGACGACCCTACTGAATGCGCTTTCGGCCGCCATTCCGGAGGAGGACCGGATCGTCACCATCGAGGACGCGGCGGAGCTCCAGCTCAACCAGCGTCACGTGCTCCGCCTCGAGTCGCGCCCCAAGAACATCGAGGGGGAAGGCGAGGTCCCGATCCGCGAGCTCGTGCGCAACTCGCTGCGCATGCGCCCCGACCGGATCGTCGTCGGCGAGGTCCGCGGCGCAGAGGCGCTCGACATGCTGCAGGCAATGAACACGGGCCACGACGGCTCGCTCTCCACCGTCCACGCGAACTCGCCGCGCGACGCGCTTGCCCGCGTCGAGACGATGGTGTTGATGGCGGGTTTCGACCTCCCGATGCGCGCGATCCGGCAGCAGGTCTCCTCAGCGCTCGACCTGATCGTCCACCTCGAACGGTTGGAGGACGGCACGCGCCGGGTGACGGCGATCACCGAGGTGCAGCGGATGGAGGCCGACGTCGTCACGCTCCAGGAGCTCTTCAGCTTCAAGTTCGAGGACAAGGGCAGCGATGGAAAGATCATCGGCAACCTCCGCTCCACCGGCCTGCGGCCCGCGTCCGTGCATAAGTTCGAGAAACGTGGCATCACGCTGCCGCTGAGCATGTTCCAGGACGGTCTGCTGCCGCTGCAGGGCAACGGGTCGGAGCGGCCGACGCTGTGAAGCCGCGGCTCGCAGTCGCCCTTGCTGCGGCGCTGTTCGCGGCCGCCGCGCTCGTCTCGTCGGTCGCGGCTTCGCCTCCGGTCCAGCTGACGCCGACCGGAAAAGCCACATGGCCCGACCAGGGGTTCGTGGTCTCATTGCGGTCAGGCCAACGGATTCAAGCCTCTCGCTTCACCGTGCGCGAGAACGGCCGGCCTGTGCTCGGGGCCAGGGTCATGCCGGCAAGCGCTGTGCAAGGCAGCTTCGGCGCCATGCTCGTGATCGACACGAGCAACAGCATGCGGGGTGCGCCGATCAGGGGCGCGATGGCGGCCGCCCGCGCCTTCGCGGCCCGGCGCAACGTGAACCAGCGCCTCTCACTGCTTGCTTTCAACTCCTCGAACGAGCTCTTGCTCCCGTTCACCAACTCCCAGACGGAGATCCGCAATGCGCTCGCGCGCACGCCGGGACTCGCCGGGGGCACACACCTTTACGACGCCGCCGGACAGGCGATTACTTTGATTCTCGCCGCGCACTATGAGACGGGCGCCGTCGTGCTCCTCTCGGACGGAGCGGACACCGGCAGCTCCCTCAGACTCGAGCAGGTCAGGAAGCTCGCGCTGAGTGCGCACGTCCGGGTCTTCACGGTCGGCCTGCACTCGAAAACCTTCCGGCCGGCCGCGCTTCGGCAGTTGGCGACGGTGACCGGCGGGTATTTCTCACAAGCCGCCACGCCCGGCGACCTGGCCCGCATCTACAACCAGCTCGGCCTCAAGCTGTCGAATCAGTATCTCGTCAGGTACCGATCGCTTGTGGAGCCCGGCCGCCCGGTTCGCGTGAGCGTCTCCGTCGCCGGGATCGGACACGCAAGATCAGCCTACGCCGCTCCGACGCTCTTGGCCCCCTCGTTCCAGAGGCCCCTCGAGAACCGGATCTGGCGCTCATGGATCACTGCGCTCGTCATGTGCATTCTCATCTCCGGCCTACTCAGCTTCGCTCTGGTCATGGCGCTGCGGCCGAACGGAAGCACCGTCCGCAATCGCCTGTCCGACTTCGTCACCACGGCTTCTACGGCCAAGAAGAACGATCCGCTGGCAAGCCGCATCTTCACGGGCACCGAGCAGTCGCTCGAACAGACGCGCTGGTGGCAAGGACTGAAGGAGATTCTCAATCTCGCCGAGGTGAAGATTCCCCCGGTACAGCTGCTGGTGGGGACTCTCGTCCTCACGCTCTTCGTGATGTGGTTCATGGCCACTTTCGTCTCGGGGTTCCTCGCGCTGCTCGGCCTCGCTGTGCCGTTCTTCGTGCGCGGGCTCATCCTTTACAGGGTCGAGAAGAGGCGGCGGGCGTTCGGCGACCAGCTTCCGGACAACCTCGATGTCGTCGCCTCGGGCTTGCGGGCGGGTCACAGCCTCGTCGGCGGGCTTTCGCTGGTGGTGAAGGACGCAGCCGAACCGTCGCGCAGCGAGTTCCAACGCGTGGTCGCAGACGAACAGCTCGGCGTCCCGCTCGAGGACGCGCTTGCGGTCGTGGCGCGGCGGATGAAGAGCCGCGACGTCGAGCAGGTCGCGTTGGTCTCGTCTCTCCAGCGGGAGACGGGAAGCAACTCGGCCGAGGTGCTCGACCGCGTGATCGAAGGGATCCGCGAGCGGGCGGGGCTCCGCCGGCTGGTCCGCGGCCTGACCGCGCAGGGGCGAATGTCCCGCTGGGTCGTGACGTTCCTGCCCGTCGGCCTGCTCCTCGTGATCTCTGTGGTCAATCCGACCTACATGAAACCGCTCTTCACCCATACCTCCGGACGGGTCGTGCTCGCAATCGGCGCGTTCATGATCGTGTGCGGCTCCCTGGTGATCAAGAAGATCGTGGACATCAAGATCTGAGGATGCTGCCGTGATACTCATCCTCATCCTGAGCCTGTTCCTCGTCGCCGGGGCGGTGGCACTCCTTCTCCAGGGATGGCGTTTCTCCCAGGCGCGGACAGCCGACACGATCGAGCAGATCGGCGCCTACGGCTTCTCGGCGAAACGGAGCGCCGAAGCGGCACCGGGCGCCCAAACCACCGGCAGCGTTGCAAAATTGGCGGACCGGGTCGGCAGCCTCGCCCCCAGCGTCGCGAGCGGGGGTCAGCGTGCGATCCGCAAGCAGTTGATCGCGGCGGGGCTCTACGACACCAGCCCACGGATGGTCGTCGGCTACCGCCTCCTGCTCGCGGCCGGCCTGCCACTGGGCTGGCTCTGGCTGGCAGCGGCTACCGGCTTCGCGGTCGGGCTGATCTTCCTCGGCGTCATCTTCCTGGCGATCGTCGGTTGGATCCTGCCGATGCTCATCCTGAACCGGCGCGCCCGCGAGCGAACGGCAGCGATCGACTACGAGCTGCCCGAGCTGATCGACCTGCTGGTCGTCACGCTCGAGGCGGGCATCAGCTTCATCGCGTCGCTCCAGATGGCGGCAGAACGGCTGGCCGGTCCGCTCGGTGTCGAGCTCCGAATCACGCTCCAGGAACAGCGCATGGGCCTGACGACGAACGAGGCGCTGAAAGGGATGCTCGGAAGGGCGGATACGCCCGGGATGAGGACCTTCGTGCGCTCCGTGGTCCAGGGCGAGACGCTGGGCACTTCGACCGGCCAGATCATGCGCAACCTCGCGATCGAGATGCGCAAGCGCCGCCGTTCCGCGGCCGAGGAAAGAGCGCAGAAGGCGCCGATCAAGATTCTCTTCCCACTTGTCCTCCTCATCTTCCCGGCGATGTTCATCGTCCTGCTCGGGCCGGTCGCCTATTCGATCGGCAAGATCGGCCACTGACGTGGGCGGCTCTCCCGGCGCGCTGGTTCTTCGTCGCGAGGACGACGGTCAGGTCGTGTGCGAGCGGTGCATGGTGGCGGACACGGCCTTCCGGCGTCTGCGCGGCCTCCTCGGTCGGCGCGAGCTGACTCCGGGCGACGGGATCGTCCTGCGCCCAGGCTGGTCGATCCACACGGCGTTCATGCTCTTCCCGATCGACGTCGCCTTCGTCGACGCCGACCAGGTGGTGGTCAAGGTAGTTCAGAACCTGAAGCCCTTCCGCGCCTCGGTCTGCCGCGGCGCCCGCGACGTGGTCGAGCTCGCGGCCGGCGAAGCCGAACGCCGCGGACTCAAAGCCGGAGACCGGCTGGCCTGGGCCGCAAGAGGAGTCAATGGGCGGCCTCCGGCAGCGTCGAGCCCGCTGCCTGCGGCCACTGAAGCCGCAACCGATTCGCCGACGAGGCCGATCCGTGTGCTCCTGGGTACCCGAGACGAGCAATTTTTGCGGCTGGCCGAGTTCCTCTTGACGCGCAACGGCTTCGCCGTCGAGACGACGAAGAAGATCGCGAACGCGGTTGACCTCGTCTGGCGGCAACGCCTCGACGTCGTCGTGCTCGACGCAAGCGACTCGCTCAGCGAGGCCGCCCGGACTGCGGCCGCGATCGAGGCACTCCATCCCCAGGTCGGCGTACTGATCGTCTGCGACGACGAGCGGCCAAAGCCGGCGACCGGCCTCCCGATCATGGAGAAGTGGGAAGCCCTGGAGTCGCTGTCCGACGACATCCGCCGCTCATACGCGAGCGCGACGACCTAAGCACCGTGCAGGACACGGGCGCGGCTCCAGCCGAGGCCCCGCCGCGCCCTTCGGCGCTCGCTTACATCCGTTCGCTCCCGCGCCGGCAGCAGTTCGCGGTCGCCTGCGCGAGCATCGTCCTCGCGGCGGCCTGTCTCGTCCGCTTTGGTGTGAGCGCTCACGCTTTCGTCGGAGCGATTCTCGCCGCCTCGCTCGTCCTCCTGACTGCGATCGACCTGGATCGCAGGCTGCTTCCCGACGTGATCGTCATCCCCACTCTCGTGGTCGTCCTGATCCTCCAGATCGCCTTCTATCCCGACCACGCGCTCGAGTGGGTGCTCGCGGCGCTGGCCGCGGCGCTCTTCTTCTTCGTTCCCCTGCTCTTCTACCCCGCCGGTATGGGCATGGGC
>Ga0307277_10000715_pt1 | contig 12568 bp, 12 predicted proteins | sample ER_DNA_116_FD_194473 | JGI IMG/M metagenome (GOLD analysis project Ga0307277, IMG submission 194473) | Bulk soil microbial communities from the East River watershed near Crested Butte, Colorado, United States - ER_DNA_116 | ecosystem: Environmental > Terrestrial > Soil > Floodplain | place...
ACGACCGCAACGATGGCGCCGATGGTCCCAGAGCGACGGCGTCCGCCCGCCGGGGCCTCGGGAAGTGGAGGGAGAGCTTCCTCCGGGACGATCTCGACCACCTTGACGGGTCGGTCAAGCCCCTTCATGCGTGCCCGCTTTCGGGGGTGAAAACCCACTCCGGGGACGTGCTGCGCCATATGGACGATCGCTTCGCTGGCGAGGATCTGGCCGGGGAGGGCGATGCTGCACAACCTCGCCGCAAGGTTCAGAGCTCCGCCGCGGTAGCCCCCTTCGGTGGGCACGGCCTCGCCGGCATCAAGGCCCATCCCGACGCCGAGCGGGATCACAGGCTCTCCGTCAGCGCGTTCGCGGAATCGGCGCTGCAATGCGATCGCGGCCCGAATCGCCTGGCGAGCTGAGGGGAAGACGCAGAGTGCCTCGTCGCCGCGGAGCTCGAGCAGCGTACCGCCGTACGCCGCAACGGCGCTCCGCGTCAGCTCCGCGAACCGGGCCGCGAGCTCCGAGGCTGCCTCATCCCCGCGCTCATTCGTGAACCTGGTGTACCCGCGGACGTCGGCGATCAGGAAGGAGCGCAGATCCGAGGAGTCGCCCGTGGTCGCACCTGTATGCGGATCGATCGCCACGCAAGCGAGTCTAGAACGACACTCGCCGCACAAAGCGTGTATCCGCGATTGAAGGGTCCCGGTTCGAGTCCGGGCTCGAGGGATACTTACGGAATGGCTTCGACGTAGCGGCGAGAGCGCCTAGCGCGCTTTTCGCCAATCGTCTAGCAAGACTCTTAGCTAGTACTAAGCGGGGGTCCGCGACTCGACGCCGAGGAGCGTGCGGGCTCCTCCGGCGGCCTTGGCGCGGTAGGCCGCGATGTCGGCCGAGCGGTAGAGGTCGTAGATCGAGCCGAGATTGGCCGAAGCCCGGGCGACTCCGCCTGAGAAGCTGTACGGGCCGCGGGCGATCAGCGACTCCTGGGAGCGCTCGGCCACGCGGATGGCGTCCGCGGGTGTGGCTCCTGGGAGGATGACCGCGAACTCGTCGCCGCCGAGACGGCAGGGAACGTCACCTGCGCGCACGGAGGCACGCAGCGAGTCTGCGAGCGCGCGCAGAGCCTCGTCCCCGGCCGGGTGCCCGCCGAGGTCGTTGATCCGCTTGAGCCCGTCGAGATCGACCACGAGGAGGGAGAGCTCCTCGCCGTTGCGGAGGCTTCTCGCCACCGCAGCGTCGAACTGCTCCTCGAAGAGCCTCCGGTTGTAGAGCCCGGTGAGCTTGTCCCGCGCGGCCAGCTCCTGCATCTCCGCGTAGAGCATCGCGTTGCGGACGGCGACGCCGACGACGTCACAGAGGGCCTGGCAGAAGTCGACGTCGTGGTCGTCGAAGTCGCGATCCTCGACGTCGATCACCTCCATCAGCCCGATCGTCTCGCCGCGTGCGACCAGCGGGAGCATCAGCAGCGTCTTCTGGTTCCGAGACTCGAGCAGCTGGCGCTCCGCGGGATCGTCCTCCTCCCTCGAGACGCGGATCTGGACCGGTGCCTGCTCGACGAGGCAATGGCGGGTGGCGGGAAAGTCGGAGAGCCGGTAGATCTGGCCACCCTCCTCGGTGATCTCGTCACTCCCCTGCAACCGCTCGACGAGCATCACGAGACAGTCACGATCGCGGTCCCAGAAGGAGAGCTCGGCCGCCGTCGCTCCGGTCAACTCGGTGGCCTGCTCCGCGAATGCCTGCAGCACATCGCTCAAGTCCAGCGAGGACGAAACCTTGTGAGATAGGTCCAGGAGTGCCTGCAGGCGATTTGCCGGCGCCATAACAAGAGGTATCGGTGGAACGGCCACGAACCTTGATGCCGGAGGCGAGCCGACGGAGCGCGAACGAGGAGACATCGTCAAGCTCGGCGCGCGACTGGCGAACGCAGATGGATTTCGCGTCATCGCGCTCGACGGGCGTGAGCTCGGCCGGGTCGAGAACCTGCGTTACGAGCGACACACGGATCACCCGGACGAGATCCTCGTCAAGAGGCGAATCCTCTTCTGGGACCGCTACGCGACGGTTCCTTTCGAGCAGGTCGCCAACGTCGATCCTGAGCGCGAGCGTGTGTACCTCGCACTCCCCCGGGGCGCCATCGAATGGGGACGCGGGCGCGCCTGAGCGGGAGCTCGTTGGGGTCCGCCGGGTCTGCGACCATTAGGAACCCCCCAAGGAGGCACCATGCGTCAGTTATCGCTGGAGGAGTCCGACTTCGTCGAGGGAGCGGCGCGCGTCTGGTGGATTTTCCTCGTCACGGGCATCGCCTGGCTCTGGGTCGCGCTCATCGTCTTGCGGCTGGACGCGACGTCGGTCGCTGCCATCTCGGTGTTGTTCGGCGTCGTCGCGATCGGCGCCGGCGTCAACGAATTCATGGCGATGGCGAACTCGACGACGGGTTGGAAGATCGCGCGGGGAATCCTTGGCGCGCTCTTCATCGTCGCCGGAATCGTCTCCTTCTTCCAGCCCGCGGGGACCTTCGTCGCACTGGCGTCCCTCTTCGCCTGGGTCGTGCTCTTCAAGGGCATCTTCGACGTTACCGTGGCGCTTGTCGGGCCGAAGATCGGCCACTGGTGGGTGGTTCTCCTGATCGGGATCGCAGAGATCCTGCTCGCTTTCTGGGCCGCCGGGTATTTCGCTGGGAAGGCGGTGCTGCTCGTCGCGTGGATCGCCGGTTTCGCGCTCGCGCACGGGTTCATGGAGATCTTCACCGCGTTCCGGCTGCGCAGCCTGAGAGACGTCGTAGCGAGCTAGTCGAAGGACGGAATGGCGCGCTGGACAGCGCAGCGGGTCGCGACGCGCGCTGTCCTGCTGCTCTTCACCGGGGTCTCGCTCTACCTGCTCCTCCCCAGCCTCGTCACGGTCTTCGGCTCGTGGCGCGACCTCTCCGAGCTACAGCCGGTGTGGTTCGCGATCGCGTTCGGATTCGAATGCCTGAGCTTCGTGTCTTCGTGGGCGCTGCAGCGGATCGCGCTCCAGGCTCCGAGCTGGTTCGCGGTGGGGACGTCGCAGCTCGCAGCGAACGCGTTCGGGCGAATCGTCCCCGGAGGGATGGCCACCGCAGGGGCACTCCAGTACCGGATGCTCGTCCGTGCAGGCGTGCCCCCGGGCCGAGTCGGATCGGCTCTCACGGCAACGTCAGCACTCACCTTCGCCGGCCTGCTCGTGCTGCCGCTGCTTGCCATTCCAGCCGTGATCGCCGGGACGCCGATCGAGCACCGCCTCCTCCATGCGCTCTGGCTCGGGGGAGTCGTCTTCGTCCTCATGCTCGTCACGGGGTCGGTGGGATTCGCCTTCGACCGGCCGCTCGAGCTCGCCGGCCGAGCTGTCGAATGGTGCCTGCGCCTGCTCAGGAGGCCGCGCTCCGGGCGTCCGCTCGAGGAGGTGTTGCTCGCCGAGCGCGACCGGATTCGGAGAACGCTCGGGGCACGCTGGAAGATGGCGATCACGGCCGCGGTGGGGAAGTCCCTCTTCGACTATCTCGCGCTCGTTGCGACCCTCTACGCGGTGGCCGCGAAGCCCGATCCGGCGCTCGTGCTCCTCGCCTACGTCACGGGCTCGTTCCTCGGGATGATCCCCTTGACCCCCGGCGGCCTCGGCTTCGTCGAGGCGGGCCTCACAGGGACGCTCGTCCTGGCGGGCGTCGACGCGGGAGCTGCAGCCGTTTCGACGCTTGCGTACCGGCTGCTGTCGTTCTGGCTGCCGCTGCCGGCGGGCGGAGTCGCCTACTGGCTCTTCGGCAGGCGCCTCAAGCCGATGGCCCCTGCTGTGCCTCCCGAAGTGCCGCCTCAGCCTCTGGCGTGAGCTCGGCGACGAGCAGCTCACCGACAAACGGCTTCATGCGCTTGCGCACGAGCGGCCAATCGGCCCGGCCGACGAGGGCGCAGAGCGCAGCGTGACCGGTCTCGAGCTCGGCGCCGAGGCGGCGCATGCGGGAGTCGTCGATGCCCCGGTCGAAAGCGCCGAGCCCTGCGCCGATCGCCATGCCCGCCGCGGGGAGCGCCAGAGGGAATCCGAGCACGAGGCCGGCGAGCACGCCGGCGACGCCCCCGCTCACGGCTCCTTCGCCAGGCGACACGTCGTGGCGCTGGTGTAGTTCCACGCGGCCGGCGTCCGTCTTGACGACCACGGCTGCATCCGCAAGCTCGAGAGTCCCCTCTGCTGCGAGCTGCTCGAGAGCTTCGAGCGCCATCTCGGCGGCCTCCAGGTTCGGGACAGCCGACGCGACGAGCTGCGCGGCTTCTTCATTGCACCGCCCTGCCCGTGGGCAGCTCGATGGTCTCTCCGAGCGCGACGATCTCCACCCGGGTGTCGGGAGCGACCTGCGCCGCCGCCCGCACGAACTCGAGCGGCGGCTCGGTCAGGAACGCGCCCGCACGCTGGTGCAAGGGCAAGTAGGTTCCCCAGTGGATCGGGACCGCAATGCTCGCGCCGAGCAGCGCGACCGCCTCGGCGGCGCGCTGTGGGTCGAGATGGCCGGGCCCGATGGCCGGCCCCCAGCCCCAGATCGGCACGAGCGCGAGATCCACGGGCGCGAGAGCGCCCATCCCCTCGAAGAGGTCCGTGTCGCCCGCAAAGTAGACCGAGCTCGAACCACGAATGACGAAACCGAGCACCTCGCTGCGCCGGAGACCCGCTTCGCCCGAATGCTCGGCCGGGGTGGCGTGGACGACGACGTCTCCGACTGCGGCCTCGTCCCCCACCTCGGCTTCGACGATCTCGGTGCGCCCGGCTCGGCGAAGCACCGAGGCCAGCCCGCGAGGCGCGACGACGGGGATCGACGCGTCGAGCTTGCGCAACGAGGCCACGTCCAGATGGTCGTAGTGGCCGTGCGAGATGAGGACCGCATCGATCCGGTCGGGCACGTCCTTGCTCACGGGCTGCACCCGGCGGAGGTGCGCCACCCTCGACCGCAGCAGCGGGTCCGTCAGCAGGCGCACGCCGTCGAGATCGACGACCACGGTCGAGTGGCCCACCCAGGTCAGCGAGAGCGGGCTCGGGTCAGGCGGACTGCTTGTCATAGCCGTCCTGACCCAGCTCCGTCAGCCAGCGGCGCAGCCAGCGATGGAGGTGCCCTGGTCCCACCACGTGCTCGTCGGGGAGTGTCAGCTCGCTCGGGACGAGCACGAAGGGGAACATCTGGGTCCCGCCCATTCCCCCGTGGGAGCCGCAGAGCTCCTCGAACGCGGCGACTTCTCCCGTCTCCGGCCAGTAGGTCGAGTTGACCATGATGTCGGGACAGTTGCGGAAGCCGTCGGTGCGCTTCACGTGCGCGGCGGCGGTCTCGCCGAATGGCGCCAGCGGGTCTTCTCCCTCCACACGCCCGGATTCGAGGTAGTGCACGCCGTTCGCCCCCAGAGCCACGGGCCCGCCAGCCGCTGAGCGGACGAAGACGAAGCCGATCCCCTCGTGCTCGCGCAGGGCAGGCAGGAGACGCGGATAGCGCTCCGAGATCTCCTCCAGCGTCGCCCGGCCCTCGATGCGCGGGAAGCTGATCAGGCCCAGGCAGCCCGACGCCATGATGCTGAGCTCGGGGAGAGGCTTGTCCTCCTTCGCTCTCGCCTCCTGGACCTTGCGCTCATCCCCCACGACGACGGCTCCGTCAACCCTCTTCCTCCGCGTGACCGCGCGGACACCGCCCGCGAGCGCCCCGGGAGCCTGGGAGGCTTCGGTCAGCGAGGCGCTGAGGTAGACGAGGCCCTCGTCACCTTGCTCCTCCGCGTCAACGCTGTCCGAATCACAGAGCTCGGCGACGAAGTCTTCGAGGGACACCCCGTAGCGCTGGAGGAAGGTCGCTCCCTGGGTCTGTCCGTGATCCGACAGGACCACGAACCGGACGGGACGCGGCGCACCCGACGCGGCCCGCTCGAGCCGCCCGAACTCCCGGTCGATGCGCCTCAGCACCTTCAGCGACTCCTGCCGCTCGATCCCTGCGTGATGCGCCATCTCGTCGTAGCCCGAAAAGGTCGTGTAAACGATCGGACGGCTCGAGTAGATGTCGCCGATCACCGCCGCGACCTGGAGGTCCCGCTGCACGACGACCATCCAGGTCCGCATGAGGGGATACGGAAAGAGCCCGCGGTGCACGCGGGGCTGGATGTCCAGCCGCTTCTGCTGCGTCTGCCCCCAGATCTCGGAAGCGATGTCCGTGATCGCCAGGATGATCGTGCGGAAGATGCTGTACGGGTTGGCGAAGTAGGCGAAGTAGTCCTCGCCGATTCTCCCCTCGCGCCTCTTCATCACGGTGCTGATCGTCAGGAGCGAGTGGGGCGCATCGCCCGAGTACATGTTGGCCCGGCTCGCTCCGTCCCCGTGCAGGAGGCCCTTGCCGGTCGAGAGCTCGGCCTCGATGGCCATCACGTCCTTGAGTGCGCTCGACGACACTGGCGCGCCGCGCTCCTTGTCCCACCAGCGAAAGGCGGGGATGTTCTCGTTCGATCCGAGGAGGAGCCCCGTCTGCGCGGCGCCCGTCTGCGACGACCAGTCGCACTCCCATTCGACGAGATGATGGGAGCCCTCCCTGATCCAGCGGGCCATCGTGGGAGCGTTGCCATCCCTGATCGCGCGCCGCAGCACCTCGTGGGCGAGCCCGTCGATCTCGAGGAAGACGAGCGCGGGAATGTCGCTCGGCTGGGCGCCGCGGCGCTTCGCCTGCCGGCGGACGATATTCCGATAGTAGAAGTCGTCGTCGTCGATCGCGAGCAGCGCCGTGATCGTCGTGTTGATCACGGTCAGGCCGATCGTCAGTGCGATGCCCCACCACAGGCTCTTGACCGTGAAGCCGTTGACGAGCTCGGAGACCGCCCAGACGAGGAAACCGTTCACGGCCAGGCCCGCGAAGCCCAGAGTCAACACCGTCACCGGAAGCGCGAAGCGGACGAAGAGCGGCCAAAGCAGGGCGTTGAAGATCCCGATCAGCGCAGCCGCGGCGAGCGCCGCGCGCCAGCCGTCCACTTCGACCGCGGGCAGGAGCGCGCCCAGGATCTGAAGGGCGATGCCCGTGAGAACCCAGACGACGATGACGCGGACGAAGACTCGCCGCCGTCCGAAAGCCCGGCGCATGCGCTGATGCTAATCCGTCTCGCAGAGGCTGACAGGCGCCCGGGACAAGCGTAGACTCGCCCCGGTGGCCGAACCTCGCCGCAGACGGCTTCACTTTCGACGCCCGGGGAGAGTCGCGGGAGTCCGGGCGCTCGTCGTCCTCGGCACGATCCTCGCGCTCATCTCGGTCCTCGCCATCTGGGTCAATCGGCTGGCGCTGGACACGGACAACTGGGTCGCGACGAGCGACGAGCTCCTTCAGGACGACGAGGTTCGCGCCGTCCTCGCCGCGACGCTCACGGACAGCCTCTACTCCTCCGTCGATGTCGCCGGACAGCTTCGCGAGGTCCTGCCGCCTGCGGCGCAGCCGCTGGCGGGACCAGCCGCAGCGGGGCTCCGCGAGTTCACGGAGCGCAGAGCCAACATCTTCCTGCAGAGGCCGCGCGTCGTCGCCGCATGGCGAGAGGCGAACCGCAATGCTCACGAGCAGTTCGTCCGCATCGTCAAGGGCGAGTCTGTCGCGATTCAGACTCAGAACGGAAACGTCGTGCTCGTGCTCCGCCCCTTGCTCGCAGACCTGGCCGCCCAGATCGGGCTTGGGAACGTCGTCGACAGGCTGCCGACCGACGCGGGGACGATCGTGATCATGAAGAGCGACCAGCTCGACGCGCTCCAGAAGCTGGTCCGAATCCTGGATTTCGTGGCGAGCTGGCTCTGGGCGATCGCGCTCGCCTGCTGGGGGCTCGCCGCCTACCTCTCTCCCGGGCGGCGGCTGAAGACGCTGCGAGGGATCGCCTTCGGGCTCCTCTTCGTCGGACTCGCAGTGCTCGTGGTGATCCGGCTGGGGGGCAAGTTCGTCGTCGACTCGCTCGTCCAGGTCGACAGCAACCGGCCGGCCGCGGCGAATGCCTTCGACATCGTCACCGGCGATCTGCGCACAACCGGGCGGACCCTCGTCGCAGTCGCCATCATCATGATCCTCGGCGCCTGGCTCGCTGGCCCCGGCCGCCGGGCGATCGCGTTCCGGCGCTGGTCGGCGCCCTGGCTGCGCGACTACCCAGAGCTCCTCTGGGGCGTCTTCGCCTTTCTCGTCCTCCTCGTGCTCCTCTGGGGTCCGATTGAGGCGACCCGAAACCTGGTGGGAGTCGTCGTCCTCGTCGGCCTCGCTGCCCTCGGCCTCTGGGCCTACCGCCGCGCAGCCTTGGCCGAGTTTCCGGACGCGCCCCGGACACCCCTGAACCTGCGCGGAGTCGGCTGGTCGCGCGCTACGAGTGACGACGACCGGGTCGGGCAGCTCGAGCGCCTGGCGGCCCTGCGCGACTCGGGCGCCCTGACGAAGAGCGAGTACGACACCGAGAAGGCTGCCCTCCTCGGCTCGAGTTCCTAGCTCCTAGCTCTCGGCAGCTTCCTTCTTCGACCGGCGGCTCTCTTTCATCTCCACCGCCTTGCCCTTCGCGTCGCCGTAGGAGGTCGAGACCAGCTCCTTGCCGCCCGACCACCCGAAAACGAGCACCACGAGGACGACGGCGAAGAGGATGTTCCAGGCCGTCGTGATCAGCTGCTGGGAGAGCGAGTAGGCCGTCGCCGTGGCCGTGTCCGTGACGTCGCTGAGCGCGGCCGCGTTGATCGCCTGGTTGACGCCCACCCCGCCCGGCGTCACCGAGGTGACGTTGGCGAGCGAGTTCCCGCCGACGACCGTCATGACGGTGTGGAACGTCACCGGGATGCTGTAGGCGGCGAGAAAGACTGCGATCACGCCGAACTTGGCGAGATAGCCGCCGAGCGAAGGGAGGAACACCTTCAAGAAGTAATCGCGAGGCCTGGCGAGGATCGCTCCGCCCTGCTTCGCCTGCGCCCACAGCTTCTTGACCCATCCCCAGAGGATCCGGCCCACGACGAAGAGCAGGAACGCGGCTCCGAGTCCGATGACGAGAGTGAGACCCCAGTGGTCGTGCACGCCACCCAGCTGGATGTCGAAAGATCCGGGAACCGAGAGGAAGAGATAGAGGTAGACGAAGGCGCCCGCGACCGTGAAGAAGATCTTCTGGACGAGATAGCCGGCGAAGATCCCCGCGAATGTGGCGCGCGCGATGATGGCCGTGAACATGAAGAGCATCGTCAGCGTGCCGAGGTTCGCCGGCAGAACGCCGTTGAGCGCGACTGAGACCGCGTAACAGGTGAGTATGGGGAGCACCTTGATGCCGTCCTCGGGGTAAGCGGCCCGCAGGATCGCCACCCAGGCCACCGCGGTCAGCACCGTCTGGATGGTCTGGAAGACCAGGCCGAGCACCAGGTACCCGACCGCGACGGACGAAAGGGAATCCCAGAGATCCGAGATCCAGCCACGGAGATCGATGCCGAGGAGCTGGCAGAGCCCGGCGACGAGCACCAGCCCGACGACCCAGAGCGCGACCCGCATGATCCGGCGACCGGTGGACGAGGCCTCGACCAGCGGCGGCTCGGGAGCGGTGCTCACGGGGCGAGAATACTCCCCAGGGGGCTCGGCTTACTCGCCGGTCTCAGGCGCGGGCAGCGGAGGCTCGAGCACCGCGGTCCGCCGACCCTCGCGGACGGCGGCGTAGAGGATCTCGATCGACTTCGTGACCGGCACGGCGATCAGTGCGCCGACGATCCCGAACAGAGAGGTGAAGACGATCACCGCGACGACGGAGACGAACGGATGGATCTCGACCGTCTCCTTGAAGACCTTGGGCGTGATGAGATTGTTCTCGACCTGCTGGTAGAGAAGGAGGACGACGCCTACCACGACGCCCTTCCACGGTTCCTCAAGGAGTCCAACGATGACAACCGGGATCGTGCCAAGTGTCGCTCCGATGTTCGGAATCAGGTCGGTGATGCCCACGAACAGCGAGAGCGGAGCCGCGTAGGGGAGGCCGAGCAGCTTCATCGTCACGAAAGTCGTGAGGCCCGCGATCACGCCGATGAGGAACTTGCCGTACCAATAGCCCTTGTTGATCTGGAAGATGCTCCGCGTCGCACCCACGAAGGGCTCGCGGTAGGCGGGAGGCATGAGCCCACTTGCCCGGTGGACGAGGTCTCGCCCGTACACGAGGAAGTAAAGCGTGAACGTGAAGATCATGAAGGCGGCGAACCCGCTGTGGACGAGTCCGCCGACGAAGTCGAGCACGCGTCCGCTTCCGTCGAAGAAGCTCGAAGACTGGGCAACCGAGTTCCCCGTCGACTCGATCGCCTGGTCGGCGTTCAGCGCATCCGAGGCGCCCGTGTTCTGCAGCTGGTCGACATACGCCGGGATGTGGTCCTTGAGCGCCTTCGCACCGTCGACGACCGACGGGATGATCGCGAAGGAGAAGATGAGGATGACCACCGCGATGATGGTGAAGGCGAGCGCGGTCGCGGCGCCCCGGCCGACTCCTCGCCGCGTGAACATCCGGATCAGCGGCTCGATCGAGAAGGCGAGGAAGCCGGCCGCGACGAGCCAGACGATCGTCTCGCGGACGATCCAGAGCCCGAGTAAAAGCGCGATGACGCCGAGGACGACCGCGACGACCACCAGCGCGGCAGTTGCGAAGAACCGGCGGTTGGGCCGTCCTTCCGGAACGTAGAGCGGGGGCCCGATGGAGGTCATGGCGAATTAGGGTTCCCCGAAAGGAGCCCTTCTCCTGCGAGGGAATGACGACCCTGTGACCGACGTAACTCCCAAGCGGTCGCTCCGCGACCGGGGTGAGGCGGCCCGCGCGCGCGGCCTCGCCCTCTACGACCAGCTGGAACAGCAGCGGCCGCGGCATGCGTCGATCGAGGTGTGCTTCCGCTGGCTCGTCCGCGACAAGGAGATCGCCGGCGGAGTCCTGGGCGGCGGCCTCGCCTACCGTTTCTTCTTCTGGGTCCTGGCGCTCACCGTTCTCTCGGCGAGCGGGCTCGGCTTCCTCGCCTCCGCAGGGAGCAACGTCAAGGCGGACGCCAAGGACGCCGGTCTCACGGAGTCGCTGGCGACGACGATTGACACGTCGGCGCAGCAGTCAGAGAGCGGGCGCTGGTGGCTCCTGCTCACGGGCGCGTTCCTCTTCCTCTGGTTCAGCTTCGGGCTCCTCCGCGCGCTCCGGCTCGTGCACGCCGCCGCCTGGCGCGTCCCCCTGCCCCCGCTTCGAAACTTGCCAGGAGCGCTCGCTGCCGTTCTCACGGCACCGGTCGTGATCGCCCTCGTGGCGGCCGGTTCGGGATGGGTTCGCGCGAACGCCGCGAGACCGGCGGGCGTTCTCGCGACGCTCGGCGTCGGCCTCCTCTTCGGCGCAGCCTGGCTCTGGCTCTCGACGAAGCTCCCGGCCCAGCCGGGCGTGTCCTGGACAGCGTTCTTGCCGGGCGCCGTCGTCTTCGCCGTCGGCATCGAGGCGCTGCACATCTTCACGGTCTACTACCTGCAGACGAAGCTCTCGAACGCCTCAGAGCTTTACGGCGTCCTCGGGCTGGCCACAACCGCGCTCTTCTACCTCTTCCTCATCGGCCGCGGGGTGATCTGGGCAGCCGAGCTGAACGCGGTCGTCTGGGACGTTCGCCACGCCCCTCGGGTCACCAACTGACGTTGTCGCCCCTTCTGCCCGCCGAAGGCGAGGTGTAGGATCGTCGCAGAGTGGACTTCTGGAACGCCTTCATCCTCCTCGCGGTCTTCATCCCGCTCACGATCCTGTGGATCACGTGCCTCGTCGACCTGCTCTTCAGGAGGCACGACCTCTCCGGCGGGGTGCGGGTGATCTGGGTGGTCTTCATCATCTTTCTCCCCGTGGTCGGCTCCCTCGCCTACATCGCCTTCGGCGGGGGAATGTCCTCCCAGCACGTCTCCGAATCGACGATGGCGGCCCCTCGGGACGATGCTCTGCGCATGACCGGGCGAGCACCTAGGGCCTAGCACCTAGGGCCTAATTACCGAAAGGAGCGACTCGCAAATGTCGCAGTACGACTCGAGGGACGTACCTCGCGCCTCCGGTTGGGCAATCGGGGGCATCAGCTTCGCCGCCACGATGCTCGTCCTGATCGGCGTCTTCCAGGCGCTGGACGGGCTGGTGGCGATCTTCAACGACAGCTTCTTCGTCGTCGCGAAGAACTACACGTTCGACCTCGACCTCACGGCCTGGGGATGGATCCACCTGATCCTCGGGATCCTGCTCATCTTCGCAGGCTGGGGCATCTTCAGCGGGAAGACCTGGGCAGTCATCGCCGGGATCACCCTCGCGGTGCTGAGCGCCGTCGCGAATTTCTTCTTCATCCCGTATTACCCGTTCTGGTCGATCCTCGTGATCGGCCTCGACGTCTGGGTCATCTGGGCGCTGACGCGGCCGGGGGTGGCCGAGGCCTGATCTCTCCGGGTGCCTAGGCACCCTCGTTGAAACAGCAAGCTCTCGTCATTAGACTCGGCGTGCCGTCGGTTCGGCCGGCACCAAGGAGGCCAAATTGAACATGCAGCGTGATCGTGGCTCGACCGCTGTCTCGGGGTGGTACCCGTTTGCGGGGACGATCTTCATCCTGCTGGGCGGGA
>Ga0307277_10000716_pt1 | contig 12565 bp, 10 predicted proteins | sample ER_DNA_116_FD_194473 | JGI IMG/M metagenome (GOLD analysis project Ga0307277, IMG submission 194473) | Bulk soil microbial communities from the East River watershed near Crested Butte, Colorado, United States - ER_DNA_116 | ecosystem: Environmental > Terrestrial > Soil > Floodplain | place...
GAGCGCAACCTCCGAGGCCCGCTGGCGGGCATCGGCTCGAAGCTCTCCGTCGCGGTGCGCACGGGAGACACGCCCGCCAAGGAGCGGGCTGCGCTGATCAAGCACCCGCCAGACATCCTCATCACGACTCCCGAATCCCTGTTCCTCATGCTGACCTCACGCGCGCGCGAAACCCTCGGGGGCGTTCGGTGCGTGATCGTGGACGAGGTGCACGCGGTTGCGGGCTCCAAGCGCGGCGCGCATCTCGCTCTCAGCCTCGAGCGGTTGGAGCGACTCGTCCAGGAGTCCTTCCAGCGCGTGGGCCTTTCGGCCACCCAGAGGCCGATGGAGGAGATCGGCCGCTTCGTCTCCGGAGGACGTCCCATCGAGCTCGTGGACGCAGGCCGTGCCAAGGAGCTCGATCTCAAAGTCGTCGTCCCACTCGAGGACATGCGCGAGCCGGGTCAGGGCGGCTCGATCTGGCCCTCCATCTATCCGGCGGTCCTGGACCTCGTCCAGGAGCACCGCTCGACCATCCTCTTCGTCAACAACCGCAGGCTCGCGGAGAGGCTCGCTCTTCGCCTCAACGAGCTCGCCGACAAGGAGATCGCGAGAGCGCACCATGGCTCGCTCGCGCGCGAGCAGCGCATCGAGGTCGAGGAGCTGCTCAAGAAGGGCGAGATCCCCGTTCTCGTCGCCACCTCCTCGCTGGAGCTCGGCATCGACATGGGCGCGGTCGACCTCGTCATCCAGGTCGAGTCGCCCAAGTCGGTCGCTCGCGGCCTGCAGCGGATCGGGCGCGCTGGGCATCGGCTCGACGAGCCCTCCAAGGGGCGCATCTTTCCCAAGTTCCGAGCCGACCTCCTCGAGACGGCTGTCGTCGTCCAGCGGATGCGCGAGGGCCTGATCGAGGAGACGAAGATCGTCCAGAACCCGCTCGACGTCCTCGCCCAGCACGTCGTTGCGATAGCTGCCCAGGAGGAGATCTCGGTCGACGAGCTCCACGACCTCGTGCGTCGGGCCCATCCGTTCCGCGAGCTCTCCCGCCAGCAGCTCGAGAACGTGCTCGACATGCTCGCGGGCCGCTATCCGTCCGAAGAGTTCTCCGAGCTCCGCCCGCGAATCACCTGGGACCGCGTACACGGAGTTCTCCGCGGCCGCGAGGGAGCGCGCCGGCTCGCGGTGACGAACGCAGGGACGATCCCGGACCGCGGCCTCTTCGGTGTCTATCTGGTCGAAGGAGGCGGGCGGGTCGGCGAGCTCGACGAGGAGATGGTCTACGAGGCCCGCGCCGGTCAGACGTTCCTGCTCGGCGCGTCCACCTGGCGGATCGAGGAGATCACCCGTGACCGCGTGCTGGTGTCGCCGGCACCGGGAATTCCGGGACTGGTTCCGTTCTGGAAGGGGGAGGGGATCGGGCGCCCGTACGAGCTCGGCGAGGCGATCGGACGGACAGCGCGCGAGCTCGTGGCGCTCGACGACGACGGAGCGCGAATGCGCCTCCAGGAGGAGCACGCGCTGGACGAGCGCGCGGCCGAGAATCTGCTGGTCTTTCTGCGGGAGCAGCAAGCCGCGACCGGGGCTTTGCCCTCCGACCGCACGGTGGTCGTCGAGCGTTTTCGGGACGAGATCGGCGACTGGCGCCTGTGCGTCCTGACCCCCTTCGGCGGACGCGTGCATGCCCCCTGGTCGCTCGCGCTGACGGCCCGGCTGAGGGAATCGCTGGGCCTCGAGGTGAACTCGATCTGGTCCGACGACGGAATCGCGCTCCATCTCCCGGACGCCGAAGCGCCCCCGCCGCTCGACGACGTCCTCATCGCGCCGGGCGAGCTCGAGGATCTGGTCGTCGCGGAGGTTGGCGGGACAGCTCTCTTCGGCGCGCGCTTCCGCGAAAACGCCGCCCGGGCGCTCCTCATACCCAGGCGCCGGCCGGGGCAGCGCACGCCCCTCTGGCAGCAGCGGCTCAAGGCGCAGGGGCTCCTGCAGGTCGCTCGCCGCTACGCCGACTTCCCGGTCGTGTTGGAGACCTACCGCGAGTGCCTCCAGGACGTGTTCGACCTCCCTGCGCTGAAGCAGCTGCTCGCCGCCCTGGAGCAGCGGCGCATCGATCTGGTCGAGGTCGAGACCCCGAGCGCATCTCCGTACGCGACCTCGCTCCTCTTCGACTACGTCGCGACGTACATGTACGAGGACGACACCCCCCTCGCCGAGCGCAGGGCGCAGGCTCTCGCGCTCGATCGCGACCTGCTCAAGGAGCTCTTGGGCCAGGAGGAGCTGCGTGACCTCATCGACCCGCGGGCGCTCGAGCAGGTCGAGGCGGAGCTCCGCGGCGAGCCCCGTTCAACCGACCAGCTGCATGACCTTCTCCTGCGGAGAGGCGATCTGCGCCCGGGTGAGTTCGAGGCCGCTCTGGCCGCCGAGCTCGAGGATGCTCGGCGGGCCGTGCGAATTCGAATTGCCGGCGAGGAGCGGCTCATCGCCGCAGAGGACGCCGGCCGCTACCGCGACGCTCTCGGCGCGATGCCCCCCAGCGGCCTTCCCGACGCTTACCTCGAAGGCGGGGACGATCCCCTCGGCTGGATCCTGCGCCGCTACGCGCGGGGGCGGGGTCCCTTCACGTCCGCGGAGGTCGCCGCCCGGTACGGCCTCGAACCGAATGACGCCGAGACTCGGCTTGCGAGCCTCGGCCTCGTCCGTGGAGAGCTTCGGCCGGGGGGCACGGAGCGGGAGTGGTCGGATCCGGACGTTCTCCGCCGGCTTCGCCGAGCGAGCCTCGCGGCCTTGCGCAAGGAAGTCGAGCCGGTGGAGGCGGCCGCACTCGCACGCTTCCTGCCGGCCTGGCAGGGAGTCGATCGCCGTTCCACCTTGCGCGAGGCGCTCGTGCCACTGCAGGGGATCTCCCTGCCGGTCGCGTTGTGGGAATCGGACGTGCTGCCGAGGAGGGTTCCGGGCTACGCGCCCGCGCAGCTCGACCAACTGACCGCATCGGGCGAGGTCGTCTGGGTCGGGGCCGGTCTCGAACGCGTGGCGATCTATTTCCGCGAGGACGCCCCTGCTCTCGGGCCGCCCGCGGCGCTTCCGGCCCCCGAGGGCCGGGAGCACGAGCGGGTGCGAGACGCACTCCGGACTGGCGCCCTCTTCTGGTTCGACCTCCTCCGCGAGACGGGTCTCGAGGCCGAAACCGCGCTGCCCGCCCTCTGGGACCTCGTCTGGGCGGGCGAGGTGACGAACGACGCCTGGCAACCCCTGCGGGCCCAGCGGCGGCACGCGACGCCCAGGCCCGACCGGCGCGCCCGTCGGTTCTCGCGTCAGCGCGCCGATGCGATCACGGCCACCCAGGGCCGCTGGTCGTCCACGAGAGGGATGTTTCCGGGCGACTCCGATCCGCGAGCGTTGGCGGAGCTCCTGCTCGAGCGCCAGGGAATCGTGACCCGCGACGGCGTTCGGGCCGAGGGCATTCCCGGCGGGTATGCCCGGGTGTATCGAGAGCTTCGGCGCCTGGAGATCCTGGGCGCCTGTCGCCGCGGCTACTTCGTCGAGGGCCTCGGCGGCGCCCAGTTCGCGCTCCCCGGTGCAGTCGAGCGCTTGCGGGACCGCGGCGAAGACGACTTCGGGCTCGTGCTCGCCGCCGCCGATCCCGCGCAGCCGTTCGGCGCCGCGCTTCCCTGGCCGAAGCGATCCGGAGCTCGGGCGGCCCGCGTTGCGGGCGCCTACGTCGTCTCCCTCTCGGGGGAGCCCGCGCTCTTCGTCGACCGCGGCGGCCGGTCTCTCGTCCCTCTGCGCGACCCCGAGCCCGAGTGGATGCGTCGTGCGCTCGCCGAGCTCGTCGAGAACATGCCGAAGCTGAGCCTCAAGCGGCTGGCGGTGGAGCGCTTCGACGGCCGGCCCGTCGGGGAGACGGAGATCATGCCCCTTCTGCTCGAAGCCGGATTCCTCGCCGGCCCGCGACGAGCCGTGCTCCGGCCCTGAGGCAACGTGCCCGAGGGTGACAGCCTGCATCGGGCCGCCGAACGTCTCCGGGTGCTGGAGGGCGAGGTGGTCGAGGCCGAGTCACCGCACCCACGCGCCGCCGTACTCGGAATCGCGGAGCGGATCGACGGAAGGCGCCTGGAGCGTGTCGAGGCTCGGGGCAAGAACCTGCTGCTCACATTCGAGGGTGGCCTGGTCGTCCGCAGTCACCTGCGCATGCGCGGACGCTGGTTCGTGCAAGCCGCCGATCGGCCCGTCCTGGGCCGGCCATGGCTCGTCCTACGCGCCGGAGCGTGGCAAGCCATACAGCGAAACGGGCCGGTTCTCGAGGTGGGAACGGCGAAGCTGACCCGCCTCGGCCCTGACGTCATGGACGATCCTCCCGCGCTCGACGCCATGCTCGAACGCTTTCGCGGCGCGGACCAGGGACGGGAGCTCGGCGAGGCTCTCTTGGATCAGTCTCTCGTGACCGGAATCGGCAACAAATGGAAAGCCGAGGCATTGTTCGAGACGTACGTCTCTCCCTGGATACGCCTGCGAGAACTCCAGGACGAGGGGCTGTTGAACGTGCTCAGCGCAGCCTCCAGCCTCATGCAGGGGCCTCCCCGGCGGAATCGCATCTACCGCCGGGTGGGTCGCCCGTGTTCCCGTTGCGGAGCCACGGTCAGGTCGCGGCCGCAGGGTGAGCACGCCCGAATGACGTACTGGTGTCCGGTCTGCCAGGCAGGAACGGAGGCCACCGGGGCGTAACGAGGACCCCCGTGCCGGTGGCGCCTCGCTCCCCCGACCTCTTTCGCGCTGTGCGCGCCTTCTGCCTGGGCGCCTTCTTCGAGCTGGGCGGCGAGATCGAGCGCGGCGCCGACATCCCTGTCGCCCTCGCCGAGCACGGTGGCGCCGATCGGCCCACCCTCTACGAGTACACGCCGCTCGTGGGCGTCTTCGTCGAGCAGTACGCCCAGCGGCTCGGGCTGCGTGACGACGCGCGGGAGGCGCTGACCGCCCTGAAGGATGAGCCTGCCGCCGGGATCTTCGCGCAGGCGCACGCGGACGAGGGCGTGGGGGAGGACGAGGCTCTCCGAAGGACGGTCCTCTTTCCCCTGCTCGTGCGCACGGCCGAAGAATGCTCCGGCTTCGACTGGGACGACATGGTCTTCGAGCGCGCATACGCCGAGCTCGAGCGCTCGCTCTTCGGGGAACGGCGAGCGTATGCGGCCCTGGCGCCCCTCGTCGGCCTGACAGCCGGGGGGACGATCGAGCTCGGGCGGGGTCTCCGCGTTCGTCCTGCCGCGACCGGAGAGCTGACCGCGGCCTGGCCGGAGGCGAACCGGCTCCTTCCGCGCGACTTCGGGCGGGAGGTCGACCGCACGCTCGTCCTCGAGCTCGAGCGCGACCTCGACGAGACTGCCTGTCAGGCTCCCGACGCAGCGCACGAGTTCGGTGTGGCGGTGAGCGCCCTCCGGCTGGCGACCCCTGGTGCAGTCGCGGCCGGGCCCGTTCTCTTCGAACGGCTCGACTGGCGCCCCTTCGGAGTGCGGCCTGTGCCGCCGCTCGCGGCTCAAGTCCCTCCGGGCGAGGCGACGCGGCTCGATCCCTTCAGGGCCCGGCTCGCGGCCGGCCTGCAGACTCGGCTGGTCGAGGGGCCGGTCGAACAGGATCTTCTCGAGGCGCTCGAGCGGTGGGAGTTGGCGCTCTTCCACGAGGGGCCCATGCGGGCCGACGAGCTGCGCGAGGCGCTCGAAGCGCTGCTGGGCTGCGACGAGGGGCCCTGGGCGGCCGCCATGCGGGCTGCCGTCCTGCTGGGCGAGACCGCCGGGGAGCGAAGCGAGCTCTTGACCGCCTTTCGGGCCCTGGTCGACGGCGACGGGCCCGGCGCCCGCGCGGAAGATGCAGTGCGTCGCGCCCTCGTCGAGACTCTCCTCCACGACTCGCGAGGAGAGCTCGTCAGCGACCTCGACGAGGCTCTGATCGGCTTGCGGCCTCGTCCGCAGCTGACGGCGGCCGCGCGTGTCGCGGCCGCAGGATGAAGTACAGCGAGCGCCTCCAGCGACGTCGCTGTATCGGCCTGCGCCTCGGAGTGGTCTTCGCCATGCTCCTCATCGCTCTGAGCTGGGGAGACTGGCCGATCATCGCGGTTGCGGGAGCGGGCGGCCTGCTCGCGCTCGTCGTCTACTGGCGAGATTGCCGCAAAGCCGCGCGAGAAGGGGCACAGAGCGGCACAGACACGCACGCTTCATAGCGCTACCTTCGTCTCATGGACGAGGCAAGACAGGTTCTCGAACGGCTGGAGCGAATCGAGCGTCTGCGCGACGGCGGGGCGCCGGGCTCCGTGCTCCTGGGGGAAGTACGCGCCTTGCTCTCCGAGGGCGAGCGCTGGCTCGCGAGCGAACGTCCCGAGGGGCTGGACGGGGCGATGGCCGCGCTCGAACGCTGCCGAGCCCGGCTCGAGGTCGATGCCTCCCAGTCGACGCGATGCGGGGAGGTGACTGCTCGAACAGTCCTATAATCGCGCCCGCGCTGATGCCTCGCTACGGGCCGCCGGACGCGTTCGAGATGCCGCGGTTCTCCGGCCCGCGGACGTTCATGCGGCTGCCCTACGTCCGTGACCTGGAGGGCGTCGATGTCGCGATCGTCGGCATCCCGACCGACGGCGCCGTGGTCTTCCGTAGCGGGGCGCGCTTTGGTCCCGAGGGAATCCGGAGTGCCTCGGTCATGCTGCGGAACTACAACCCATTGCTACGAGTGGACGTCGTCGAGAGGCTCTCGCTCATCGACTACGGGGACTTGCCTACCGTCCCTGGGTCCACGGCCGACTCGCTCGACCGCTCGCAGGCTGCGCTCGAGGAGGTCGTCAGGGCCGGCGTGACGACTGTCTGTCTCGGAGGCGACCATTCGATCCTCCTCGCCGAGCTGCGGGCGCTCGCGACGGTGCACGGCCCGCTCGCGCTCGTCCAGTTCGACGCGCATCACGATCTCTGGGACGAGTACTTCGGCCAGAAGCTCTTCCATGGGAGCGTCGTCCGCCGTTCGATCGAAGAGGGGCTGATCGATCCTGGCCGCTCCATGCAGGCCGGCCTGCGGGGGTCGCTCAACGCCGCTTCCGATGCAGCGCTTCCCGGTGACTTCGGCGTCGACGCGGTCCCGTACGAGGAGCTCGCCGCGCTGGGCCCGGGAGGCTTCTCCGAGCGCGTCCGCGACCGGGTCGGGGATGCGCCGGCGTTCCTCTCCTTCGACATCGACTTCGTCGACCCGGCATTCGCTCCTGGGACCGGCACGCCCGAGGTCGGCGGCCCCTCGAGTCGCGAGGCGTTGACCTACCTCCGCTCGCTCGCGGGGCTCGACTTTCGCGGCTTCGATTGCGTGGAGGTTTGCCCGCCGTTCGACCCCTCGGCGGTCACTTCCATCGTCGCCGCGAACGCGTGCTTCGAGATGCTCTCGCTCGTCGCGCTCAGGCGCTAGGTGACGAGCCGCTTTTCCAGGCCTTTTTCGCTGCAAACAGCAGGAAGGATTGTGCTACGCTGACCCGAAACAGGAGCCCGGATGGGCATCACCGGAATTCTCACGCGTCCGCGCAAGCGGACGTCCACGTCTAAAGGAGCAACGCTGGGTCAGGTCATCGCCCTCGCCAATCAAAAAGGTGGCGTGGCCAAGACGACGACCACGATCAACCTCGCGGTCGCCTTCAAGGAAAAGGGCTTCAGCGTCCTCGTCGTCGACCTCGACCCGCAGGGGAACCTGACCATGAGTCAGGGCATGGACCCGGACACGGTCGAGCGCTCGATGTACGACGTCCTCGTCCACTCGGTGCCGATCGAGGACGTGATTCATCGGGCCGAGGTCGACATCGCCGTCTCCTCGATCGACCTCGCGGGCGCCGAGCTGGCGCTCTCGAGCATGATCGGCCGGGAGCGGGCGCTGCAGAAGGGACTGCTTCCGGTCCGCAGCCGCTACGACTACATCCTGATCGACACGCCGCCCTCGCTCGGCCTGCTGACGATCAACGCACTGACCGCGTCCGACGGCGTGATCGTTCCGGTCCAGTGCGAGTACCTCTCGCTGCGCGGGCTCGTGCAGCTCGAGAACACGCTCACGATGATCCGGGAGAACCTCAATCCGGTCGTGGACATCTACGGGATCCTTCCGACCATGTACGACTCGCGGACGCTGCACAGCAAGGAAGCCGTCGAGATGCTGAAGGAGAACTTCGGCGACCTCGTCTTCGACACTCGGATCCGCAAGACCGTCCGCTACGCCGAAGCGCCCGTACAGGGCAGCTCGGTGCTGAAGTACGACCCCTCGAGCCCTGCGGCCGAGGCGTATCGCGACCTCGCGAAGGAGGTGCTCAATGGCGCGACGCCGCGCCAGCATGCGTGAGGGCCCGCTAGCCGAGCTCTTCCGCGCGACCGAGGCCGCCCAGCGCCAGGCCGAGCGCGAGGAGCGCGGCGAGGGGCTCGGCCAGAGCGACTCCGAGGCCACCGTCGAGCAGGCTGCACCGACCCAGAGTGCGCCCGAGGAGGCCCAGGAGGCGTCGTCGCTCGCACCGAGCGCGACCGAGGCCGAGCCCGCGGAGCGGGCGCTCACGGCGGCGCCCGAAGCGCCTGCCGCTCCGGCGCCGCGGCCGAGGTACGAGGAACCGCCAGTCTCGCGATTCGCGGAGACGGCGCCGCGGCTCCACCGCACGCCTCGGCCGGAATCGGCTGCGTATCTGGCGGTGATCCGGGTCGTGGGCGTCGGCGGCGGAGGTCTCAACGCCGTCAATCGCATGATCGAGGCCGGCGTCTCCCAGGTCGAGTTCATCGCGGTCAACACCGACATTCAGCAGCTCCGCACCTGCGAAGCGCCGATCAAGCTCCATATCGGCCGCGAGCTCACCCAGGGCCTCGGCTCCGGATCCGATCCTGACCTCGGGCGCAAAGCGGCCGAGGAGGGGTACGACCAGATCAAGCACGTCCTGCGCGGCTCGGACATGGTCTTCGTGACGGCCGGCGAGGGCGGCGGCACGGGTACCGGCGCCGCTCCCGTAGTGGCACGCATCGCGAGAGAGGTTGGCGCCTTGAGCGTCGGGATCGTGACGCTTCCATTCCGCTTCGAGGGAACGCGCAGGCGCTCGCAGGCCGAGGCGGGCATCGCCGAGCTGCGGCAGGTCTGCGACACGGTCATCGTCATTCCGAACGACCGCCTGCTCGAGGTACTCGAGCGCTCGACGTCGATGCTGGACGCGTTCCGGATCGCGGACGACGTCCTTCGCCAGGGCGTCCAGGGAATCTGCGACTTGATCACGATGCCCGGGCTGATCAACCTCGACTTCGCCGACGTGCGGACGATCATGCAGGACGCCGGTTCGGCGATCATGGGCATCGGCTTCGCGACCGGCGAGGACCGCGCGAAGGAGGCTGCGGGACGGGCGCTGCGCTCTCCGCTCATCGACACGGAGATCGTGGGCGCGCGCGGCATCTTGCTCTCGATCGCCGGCGGAGACGACCTGACGCTGCTCGAGGTGAACGAGGCCGCCGAGGTCGTGCGCGAGGCGGCGACCGAAGAGACGAACATCATCTTCGGCGCCACGATCGACGAGCGCCTGGCCGGCCAGATCTGGGTGACCGTCATCGCGACGGGGTTGGGGACGCCCGGCTTCCGCCCCACCCCGGTGACAGACGGTGACTCCCTCGAGCCGCCGAGCTTCCTCCGCGAGCTCTGACCCGCGACGCTCCGGCGCTAACCTCAACGGCATGAAAGGCGCAGTAGCGGCCGGCCACCCGGCGACCGCGATGGCGGGCGCCCAGATCCTCGAGGAAGGCGGCAACGCCGTCGATGCATGCGTCGCCGCGGGGTTCGTCTCGTGGGTGGCGGAGAGCCCCCTGACCGGCCCCGGCGCCGGGGGCTTCATGCTCGTCCATCGCGCCTCCGATCGGAGCGACCGCCTGCTCGACTTCTTCGTCGCACTGCCCGGCCGCGGCCTCGACGGGGCGCAGGCCGCTCCGATGATCGAGATGGAGGTGCCCTTCGACGAACGGACGTTGCAGCTCTTTCGAATCGGAGGCGCAGCCTGTGCCGTGCCCGGCACGGTCGCCGGACTGAGCGAGGCGCACCGCCTCTACGGACGCCTGCCCTGGCGGGAGCTCGTCACCCCCGCCGCCGAGCTCGCGCGGTCAGGCGTCGAGCTTTTGCCCCAGCAGGCGTTCCTCCATTCGATCCTGGACGTCGCCTTGCGGGCTGAGGACGAGGGGCGGCAGATCTACGGGGCGAGTCGCCCGCTTGCGACCGGGGAGCGCGTCTTCCAGAACGATCTCGCGGACACGCTCGACCTGCTGGGCGCCGAGGGGGCCGACGTCTTCTACCGCGGCGACCTCGGCCGACGGATCAGCGAGGCCGTGAGGGAACGTGGGGGCCTCGTCAGCGAGGACGACCTCGCGGAGTACCGGGTCATCCGGCGCAGGCCCGTTCGGGTCCCGTATCGGACGGCCGAATTCGTGACGAACGCGCCTCCGTCTTCCGGAGGGCTCTTGATCGCCTTCGCCCTTCGGATCCTCGACGTGCTGGGGACCCCGGGCTCCCCGGGAAGCGCCCAGGCGCTGTCCGCGCTCGCCGAGGTGATGCGGGAAGCGACGAGAGCTCGCAGGGAGGGGTTCCTGAGCGGGCTCTACCGCGGCGGCCTCGCGGAGAAGCTCCTGTCCGAGCCATCTGTCTCGGCGGCCGTGGAACGGGCCCGCAGCGGAAGCAAGGCGCCCGTTCGCGAGCCGGCCGGAACGCCTTCCACGACGCACATCTCGGCGGTGGACGCGCGTGGAAACGCCGCGTCGCTCTCGGCGTCGACCGGGTGCGGCTCGGGGGTGATCGTGCCGGGAACCGGCATCCACATGAACAACATGCTGGGCGAGACCGACTTGAACGCGGGAGATGGGCGTGCCGGAGCGGGGCGGCGCCTGACGAGCATGATGGCGCCGTCGATCGTGCTCGCCGACGGACGTCCGCGACTGGTCGTGGGCAGCGCAGGCTCGAACCGGCTGCGCTCGGCGATCCTCCAGATCGTCGTCGACGTCGTCGCGCGAGGGCAGGGCGCACAGCAAGCGCTCTCGGCGCCCCGTGTCCACTTCGAGGACGACCGCCTCAATCTCGAGGGCGGCATCGACCCCGCGGTCGCGGATGCCCTCGAGGCCTCGGGGTACGACGTCTGCCGCTGGAACGACCTCAATCTCTACTTCGGAGGGGCCTCCGCAGTCGTCGTGGACGAGGAGGGAGAGCTCGACGCCGCAGGCGATCCGCGGCGCGGCGGAGCCGGCGTGGTGGTCACTTGAACGTTCGCCCGGCCGAGCCTGGCGACGCCTCACGCCTCGTCGACCTGGCCCGCGAGGTAGGGGCGGAGGGGGAGGGGTGGCTGATCACCGGAGGAGAGTGGAGGAGCCCCGGTGAAGAGCGCCGCTACCTGCGCTGGCTGCGCCACCACTCGGATGCGGCCGTCTTCGTCGCCGAGGAGAACGGCGCCATCATCGGTCGTCTTTCGATCGCCCGTGACGCCCATCCTGCGAGCGAGCACGTTGCCGACCTGGGCCTGATGGTCGCCCGTGAGTTCAGGCGCCAAGGAATCGGCACGGCCCTGATGGAGGAGGCAGAGCGTTGGGCTCGTGACCTCGGCGTGCGCAAGCTCGAGCTCCACGTCTTTCCCCACAACGAGGCGGCGATCGCCCTGTACAGAGGGCTCGGCTACGAAGAGGAGGGCTTCCGGCGCCACCATTACCGGCGCCGGGACGAGTTCCTCGACGCGATCCTGATGGCGAAGGAGCTCACGTGAGCGAGCTGCGACCCGGTGTCTTCCTCGAGGAGGAGACCGGGCACGAGGCGGAGGAGGAGCTCTGGACGGATGACTCTTCCGAAGACCACGCCGGATGGTTCTGCGTTGCCACCGATCCCTTTCCCTGCCCCGCCGAAGGCTGTCTCTTCGTGGCGCTCTTCATGACCGCGGCGCACCTCATCCTGGTCTGGGAGCGCAACGACGATCCCAACCTCCTGCGCCACGCGCAACGGGCGAAGGACGTGGGACGCAACCCGCGAGTGGTCGTGTACGAGCCCTTGTTCGGCCCGAGCGCGTCCTACTACGCGTGGGAGGCTGCGGGCCGCCCCGTCCACGGGGTCCGCAAGGAATAGCGGCGGCTAGAGAGGTTCGACGCGGCCGTTTCCGGAGGCGCGTTCGCGGATATCGCGATCGCGCCTCACCGCGTCGGCTGCCTGGTTGAGCATCGGAGCAAGACGCAGCACGCGTTCGCGCTCCGACTGGAGCTCGAGCAGCCCCTGCTTGATCTCGGGCCCGAAGTCGACGCGCGCGGCGATCTGGAAGGCGATCGAGTCCGCGTCGAAGTCGAGGTCCTCGAGCTCGGCGTCCGCGGCCTTCACGACCCGGTCATAGGCCGCGAGGCATTGCTCGACCTCCTCCTCGGTCGGCTCCTCGCCGTCGTCGTCGATCTCCACGACCTCGGCCGTCTGGTAGGCGCGCCCTTCGGTCAGCTCCACGAGCCTGAAGCGCTCACGGCCTTCGATGACGACATTGAGGCGCCCGTCGTCGAAGCGCTCGAGCACCTCGATCACGCCGGCCCGCGTGCCGATCTCGCGGATCCCGTCGTCGTCC
>Ga0307277_10000717_pt1 | contig 12560 bp, 8 predicted proteins | sample ER_DNA_116_FD_194473 | JGI IMG/M metagenome (GOLD analysis project Ga0307277, IMG submission 194473) | Bulk soil microbial communities from the East River watershed near Crested Butte, Colorado, United States - ER_DNA_116 | ecosystem: Environmental > Terrestrial > Soil > Floodplain | place: USA...
TCGCCGGGGTCGCGTTCGCGGTGCTGGTCTCCGGCGTATTCGCCATCCTTGCGGTCGCGAGCGGCGACCGCGCGCGCCGTCTCTGCTGGTGCGCGGCTGCGTTCGTCGCGGGCATCTCGGCCGCGGCCACCATCTTCGGACCGCTTCCCGGTTTCGATCTGCGGCACGCGGGGCCGCTCGACGGGCTGCGCGATGCGCTCGCAGAGCCGCTGCGCCGCCTGATCCCCGAGCCCGAGGGCGGCATCGTGCGAGGGATCGTCCTCGGCGAGCGCGCCGCGGTCGATGCCGATCTTGCGAGCGCCTTCGCGCGCAGCGGGACCTCACACCTTCTCGCGATATCCGGCTTCAACATGACCCTCGTCGCGGCCGCGGTCGCGCTCCTCGCGCGTGGCCGCGTGCGCCCGGCGATTACGGCCTTCCTGACCGTGTCCTGTGTGCTCGCCTACAGCGTCCTGGTCGGCCTTGCGCCGAGCGTGGCGCGCGCCGCCGTGATGGCGGTCGTGGCGTCCCTAGGTCTTGCCTTCGGGCGCCGGCCCGCGACCGACAACGCGCTCGCGCTTGCTGTCGCGACGATGGTCGGGATCGATGCGTCCGCGATCGGCGACGTCGGCTTCTTGCTATCGGCAACCGCGACGGCCGGTCTCCTGTATCTCGGCGATCCCATTTCGCGCCGTCTCGCGTTCTTTCCTGGCGCGGTTCGCCAGGGGCTCGCCACCACGCTCGCGGCGACGCTGCCGACCATTCCCATCATCGCCGCGGTCTTCGGTCGCGTTTCGCTCGTCTCGCCGCTCGCGAACCTCGTCGCGGTTCCCCTTTTCCCGCCGCTCATGGTCGCCGGCGTCGCGACGGCTCTGCTCGGCACCGTCTCTCTCGATCTCGCCCAACTTCCCGGTCTGCTGGCATACGGGCTCGCCTTCCTGCTGCGGGTCGTCGTCGAGACATCGGCGGGGTTGCCACTTGCCTCGCTCGCCGTTCCCGATGGTCCGCTCGCCGGACTCGCCTACGGCGCTCTCGTTGCCGCGGCGCTGTTCTTCGGTCCGGCAGCGATGTCAGGAGCGGTGCGCGGCGTTCGCCGGCGCGTCCGGTGGCGCCAGGCCATCGGCGTTCCGCTTCCGTCGAGATCGCGCGTCCAGCGGCGAGCGCTCTGGGCGGGCGGAGCGCTCGCGCTGGTCTTCTCCGTCGGAAGCGCGGCCACGATTTTCTGGCCGGCGCCCTCCGGAATACGGGTACGTGCGCTCGACGTCGGGCAGGGCGACGCGTACCTCGTGGAGTTCGACGGCAGAACGCTGCTGATCGACGGCGGTCCCGACCCGGCCCGCCTCCTGGCCGAGCTCGGTGCGAGCCTTCCTCCTTGGAACCGCCGGATCGACGTCGTGGCGCTCACGCACGCGCACGCGGATCATGCCGATGGCCTCATCGCCGCGCTCGAACGGTACGAGGTGGGCCTGGCGATCGAACCCGTCGGCCTGAATCCGGGCACCGTCGCCACCGCATGGGGCGACCGCATCGCCCGCGCGCGTGTGCCCCGGCGCGCCGTCTCCGCCGGGATGCGGATGCGGGTCGGCGACGCGACGCTCGCGATCCTCGCACCGAACGGCGATCCGCGTGTCGATGTTCCGTCTCTGGTGCTGCGGCTCGAACGTGGGTCGTTCTCGATGCTGTTCATGGGCGACGCGACCGAGCAGGCGCAGGCAGACCTTCTCCTGAGCCCGAGTTCGCTCGCCGCGCGCGTCTATGTTCCGCCGCATCACGGCGCCGCCAGCGCGTACGCCGCAGAGCTAGTCGGCGCCGTTCGCCCGCGCGTGGCGGTGATCTCCGTCGGCGCGCAGAACCGGTATGGTCATCCCACGCCCGAGACGCTCGCGGCGCTCGGCCGGGTCCCGACGTACCGGACCGACCGCGATGGCACGGTGGAATTCGATCAAGGTGGCAATGTCCAGCTCGTCGTCCGCACCCACGCGAATGGTCTTCCTCCTCCACGGCGAGGATTCGTTCCGCACGCGCCTCCGGCTGGGTGAACTCGCCGCCGCGTTGCTGTCAGGGACGCCCTCACGACCCAGCGACCTCTCGACGAAAGTCGAACCGCGTCTTGGCGAGCTTCTTGGGATCACCCGCCACGACGCGCGGTTCGACACGGCCGGCGCGATCATGCTGTCCGGCCAGGCGCAGGGCCTGTTCGACGCCGTCGACGAAGCTCGCGTCGTCATCGTCGACCACGCCGAAGCGCTCAAGGATCTGGATCTCATTGCCTCGTTCCCCCGTGAGGCGGCGCTCGTCCTCGTCGCCGTCGAGCGGCTCGCGGCGGGTCGCTCGCGCCGCGCGCAGCAACGGTCCAAGGCTCCGAACGTCCCGGCGGCGAATCTCCTCGAAGCCGTCGAGGCCGCCGGTGGGACCGTCGAACGCATCGAGCGCCTCGCGCCGGTCGACGTGCCGGGCTGGATCTCCGCGCGCGCGCGCCTCCACGGGATCAAGCTCGAGGGGGAAGCGATCGCGACGCTCGCCGCTGCGGCGGGAAGCGACAGCGAGCGCATCGAGCAGGAGATCAGAAAGCTCGGCGCCTACGCCGGTAACGCCACGGTGACCGCGGCCGACGTGCGCACCCTCGTGAGCGGCGCGATCGAAGCGGATGTGTTCGAGCTGACGCAGGCGGTCGTCCGGAGGGACGCGCGGACCGCCGTCGCCACCCTCGAGTGCCTGCTGGCCGATGGCAACGCCGTCCAGCAGATCCTTGCGCTGCTCCTCTGGCAGTTCCGGGTGCTCCTATTCGCGTCGGCGATGCGCACGAACGCCGACGCGGAGCGCATGGCCAAGGCGATCCGGTCCAGTCCGTTCGCGATACAGCGCGCCACCGCGTTCGCCCGTCGTGTCACGCGAACCGATGTGGTTCGCGCGTACGAAGCGATCTACGCGGCGGACCAGGTCATCAAAACGGGGCGCGCGGAGTCGGACGTGGCGGCCCTGACCCTGTGCGTGCTGGATCTCTGCGGCGTCGCGAACGCGGACCTGCGCGACAGGCTGCTCGTCGAGGCGCCCCGCCGCTAGCGCTTCGCGGCGGACTCCTGTCGCGGGGTCGGCACGGGCTTCGCTTCCTGCGTCTTCCGGTAGTCCTCGAGGAACTTCTTCTGACCGGCCGCGGTCAGTGGGTGTTCGAACAGCATCTTCAGTACACCGAACGGCATCGTCGCGATGTCCGCGCCCGCAAGCGCCGCCTGCGTGACGTGCATCGGGTTGCGGATGGATGCGGCGAGCACCTTCGTCTTGATCTCCTGCTGGCGGTAGGCGGCCACGATGTCCGCGACCACCCGCATCCCGTCCTCGTTGATGTCGTCGAGGCGGCCGGCGAACGGACTCACGATGTACGCGCCGATCGCCGCGGCGAGGAGCGCCTGATTGACCGAGAAGCAGAGCGTCACGTTGATCCGGATGCCTTCTCCGGCGAGGACTTTGCCCGCCGCGAGGCCGTCGGGCGTGAGCGGCACCTTGACGATCACGTTCTTGTGCCATGCCGCGAGGCGCCGGCCTTCGACGACCATGTCGTCCTTACCCTCGGATACGACCTCCGCCGAAACGTTGCCGATGATCTGGCAGATGCGCTTTACCTGTTCCTCGTGATCGTGACCGGCCTTCGCGATGAGGGTCGGGTTCGTGGTCACTCCGTCGAGAACGCCCCAGTTGACGCCTTGCTCGATCTCTTCGTAGATGGCCGTGTCGAGGAAGAGCTTCATGGTGTTGGCAACTCCTGCAGGCGGGATGCCGCCTCGGCCGCGCGCCCGTTCGATCGTGCGAACGACATCGCGGCATCGATGAAGGAAATGAACAGCGGATGCGGTCGGTTGGGTCGCGACTTGAACTCCGGGTGGTACTGGGTGCCGAGATAGAACGGGTGGTCGGGCATCTCCGCGATCTCGACGAGCCGTCCGTCCGGCGACAGGCCGGTGAACCGCATGCCGTGGGTCTGGAGGAGCTCGCGATAGGCGTTGTTGAACTCGAAGCGATGACGATGGCGCTCGAGCACGATCGGTTGTCCGTACGAGCGAGCGGCGACCGAACCAGGCTCGAGCACGCAGGGATAGCTTCCGAGCCGCATCGTGCCGCCCTTGTCGCCGATGTCGCGCTGCTCCGGCAGGAGGTCGATCACCGGGTGCGGCGTGAACGCGTCGAACTCGGTCGAGTTCGCGTCATTCGTTCCGAGGGCGGTGCGCGCGAGCTCGATCACCATGCACTGCATTCCCATGCAGAGACCGAGGGTCGGGACGCGTCGCTCGCGGCCGAAACGGGTCGCCTTGACCTTGCCCTCGATGCCGCGGTAGCCGAAGCCGCCCGGGACGACGATGCCGTCGAGTCCGACGAGCGGCTCGACATCGTCCGAGCGCTCGAGGTGCTCGCTGTCGATCCACTGCAGCTTCACGTCGCAGCCGGCCGCCCAGGCCGCGTGGCGGACCGCCTCCGCGACCGAGAGGTAGGCGTCCGGCAGCTCGATGTACTTCCCGACGAGGCCGATCGTGAGCGGGATGCGCGCGCCGCGGATGCGGTCCGTGAGCGCCTTCCACTCGGTGAGGTCAGGCTCCTTCGCGGCCGAGAGGCCCAGCTCCTCGACCACGATCTTGCCGAGTCCGGCCTCCTCGAGCATCAGCGGGACGCCGTAGATCGACCAGGCGTCCGGCTCGCTGATCACGTTGTCGAGCTTGACGTCGCAGAAGAGCGCGATCTTCTCGCGGAGGTCTTCGTCGATCGGCTCGTCCGCGCGCGCGATCACCACGTCGGGCTGGATACCGATGGCGCGGAGCTCCCGGACGGAGTGCTGGGTCGGCTTCGTCTTGAGCTCGCCGGTCGCGACCCGCGGGAGGAGCGTCAGGTGGATATAGAGGACGTTCTGCTTTCCGACGTCCTTCCGGAACTGCCGGATCGCTTCAAGGTAGGGGAGCGACTCGATGTCGCCGACGGTCCCGCCGACCTCGACGACCACGATCTCAGCCTGTTGCTCGCGGGCGACGCGGTGGATCCGCTCCTTGATCTCGTTGGTCACGTGGGGAATGACCTGGACCGTCGCGCCCAGGTAGTCGCCTCGCCGTTCCTTCGCGATCACCGAGTTGTAGATCTGACCGGTCGTGAGGTTCGACGCGCGCGTGACGTTCCGGTCGATGAAGCGCTCGTAATGACCGAGGTCCAGGTCGGTCTCGGCGCCGTCTTCGGTGACGAAGACCTCGCCGTGCTGATAGGGCGACATCGTTCCCGGGTCGACGTTGAGGTAGGGATCCATCTTGAGCGAGGCGACGGCAAGTCCTCGTGCGGAGAGGATGCGACCAAGGGAAGCGGCGGTGATGCCTTTGCCCAGCGAGGAGGTGACCCCTCCGGTCACGAACACAAACTTCGGCACGGGCTGGACCTCCGGGGTTTTTTCAATGTTACAGAGGTGGCGATGTTCAGTCCAGGATGGACTGAACACTCGCCGGAACCTCAGCAGACCACAGCAGCGAAGTTGCGAGGACTACTGCGCAGCAGCAGAGCGCAGGGCCGCTAGCCACGAGCACTACAGGACGAGGGTGAGCGACGAGCGATTCACTCGCGAGGAGTGAGGGCGCAGGGGGCCCCGTTAGCCGAGCGAAGCGAGGCGTGATCAGCCGTGAGCGTGTCTCGAGGCGAAGCCGAGAGATCGCTCAGATTCAGGAGACTGGGAAGGGAAGGCTGTTCAAAACGATGAGCCTGGGTCGATCGCTTCCCGTGTGGGGCGGATAGGACGGGACTTCGACCGGCTCGTCGCGGCGGCAATCGTCGAGGTGCCCGTCGAGTCGCAGACCGCGGAATCGCGCGTCGCGAAGCTCGCCGTTCTCAAGTCCGGCGTGCTCGACGATCGCGACGAGACGCGGCCGCAGGAATCGAAGACCGTCCCGCACCGCCACCGGCGTTGCGAATGACGATGTGTCGGCGGCGAAGCTGCGCGTCGCAACGTCGAGCCATTCGCCGAGATAAGGCGGGACGTACGCATCCCCAGCGAAGATGATCGCGCCATCCTCGCCGCGCAATCCGCACAGGAGCGTCCGCGCACCGCGATGCTCGTCGATGACCAGTCCCCCCACGACCACGTCGGCGCGCGGCGTCACGTGGCACTTGAGCCAGTCGGCGGTACGCGTTCCCGGGACGTACCGGCCCTCGCGCCTCTTCGCGACGATGCCTTCGAGCCCGTACTCGGCCACGACTTCGAGGAACGGCTCGCCATCGTCGTCCAGATGCTCGGGGACCGCGAGAACTCGCGAACCGAGTCCGGCACCGAGGAGACGAGCCCGGCGTTCGGCAAGCGGCCGCGAGATGAGCGGTCGCCCGTCGACGTAGAGAAGGTCGAACGCGACGAAGATCGGGCCGCGGCCCCGCTTGGCGGCCTTTGGGCCAAGGCGTCCGGCCAGAAGGTCGTAGCTCGGACGGCCCCGCGAATCGCAGACGACGATCTCGCCGTCGAGAATCGTCCCCGGTGGGAGGCGCAGGTCGCGAAGCTCCGGCACCGCCGGGAGGAGGTCGCCGCCCGTGCGATCGGTGACGCGAAGTCCGGTCTCGTCGTGCGATGCAAGTGCGCGGATCCCGTCCCACTTCAGCTCGAAGAGGTACTCCGGTGAATTGAATGCCCGGCGCGCGAGACGCGGCCGCATCGGAGTGAGCGCGCGAGGCAGCGCGCTCGTCGCCTCGCCGACGTCGATGAGGGTCGGATGCGCGCCTGCCTCCGGTCGCTCCCGCTCGCGCGACGGCACGAACCGAGGATAGGTCCTAGGACGCCTTCTTCCGCACGGTCCGTGAAGACGATGCGGACGCGGCCCGCTTGGTCTTGGCCTCGCCCTTCTTCGCCTTTTCGACCGACGCTTTGAGTGCGGACATGAGGTCGACCACCGTGGTCTCGGTCTCCGGCTCAGGAGCCTCGATGACCTCTTTCTTTTGGACCTTCGCCTCGACGAGCTGCAGGACCGCCTGCTTGTACTCGTCCTTGTATTCCGACGGCTCGAATGCGGTCGCCATCATGCCCACGAGGTTCTCGGCCATCTTGAGCTCGGCCGGGGACACCTTGACGTCTTCCGGGACGTCGAGATCCTCGGTGGAGCGGATCTCGTCCGGCCAGTGGAGCGTGTTCATGAGGAGCGCCCCATCCTGCGGACGCACCGAGACCAGGCGCTCGCGGTCGCGAAGCGCAAACTTCGCGATGGCGACGCGTCCGGTCTTCGCGAGGGTCTTGTTCAAAAGCGCGTACGGCTTCTCGGCGGATTTCTCAGGCTCGAGGTAATAGGCCGACTGGTAGTAGAGCGCGCCGGGTAGCTCGTCATCCTTGATGAACCCGGTGATGTCGATCGCTTTGCTGGAGCGAAGGGGGAGCTTCTCGAGGTCCTCGTCGGTCAGCTCGACATAGCTTCCCTTCTCGTACTCGTATCCACGCACGACGTCGCCCCACGCGACCTCGTGATCGCCCTCGACGCAATAGCGCTTGTTCTTGATGCGGCTCCGGTGCTCGGGGCAGAGCAGGTTGAACGAGACCTTGCTCGAGCTTTCCGTCGCCAGATACAACCGCACCGGGATGGCGACCATCCCGAAGCTCATGACGCCTTTCCAAATCGATCGCGGCATGCTCTAGTCACCTCTTGTGGCCGCTTTCCCCTTTGCGCGCGGCCTGCCGCGCGAATAATAACGGGTCGGTCAACGGAGCGCGCGCGGCGTGCCGCGGCTGCCCACCGATGCCAGGCGCATCAGCCGCGCGAGCGTGGCCGGATCCCCGTGCCAGTGCTCGCGCACGACGGCCCCGTCGGTCGAGTTCAGCACGAAGCGGAGGGCGAGCGCCGCGACGATCGCATCATCCAGCGAGCCGACGATCGGAATGAATTCGGGGATGAGGTCGATCGGCGACGCGAGCCAGAGCCCCGCGATGCCCACGACGATCTTCGCGGGAAGGCCGACGCGCCGGTCGCGCAGGAGGCCGCCGAAAAGGCGGATCAGGTTCGGCAGGACGAGGGCGAGCTCGCGCGCGAGAAGAATGCGACCGACGATCACGAGGATCACGACGACGACGATCCAGATCGCGATGAGGACGAGAAGGACGTTGGCCCAGACCGGCAGATCCATCTCTCTTAGTTCGCGATCGCCCGCTCCGCGAGTGACGTCGGGATCGAGCCGGTCGACGTGATCGCGTCGTGGAAGGCGCGGAGAGCCGCACGGTCCGCCGAGCCGCGCTTGGCGAGCCATCGCGTGCGGATGTCGACGATCTCGAGCATCCCCGTGAGATAGCTCGAGGCCTGCGTCGGCCACGAGCAGTACCGGCCGACCTCGGCCTTCGCGTTCGGTGGCGTGAGGTTCGCGTTCTTCACCATGAAGTCGACCGCCTGGTCGAACGTCATCTCCTTCGTGTGCAGCGACGTGTCCACGACGATGCGCGCGGCGCGGAAGAGCGTCGCCTCGTACTGGAACAGGAGATGTCGCGGATCGGTGAAGAAGCCCTGCTCGCGCATGACGCGCTCCGCGTAGAGACCCCAGCCCTCCGCGAAGTACGAGGTGAAGTGCGTGCGCCGGATGTCCGAGCCGTTCTGCTTGGCCATGACGAGATGCCAGTGATGACCCGGGTACGCCTCGTGTACGGCGGTCGTCGGGATGCCCGCGCTGCAGTTGCCCTCCAGGCGCTTCTGCACCTCCTCTGCTGATGTGCCGTCCGGCGGATAGGGCACGAAGAAGTGGCCGTGAAGCGAATTGCTGAATGCGGGAGGCTGGTTGTAGCTCGCGACGGCCTGGATCGGCCGCTGGTAGTGGGGTGACGGCTCCACCGTGCAGCGCTCGCCCGGTGGAAGCGTGACGAGCCCCGTGTTCGCGAGGAACGATCGCGCGCGCTCGGTCCATTCCTCGTACTCGGCGCGCATCGCATCTGGCGTCGGCGCGTGCACGCGGTTCAACCGCTCGCAGACCTGCGTCCAGGTGCCCCCTCCGTCGATCTGGCTCGCGATCTTGTTCGCCTCGTTCGCGAGCAGGTCGTACTGCTCGCGTCCGCGCTCGCCCAGCTCGCGCGTTCCAAAGGGGAGGAGCTCCTTTTCGCGGAGCAGCGCCGTGTAGAGCTCCTCGCCGATCGCGTAGTCACCTGACGCCCGAGCCTTGTTGTTTTCGAGAAATTGCGCGAAGTCCTCGAAGGCGCCGGCCGCCGTCGCGCCGGCTTCGGCGACCTTCTGCCGGAGGGTCGGATCCTTCACTTCCGCCGGAACGAGCTCGCGCGCGTACCGTGCGGCCGCTTTCGCCTGGCCGATCGCTCGATCGACGTACACGGGCGGTACGAGCGCGAAGTCCACGTTCGCCTTGCCGTCGGCCACGTGCTTGGTCACGGCGAGGAGGCGCGCGCGGGCGGCCTCGGCGAGGTCGCGCTCGGGCCGGAGCCGATGGAGGAAGAGCGTGAAGACCCCGCCCAGAGACGGATTCAGGTAGGTGTTCGGCTGCCGCTTCCAGTCAAGGCGCGGCTGCGTCAGCTCGCGTCCGCGCAAAGAGGCGAGGATGACATCGCGGTCGATGCGTTCGTCCGGCGTTAGACCGTCGTCTGGTACCGCCGCAAACCGCTTCGTCCACTCGAGGACGGCGGTCTCACGACGGCGGAACGCCTCCGCCGAGAGGTCTTCCGAGCGCTCGTCGTACGCCGTGAGGCCGAGCATGCTCGCCCACGTCGGGGACTCCTCGTAACGGTCGAGGAGGTAGTCCTTGATGAGCGACGAGAACGGCGCGGACGTCACGATGCGACCTCCCCGACAATTGGCGAAGGTCACAGATTGAGCCTCACCGAGTACCAGCGCAAACGCGACTTCCGTCGCACGCCCGAGCCGAAAGGCACGCGGCCCAAGGGCGAACCGACGCGCCGCTATGTGGTGCACCGGCACCACGCGACGCGCCTTCATTGGGACGTTCGGCTCGAGATGCGCGGCATCCTCGCGTCCTGGGCCGTGCCGAACGGTCCGCCGCTCGAAGCGGGAAAGCGACGACTCGCCGTCCACACCGAGGACCATCCGATCGAGTACCTCACCTTCCACGGTGTGATTCCCGACGGGTATGGCGCGGGCTCGATGACCATCTGGGATACGGGGACGTACGAGCTCATCGAAGAGAAGCCGAACGAGCTGAAGATTCGCATGAAAGGGAAACGCCTCGACGGCGAGTGGGTCATCGTCCAGACGAAGCAGAATGAAGGACGCGACTGGCTGATGATCAAACACGGCACGCCGCCGAAGAACGACCCGCTTCTTGCGAAGATCGAGCCGATGCTCTCGGCGTCGGCCGACGAGCCCTTCGACTCGCCCGACTTCACGTTCGAGCCGAAGTGGGACGGCGTGCGCACGATCGCGTTCGTCGATGGCGGAGAGGTCCGTCTTCAGACGCGCAACCTTCTGGATTGCACGAAGCAGTACCCCGAGGGGACGCAGGCAGCGGAGGCCCTCACCGGTGCGTACCACGCCATCCTCGACGGAGAGATCGTGGCGCTCGACGAGAAGGGTGTCCCGAGCTTCCAGCGGCTGCAGCCCCGCATGCACGTGAGTGACGAGAGCACGGTGCGCAAGCTCCGTAAGTCGACGCCGGTGATCTATCAGGTCTTCGACATCCTCTATGCGGACGGCGAGGACCTCACGCGAAAGCCGCTCCGCGAGCGGTTGCGACGCCTTGACGAAGCGCTGACGCCGATGGGTTCCATCCGACGAAGCGAGGGATTCCCCGGGACCGGCGTCGCCCTGTTCGAGGCAGCGCGCGAGCAAGGGATCGAGGGGATCGTCGCGAAGCGGCTCGACTCGATCTACCAGCCCGGGGCGCGCTCGCCCGCGTGGGTGAAGATCAAGGCGTTCCGCACGATGGAGTGCGTCATCGGCGGATGGACCGCGGGGCAGGGTGGCCGCACGAAGACGCTGGGCGCGCTCCTCCTGGGGGTCTATCGCGATGGCAAGCTGCAGCCGGTGGGGCACGTCGGTACCGGGTTCGACGAGCGGACCCTTCGCGATCTCCTCAAGATCCTCGAGGAGCACGAGTCGCCGACATCCCCGTTCGCGACGAAGCCGAGAACGAACCAGCCCGCGCGATGGTGCCTGCCGGAGCTCGTGTGCGAGGTCGAGTACGTCGAGATCACACGCGACGGGACCCTCCGGCATCCGACCTATCGCGGCCTTCGTCCCGACGTCGATCCCCGTGACGCGACGGGGGAGGAGCGGACCGAGTCCGCGAGGAAAGCGCAGGACTCCGCGAAACGCGCCGCGACGGCACCGGCTTCTTCGGAGAACGGGGAGCAGGCCGCGCGGGTCCCGTCGGTCCTCGAGGTCGAGGGGAGGCGGATCAAGCTGACCAATCTCGAGAAGGTCCTCTTTCCCGAAGACGGCTACACCAAGGCCGATCTCATCCGGTACTACGCAGAGGTCTCGCCATACCTCGTGCCGTGGCTTCGCGATCGGCCGCTTACGTTGAAGCCGTTCCCCGACGGCATCCACGGGACGCACTTCTATCAAAAGAACAAGCCCGGATTCACGCCCGAGTGGATCCAGAGCTGGACCGATCCGCTCGAGCCGGAGAACGCGTACGTCCTCGCCAACGATATGGCAACGCTCGTGTGGATGGCGAACTACACGGCGATCGAGATCCATCCGCGACTCGCGCGCGTCGACAATCCCGAGAAGCCCGACAACGTCATGATCGACCTCGATCCAGCCGAAGGCGCGACGTGGGACGACGTGAAGGAAGTCGCGCACGCGGTCAAGGACGTGCTCGACGAACTCGGTCTTGTCGGATTTCCGAAGACGACGGGCTCGCGTGGGATCCACGTCCTCGTTCCCATCACCCGCCGGTACACGTTCGAAGAAAGTCGTGCGTTCGCGTTGCGCGTGGGTCAGCTCGCGCGCGAGAAGCTGCCGAAGCTGGTGACGCTCGAGTTCAGCAAAGCGAAGCGCCGCGGTATCTACATCGACTACCTGCAGAACACGCGCGCCAAGTCGACGGCAGGGCCATACAGCGTTCGTCCGATCCGACGCGCGCCGGTATCCGCTCCACTGCGGTGGGAGGAGATCGCGTCGCTGGGACGGCCCGACGCGTTCACGATCATGAACATGTCGCAGCGCCTGGAGGCCGTCGGCGATCTGCTGGGCCCCTCGCTCGCGCTCGCGCAAAAGCTGCCGAAGCCGCCGGCTTGAAACGCGCCGCGGTCCTCGCGCCTGGGTACGGCGGTACCGCGGAGCAGCCAATTTTGAAGAGGCTTGCCTCGGCGCTCGACGGATTCGGCATCGCGTCGCGTGCGGTGACCTTCGCGACGCGGGGCTCCCGCCCAAGCAAGGAGTACGCGTCGGAGATGGAGGACCTCCGAGCTGCGCGCGACCGCCTCCGAACAGGCGGGTACGAGCGCATCGCGCTCGTCGGCCGTTCGTTCGGGGGCCGCATCTCGGTCTTCCTCGCCGAAGTGGAGCCACCGGATGCGCTCGTCGTCCTCGGCCATCCGATCGCGCCACCGAGGCGCCCGCGTCCGCGCGACGAGGCCGCGCTCGCGGCGACGACGTGCCCGACGCTCGTCGTCCAGGGCGAGAAGGACGAGCTGGGCC
>Ga0307277_10000718_pt1 | contig 12557 bp, 11 predicted proteins | sample ER_DNA_116_FD_194473 | JGI IMG/M metagenome (GOLD analysis project Ga0307277, IMG submission 194473) | Bulk soil microbial communities from the East River watershed near Crested Butte, Colorado, United States - ER_DNA_116 | ecosystem: Environmental > Terrestrial > Soil > Floodplain | place...
GAGCTCGCCGGGCTCTTGTTCGCCCCTGAGAAGCTTTCGATCTCCGGGATCGGGCCGAGCGAGCGGGTCTTTCGCGCTGCCGCGCGCCGAATCAACCCGGCCGTGCTCGCCCGCGCCGCGTGAAGCTCGTCCTGAACGGACGCGGCGGCAAGGTCGGGCGGGTCCTGGGGCCGGGGCTCGAAGCCGCGGGGCACGAGCTCGTCGAGCTCCAGGCTGCGGACGCGATGATCGACTTCACCGCGCCCGACCTGGTCGAGGCGAACGTGGCCGCCGCGCTGGAGTTGGGCATTCCGTGTGTGATCGGCACGACGAGCTTCGACCACGCGCGTATAGATGCGTTGGCACGGGACCGGGGGGTGGCGTGCTTCCATGCGCCGAACTTCGCGCTCGGCGCAGTGCTGATGATGCGCTTCGCGCGAGAAGCTGCCGCGCACATGCCGCGTGCCGCGATCGTGGAGCTGCACAACGAGGCGAAGAAGGACGCTCCGTCCGGGACCGCGAGGGCGACCGCAGAGCTCGTCGGCGGCGACCCGGCGATTTACTCGATCCGCCTGCCCGGTCTGGTCGCACACCAGGAAGTCCTATTCGGCGGCGACGGCCAGCTGCTGACGATCCGTCACGACACGTTCTCGCGCGAGGCGTTCGTCCCGGGTGTCCTGCTGGCCCTCGAGCGACTCGGCGCCCTGCCGCCCGGCCTGACGGTCGGGCTGGACACCTTGCTCTGAGCCGGCGTGACTGACACTTCACGCGTGACCACCGCGGATCTCCCGGATCTGCTGCCGCTCGTCCGAGGCTATTGCGATTTCTACGAGGTCGCTCCCTCCGACGATGCGCTGCTCGCGGTCTCTCGTGCGTTGATCGGCGATCCGGATCGAGAGGGAGTGCAGCTGATCGTCCGCAGCGACGGGGAAGCAGTCGGTTTCGCGACCGTCTACTGGTCCTGGGACACGCTCATCGCCGCCCGCGTGGGGATCATGCACGACCTCTTCGTGATCCCGCCGGCTCGCGGAACGGGCATCGCCGACCTGCTCATCGAGGGGTGCGTCGAGGAGTGCCGCCGGCACGGGGCCGCCAAGCTCGGCTGGCAGACCGCGCCCGACAACGCGCGCGCGCGACGGGTATACGAGCGCGTGGGTGCGACGAAGGACGAGTGGGTGGACTACTGGCTCAGCGTCAGTCCAGCAGCTTCGTGAAGCGCCTGCCCGTTTCGTCGAGGCCGACCCGCTCGTAGAACGCGTGAGCGTCCTCGCGGCGCGCGGCCGTCGTCAGGAAGAGAAGGACACAGCGGCGTGCGCGCGCCTCCGCTTCCATCGCCTCGACGAGCGCGCGGCCGATGCCTTCGCCGCGGTGTGACTCGTGGACCACGAGCGCAGCGATCTTCGCCGCCGGCCGTTCGTGCTCGATCGTCGGCGAAGCATGCAGGTGGGCAAGGCCGACCACCTCCTCATCGAGCTCCGCGACAACGACGCGGTCGCCGACGATCACAAGACGCTCGAGTCTCGGTGCGACGGCAGCGGCCTCCGTCTTATAGCCCAGTTGGCCGAGCAGAGCCGCGATCGCCGCCCCATCTCCGGCGCAGGCATCCCGAATGGTCAGACTCACGCGGGTAGACTAGTGGTGTGCTGGGCGAGTCCCTCACCGCAATCGTCACGCCCCTGAAGACCGACCGCACGATCGACTTCGAGCGGTTCAGCGAGCTCGCACTGCACCTCGTCGAGAACGGCTCAGACGGGATCGTCGTCGCCGGGACGACCGGGGAGAGCCCGACGCTCACGGACGACGAACGGCTCGAGTTGTTCCGCGTCGCCGTCGACACGCTGGGCGGGCGGGCGACCGTCATCGCCGGGACCGGCACCTACTCCACCGCTCACTCCGTCCACCTGACGCGTGAAGCGCACGAGCTCGGTGTAGACGGGCTCCTCGTCGTCACGCCGTACTACAACAAGCCCCCCGCCCGCGGGATCGTCGAGCACTTCCGTGCGATCGCCGACGTCAGTGACAAGCCGATCATCGTCTACAACATTCCCGGCCGCGTCGCCGTGAACATCGAGCCCGAGACGATCGTCGAACTGGCCGAGATCCCGAGCGTCCGGGCGGTCAAGCAGGCGAATGACGACCTCATCCAGGCCCGGCGCATCGTCAGCGAGACCGACCTCACGCTCTACGCGGGAGACGACATCCTGATCCTTCCGTTCCTCGAACTCGGCGGGATCGGTGGTATTTGTGTACACACGCACGTCGTCGGACCGCAGGTCAAGCGCATGATCCGGTCCTTCCACGAGGGTGACCTGGAGACGGCGCGCCAGATCGATCAGGACCTCCAGCCGGCCTACGAGCTTCTGCAGGTCCAGGTCAATCCCATCGCGATCAAGGCGGCGCTGAGTCTTCTTGGCCATGGCGTCGGTGGCCTCCGTCTACCGCTCGTCGAGGCGAACGAGGGCGAGGTCACGCTCATCCGCGACTGTCTCGAGCGGCTGGGCGTCCTGAGCGTCGCGCCCGCTTAGCTCCGGGCGGTCCGCCAGCGCGAGCCCGATCTCGTCGAGCGAGTCGAGCAGGGCGAGTTCGACGTGCCGAGGCGGCAGCTTCGGCGCGATGACGACGAGGAAGCCCACGAGCGCACTGTTGTCGCGCCGGAGTGGGAGGGCGACGACGACTCCGCTTCGCCCGAGCTCCGCTCCCGGGGCGACGATGGCGTTGCGCCCCGATTCAGCCTCGCGCACGAGTAGCCCGGTCAGCGAGCCGGCCGCCGGAGGGTCGTCCCCACGTGCGTGCTCGATCGAGCCGCCGAGTCCGTCCTCATCCCAGGCCATGAGTGCGATCCAGTCGTGCTTCCACATGCGCGCGACGGTGTCCGTCAGGCGTGCGAAAGCGCGCACTCGCTCCTCTCCTGTGCCGAGCGCGCGGTGCAGGGCCGCGGCTGCCCGCTCGGCCCGCAGGCGGATCAGGGCCCGCAGTGCCAGCCCGGCAACGGCGATCCCAGCGCCCGACGCTGCGAGCCAGTCCTGAGCGAACCCGAGGCCGGCGAGCGCGACGACGACGCCGCCGAGCGCGACGAGCTCCGGACGCTCCTTCAACTCCGCGGGGCCCGTGAGCCCGATCCTGTACGGCGCCGAAGCTCCGCGCAGCTCCGCCAGCTCATCCGGCGAAAGGACCGTGGCTGGATCGGTACCTCGCCGCACCGCCACGAACGCCTTCGCAACGGCGGGATGGAATTGCGTCCCGGCATTGCGCTCGATCTCTGTCAGCGCGGCCTCGTGCGAGAGGCCTGCGCGATACGGACGGTTGGTGGTCATTGCGTCGAAGCTGTCGGCAACGATCAGGAAGTGCGAAGCGAGCGGCAGCTCGTCTCCGCCGACGCCGTAGTAGCCGCCGCCGTCCATCCGTTCGTGATGGAGCTCGACTGCACGTGCCTGAGCGGAGACGAACTCGAAGCGCTGCAAGAGTCGCGCGGACAGCCTTGGGTGCCGGCGCATGGCGGCCCACTCCGCCCGGTCGAGGTGCCCGGGCTTGCGCAGCAGCGACGCGTCAACCGCAACCTTGCCGAGGTCGTGCAGCCGGCCCGCCCATCTGAGGCGGTCGATCTCCGAGAACGGAAGCTTCAAGGCGCGGGCAAGCTCATCCACGTAACCGGCCACCCGCAGCGAGTGCCGATAGGTGGACGGATCGCGTTCGTCCACGATGTTGGCGAAGGTCTCCAGCGCGCGGAGTGTCTCGCGCTGGAGGCTCCTCAACCGGAGTTGCACCTGCTGCACCGCGATCGCGACGGGAATGAGCACCGCCACGTCCCACGGATGGCCGATCGCGAGCAAAGCAAGCGTCGCGCCGAGCCCGACCTCGCCGGTCCCGGACACCAGGCGCGGATCGAACGTCTCGCGCCCGCGCACGACGTCGAGCAAGAGCGCCCGCGCGGTCAAGAAGGCGAGCGCAAGAGCAACGAGCGCGATGAGGTCTGCAAGCAGATGCAAGCTGCCGACGTTCCCGCCGGCGAGCTCGAAGGCCAGTCCCCCCAGGCACGCGGCGATCGCGACGGCACTCGCGTCGAACGCGACGTTGCGGAGGGCGCGGCCGCGGAACATTCCTCCCGCAAGCACTCCGGCCGCTGCGACCAGGGCGCCGGCCCACGGGCCGAGCATGATGATCGCCGCGATCTGCACGGCGGCGGCGAGCCGGAAGCGCTCCCATTGCATGGGCTCGCGCGCACGCTCGCGGTCGGACTCCTCGAACAGCTCGACGAGGATGACCGCGGCGAGAAAGAGGGCGAAGGCCGTGTGCCCGACGTCTCCCCAGATCTTGACAAGCGAGATTCCGAGCACGCCAAGGCCGAGGGCGATCGTGATCAGCGTGGCGCGAAACGGCCGCATACGAGCCCTATCGGCCAAACGCAGCCTCCCACTTAGACTGGAGCAATGGCTGATACCTGCAGAATCGTCGCCCTGGGGGGCCTGGGCGAGGTCGGGAAGAACATGACCGTCTACGAGTACGACGGCTCCATCGTCGTCGTGGACGCCGGCCTAGCCTTCCCTCGTGACGAGCACCTCGGCGTGGATCTCGTGCTGCCGGACTTCTCGTACCTGCGCGAGAACGCCGCCGCCATCAAGGCGGTCATCCTCACCCACGGCCACGAGGACCACGTGGGTTCGCTGCCTTATCTGATGCGCGAGGTGCCGATCCCCGAGGTCTGGGCAACGCGGCTGACGCTCGGACTGGTCAAGTCCAAGCTCGACGAGCACGGCCTCTTGCGCGCCGCGGAGCTGCGCGAGGTTCATCCCGACGACCCGCCCCGCGACCTCGGTCCATTCCGGATCTCGTTCGTCCGGATGGCGCACTCGATCCCGGACGCCGCCGCGGTCGTGCTCGAGACACCCGCGGGTCGGATCGTGCACACAGGCGACTACAAGCTCGATCACACGCCCGTGGACGGTCTCAAGACCGACGTCGGGAAACTCGCCGAGCTCGGGAACCAGGGGGTCGACCTTCTTCTCGGCGACTCGACGAACGCCGAGCGTCCCGGCTTCACCCAGTCGGAGCGGATCGTCGGCGAAGCCTTCCGACAGATTTTTCCGCTTCGGGAAGGACGGATCCTTGTCGCCTCGTTCGCGTCCAACGTGCACCGCATGCAGCAGGCCGTCGACGTCGCCGTCGACCTCGGCCGCAAGGTCTGCATCGTCGGACGCTCGATGCGCAAGAACACGAACATCGCGCGCAACCTCGGCTACATGGAGGTGCCGGAGGGGGTGCTCGTGCGCCCGCCGGAGCTCGAGGACATCCTGCCGCACGAACAACTCATCCTCTGCACCGGCAGCCAGGGAGAGCCGCTCTCAGCCCTGACGCGGATCGCCTACAACGACCATCCGGCAATTCACGTCGAACGCGGCGACACGGTCATCATCTCGGCGAAGCCCGTGCCCGGGAACGAGCTTCGCGTGCACGACACGATCAACCAACTGGCGAAGACCGGCGCCGAAGTGTTGCACCAGGAGATCGCGCCGGTCCACGTCTCGGGCCACGCCTGTGCCGAAGAGCTGCGCACGCTGTTGGCACTCGTGCGACCCAAAGCCGTGATGCCCATTCACGGCGAGTTCCGCATGCTGGCTGCGCATGGTCAGCTCGCGCGCGAGGCGGGCCTACCCGCCGCCAGCATCATCCTGGCCGAGAATGGCTCCGTCGTCGAGCTGTCTCGCGACGGCGTGCGGATCGTCGACGAGATCAAGACCGGCGTGACGTTCGTCGACGGTCTCGGAGTGGGGGACGTGCATGACGTCGCGTTGCGGGATCGCCGCCGGCTCTCCGAGGACGGTGTGCTGATCGTCGTCGCGACCGTCGCGGGCTCGGAGGACGGCGCCGCGGGCCCAACCGAGCTGATTGCCCGTGGCTTCGGCGACGGCTCCGGCGAGCTGCTCGAAGAGCTGCGCGAAGAGGCGGATCGGGTTCTGCGGGACCTCTTGCACAACGACATCGTCGAGATCAAGCTCTTACAGGAGCACCTACATGACGAACTCGGACAAATGGTCTACGACCGAACCCACCGCAGGCCGATGATCCTTCCGGTAGTGGTAGAGGTCTAAGTGTCTACGATCAGAGCCAGAGAGCCGGGCTGGGCGGACGTCCTCGAGGACCATGCGGCGGAATGGACGACCGCGCGGCGGCTCGTGGGTCAGCTCGGCGCGTGCGAGGCCGCGGCGCTCGCGTTCTGCCGGCTGCTCGAACGCTGGGCGCGCGGCGATGCCTATCCGTCCACGGCCGGTGCACGTGACGCGGCATTGCGCCACGCGGCGGACCGAGCCGAGACCGCGCTCGCCGGGCTCGATCGTCCGCTCGACCGGTATCTGCTCGAGCTCGAATCCGACCGCGCGGAGGGCCGCTCCTGGTACGGCGGACCGGGCGCGGGCGAGCTGCTCGAATGGGAACCTGTTTTGAGGCGCGCCGGGGTCGGTGCGAACGCAACCCGCGTTGCGCAGGCGTACCTCGAGCTCGCCGTCCTCGTGCGTGCGCTGCAGGGTCTTGCGGACATGGCACGGATCGACTCGGTGCCGGACCGCTCCTCGCTCTGGGCCGGCCTGTTCGATCTCCGCGAGAACCTCGAGCGCGCGGAGGCCGATCTGCGCGCACTTGCCGCCTAACGCCACTCTGACCGTCGTCGGGTCGATCAACCTCGACCTCGTGACCAGGGTTGAGCGCCTGCCACGTCCGGGCGAGACGTTGAGCGGTGCAACGCTGAAACGGGTGCCAGGCGGAAAGGGAGCCAACCAGGCAGTCGCTGCGGCTCGCCTGGGTTCAAGCGTCCGAATGGTCGGCTGCGTCGGCGGCGATGCCAACGCCGACGAGGCGCTCGCCGGGCTCTGCGCGGCGGGAGTGCGACTCGATGTACGTGAGGTCGAAGCGCCCACCGGCGTCGCGATCATCCTCGTCGCCGACGACGGCGAGAACGTCATCGTCGTCGTGCCCGGCGCCAACGCGCACGTGGGCGGGTTTGCGGTAGACGGAAACGTCCTCTGCCAGCTGGAGATCCCGGACGAGGCGATGCGAGAAGCCCGAGCCCAGGCGACGTGGTTGTGCGTGAACGCCGCGCCCGCTCGGCCGCTGGTCGTGGACGCCGATCTCGTCGTCGCGAACCGCTATGAGGCCGAGATCGTCGGTGAGCAGCCACTGCTGGCCGTGACCCTCGGCGAGGAGGGCGCCGTCCTGCTCGAGCACGGCAAGGAGATCGCGCGTGCCCGACCGCCGCGCGTGAAAGCGGTGGACGGGACGGCTGCCGGCGACGCCTTCACCGCCTGCCTCGTCGTCTCGCTCCACGAGGAGCGCGAGCCGGAGGAAGCGCTGCGACGTGCATGCGCCGCGGGCGCGCTCGCGGCGTCACGCTTTGGGGCCCAACCGTCACTGCCGACCGCCGACGAGGTAGACGCAATACTCCGCGAGTGAGCCCGACGCCGATCCTCATCGACTGCGACCCCGGGCACGACGACGCGATCGCATTGCTTTTGGCGCTCGCGTCCCCGGAGGTGGAGATTCTGGGAGTGACGTCGGTGGCGGGCAACCAGACGCTGGACAAGACAACCGCGAATGCGATTCGCGTACTCGAATTCGCGGGACGCGGGGACGTTCCAGTCGCCGCAGGCGCCGATCGGCCGCTCGTGCGCGAGCAGTTCGTTGCGGCGTACGTCCACGGCGAGACTGGCCTCGACGGGCCCGATCTCCCGCCGCCACAGAAGGGGCCCGTCGCACAGCACGCGGTCGACTTCCTCGCCGAAAAGATCCGCAGCTCGGAGCGACCGGTGACGTTGATCCCGGTCGGCCCGCTCACGAACATCGCGCTCCTGCTTGCGCTGCATCCCGACGCCCGCCCCGAGCGGATCGTCCTGATGGGCGGCGCGATTGCCGAAGGAAACGTGACACCGGCGGCCGAGTTCAACATCTGGTGCGATCCGGAAGCGGCAGCGCGTGTGTTCGCGAGCGGCATCGACGTGACGATGGTCGGGCTCGACGTCACGCACAAGGCGCTCTTCACTCAAGCTCACATCGGCCGGCTCGTCGGGCGAGTGGGGGAGATGGTCACCGAACTGTTGCGCTTCTACGACACGTTTCACCGTGCGGTCTACAACTTCGAGGGCTCGCCGATCCACGATGCGCTCGCCGTCGCACATGTGCTCAATCCCGATCTCGTCGGGACGCTGAAGCGAAACGTCGAGATCGACACCGAATCCGAGCTCTGCCGGGGACGCACGGTCGTCGACCTCTGGCAGAGAACGGAGCGCGAGCCGAACGCGCACGTCGGGGTCGAGGTCGATTCGGACGGCTTCCTCGAGTTGCTGATCGAGCGCATCAACTCGTTCCAGTGAGCCTCGTCTTCGCCGCGATTGCGCCACACGGCACGCTGCCCGAGGCGCCGGTCCCGGGTGCCGAGAAGACACACGAAGCGCTCGCCGAGCTCGGCCGGCGCTTCGACGCGGCGGCTCCCGAGGCGACGATCGTGCTCACGCCGCACAACGTGCACGTCGAGGGCCACTTCGCGGTGCTCCTCGCGGGCACGCTGTCGGGCTCGCTGGCCGAGTTCGATGCGCCGGAGGTGTCGCTGTCGTGCCCGGTGGACCTCGCGCTCGCGACGGAGACGATCGTCGCGCTGCACGACGAAGGCCTGCCCGTCGTCGGCGCGAGCTTCGGCGCGAACGATCCGGGAGCCGCGACGGCGCCGATGGACTGGGGCGTGTTGATTCCCTTATGGGTCATGGGCGGTCGCTCGGAACCTCAGGTACCGGTGGTGGTCGTCAGCCCGGCGCGTGATCGCCCGCTCGACGAGCACGTCCGCGCAGGCCGGGCGCTCGCACGCGCGGCCGCAGAATCGGGCAAGCGGGTCGCCTTGATCGCCAGCGCCGACCACGGGCATGCCCACGACCCGGACGGGCCCTACGGCTTCGATCCAGCCGCCGCGGCCTATGACGAGGCCGTCGTCCGCCTAGTTCAGGAAGACCGCTTGAGCGGGCTCCTGGAGCTCGACCCGGCGTTCGTAGAGGCTGCCAAAGCCGACAGCTGGTGGCAGTTGGCGATGCTCCACGGCGCGCTTGGCGAGGGCTGGCGCGGGGAGTTTCTGTCTTACGAAGCATCAACCTATTTCGGGATGCTCTGTGCCGCCTATGTGCCGAATTAAAGACGAGGGCTTCCCAGGCCGAAATCGTCCTGGTAATGCCATCCAGTGGAGAATTGCGGCTGCGCACACTCATCCTGGCGCTGATAGCGCTCGGCGGGATTTGGATTGCTCTGGTAATCCAGCGGTCCCACCCTGTGCCGGCAGCTGCGTTCGCCTCGGGCCCGCAACCCGCTGACTTCCCCGCTCCCGAGCTCGTGCGCGTGCCGGGGCTGAACCGTCCGGTCGCCGCCACACCGATCGCCAATGTGTCGCGCGTCCGTCCTTTCACGCGCGTGCCTACGAAGCAGACCCCCGACACGCAAGTCCGGCTCGCCGCCGCCAAGCCCACTGAGACTGCGCCGTCAACAACCGAAGTCGTGGCCGAGCCGGACCGTTCCTCCGCAGAGACGACGCCGCCGCCGCTCGAGCCGCTTGCGATCTCCGACGCGCAGGTCGTCTCCTTCGACTCGTCGGGTGCACGAATCACTTGGAGAACGAATGTGCCCGCCCAGACGCAGGCCGCCTACGGCCTCGACGCCCCGACGATCTGGGGACAGCCGAGTGCCGACCGTCTGATCGAGCACGAGAGCGTTCTAACCGGCCTCGAGTTCGGCACGACGTACCAGGTCTATCTCCACGCGATCGACGAGTGGAACCGCGCGCAGACCACGACCGTCACGATCACGACCGGAGGAATGCCGGACCGCAGCGTCGCCTCGACGAACGGCAGCCAGATTGTCGTCGACAACCGCCCGTTTTTCCCGACCGCCGTATGGGCCCAGTGCTCCGACGGTTTCGACAGCAACATCAACGATGGGATCAACCTCTTCATGGGCGAAGGTTGCAGAGCGGACGACAGCTCGCTCGCGACCAGTCTCGACGGCCGCGCGTACTCGATCGTCAATGCGGCAAACGCCGAGACCGCCAACGGCCGCGGGTCGATCGGCTGGTATTACCCGGACGAGTGGGACGCGTTCCTGCAGAGCAACGTCACGCGCCAGGATCTCGCGAAGAGCATTGCGCCGTCTGAGACCGGTCGCATCAGCTTCCTCACGCTGACGAACCACTTCTACAGCCTTGCGAGCCCGCTGCCACAAGGGAAGGGCATGTATCCGACGCTGATGTCGATTCCGGACGTCGTTGGCTTCGATCTCTATCCGCTGCAGGTGTGGTGTCGTCCTGCGTTCGGTGACGTCATGGACGCGCAGCGCGAGCTGGGCACTACGTCCGGCAAGCCGACATTCCAGTGGATCGAAGTTGCCCCGATGGAGCAGAAGTGCAGGGAGCAGAAGGAGCTCGACCCCACCCCCGAGACCGTTCGCGCCGAGACCTGGCTCGCAGTCGCGGGCGGCGCCGGCGCAATCGGCTACTTCCCCAACCGCTGGTCGGCGACCATCGGAACGGAGATCGCGCGCACCAACCGGGAGATCAAATCGCTGAGCCAGGCGCTGCTCGCTCCGGTCGCATCTGCAAGCTCCGACGCTTCGGGGGTGCGAGTCTCCGCTCGGAATCTCAACGGCGCGACATATGTCATCGCCGTGAACACCACCGAGGCGACCCTCCAGGCGAAGATCTCCGTCGAAGGCATCGCCGGACGCTCCCCGGTCATCGTGGGCGGCGGCCAGGTTGTGGGTGCCGACGATACGGGGTTCGCTGACAACTTCGGCCCACTCGCTGCCCGGGTCTACATCATCCCGCCCGCCGGTTGGTAGCGCTATCCGAGCGAAAGCGAAGCTTTCGCGTAGGAGCCGAAGGCTCGGCGGCGAAGTCGCGGACATGGCGCGACGCAAGAAGAGGCGCACGCTCAAGCCGCGCCTGCCAGCGCGCGTTCGCACGAAGCGGCGCAGGGGGAAGGCGAAGAACCAGCAGCACCCCGAGCTGATCGGCCTCGGGCTGGTCGCGCTGGGCGCCTTTCTCGCTGCGATCCTCTATCTCGGGTGGGGCGGTGGCATGGTCGGCGGCTGGATCACCGACGGCTTCACAGCGGCGATCGGGGCGGCTACGTACGTCGCGCCGGTGGCCTTCGTCGTCGTCGGCGCCCTGATGGTTGCGCGGAGCGCGCTCGTCGACGTGAGCCCGTTCCGAACCGGCCTGGCAGTGACGAGCTTCGGCCTGCTCGCGGCGCTGGGCTCGAGTCACGGCGGCGCGGTCGGCCGCGGGCTGCAGGGAATCTTCGGGATGCTCGTCGGCGGGACCGGGACGACGATCATCGGGTTCCTCGCGCTCGTGATCGGGGCGCTCCTGCTTTCGGGCGCTTCGGCCGGTGCGCTGGTCCGGCGCTCGGGGCACGCCGTCCGGCGTGCGCACAGCCGGGCCCGGCGCGCGCGACCCCTCGAGCACATCGAGCCCGCGCCGGTCATCCCGCTGCGGGCGCTCGAGCCGCCGGTGGACGTCGTTCATGACTTTCCCGACGTCGTCGGCGACTCGCAACCTCGCCTACTCGTCGACCCGGTGTCCACAGAGGGCCCCGATCAGCCGAGCCTCTTCGACGTTGGTCTCGTCGAGACGCACGAGGAGTACCAGCTCCCGGACCGCGGCATCCTTCGCCGTTCTGCGGCGGCGAGCGAGGTCTCCGGGGACGTCGCGGAGCGGACCGCCGCTGCGCTCGTCCAGACGCTCAAGCACTTCGGGATCGATGCGACGATCATCGGCCAGATCTCCGGTCCCCGCGTGACGCGCTACGAGCTGCAGCTTGCGCCCGGGACGAAGGTCTCGAAGGTGGCTGCACTGAAAGACGACCTCTCGTACGCACTGGCGACGACGGAGATCCGCATCCTCGCGCCGATCCCCGGCAAGCAGGCGGTCGGCGTCGAGATCCCGAATCTCTCGCCGAACCTCGTCACGCTCGGCGACATCTTCGACGACCTGCCCGCGACGGCGAGCCCGCTCGCGGTATGGCTCGGCAAGGACATCTCGGGCACCGCGGTCTGGACGGATCTGGCGCGGATGCCGCACCTCTTGATCGCCGGCACGACCGGCTCCGGCAAGTCGGGCTGCATCAACACGATGCTGACCTCGGTGCTGCTGCGCTCGACGCCGGACGAGGTGCGCATGATTCTCATCGATCCGAAGCGGATCGAGCTCGGGTTCTACGAGACGATCCCGCACCTGCTCACGCCGGTCGTGTCGAGCCCGAAACAGGCGTCCGCCGCACTCACGAACGTCGTCGCGGAGATGGAGCGCCGCTACGAGAAGCTCTCGGTTCTGCGCGCACGGAACCTTCCCGAGGCGAACCGCACCCTTCGGCAGCGCGGCGAACAGGCGCTCCCGTACCTACTCGTCGTCATCGACGAGCTCGCCGATCTGATGATGACGACGCCGCAGACCGTGGAGGACGCTGTGATCCGCCTCGCGCAGAAGTCTCGCGCTGTCGGCATCCACCTCGTGCTCGCGACGCAGCGCCCGTCCGTTGACGTGATCACCGGGATGATCAAGG